>Ga0308159_1000516_pt1 | contig 86092 bp, 86 predicted proteins | sample PhyCR1_FD_201040 | JGI IMG/M metagenome (GOLD analysis project Ga0308159, IMG submission 201040) | Phyllosphere microbial communities from UC Gill Tract Community Farm, Albany, California, United States - DLSLC.R1 | ecosystem: Host-associated > Plants > Phyllosphere > Unclassified | place: USA...
CGGCCGGGTCGTCAGCCGCGAAGGCGGGCTTGTCAGCCAGGCCTTCATAGCGGGTCTCGTCGGCGGCTTTGGGCGCGGTTTTGCCGCCAATTCCAACAACGCGCTCAATCAGCCCAACATCATCGTCGATGGCAAGCGCCAGGACCTGTCGATGGGCGACATCGCCAAGGGCGGGCTTGGCGAAGGCGTCGCCCAGACCGGCGACATGGTCTCGAAGTACCTGATCGAGCGCGCCGAGCAGTACCAGCCCGTCATCGAGATGCCGACCGGCGTCGATGTCGAGATCGTCTTCCTGGAGGGTGTATATGTCCGAAACTGAGATCGAGACCGCCGCTAAGGCCGGTCCTCGCGGCAAGTGGCACCAGCGGCCCCTGCTTCGTCTTCCGGCCTATTGCGTGCTGGCCGGCCTTGCCGGCTTCGGTGCGGTTGCCGGCGCCTCCTACGCGAAGGATTTCATTCAGCCCCCCGCCAAAAGTGTGGGCGAGCTTCTCAAGGCGCGCCTTCCCAAGACCAAAGTGACCAGCGTCAATTGCGACAAGGTCGATGGCTTGTGCGAAGTGACCGCGGGAAGCAACCTGTTCTACATCGATCGCAGCGCGCGGTATCTGGTGATCGGCCGCGTCTACGATATGGAGACGCGCCAGGATCTGACCGCGACCCGCCTGCTCGAGATGAACCCGGACATGCTCGTCGGCGGTTCGGCGAAGGCAAACGCCGCCAGCGATAGCAACGATCCGCCCGCCATGGCTGCGAGGCAGAATGTGCCGCAGCCCGAACCAGGCCCGGCAAAGAAGCTGCCGGTGGGTACGCTGTCCTCGGCCGGCTCCATCGTGTGGGGCAATGCTTCGGGTAAGACCGTCACCGTGTTCAGCGATTTTCGCTGCAGCTACTGCCGCGCGCTTAGCGAAACCCTGAAGTCCATGAACGTGCGCGTGGTCGAGCGACCTATCTCGGTGCTTGGGAGCCGGGATATCGCAAACCAGGTCTACTGCGCGAAAAACCGCGAGAAGGCCCTGCACGAAGCGTACTCGGGTGCGGCCATCAAGGGCAGCGGTTCGTGCGACACCTCGGGCCTTGATGCCAACGAGGCCTTCGCACGCAAGCATGGGCTTGGCGGCACGCCGGTCATCGTGCGCGAGGACGGCGAGATGATCGAGGGCTACCGGCCCCGTGAGTTCCTCGCCAACTGGCTGGCGGGAGGCAAGTCATGATCGATGCCAGGTTTCTGCTTGCGGGCCTGCTGGCGGGCACCGCTGGTCTGTCGGGCTGCACGTCTCTTGGCGGCAACGTGAAGGGCGACTTCAGTTGCAAGGCTCCCGATGGCATCTGCGCGCCCAGCTCCATGATCGACGATCGCGCACTCGCGATGATCTCGGGGGAAGACGGTGACCGTCTGATCCAGCCTGCCGGTCCCTATGCCGAGCCGCCAACCGAAGGCCGGGGCTACCAAAATGTTGCAGCGCCAGCCCGCACCCGCGAGCGCGTGCTGCGGATTGTTTTCCCGGCGCAGATCGATGCGGCCGGGCGGCTTCATGAGCAGTCTGCCGTCCACGCAGTCGTCGAGCAGGGGGAATGGAGCCGGGCGCTGGCCGGTAACGCCGTCGCCTCGACCCCGGACCAGGTCGCCGCTGCGACCGGAGGTGATACCCTTCTCGCCGCAGTCGAGCGCGCGGAGCCCCCGACGATCGCCTACGCCGACCCCGATCTTCCCAGCGATGCAGCCGTTTCAGCGGCACGCATTGATGGCGCGGGTCAAGGAGCTGCGGTTCCTGATCCGATCGGCGATATCAAGGATCAGGTAGCCCGCAAACTCACGGCCCCGCGCCGCGCACCTTCCAAGCAGTCGGCAGCATCTCGCTCTGCGCCGGCGGCGAGCACCCCTCCCACGAAGCAACCCGCCGCGGCGGTGTCCGGCGCTGCCAAGCCGGTAGCACAGGCGCCCGCCTTAGCCATCACGCCCACCTCGCCCGCGCCTACCGCCCCGGTGGTCGCCGCCGCAAAACCGATGATCTCGGTGCCAGAGCATGCCACCGCAGCCGGGATCGCCGCAGTTGCCTCGGTTTCTGCCAATCCTGCGATCCGCGCCGGGCTGGCCCGGGCTGAACCGGAAGCGCGCGCGGCGGCCAAGGACGCCAATCCGCTGCCGGTCATTGGCGCCTCGTCCTTTCCGGGAGTCCAGCCATGAACATGTTGCGCAATCTGCTGAACTCCATCCTTGGCGATAGTGACAAGCCGGAGACGGCTCGCCCCGACACCACCGTGCCCCGCTTGGTGCACTGGCTTCCCTACCGCAGCTTCGATCCCAAGACGCACCTGTTCTACAACAGCGCCTCGCGCGGGTTCGTGCTCGAGGCATCGCCGATGCTCGGCGCGACCGAGGCCTCCGCGGAAATCCTGACGCAGTTCCTGTCCGAAGGTATCCCCACGCCCGGAACGCTGCAGTTCCATGGCTGGATGAGCCCGCGCGTCGGTGACCGGCTCTCGCAGTGGTACATGCCGCGCTACATGGCTGGCGGCATCTACGAGCGCATGGCCAAGCACCGCACCGAATATCTGCTGGACGGCGTGTGGAACTCGCTCTCGACCTCGGCGCCGTTCTGCCTGCGTAATCATCGTCTCGCGATTTCCTACGCGACGCCGGAATCGAGCCGGGTCTCGAACGAAGAGATCATCTCCGTCATGGAGGGGCTGACCTCGGTTCTGGAATCGATGGGCGTGCACGCCCGGCCCATGGATCCGGCCGGGCTCATCGCCTGGATCGACGACCTCACCTCGCCCACGACGGCGCCGGGTGACGATACGATCACCTACAACCCGTTCGATTCCATCGCCGACCAGGCGGTACGCCATGACCTCGAGATTAAGATCGAGCCGGATCGCATCCTGCTGCGCACGGAGCGTTTCCGCCCGACCGGCAAGATCATCGACGACGCGCCCGAGATCGGCGAGATCTATCCCGACACCTTCGACGTGCGCTCGTTCTCGGTGCGCAACCTGCCCCAGCGCTGGGCGCCGTGGGACATGGCCAAGCTGATCGGTGACATGTTCGCCGACAAGCTGCGCATGCCCTGCCCCGTATCGACCAACCTGTGCCTCGATTTCCCCGATGCCGAAGCGGAAGGCCAGCGGGCCGGCCGCAAGTTCATGCGCACCACCAGCCTTGCCGATTCCAAGTCGGCGCGCATGCTGCCCCAGCTCAAGGATCAGTCGGCGGAGTGGAAGTTCGTCAAGGACGAGCTGCGCCAGGGCCGCAAGCTGGTGCAGGCATTCTACTCGGTCACGACATTCTCGCCCAAGGGCAAGGGCGACGCCAACGAGCGTGTCCTCAAATCCGTCTACCGGGCCGCTGGTTGGGACCTGCTCGACGATCGCTATCTGCAGATCCAGGGCCTGCTCGCGGCCATGCCGATGACGATGGCCAACGGCCTGTCCTTCGACCTGAAGAACATGAAGCGCCTGCGCACGGTGCTGACCACGACGGCGGCAAGCCTTGCCCCCCTGCAGGGCGAGTATCTGGGCGGCAACAACCCGCACATGATGCTGATCGGCAGGCGCGGCCAGCCCTTCTTCTGGTCACCTTTCGAGAACACTGCTGGCAACCACAACGTTGCGGTGTTCGGCAAGTCCGGTTCCGGCAAGTCGGTGGCGCTGCAGGAATTGTGCGCAGCATTGTGCGGTGCCGGCGCCAAGGTGGTGGTGATCGACGACGGCCGCTCTTTCGAGCACTCCTCCAAGCTGCAGGGCGGCGCCTTCGTCGAGTTCACCATGTCTTCGGGCTTCTGCATCAACCCGTTCTCGATGATCGACCCGGACATGGCCGAGGCGGACGAGGATTACCTGCTCGACTGCTTCGCCATGCTCAAGTCGATCGTCAACCAGATGGCCCGTCACGTCGACAAGCTCAACGACACCGAGCGCGGCCTGATCGATGGCGCCGTCAACCTGGTGTGGAACGAGAAAGGGCGCGGCGGTTCGATCGACGACGTGATCGAGGCGCTCACCGCTACGGAAAATCCACTGGGCATCGACCTCGGCATCGCCATGCGCCCGTTCTCGTCGGGCGGAACCTATGGCCGCTTCTTCCAGGGCGAAGTGTCGTTCGAGCTCAAGGCGGACCTTACCGTATTCGAGCTGTCCGACCTGTCCTCGCGCGAGGAACTACGCTCGGTCGTGCTGACGGCGATCATGTTCATGGCATCGCAGATGATGCGCCGGCTCGACCGTTCGATCCCCAAGGCCCTCCTGCTCGATGAAGCGTGGCAGATGCTGAAAGGCGGCTCGATGGCGGACTTTATCGAAGCCTATGCGCGTACCTGCCGCAAGTATGGCGCTTCGCTGGTCACTGCGACGCAGAGCCTCAACGACTACTACAAGTCGGATGGGTCCAAGGCGGCGCTGGAGAACAGCGACTGGTTCATGATCCTCCAGCAGAAGGCCGAGACGATCGCGGACTTCAAGAAGCATGATCGCTTCGAGATGGACGACTACACCGATGCGCTGCTCCGCTCCCTGAAGCGTAACGGCGTCGAGTATTCGGACGTCATGATAAAGGGCCCGGACACGCTGACTGTCGGCCGGCTCGTCCTCGATCCCTATTCCGGCACGGTCTTCTCGTCCTCGCCGCGCACTTTCGCGCAGATCCATGATCTGCTTGGTGAGGGACTGACCATGGAAGAGGCGATCGAGCGGGTCGCCTTCCCGAACAATCCAGAGAAATGGGGCGCCAGTGACGGCGTCCCCATGGCAGCGGAGTGAGCCTGGTGGTTGCACTTCCCATCAAGCCGGCGAAGCCCTTCGACTTTGGTTTCCTGCTCTATGCGGGGCTCCACATCCTGGGCTTTCTCGCCGTCATCCTGCTCATGACCTGGGGTGTCATGGTCCTGTTCTTCCTCGCGATCGGCGGCTTCAGCCTCGATGGCATGATGCATCAGCTGGCCAACCTGTCCGGGCGCTACATCGCCGCCGATGCCGCCCGGACCGGCCAGTTCAAGCTCATCGTCGGCGCCGCCCAGCTGGCTGTCGCCGCCACGATCATCTTTTTTCGCCGCCACGCCATCCTGCCGCGTGGGCGTGAATGCCTGGAGCAAGGCGCATGACCGATACGATCGAAATCCCTGCGGCAGAGGCTCAGGCCGAAGCCACGCTGCCGGCTGCTGCTGTCGTAGACACGCCGAAGGCGAAGCGCTTCGTCTTCGCGGGCTACACCGCTGCGCAGCTGGTCCTTGGCGTCGCCCTCATCGCGGTGCTGATCTGGGGCATGTGGGTCACGCGCGCGATCACCGCGCCGCCCCAGCGCATCGTCAAGGCGAACCTCTCGGGCATCGTCGGCGATTACGTGCAGGCGCAGGCCCGCAGCGCTACGCCGCCCGACCAGGTGCAGGAGCAGATGCGCGCGTTCATGACCTCGCTCGACACCGAGCTGCAGCGCCGCGGTGCTGACGGCCAGGTCGTGCTCGTGGGCGAGGCAGTGCTTTCCAAGAGCGTCCCCGACATCACGCCCGACGTGCTGACGGCGGTCTATGCCTCGGGCGTCAAGCGGCCCCTGCCCGCCACGCCGCAGCAGATGAACCAGATGCTGCAGGGCGGCGTCCCGGGTCCGATCCCGCAGATGCCGACCACGCCGCCCGCTCCCGCGCCTGCCCAGGCGTCCGCCGGGGAGAACCCGTTCGGTGGTGCTCCTGCAGGGGCGGCCCCTGCCTCTGCCTTCGATCCGGCCATGGCCGGCGCCAGCGTCTCCAGCTTCGGAGGCCCTAATGGCGCAGGCGGCCAGTAATCTGCAGATCGGCGATCGGCCACGCGCGTCGTGGCGGCCGAACAAGCGGCTTTGGGGCGCTCTCGGCCTTTTCATCGCCGGTGGCTGCGTCCTGAACGCCATCTCCGATTGGCGTGACACCCACGCCCTGCTCATCAACGCTTCGGAATCGCTGCCTAATTGGGCCTTCGTCATCCACAAGACTGCCAGGCCCCAGCGCGGGCAGTATGTGTTCTTCGTGCCGCCGGCGGGTCCCCTGGTCATTCGCCACTTTGGCGCGAAGAAGCAGATGTTCGGCAAGATCGTCTACGGCATGCCGGGCGATACGGTTGTCCATCGCGGCGCTGAGGTCCTGGTGAATGGCCGCGTGGTATCGCGGATGAAACCGCTGACGCGGATGGGCGAGACGCTTGTGGCCGGCCCCACCGGCATCATCCCTGCGGATTGCTACTACGTCGGCACGCCGCACAAGGATGGCTTCGACAGCCGCTACGCCGCGATCGGCTACGCCTGCTCGAAAAAGATCGTCGGTGTCGGGAGGCCGATCCTGTGAGGCGCGTCATCGAGACCTTCGCGCTGGTGACACTGTGTTCGCTCACCATGTCGTCAACCGGCAGCGCCAGAGATCATGGCGTCGCCGGCCAGACCTTCCCGATCATCGAGCCGGATCTTCTGGCGACGATCGAGCAGAAGCTCATGCGCCTGCAGGAGTCTGGCGGCATCGACCGCATGAATGCCGAGTTCGCTCGCCGCGCCGAGCAGCGCGTGCGCCGGCCGATGCCGGTCGCCGGCATCACCGCCGCGACCCAGCTGCGTGAGTGGGCCTACGATCCCACGATCGTCATCGAGAAGGACGTGCGCGACCAGAAGGGCAACTTCATCGCCCGCGCCGGCCAGACCGTTAACCCGCTCGATTTCGTGGCGATGCACCAGGCGCTGATCTTCGTCGACGGTGACGACAAGGCGCAGATGGACTGGGCCACCCGGACTTACTCGGACCTCAAGGCCAAGATCATCCTCGTGAACGGCTCGCCGATCGAGGAGATGACCGCCCGCAAGCGCCGCTTCTACTTCGACCAGGAAGGTCGGCTTACCGCCAAGTTCGGCATTCGGCACACGCCGGCCGTGGCCACGCAGTTCGGCAAGTTCGTCAAGCTAACCGAAGTCGATCTGTCCGCCGTTAAGCGCGATGGGGTCAAACCGAAGGGACCGCTGTGATGCCGCTGTGGCTGGACCTGCTGCGCACGCCGATGGCGGCGCCCGAGACCGCAATGCTGCGCTCCATGCGCCGCACCTTCCAGCTCCTGTGCGTCGCCTGCGCCATCTGCGTGGTGCTGGTCTCGCCGCTCACCGCTCTGCTGGGCCGCGCCGCGCCGGTCGGCATTGCCGGCCTGCTGCTGACCACGGCGATCTACACCGGCCTCTATGTGTTTCGGAAGAACCGGGCCGATGAGGCCTTCCTGGCCGCCGCAACCTCGGACGAACAGCCATGAAGGCGCTGCGCCTGCTGGCCCTCGTTCTGGTGGCGTTTGTCACGACGGCGGTGCTCGCCCCGCGCGCGGAGGCGCAGTCGCGCTGCACCGGCAAGTTCGTCAATCCGATCACCGATGTGTGCTGGTCCTGCCTCTTCCCGCTCTCGATCGGTGCGCTCAAGATCTGGCCGAGCACGCGCCCGGACACCAATAATCCGTCGCTTCCGGTTTGCGCCTGCGGCAGCCCGATCCCGCGTATCGGTATTTCTTCAGGGTTCTGGGAGCCCGTGCGCCTTGCTGATGTGACCGTGAAGCCGTGGTGCTTCGTCAACCTTGGCGGCATGAAGATCGCGCCCGGCTTCGACATCGGCCAGGGCCAGTTCGAGGGTCCGTCGCAGATCGGCGGCAAGGCGCAGAACTCGTCGAAGTGGCACGTCCACTGGTACGTCTATCCGCTGCTCTACTGGATGGAAATCCTGACGGACTTCCTCTGCTTCGAGCAGGCCAGCTTCGATATTGCCTATATGACCGAGGTCGATCCGCTGTGGCAGGATGACACTCTGTCTGCCCTCATCAACCCCGAAGCGATCATCTTCGCAAACCCGATCGCGCAGGCCGCCTGTGCCGGCGACTGCATCGCCTCCACCGTGGGCCTGCCGCTCGATGTAACCTTCTGGTGCGCTGGCTGTCAGGGGCCGATGTATCCGCTCAACGGCAACGTCGCCGCCTCGATCGGCCATGTTCAGGCCTCGCGCCTCGCCCTCGCCCGCTTCACCTTCAAGATGCACCGGCAGGGTCTCGCCTGGGGCACGATGGGCAGCAAGGGCCTGTGCGAGAAGTACCTGATGCCGGTGCTCAAGAAGCAGCAGTACCGCGTCCAGATGACCAATCCGCTCCCCACGGTGAGCGGCAAGGCCGCCTGCTCGCCGATCGGCGCCTCCACCATGCCACCCCAGGCCGGCCGGGCCTTCCCCGTCCAGGGCGAAGACATGGGCTACCTCATGTGGCGCAAACGCAATTGCTGCGTTCTTTGAAAGGCTTACGCCAATGCGACGTATGACCATGATTGTCGCCGCTCTTGCCGGCGTCGCCGCCATCCAGGCCGTTGCCCAGAACGTGGACGGTCTCGATCTTGAGGCGATCCGCCAGCGTTCGGCTACGCTGAAGGAAGATGCCGAGACGTTCGTGAACCATGTTAAGGGTCGCGGAGATGCGTTCCGTGATGAAGCGCTCGCTGTCCAGAAGACTGGCACGGATAGCCTGGTGGAACTCGCCAAAGCGGATCTTCCGATGAACGGAGATGGCCCAGTCGATTTCGACGAGATCATCAAGGGCGCAGCGCAGAATGTCGCAGGAACCAAAGGCGATGCGCCGCAGCTGATCGTCTTCGCCAGTCTGTCGATGCCGCCCAAGGCGCTGCGCCAGCTGATTGGTGATGCTTCGCGTGCCGGCGGTATCGTCGTGTTCAGGGGGTTCCCGAACAATTCGATGAAGGACTTCAGCAAGGCGCTGGGTAAGGTCGTGAACGAGCAGGACCAGCTGGCCAACGTCGGCATCGATCCACGGCTGTTCCGGGCCTTTGATGTAAAGGCGGTCCCGACCTATGTCGCGGTTTCGTCCGAGTTCGACCTGTGTTCGGGCTTCAATTGCAAGACCGACCTGCCAGCCCATGACCGGATGACCGGCAACGTCTCAATCAACTATGTGCTCGAGACGTTCGTCGACGCGCATGGCCCCGGTGCCGGCGTAGCGGCGGTGGCCCTTCGCAACCTGAAGAAAGCCAGTTGAGATGAGGCGTTTTGCCGCCTCTCTCCTTCTATCGCTGGCTTTCGCCGGCGCCGGCGCCGTTCTTGCTCAAACGACCGTCCAGCAGGCGCGGGAAGAGGGCAAGACCATGGGCAAGGAGCTTCGCGCCAACGATGCTCTGGTCCCCGGCGCCGGCATGGCCGAGCAGGTTCCGGGCTACGCCGGCACCGACCTGCCCGAAAGCGCCTATTTCGATGATCCGGACAAGCTGGCCTCCGATGGCGGCGCTCAGGCGGCCGGCAACGATGCTTTTGCGACGGCGACCGACCGCAACCATACCCGGGCCACCTTCGATCCCAACGAGATCCTGGCGACGACTGCGCGTGCGACCTCGATCGAGAGCAATCCGGACACATACCTGCAGGGCGAGCAGCTTGGCGGTTCGTCGGGTTCCTGCACTCCGCTGCCTCCTGGCGGCGGAAACATCAGCTACTACGAGGCGACCTGCAATTATGGGTCAAAGCTCGATCAGGTCGCGCGTACCTGCACCTCTAACCTTTCGGTCAACGTCGAACGCAAAACCTCTTATCATTACTACGCATCCACCACGGGCCCGTTTGTCGCCCGGGCCAGCCTTAATGACGAGTTCGCCTCCGGGGTTTGCAAGGTAACGGGCCGCGTTCGGTATTGCCCCTCTTCACCGATTTACGGACTTGTCCCCAGAGGTGATTGCGAAACCAATGGTCTGGGTGATGCGGTCGTTGAGGACGTCCAGTGCAGTGCGGAAGCATCTATTTATGGCAATCCAATCCTGAATCTTCCGGGTAGTTCTCTGCGGGTCGTCAATGTGCCGGCGACGGGCAAGCCCTGGTACAAGACCGACAACCAGACCCCTGTGGTGAACGTCACCCGGGTAGACGGCTGCGGTGCGCTTTCGCAGAACGCATCGTGCACACAGCAGAGCGCCGAAGTCTGCACCGATGATAACCCCGTGACCCGCATTATCGACGGCGTGCCCGTTACCCAGCCATGTTGGGCATGGCAGACCTCCTACCAGTGCAATGAGATCACGCAGGGCAACGACTGCGGCGACCTCGATAGCAATGCCCAGTGCACTTACGTGCGCGACGAGTGCATCGATGACGAGGAAGACCCGAACTTCGATGCCAGCGCCTGCAAGGTCAGCCAGAAGGTCTATCGTTGCCCGGTTCCCGTCACCGCCGATCCCGGTCCGAAGCAGTATGTCTGCGGCGATGACGTCTACTGCATGAACGGGGAGTGCGAGACGATCGAGCGCGAGGCGTCAACCGAGTTCAAGGACGCCCTGGTCGCCCTTCACTCGCTCGATCAGGCCGGCACGGAGTTCAACGAGGAAAACTTCACGGTGTTCTCCGGCACCCGCGAGACCTGCCACAAGCCCGTCTTCGGTCTGGTCAACTGCTGCGCCGGCAAGGTCTCCGGTGCCCTCACCGCCGGTGTCGGCGCGGCGGCGATTGCCGGTGGGCCGACGGCGATCGCCGCGCTCGCCACGCCGTTCCTGACGATGTTCCTGTGTTCCACCGAGGAGAAAATGCTCGATATCAAGGATCGCATGGGGTTCTGCCACAAGGTCGGAACCTACTGCTCCTCGAGCATCCTGGGCGTCTGCCAGAGCAAGAAGTCCGCGTACTGCTGCTTCGAGAGCAAGCTCTCGCGCATCCTGCAGGAGCAAGGTCGTCCCCAGCTGAACAAGCCCTGGGGCAAGCCCAAGAAGGAGCAATGCGAGGGCTTCACGATCGACGAGTTTAGCCGGCTCGACCTCTCGGTGATGGATTTCACGGAAGTCTATTCCGAGTTCATCGACGCCGCGAAACTCCCCGATGAGGTCAGCACGCTGGCCGATATCCAAACCAAGATTCAGGGATACTATGACCTCCACGCCAGCCAATGACGCCGGCCGGGCCGATGGCCCCGATCCGTGCATCATCGACATGTCGGTTCTCGACCTCGCGATCTTCATGCGCGTCCACCGCTCGAACCGGGTTTCCTTCGCCGGCGACGTGTCCGCCACGATCGGCAACTGGTTCGCCTGCACGGTGGATCCGATCGAGATCGAGCAGGGCTTCCGCCGGATGCTCGAGCGGGGCTGGCTTATCCGCCGGAACAAAGGCGTTCGAGCCACGGTCGCAGGCCGCCAGCATGGCCGCACGCACCTGCGGGGACTGGTGCGCATGATGGATCAGGGCACCCGCATGCTCGACGTCGCCCGCATGATGAATGTGCTGAACCTCGCCATGATCGAACTTGATGGGGACTATGATGATGACGGTGAAGACCATGAAGCGTGAAGCGCCGGCAAATTTGCTGCGCAATCGTCTGACGCACTGTGTAGCCATGCTGCTGGCGGCGGCGCCCTCGCTCCCTGCGCCGGCGATGGCGCAGGACCTCGCCGTGTCAGAGACCGCAGCGCAGGACGCCTACTACCGCGGCGACGACTTCTATTGCGGCGAGCGCAGATTGGGCCAGTGGTTCTATTGCGAAAAGCCCAAGCCAAAGCCGGCCGAACCCCAGGCGGCGGCGCCGACCCAATCGGCCAGCGAACGCATGGCGGCGATCGGCAAGGAACTGGACGAACTCAAGGCGCGCGCCATCCTCGAGCCGACCGAGGAAAACGTGATCGCCTACGTCCGCTTCCAGCGTGAGCAGCTGGACCGGGCCTCCACCTTCTCCGATACCTGGCAGCGGGCGCTCTGGCAGAACCCCGAGATCGACTACACGCTGCAGCGGCCGGTTTCGACGGTGGCCAAGCGCGCCTGGTCGGACAATCGCACCGCCGACAAGGATCAGGTCCTGGCTAACCTCGGCCAGCGCTACGGCATGTTCTACTTCTTCGCCCAGAGCTGCGGCGCCTGCGAAATCTTCGCGCCGATCCTGCGTTCGGTGGCAAGTAGCCACCGCATGGCCGTGATGGCTGTCTCGATGGACGGCGGACCGAGCCGCGACTTCCCCGATTATGTCGTCGATTCCGGCCAGCGACAGCGGATGGGCGTTCCCGGCAATGCGACGCCGGCGCTAGTCCTCTTCGACACCGCCACCCGCAAGACCGTGCCGATCGGCTTTGGCATCATGTCGGCCGACGAGATCATCGAGCGCATCTACATGCTCACCAACACCAAGGTCGGGAGTGACTACTGATGTCCCACACCATCGCTCGCCCGCCCTCCCCTCGCCCTTCTCGCTCCCGCGCATTCTTTCGGCGGCTTGCCGCCAGCGCCATGGTCCTCGCCGCCTCGAGCATGGTGCCGGCAGGTATCGCCCGGGCTGATGTCGCCGGGCAGATGAACTCTTTCTTCAACGATACCGGCGGCGCCGCGAACGTCACCGGCCCGTCTGCCTATCAGGGCCAGTCGGCAGGTTATTATTCGATGGGCAACGTCTGGACCCGCTTCCCTCAAAAAAGCGTCCAGCCTTTCAATCTGCAGCTACCGAGCGCCCGCGCCGGCTGCGGCGGCATCGACCTGTTTTCCGGCTCGTTTTCGTTCATCAATGCATCCGAGATGGTGGCTCTCCTGAAGGCGACCGCCAACAACGCGCTGGGTTTCGCCTTCAAGCTGGCGATCGACAGCGTCTCCCCGGAAATCGGCAAGATCATGGGCGAGTTCGCCCAGGCCGCACAGCAGATGAACCAGATGAACATCTCGTCCTGCGAAGCCGCACAAGGCCTGGTAGGCGCGGTCTGGCCCAAGATGACGGGCGCGCGATCGACGATCTGCGCTTCTGTCGGCAATAGCCAGGGCGTGTTCTCCGACTGGGCGCGCTCGCGCCAGGGCTGCGGTGCGGACGGCCAGATCGATGATGTGCTCGCCGGCAACAACGATCCCAAAATGGACGATCACATTCCCGGTTCGCCCCGCAATTATACTTGGCAGGCGATCAAGCGCTCGAACAAGTTCGGATCCTACGACAAGGGCTTTTCCGAATATCTGATGACCGTGGTCGGCACCATCATCACCAATCCGGAGGCCGCCGACGGCGCCTCGATCCAGTACCTCGGCCCTGCCGAGGATGCGGTGGTCACCGCCCTTCTCGACGGCACCCAGAACGGCAACACCGTGAAGGTCCTGACCTGCGACGAGGACGAGCAGTGCCTGAACGTGTCGGAATCGAATCTCAGCATTCCGACCAGCTCGGCCCTGCGTCCCCGCGTGAAGACGATGATCGATTCCATGCAGGACAAGATCCGCACGGATAGCGCGCTAAGCTCGGCCGAACAGCAGCTTCTTAACATGACCAGTGTGCCGCTCTACAAGATCCTGACCGTCCAGGCTCTTGCCCATCAATCGTTCGATGTGGGCGATTCCGATGCCCTCGCCGAGATCGTCGCCGTCAACCTGCTTAGCTCGATGATCGAGAACATGCTGGACCGGGTCAGTCAGGCCGAGGTCCACTTCCAGCCTGCGGACCAGTCCACGGCCGAGACCTGGCGCCAGCAGCTGGGCGAAGCGCGGCAGAAGTATGGTCAGCGCGATATCAAGCTGAAGAACACCCTCAACATGACGATCGCGCTCATCAACAAGTCCGTCATGCTGGAATCCACCCTGCAGAACACGATGTCGCCGGGCATGGCCGCATCGCTGAATTTCACCCGCGGGCTCAACGCCCAGGGCCTCAACTAAGCGGCGGAGACGTATCATGGTCGAGGTCTTCACGATTGGCGGCGGCGAGTACATCGTCAACACCTTCAACGCCGTCGCTGCCTGGACTGGCGGCGGCGGCTACAAGTCGCTCATCAAGGTCGTGATGGTCATTGGCCTGATCTACGCTCTGCTCTCGGTGGCCTTCACCATGAACGTGCGCGCATGGATGAACTGGTTCGCCGGCTCCACGCTCATCTACATGTGCCTGATGGTCCCCACCGTCGACGTGAAGGTCACGGACCGGGTCAACCCTTCCCTCGCGCCCGCCACGGTCGCCAACGTGCCGCTGGGGCTCGGGGTGATCGCCAGCTTCACCAGCCAGGTCGGCGACTGGTTGACCCGCACGGCCGAGACCGTTTTCGTGATGCCGAGCCAGCTCAATTACAGCACCAACGGCATGATCTATGGTGCGCGCCTGTTCGACCAGACGCGCAACTTCCAGATCCGCGATGCCGAGTTCGCCACCAACCTGCAGGCGCATTTCAAGCAATGCGTGTTTGGTGACATCCTCCTGTACCGCAAGTCGCTGACCGATCTGGCGCAGTCCAAGGATCTGTGGACCGACATAGGCCCCGGCTCCGAGGCGCGCGCGCAGCCATGGCTGGATCGTTCGGGCGGCACGGTGAACAGCAGCATCATCACCTGCCGCAATGCCTATAACGCGCTATCCGGCCAGTGGGCGTCGATGATCGACGCGGCGACGCCGTTCTGGGCCAAGGAGACTTACCCGAAGTTGTCGACGGCCCAGGCGGCCGCCAAGCTGCGCCAGGACGTGCCGATAGCCAATACGGCCTTCACTACGGCTACGTCGGATTATACCGGCACCATGCGGCAGACCACGGCGATCAACGCCTTCATGCAGGCCCGCGACGGCATGGCCGGCAGTACCGCGAACGCCTCGATCGATACGTTCGCGACGACCCGCGCCGATATTCAGGCGCGCAACACGTACAACTCGATCGCGCAGCAGGCGATGTCCTGGGTTCCGATCCTCAACATCGTGCTGACCGTCGTCTTCTACGCCATGTTCCCGGTGATCTTCCCGCTGTTTCTGATGCCGCAGACCGGCGTCTCCGCGCTCAAGGGGTATCTGACCGGGTTCTTTTATCTTGCCGCCTGGGGGCCGCTTTACGTGATCCTCCATATGATCTGCATGACGCGGGCGACGACCGCTGCAACCGGCGTTGCGGAAGGGGGAATGTCGCTGGGGACCTATGCCGGGATCGGCGCTGTCAACGCCGAGACGGCGACGATCGCCGGGTTCATGCTGATGAGCGTTCCCTTCATCGCCGGCGGCCTGGCTAAGGGTGCGATGGGGATTTCTGGGCAGGCTACCTCGATGCTGGCGCCGGCGCAAAACGCGGCTGAAGCGGCGGCGGTCGAGCAAACGACGGGGAACTATTCCTACGGGAACACCAGCTTCGCTAATTCCACATCGAACATGCGGCAGACCAGTCAATGGTCGGATGCTCCGACTTACAGCACTGGTGTCAGCGGGTTTACCAACCGCTTTGACGGTGGTGCGACGGAGTCCAGTTACGGCAACGGCGCCCCCGTTATCGACACAACGGGGGCGATGTCCAAGCTGTCGTTCACACCATCAATGAATTCAGGGTTTGTGGGAGAGACTCGTCAGCAAGCCTCGATGCTGACCCGCGCCGCTGAAACGCTCGAGAATAGTGCAGCATCGATCCGTAGTGCTACTCACACTGATCGATCTTCCAGAGGCCGGTCAAACGAATTTACGAGCGGCTCGGAATCGTCGAGCGGTAGCCAGCACGGCACTAATCTCGAAAGCTTCGACCGCAAGTCAGATTCGGATTACAACGGGACCGAGAACCGATCGGGCACAAACCAGTCTTACAAGGTTACCGATGGCACCCATCGAGCGGCAGAAGAGGTCCACACCGTCAATGGGAGCCTATCTGCTGGCGGCGGCGGCGGCGGCAAAAAGGGAGCTTCGGGCCGCAGCAATGTTGTCGGCGGCAGTATTGGGGCAAATGCAAGTATCTCGCAAACTGACCGCCTGAATCACAACACAGATCGGTCAAGAACGCGGGATGACGGATCGAGCGCTACGGATGGTGCGCGAAGCGAACATGCAAACGGGGATAGTGCAAGCAAGTCCGATGGCACCTACAGCCGCGGCGGCGTCTTCAGTAGAGGGTCGTCGACATCCTCCTCTTCGGTCAGCCAGGAAGACGCGCTCTCCGTGGCGAATTCCTATGAACAGCGGGCTCGCCAGATGCGCGAAAAAGCGCAGCAGCTATCCAACGATGCCAGCTATGCCGAGACCCATAACCTCCAGATGAGCGAAAACCTCTCGCAGGAACTCGCCGAATGGTATCGCCAGGAGGCCAGTCGGATGCCGCCTGGTGTTGCGCCTAGTCTGCGCGACGTGTCCCTCGATGGCGCCCAGCGGCAGGTGCGCGATGGAATGGTTGCGAGGTTCATGGAAGAGCGGCGGCAGTCCGTTTACGACGAAGTTGCCCCGTATCTTAAGGAGCCAGAACTTGCGGCTGACCTTGTTGCCCCAGCGGTTTCAAGCGCGGCCGATGTCAACGCATCGTATCATCCGCAAGGGCTTGGTTCTGTTCCGAAGGTTGGCAGCGCAGCTGATGGATCAGCTGCGGAGGCCCGGATCGAGGCCGGCAAGGCAGATATTGCAGGTAAGGCGGAGGCGCGACGCTATATGCGAGGCAGTAGCGTCATCGCCGGCTCTGAAGTGCAATCGGAGGTCGACCGAGAACTCGACAAGGGTTTCTTCAATGATCCGAAACTGCGTCGATAAACAATCAGCGGAAAAATATGTATGCGATCAATCCAAATAGTAGCACCATTCTAATGTGGTAGCTGACGTAGCTGGCCGTAGAGACATGCCCATCCTCATCCTCGTAAAGTTCGATCGTCGGAGATGTATCGACGTCCTCCATGATGAGCGTCGGGCCACCGGGTTGATCGTAGGTATTATTATAACGCGTCCAGTTGATTTCATACATGAGCATATCCTCCGCAGGGAGAATCGCATGAGAGGCATGGAATGACAACCTCGGGCCCTACAACTCCCCCCGCAGAAGGGTTCTACAGCGTTCGGGAGCATCTGCTTTTTGGGTTTTCGTGGCTACTGGTCATGGCGATCGGCCTCATGCCGATCGCTGAAGCCGTGCTGAACCGCTCTCCGTCGATCACAATGCCGGCGACGATCGCATTTTTCGTCGCAGTCGGAAGCGGGATCCTGCTTCGGCGCCGCTATTCTTGGATGGGTGTGGTCCTACATATCTATGGCCAGATCGCGATCTGGTTGTCCCTGTTCGCCATGTCGCTTGCCATCGTCCTGTTCGCGATCGGGAAGCAGTAGCTCCCAACGTCACCGTGCAACCGGAATCTGATCAATCCTGGTTGTCCAGGACGGGCTCTTGAATGCGCGTTTGGTGTCGTAGGATTTTTGCCCAAGCCCTTCCGATCCAAGTCGCAGCGTCTGTCGGCCGAAACGACTATTCAAGCCATCCATGGCTGCCAGCAGCGCCGGTGCACGCGGATCGGGAATGGAAAACAGATCCTGTTGCGCCCTGCTCTCCGGTTCCAATCCCTCGAGCATCACGCCGCACTTCGTATAAACCCGGCCTGGTTCGAACATCGCCTCAGCCATTCGCGCGGCCTGCGCTGCGATCACGCGTGGGTCGTTGGTTGCAGGCGACAGCCTGGCGGTACGTGAAGCTGACGGCGCGTTCGGCTTGAACTTGCTGCCATGGGCAAAAGCAATCAGGCAGCACGCCTGCAGGTTCTGAGCCCGGATTTTCTCGGCCGCACGCACCGCGCGGCGGACCATCGCTTCGCGCAACTGCTCGCGATCGCGTACCTCCTCGCCAAAGCTCCTGGTAACGGCCGTGGATTTGAGCGCCTCCGGCTCAGGTTGGAAGTCGCTGCACTCTATGCCGTTCAGTTCACGCACCAGGCGCTCGAGGACGACGGTGCCGGTGTCGCGCGCGACCTCGGGCGGCATCGCAGCCAGCTCGGCGGTTGTTCGGATTCCTAATGGCTTCAGGCGGGCCGCTAAGGCGCGGCCTATGCCCCACACCTCCTCGATCGGCCACGTCGCAAACAGTCGCCGGCGCAACTCCTCGTCGTGTAGGTCGATCACCCCGCCCCACACCTTCTCCGAGGCTTTCGCCAAGGCATTAGCGACTTTGCTGAGTGTTCTTGTTGGGCCGAGCCCGATGCGGGTTGGAAGGCCGACTGAGCGCAATACCGCTGCTTTGAGCCGGTGGGCGTGCTCGATATCTCCAAGGCCATTTGGAAGGACCGGCAACCGGAAGAAAGATTCGTCGATAGAGTATATCTCAACTGTATCGCTGAACTCCGAAATCACAGAGTTAAATCTTCGATGCATATCCGAGTACAACTCGTAATTCGACGAGCGATACTGAATGCCATGCCTATTGATAGTTTCACGGATCTTGAACATTGGCGCACCCATTTTTATATGGAGGGCCTTTGCTTCAGCGGAACGCGCTATAGCACACCCATCACCGTTACTTAATACTATTAGTGGAACATTCCGCAGCTTCGGATCAAAAACGCGCTCTGCGCTGCAGTAGAAGTTTTCAATGTCGAGGATGGCCCAGCTCACGAGCGATCAATCCAGCAAATTTCGCACGCTGGCGCGGACCACACCCCAGACTTCCACCTGCTCATCTGCGAAAACGGGTTCATATCGCATCTGGCTGTTTCGCGCTTCGAGGAAGGGCTTACCTTCGCGAATGCAAAGTTGTCGAACGACAAAGCCCCCATCGACCACTGCAATCACGATCCGGCCATTCACGGGCTTGGCGTCGCGGTCAACCACAAGGACGTCCGAATCGAACACCCCTGCGTCGATCATTGATTGCCCGCTGACTCGGAAGACGAAACTGGCGGCGCGGTCTAGCCGCAGCAATTCGACGAGATTGACGGCGTGCTCCTGCCAGTCTTGCGCTGGCGAAGCAAAACCTGCTCCGGCGGCGCCCATAACACGCAAGCTTATCTCGGCAGGTATCCCGCATACCGGGATGGGCTTCGAAGCTGGGATAGTGCGGTACAGAGACATAGCCCCCCATACACCATATAAGAACGAAATGGGAACACAGCAAATCGGCCTGTGCACTCGTTCTACGGTTTAAGTCGATATTTTTCCCGACTTGGCACTTCCAATCTGCGGCACCAGATCGTCCGGCATGGTGATCGCCCTGTACGATTGGGGATCGTTCAGCGGACGGTCCCTGGCCAACCTGTCGAGGCACGGGAAACCGCCAAAAGCCGAGTCTCACATGGATGGTACGATATCTTTTGCGTTGAGGGACCCCTTTACGTTACAAATTCCAGCATGACGCACACGCTGATCGGTTACGCCCGCTGCTCCACTGACAAGCAGGACCTTGCCGCCCAGCAGGACGCTTTGGTCAAGCTCGGCGTCGCGGCCGATCGTATCTACACCGACAAGGGGTTCACCGGGACGAACCGAACCCGGCCCGGTCTTGATCAGGCGCTGGCGGCAGTACGAAGCGGCGACACCCTGGTGGTGCCGAAGCTCGACCGCCTCGCGCGGTCGGTGCCGGATGCCAGGGCGATCGGCGACGACCTTGCGGCACGGGGCGTCAAGCTACAGCTTGGGGCGAGCGTCCATGATCCGTCCGACCCGATGGGAAAGCTGTTCTTCAATATCCTCGCCACCTTCGCGGAATTCGAGGCCGACCTGATCCGCATGCGGACGCGCGAAGGCATGGCTGTCGCCCGTGCCAAGGGGAAGCTGCGCGGCAAGAAGCCCAAACTGTCCGACCGCCAGCAAAAAGAGCTGCGCCGCATGTACGATACTGGGAACTACTCGATAAGCGACCTCGGCGAACTATTCTCCATCTCACGTCCGACCGTATATCGCACCCTCGGACGCCAACCCGTCACGCCAGCCAAGGCATCATAGAAAGACCGAAGCTATGAACGCCAAGATTTAGGCGTCGTGTTGTTGATTGCCACCGCTAGCCCAAGCCAGGTACGGGATTTACCGCCACCATCACTCCCCGGTCAGGACGAGATCGCGGACATCAACAGGTTTCCTGTGGCAGTCGGATCTTGGCCCCGTCGAACGCTTCCCTGGACGTCGAGATTTTGCTGCCAAACTCATTTGGCGATTAGCGCCCTCCCCCGCCCCTTTTGGTTCCAATGGCTGCGAAAAGCCACTCGACCTCGTGGTGTTTTGACGTTCGATTCTGGCCGGCATAAATCGACCAGCGACCAAATTATCACGGGCCTAGCGTTTTCGTAGTTTGGTGGCTGGCTGACGCAAGCTGGTGGTTACATGCGTTACACAAGACTAACCGGTTACAGATGCCGCAGGTGATATGCGTAACTAACAAGGTCTTCGTGTCCGGCGCGAGACACCTGTTACCCATATCACAGATGTCACATATGATATAGGTGACTCGTAGGATGCATGCACCATGTGTGATAGCTGCGACGCACTAGATACGCTAGATAAGCTTGATATATGTGAAACACTTGCTACGAGCGTCATGTGTGTTACAGGTGGCGCGATTGGGCGACTTCAATGTGTGAGATCCCACCAGCAAAGTTAGCGGAGACGGCAATATGCCAGTAATTACAATGCTCTCGCCAAAAGGCGGCGTTGGTAAGACGACTACTGCGCTCATTCTAGCTACCGAATTTGCAGCACGGGGTGGGAAAGTGGTCATCATCGACGCCGATCCCAATTTCCCCCTTGCAAGGTGGGCTAAGATGGAAGGCAAGCCCGCGAACATCGAGGTCGTTCCTGAAATTGATGAAGACGAGATCATTGAGACAATCGACGCCGCACGTAAGCGCGCTGACTATGTAATCGTTGACCTCGAAGGAAAGGCAAGCGCGCGGGCGACAAACGCTCTTTTGATGTCGAACCTTGCGTTGATCCCGATCCAAGGTTCGGCGTTGGATGCAACTGAGGCCGCGCGCGCCTTTAAGATCGTCCGCAATGCCGGAACGGCTCGCAACCGTAGGTTGCCATTTGCAGCGGTTCTGACGCGTGCGCCGGCTTCGATGAGACTGTGGCCGCGCGATCTGAAGACCGTAGTCGCAAACCTCGAGGCTGCTGGCATTCCTGTCGTAAAAACAGCGCTTGCCGAACGGGGGGCATTTCGGGGGCTATTCAGCTTGGGCGGCACGTTGGCAGAAATGACGAACGCCGATGTCGGTTCGCTCGATAGTGCTCGAGCCAACGCCGTTGCGTTTCGCGACGACATTCTCTCCATGCTTGCCGAAGGGATCACCGCATGACTGATATTCCGCCTGCCAAGGACCGTCGCAAAGGCATTGCAAGCTTCGATGATGATGATGAGATTCCGGTTCCGACGCCGAAGCAGGTTGCGGCTGCAAAAACGGCAGGGGAGGGGCTCGGGTTTCGATCCGAAAAGCCGGCACCAGCACTTCTATCATCAACAGGCTTTGAAAAGCTTCGCGTGGGGGGCAACGGGCGGCCCGCACTTTTCACAGCGAACTTTCATATCCGAACTAGGCCTGAGGATCGTGAGCGGTTCGAGGACTTCGCTCATCGGCATCGAATAACTAAGGGTGAGGCAATGACGCGGCTCCTCGACTTTGCCGAGGCAGAGGAGCGCCGACACGGAAATTAACTTGAGCTCGAGCCGTGCGCACGATGCTCGTAACGAGCCGCGCTAGGGGCGATAGGGCACTAACGGCTAGTCGCATATGTACCTGTTTTTATAGCGCCTCGCAGATTGCATCCGGTAAGGTCGAATTTTGCGGCTTACTACCTGGCGATCGGAATGTAAGAATGCTGCAACTAACCAGCTTTGGGGATTGATAATGCGTGTCCTGGCACTGCCCATTGTTCTAGCACTATCGTCTACTATGGTAGTGGCGCAGCCCCACACCGAACCAGCTAAATGCGCAATAGGTTACAATGCGTCCGACACTCTTACAGAGACTATAAAATCTGAGCAATTCGCATTTGAGGGGTTTAATAAACTATGCGAAACGCTCCGTAAGGAACAACTGCAAATCTTCGTTACGAGTTCGAGTGGCGTGCTTGAACAGCGGGCTTATGGTTGGGTAACGGTAACGTTAGGCAGGTTATCGAACGGCGTACTAGGGACTATTTCGCAGTCAAGCACTACTCTCAGCAAAAAAAGTGACTCGCCGGAAGCGAAGCGGTTGATGATGGAATCCCTCAATAAGGCACTACAGGTTATCGCCCGTGACCCGAGTAGCTACGTGGAGTCAGTTGTGATTGAGGAAATCCGGCTAAGGCAAACACTTGCTGGTAACGGTTTGCAACATAAACTTGCCCATAGTGCAGAACATTGACGGGGTAGTCAGGGCCTCAACAGCCACCCTCGCGGTAATTCAGGGGTGAAGTTCATCACACAGAGCTGTTGTTGACGACTGGCACGATCTGCTGTCAAGATAACCTTTATTGTTGCACACGCAGATGTCGGGCATTCTTACGAAATGGAAATTGAACCTACTGGATACGAAGAGTCGGCTCGCATCGTGGAAGCCTTCGCAGAAGGTGAGGACGATGCCCGAGTCGTTGATTTGCTTGCTGAACTGGCGAAAGCCATTCGGGAGAAGGCTTTGAACGACTGAAGTCAGACTGACAGGCCGATAGTGCACAGTAGGAGCGCGGCGGAACCCGTCTGAATCTTGAGCATACCAATCAACCTGGCGCGGCCGCCGTGAAGGAGTTTGCCCCAGGTGCGGTCAATCCTACTCCGAACGGAGAGAATGCCATCGTCGATCAAAACGACCCCGTTCGCGAAAAGCAGCAGCGCCAAAATCTTGACGAAGCGGTCGGCCGACGTACCGCCAAGGATCATGGTCAGGACCAACATGACCATCCCGAAGCTATAAGCGCTGGCCGCCAGATCGAGTAATCCGCGCAAGCGCAGCGGGCCATTCCAGTCGCTCAGAACCCGGTAGAGGACCATAGGGCGGCTGCAGCGCCGGCAGAGTTTCGTCCAGCGCCCCCCAGGCCACTGATGAATGGGGAAGGCGCAGCACGGACACTGGGGCAGACGGACAGGTGCGTGAGCCATTAGTCCACAGGCCTGCAGAGATCGATTTCGACCGCGGCAGCGCCATGCCGGCGACCAACCACCCGAACGAGTGTATTGGGCGGCGGTGGGTCCAGGTCGCCGATCAATCGCCACCACATGCCATCGGCGTCCTTGAGCATTGGGCCGCGCGGACCGCTCTGGAGTGTGCCGGTCAAATCCAAGTGATTGCTCATAGTTGTCATGTTGGCGTTGATCTCTCGTCCTCCTCAGTTTGGGCACCAGTGAAGCATTCCATCTCGCAGTGGAGCATGGGCCGGCCGTGGCTATGCATCTGGATTCCGTTCATCATCACTGGACGATGCGCAAGTTTCCGGCAGCGCTTATTCGATCTGTCCAGATAGCCGCAAGGCATTGCAAGTGGCGCTCCATGCTTTGTGACGGCGGCGCTAGACGCGGTGTCAGCCGGCTCACTAAATAGATCAGTTTGCGCATCCATCGCCATATCCTTGTTGAAGGGCAGGGGGGGCTTCGTCTCTCACCCACTCCCGAAACCCTCCCTCTCGTCTCCTATTGTCCTGGGATTGCCGTGTTCGGATCAAGGGCGGGCGCCGCTTTGACCGGCGCAATACGGTTCTGCGCGTTAGTAGCCAGCTTGCGGAAGGCATCGAGCAAAGCCAGCGAGGTGATCTTACCGATGTCGGTGCTGGTGTAGACGCCGCCAAGGGCACCGATTCCGGCGCTGGTTAGAGCGGTCCCTCCCAGGATTGAGATATCTTTCTTTCTCGCCGAACCCGTCGCCACCGCCGTTTGAAGCCCTGTTTTGACTTCCACCAGGGTCAGCATTGTTTGGCTTTCCAGCTTCTTCTGCTTGAAGCCCAAGCCCCCGGGGAACATCGTTCCAAGCCCTCCGCCGGCGCCGCCGGCATTGCCGTCCGAATAAAGCACGCGGGCGGTCAGCAGATAATCGGCCGCAAGCAACGTCGCCTGGGTATTGCCGTTCGCTACAGTGCCGCCCGCCGCCAGTGCGCGCTCGCGCTGTAGGGCATCGAAACCCTCGCCGCGATCGAGGACCTGGAAGCAGTTCGATTGGGAGGTCAGCAATTTAAGGAGCGGCAGCGGATCGACCTTCTGCGCGGATCCACCGTTCTGCGCCTCGGCCATGCGGATCATCGCGCGAAGACCCGCTGGAATGTCCTCCTCGCTGGGTGCGGCGGTGCGGTCCTCAACGAGAGCGATGGTGCCCAGCGGAATGTCGCAGCGCGGAACCTGGGTGGTTTCGTCGATGCCGATGCCGCCTTTGCCCAATTTTTGAGCACTAGCTGCAGTGGAAGTCAGAGCGACGAGGCCGAGAAGGCTTGCGCCGAAAATATATGTAGCAATGAGCTTATTTCGCATCTGTGATTACCCCTGTTCAACATGACGGCGTTTTGGATCAGAACCCGAGATCGCGGCTAAAGGATCGGCGATCAGGCAAGCGCGGACTATTTCTGCTGCAGCGGCGTCGCAGAGCCAGTTTCGATATTGCCTGTTCCATTTCCCGTGGCCCTCACAGGCCGCTGCGAGCCGCGCCGCTGCATCCTCGTTTCCGGGCTCGGTAAAGAAGGCTATGCGGCCATCGCCCAGGATCTTCTGTGAAATTCCTTGAGCGAGCGCTTCAGCTTCTCCCGCCTTGATGGGACGTGCGGGCGCGGGGGAGGGCACTAGAATGCCTTCGCTTGATTCTGGCGGCACCAGCTCGGGTTCCGGCCCTGATACGGATATCGCAGCCTCATCGCGGTCCTCTGTGCCTTCTGCAGGCATTTGCGTGGACGCTGCAGGTTGCGTGCCCCGCAGGCGCTGGTGAAGCGTTTTGCCGTCTGGCACATGGGCAGCGGCAAGCTGAACGCCGATCGCGCGCAGCGATCCTTGCGAAACTCCGATGGAAAACAGCTTTCCAAGCGGTGAAATCCCGCCGAATTCATTCCATTCGGCAATGACGTTGTCCGCTTTATAGACGCTGAAGTCCGCAGTGACCGCCTTGCGGTCGATCTCGCATCCAGGCGGCATGATGACGAAAACACCAATCTGTTCGAATGCCTTGTCGTGACGGTTGTCGCGCATCCAGTTTCGCAACACCTCTCGTTGTCGGCGGACTTGGGCCAAGGGGTTCGCGATCGACACTGGTCGCCTTCGTCCTTCGTACCAGAGCATCCATTCGTCATGCGCATTACGCGACAGACGTCCGCCATAATTTTTAACCTCAAAGATCGAGGCCGTGCGTGACAGGCGCGAAAGCACGACATGGTCGAACTGGGCATAGCCGCCGATCCCGTCTGGGATGCGCAGGTCATGTATTAGGGCATGGTCGCCGAGGTTGAAAAACTTACGGTCGAGTATGTGCGCAGTGTATTTCTCGCCCTCGATGCCCTTTTTGCGAGCAAGGGCCGCCTTTCGGACATGGGCCGGCAATCCGGTAAAGCTGGGGTCGTCCACGAATGAGATCACTTCAGCTAGTTCATCGGACTTATTGGAGGGCTTGAGGATCATCGTCGTGCGGTCTTCCTGTTCAATCGAGCGGTTTGGGTGAGCGGATATCCGCGCTGGTGCGAAGATTGCCCCAGCGGCTGCGGTGAAGGTCGATTACGCGAGTCCAGTGCGGATCGATGCGCACCGGCGCGCTGACGGTCTGCGAGACCGTCGAGATGCCGAAGTAGCGGTGGCTGCCATGCCATTTGTCACCTTCGACGAGCCTGACCCGATAGGTTCCGGGAGGGACGGGCACGTCGACGTCAGCATGCCGGCGCGCGTAGACAGAGATCACATGCGCGGAGGTGTCTGGATCGTAGAGCTGGACGAGGGCATTGCCGCGGGCGGCGATGACACGCAGCCGTGAGGTGGCCGATCTGGGATCGATGACCCGATTGACGGTGACACTACCCGAGGCGGGGAAGGGTAGTTCAGTCTCGGAATCGGGGAGCCACCCCGCCAGCTTGATGTCGCGCCAGGCCGGGATCGCGATGCCGGCAAGCACCGCGAGACCCGCCAGCGCCCAACCGATCCGTCCCGAGCGATCAGGCTTCTTGGGTCGCCAACGGTTCTTCTGGTAGTCGAAGCCCTGGTTCTTCGCGGCAAACCATGCGCCATCCTGCTCGACCCGCGATTTACGTTCGTTCCACCGGGTGCCACCAAGGCCGCGCCGCTTGCGATGCCGCGCGCGCATGTAGTCCCTATCATCTATCCCCACGGCGCTGCTCCTCGCCCCAAAACATCGGATTTTTTGGTAATGAAGATCATCGGCTGTTTTCTTCATGATTGAGCCGCTCTTCAGCCATGCTCATCCATTTGCGTTCCTCGGCGGCTCGCAGGATTTGCTGGGGATCGATGGGGCGTTCTGGCACCACGGTTGAAATGATTGCAAAGAGGGCGAAGACTGCCGCGGACGGAACGATGAAACCGACCGCCACCTTTGTGCCGTCGCGCCAGGTAGGCACGCGCACGACTGTGTGAGATGCGGTTGTGGCGAGCGCTTCGAGGTCGGCAGCACAATCCTCGAATGCCTTGGCGCTGCCTGAGAGCGAGCGGCGCAGGCTTGCCGGCATCGGTATCGTTTCCGGCTCGATCAGCACCATGCGTATCTGCCCCGAGAGGCGGCGCAGTATTAGGGCATGTTCGAAAATGACCTCGCATGGGGTACGGGGCGTATCTAGATCAAATCGTTTCATGACAGCTCCTACAGGTCCAGGCTGAGGTTCTTTTGTGGCAAACCCGGCAGTTGGTCGGGGCCGCCGGGCATGGGCGGCAGGCCGTGGAGATCATCGACATCGGGCGGCCTAATCCCGAGGCCATCCCCCTCGAGGGGATCGATTGCGTTCTTCTGGCCACCGTGATCGCTATCCTGGTCCTGGATGCGATCCTCCCTCGTTGGATCGCGCCCGTTCTCAGGCTTGGAATAGTCGGTGTCCGACTTGCCCATTGGCGGAAGGTCGGAGAGCTCGAGGCTGACCAGGTCTCCAATTATGATGGGGTCGCGGTCGCCCGGTTCCTGAGCCGCCATCGCGGCCGACAGTGCCGCATCTGCAGCTTGGGTCTTGGCGCCGGGTCCGTCGATGTCGAGCCGGCCGAGGCTTTCCAAGGCTGAAGTCTTGTCGCCGGGGCTCCGGTCGAGCTGCTGCGCCAGCTTGGTCTGGTCATCGACGACCATGGTTATGCCGTCTTTGACGCGGGTGACGAGGACGTTGAACAGGCGCTGGTTCGACAGGTTCTTTTCGTAGCTCAGCATGACCCCGATCGCCTTGTCGGCGGTGATGCCCTGGGCCATGTGCATGTTGAGCGAGTATGCGAGATCGAGGCGGGAGAGCATCGGATCGCCGCGCTCGAGGGTGATCTGTTCCTTCGACGCGCTTTCGAAGGTCACGCTGGATCCCTCGATCGAGACGACGTGCGCAATCGCGGAGTTCATGAGGCCGCGGTCCTTGTCGGTGGCGGTCCAGCGTACTTTGTCGCCTTCGTGGATCTTGACGGTGTTGAGGGTGCTAATCTCGAGGCGGTTCTGCTGACTCAACGGGTCGATCTTCTGAGGATCGAACCGCAGCTTGCGGCCAGATTCTCCCTGGACCTCTACCTTCCCGTTCCCGAAAACCCGTGTCACCTCGTATCTGCCGCGCTGAATGCCCGCTTCCGGTACGTGCCCGGTGGCATTGAGGGTTAGCCCGACCTTGTAGGTGTGGGCGTAGCGAAACTCTTCCCGGACCGTGCTGACGCTCTCCTGGATGGCCACATAGAGGCCGTCGCCTTTGATCGAGCCTTCGCGCAGAAGCCCAGCCTGGATTTCTTCGTTGATGACCCCGCGGCTTTCGCGGCCCGATGCGAAGACGGCCGTGGTGGCGCGTTCCTCCGGGGAGAGCGCAAGCCACATCTCGGCCGCCTGCCGCGCGGGTTCGCCATGCTCCTGCACGTTGTCGCCAAGGACGCGCAGCGCTTGCCCTGCTTTTCCAACGTTAGCCAGCGCCGCCACGGTGAGCAGCTGCTGGTTGTCGGGGTTGATGCGGATGTTCTGATCCATGCGGGCCATCGGAGCGCCGGCGGCCTGCGCCATGGCGAAGGCTTTCCCCTGGTCGATCGAGGAGAGCTGCTGGCGGTCGCCGATATCGCCGGTCTTCACGACGCCGAGCGCCTCCGCGATTCCGACCAGCTTGAGCATATCGTCGCTTGAGACCATCGACGTCTCGTCCACGACGATCACGGTGTTCTTCATCTCATCGCGCCTGGCCTGCGCTGCGGGCGTATGCGGATTTTCGAGATGCCGCTGGTTCTGCCAGATGAACGAGGCGATCGTCTGGGCCTCGATCCCGGCCGCCTTCATGTCCTCGACCGACAGGTTCTTGGGCGCCATGCCCTCTTTCATGTCGACGACCATCTTGTTCTGGAATGCGAGGCCCAGGACGTTCTTGCCCTCATCGCGCAGGACGGTGGCGGCCGCCTGGAGCATGGTGGACTTGCCGGCGCCGGCGACGCCCTGGACGAGAACGTGACGGTCCGAGCCGGAGACGATCATGGTGGCGGCGGCCAGCTGCCCGGCATTCAGTTCATGAGGCGAGGCCGCCTGCAGCCGGGCCGGCGCGTCGGCAGCCGGCACGATGGGGCGGATCTGGCCCTTGCCGTTTTCGAAGTGGGCAATGATCCTCTCTTCGGTTGCGACGGCTTCTGGCGTCGTGACGGCATCCGCCATTCGGCCGTTCACGCGGATCTCGCCGGGGAGCAGCTTGCCCTGGTCGACCAGTTTGTCGATCCGGGCTGAGACATGGTCGATCGTGACACCCTTCAGGCCGAGGTCGAGCGCGGTCTTGGCAACCCGGTGGATCTCGAAGGCAGCTTCGCGCTGGCCGTGGATGCGGACGGCCGAGGCGACCGCCAGTTGCGCGCGCCCCTCTGCAGGCGATCTTACCAGGCGCAGGATGCCTCGATCGACCAGCGGATCGGGGGAGCGCATCAGCCCGGACAGGACCTCGCGGGCGCCGGCTACGGCATCGACGATAGCCTGATAGCTGCGGTCTAATGGGCCATCCGCTTCTCGGGCGGTGGCGACCTGCAACGCCGCCGCAGCCAGATCCTTGCCATTGAAACCCAAAGCGGCCGCCTTGTCCTGCCAGGTTTTCAGCAGCCCATCGCGATCCTCGACCTTCAGTTTGGGATCGCGCGTGGTGACGGTGACACCGTCGCGCCCCTTGGGCGAGACGATCCCAAGCTGCTCGGCCTTCAGCATGATCTCTTCGCGGCGCTGGCTGAAGGCCTCCAGAACGGTCTTCGGAACGCCGGTAATCTCGAATGTGCCGTGCTTGCCCTGCAGCTCGGTCTTGTAGCCCAGCTTGTCCATCTCGTTTCGGAGAAAGGAATGGTAGATCGAGCCGATCACGGTGTTGTTGGCCCAGATCTTGTCGGCATGGAGAGCCTGCCATTTGCCGTCCGGCATGCGGGTCATGTTGGCGACGATCGCGTGGATGTGCGCCTGGGGATCGAGCGCGCGGCTCGTGTCATGCTGGAACAGCGCATAGACGAGGTTGCCGGTCGCGACGGGAGCCGTCTTGCCATCAACCGTCTTGCGCCCTTCGGCGAGGTTCTTTTCGACCCAGGCCATGGTCTTCTGGACGGCCATGGTGTGCGCACCGTCCGGGCCAAGGATGCGCTTGTCGCCGGCGATGTAGGCCATGATCGAAACCGACTTTGGCGCGGAGAAGGTCAGGTCGATGCCGGGGCGACGGCCGTCCCGGCTATCGACCTGTTCACCAGTGGGGGTTTCCCCGTTCAGGACCTTTTCAAAGGCTTCCTTGGTGACGGTGCCGCCAAGGGGGGAATCGCGCAGCCCTTCGCCCCCCCATTGGCTCACCTCGGTGGCCGCGTCATCGGTGTAATATTCCCCGCTGACGAAGTCGTCCTTGGTAAAGTAGTTGGCAGCGCCGGAGGATGAGCGAACGGAGGCGATCGAGTGCATGGTCAGTCCCCAATGCCCATGTCATCATCGCCATGCTCGCGACTGAAATTCTCGCGCGCCTCCCGGACACCCAGGTCTTCACGGTCCGGTTGCTCCGGGCGCGGAGTATCTTTGTCGCGATCGGACTGTTTGATCGGGACAACGTTGGTCGCATCCGTGCTGCGCTCGCGCTCGTCCCGGGTATCGCTAGAGGGCTTGCGATCGGTATCGCGTGGAGCACTGGGATCTATCCGTTCCGCCGCCTCACGATCAACGTCCCGGGCCTGCCGTTCCTGTTCCTCACTCGGCGCCGAAAGGATTCCCGCCGCAAACGCTACCGGGATATCCCGTTCTGAGATTTCCTCCTCGGTGAGAGCGAATGTTTCGCCGCGCCCGCCATCGTCGCCTCCACCTTTCGGCTTACCCCCTCTTGCGCGAACTCCGCCTTCAGGATCGTCCGGCTTTTTCGGTGTGCGCTTGATGAAGCCTTTGGCGACATCGGGATAGTCGCGCCACTGCAGGAGGATGCGCGCGGCAGGAAACCCGTCGGGGAATTTCACGAAGCCGTGCAGGGCAGGGAGGTTGGTGATATCGTCCGGGATGACCAGCGGTTCGATCTGCTTACGCGGGGTCAGCGTGGAAGCATCGCGGGTGCTGTTGTAGCCGTAGCTGTAGCCCTCATCCATCTGCCGGATTTCCCGGTTGCCGATGTATCTCGAGCACTGCTCGGCGGTGTCGAGATCGGCGGCGGCAAGGATGAGTTTGGTACGCGCGAGCGAGGATAGATTGCGCGCATTTTCCTCGCCGTAGACCTGGATCAGCTTCTCGAACGAGTGGAGCCCGAGGATCATCGCGCCGCCGAAGTTGCGCGCCGTCTGCAGACCGCTCTCGATGGCAGGGAGACGGTGCAAGGCGCCCAGCTCGTCGAAGATGAACCATGTGCGCAGCGAGCGCGTGCGCGGCATCGACATCAGGGCGTGGATGGCGAGGTTGGACCAGAGCGTGAGCAGTGCCCGGTTCATTTCCAGATCGGTGTAATTGGAGGTGATAAAGAGGATCGATCCCGGCTTCTTCTCGCCGGTCATCCAGTCCCGGATCGAGTAGCTTTTACCCTCGTACGGCAGGAACCGCAGCACCTGCGCGTTGGTGTTGAAGACAGCGCGGATGGACTCTGCCATGCGAGCGGCTTCCGGCGCGGTGAGGGGGTCGGCGATCGTCTTCTGAAGGTAGAGATGAACCTTCTTCAGATCGGCCGTCATCAGGTTGTCGGCGAGCGCCTTGTTAGTCGTCTCGCCGCGCTCGATGAGCTTCATGCACATTTCGATAAAAAGGGTACGTGCCGCGAGCGCCCAGAACGGTTCCGACGATCCGCCGTCGGAGGGAATGAGCGCCGAGGCGGCAGCGGTGAACTCGCTATAGGTGGTGCAGTCGTCGAAGATCGACCAGGCCGGGCAGCGCTCGTCCAGCGGGTTGAGGATGGTGTCGCGTTCAGGGTCGTAGAACGCCTCGACGTAAGCGCCGGTCAGATCGAAAACCACGGCGGTGTCCTGGCGCTTTCGCATCTGCGCGATGTGGTGGCGAAGGACAGTGGTCTTACCGGCGCCCGTGGTGCCAATGAGCATGGTGTGAGACTGCTCGAGGCGGTGCGGGTAGGGGATACCGGCAAGCTCGTAGGGGTGGTGGATTCCCGCTGCCTTGCGCTCCGCAAATGGAAGCTGGAGGACCTGCTTGGGGGACAGCTGCGGGAACAGCTTGGCCGCGTCCTTTTCGAACTCGATTGTGTTGTGCTGGACGATCTCGTCATAGAGCATATCGCGCTCGACCAGCATGGCGCCGCGCTCGTGTCGTTCCTGGACAATGGATTTGCCGCGCCGGTTGGCGAATTCCACGTACCAGATTGCGGCGGGAACGGTCACGAAAGAGGCGATCAGGATGGAGCCGAAGATGCCCCGTACCGCCTTGCCCCAGGCGGCGGCGACTTCGGGTACAAAGGGCACGTAGCCCATCACCGTGCGGTGCACGGAATTGTCCGGCAGACGCAGGTTGACCTGCTTGAGGTTATCGAGCGCAACCCAGTCCCACAGGGCGGAGAGAATACGCATGCAGATGAGCTGCACGTTATTCTCGTTGAGGGTGACCGACAGGATGATGAAATAGGACACCGCGAAGAGGACCAGCCACATAACAAGCGGTAGTCGCGCGCCCTGCGACCACATCCAGACCTGGGTGGTCAGGAGCTGGCTTCCCCGGGTGAAGTTGCCGGAGTTACGGGGGACATCGCCGCGGGCTGTATGGTGCTCGAGCGGGATGTGCCGGCCGTCATCGCGGATGTCTTTTTTGGGAGCCTTTTTGGGGGCTTTTTTGGGGTCTTTATGCGCCATGATAGCGCTCCATCCGGCGGTCCGTTTCCGCCAGTATGCGTTCGCGATATTCGGGGTGTTGTTCCTGGATAATCGCGTCGAGGGCGATTTGCGCGTATTCGACTACCCGGGCTTGTCGCCGCTGGCTTGCGGTGAGTACAGATTGAGCACCTAAATAGTGATCAATCGCGTGACGAAGAACGTCAGCAAAAGTGCGGCTCTGCTCCTTGGCGAGCTTATCGATTGCGGAATAGTGCTTGCGATCAAATCTGATCGTGCGTTGTATCGATGTAGTCAATCCAACCTCCTAGCAGGGAGGCTGGTGGGATTACGAAAAGCCCGACCTATCTAAACGAAAATGGCGGACATTGCAACTCGCTGTTGACGCTCATAGGTCCCGGTGAGTACCAGCTATGCCATTGAAATCGTGATACTTATTGTATTGGGGTGCAATGGGATACAGGCTGGGACCGGGTGGGATACAAACAAATTACCCGCTATCTATCTGAAGTTAAGGCATAATCCTGCAACGGAGTTGCGTAGGGTGTGCTCAGTCTTAGTCCCGATTCATCATCGATTGCTGGGTGGTCCTGGTCCTTCGAGGTTGGCCGGGATGGGTCAGCGATTCCGCTGGGCACCGGACCGCCGTGAGGCGGAAATCCCCGCAATCTGGAACGTCGCAGGCGGTCCAGGCATGATGTTTCGGTCATGAAATCCTCGTGAGAATGAGTGCAGTCGTAGGGGTGTACGGGGTGTCTTTTCGAGAAGGTCAGTGGGCGCTATGTAAGTCGGGTTCAGACCCGATCAGCCTGACCGAAAAGGTACAAGCAATGGCGAAGTCACTGGACGCTGAAATGGCCGCGATCGAGGCCGACGAACGCAAGCTGGCGGAGCGCCGAAAGGCACACCAAGCCAAGCTGCGGGACACGGCGATCGGGACGGTCGAGAAGGCGGGTTTGTTCAAGCTCCCGCTGGACCGACTGGAGCAGCTGATGACAGCGGTGAAGACGCTGGGAGTGGACGAGGTCGAGAAGCGTCTGAAGGCGTAAGCCGGAAGACGCATCGCGGCGATTGTCCGTGCCAATGGCCGCGTGGGGCGAAGCCCTTCGCGGCCATTCTCATTTCAAGCTGGTAAGCCGTCTGCGATGCGTAGGCCTGGCCGTTAGGCCAAGCCGAGCGAGCAGGGCAGGACGCCCCCGTTCGTGCCGGGCAAAATCGCCCCCAGCGATGCGTAGCCCTGGACGCCAGTCCAAGGCGAGCGAGCAGGGCAGGGCGCCCCGGTCGGGATGGCATGAAGCAAAAAAAGGGTGGCGCTGACCGTCAGGCCAGCACCACCCGTTTGGTATTGAAGTCGCGGATCCGTTAGCGCGCTGGCGTCAGGTCCACGCCATGGTGAGGGCTCCCTCCGCAGTTTTGTGTGCAGCCATCTGGTCGAGCGTCGTAACGAACTGGCCGATGCCGCGCGGGTCGGCATCGAGGCGCTGGCGGATGATGGGATCGGTGAGACGAACGCGCATGTCAGCGATGGCAATCGCGCCGTAGCTGTCGGGACGCAGGCCCAGGGTTTTGAGCAGGGCGTAGGCATTGACGTTGGTCATCGCGAGCTGGGGCGCATTGTCGGCACTGGCGGCGATTTCGAGGACTGGATCAGCCTGCCGCGCGGTTCGCGAGATGCGCACGCGGCGGCGGCGATACTGGGCTTCGTCGAACAGCGCGATGGCGGGCTCGTAATGGAAGAAAACGCGGCTCAATTCTGCGAGCGGGATCGGGCAGACACGGGCCTCGAAAGCGTAGACCGGGGTGTCGAGTGTGCCGTGGATGGGGAAGATGCAATCCTCGTCGTAGCGTGCGGCGTGCTGACCAAGGAGTTTGCGAAAGGCGACAACACGCAGCTGAGTGAGATGAAGGGGCCTGATGGGGGTTTCGGCTTCGTCCTTGACGCGGAAGGTGATGGTCATCGGGCAATGTCCTTTATCGGTGGAACCGCTGCTCCCTTCCTCCCTCCTCTCGAAGGCATTGGTTGCCCTGATTGCCCGGTCGCATCGTATCCACGATCTGTCCCGGGTAGGGCTGCGAACCACGCGGGACCGCACTATCTGGATGGAAGGCCGGCGCGTGGGTTCCCAACGCCCTCTCAAGAAGGCGCGCCGGCCTACCTTCCCGACATGGTCAGCCGACAGGACGCGGCAGCTGCGCCGTCCGGGTTCGATGCCCGGACGGCGCAAACCCGCCCTCGTTTTGCGCGCGGCCAGATTCTGCCGCGCCGGTGCCCACCTGGTCTGCGGCAGCACGATACCGGAGGGGGGAAGGTCGCCGCGCGCGTCGTCGCCAGCGAGCCCCGGCGGGGGCGATGTTGGCGGCGATGCGCGCGGCGACCTGGCGTGGGGGGAACCGTAGGGTTTCCCCCACATGCGACAGTGACGACAAAGGGCCAGCGCCGGGGGATTGCCCCGCCGCTGGCCCAGTCACTTCCTGCCAAGGAAAGAGGGGGGCGACGCGCCTTGCGCCGCCCGATTATGTCATGCCCAAAGCTGGCGCTTTGGCTCTGCGGCAATGGGGGTTTGCTTGTCGAAGCGGAAGGCGTGGCACGGAACGTTCGCCTCCTTCAACTTGTCGAGCAAGTGGCTTTGCAGGCCCGATCCCTGACAGATGATTGCTTCGACGGGCCGGAGGCTGACAAGCTGGTCATTGCGCTTGAAACCTGCGCTGTTGCCATAGCGGTTGCTCTGGGGGGTGAAGGCGACCACGGGAACGCCAGACTTCGCGGCCCATGCTGCGGCGATGGCGTCGGCTCCCTTGCGCTGCGCGGTGGTGCAAAGCGTCATGCTGGGGATGCGGGCCTTGATCTGGTCGAGGCGGTCGTAAAGCTGCTGGAAGTCGTGCCATTCCTGCCCCCCCGAAAACACGACAAGCGGGCCGGTCGGATTGCGCTTCTCACGGATGGCGGTTGCCCGCGCCTTCAGGAAATCGGCGGCGGCGATCTGGCTTGCGTTGGTGGCGCTGGAAACCTTGGTTCCCCGCGCTGCGCTCCAAGGGCGGCCGGTTTCTGTCCGGTAGCAGTCGGCGGCATAGTCGCGCATGCATTCGAGGGCGCTGCGCTGTTCCGTCTTGGTCTGCGCGCGAAGGGTCAGTTCCTCCACCTCGACGGCGTAAATCTCCGACGGATCGTAGCGGCGGATAAGCTCGTTAAGGTCGCGCGAAAGGGTGTCTTCCTCGCGGGCCAGCTTCTGCGCTTCGTAGTGGAAGGAATTGACGATGCCCCATGCGATCGCCTGTGCGCTCGGCTCAAGGCGGGTATCGCGGAACAGGTCAAAGATGGTGGTGACGATGGCGTGGCAATCGGCCTGCGCCTCGGCGGGTTCGGGCATGTCCAGTTCCTGCGCGTCCGCGCCGATCTCGACGATGGAAAGCGCGCCGACTTCGCCGAATGCCTCGTGGAAGCTGTCCAGCACGGTGCCTTCGCGGATCATGTCGGCAATCTCGATTTCGCGGGCAACGGCGTCCATCTCGTCGGGGGTCGATGCCGATCCCTGTTCGTCGGCGCGCACGGTGTCGGCAATGGCCTTGTCGAGGTACTGCTTGCGCAGTTCCTGCGGGGTGGTGCCGATGGCCTTTGCGAGGTCGGCAAAGCTGGTGTAGCGGGGGCTATTCGTATCGTTGTTCATGGTCACAATCCTTGGCAGTGGTTGCGATAGGGTCGGGAGAGGGGTGCAACCCTCTCCCTTCCCGTTGGAGGCTTAGAACGCGGGGATTTCGTCGTTCATCTCGTCGGCAAGCTGGCCGTTCTCGGTGGCGTTGCCTTCACCGAAATTGTCGTCACGCTGGCGGCGGCGGCTCTGGCGCGAACCATCCAGATTTTCACGGCGCGGGGCAGGGCGGTTCCACACGACGCGGAAACCCTCTTCGTCGTCCCCGAAGAGCATGATCTGCAGCGGCTCGGGCAGGCTGGGATCGTCAAGGCGTCCCTGATAGAAAACCTCGCCGCTGCTGTTGCTGGTGGCTTCCCAAAGTGCGCCGATCTGCACCCAGCGCTTGGCGACGTTCAGGACCATGATCTCGAACGCGGGGGCCTTGTCGTTGTCGCTCTCGACGGGGCGCAGGCCAAGGCGGGCAAGATCGATGGTGACGGTTGCGACCGAACCCAGGAGCTGGCCGTTTACGAGCTTGAAGGAACCGATGTTCATAGCATTTACTCCGTTAGCGGGGGCTTCTCCCCCTTGCCGGTGGTCGGGGGCCTTTCCCCTTCCCTGCCTGCCCCTTTCTTATACCCGCTAAACTCAAAGTATTACAGGCCATTGATTACTTGACCGCATTTCATCGTACATGGTGAGTCCGAGCAACTTAAAGGGAACGACTAGTGACCGTATAGAATAACTACAAATAACGCATTGGCCGCTCATGCGGACAATTCTTCTTTTACTGTGTCTGTGGGCGGAGCCGGGCTATGATTTCATCGCACACGGAGCCGTCCTCGCAGGGTCGCAAGGGCCGGGGCTGGCCGCCGGGGGCAACAGAAATGACGGAGGCTCCGCCCGCAGGGTGGAAACCGTAGGGCCTTCAGGCCCGGTATTTCTGTTGAGACGCCTTCAAGAAAACAAACTCATTGACCGCTTTGCGGGCAATTCTTCTGTGGCGTCGACCGCGGCGGACAGTTCTGGCACGTAGGGACACTGGGAGGCGGCGAAGGGTGTGATGAAATCATTGGCCCAAAGAAAACCATCATCCGCTTTGCGGATGATTCCTTAGCCGCAGGCTGCCTGGCGCGGCGCTGGCGAAATGGCTGAGGTTCGTTTCAGGGCAGGGGGGTATGTCGGGGCGTGGCCCAGATGGGATCGCGCGGCCCTTGGAGGCGCCACGCGACGCTGGGCAAGGGATCGTCACCTGAAAGGCGGAGACCCGTTCTTACGGGGCTCCGGGAGCCGCAGGCGACTAGAGCCCGGTCCCGCCCCTGGGCGGGATGCCTCCGGTTCTCTTTATCTGCGCAGCGACTGCCCTGGGTGCAAGGCTCAGGACAGCTAGGCAGGCTTTTGCCAGTGCGGAGGATTCACGAAACCTTCGGATGGATCGCCGTGCATGTTGAGAAAGGCGAGATCGATCATCGTGTCATCGACCTGGTCTTTCAGCCTTGCATGGTATCGAGTGTTGTCGCCGGCCTCGACTAATCCGCTCAAGCCGGCAAGGTGAGCGATCCAGTAGCGATATTTTTCGTCGCTGATGCGGATCACGTTGAAGCCCGGCATACGGTCGATTGTGGAACGGGTGATCCAGAGACGCGGACCGTTCAGATGGTTTACGCGGCGGGGCCAATTGGTTGACATCGTAGCTCCTTGGAAGATGGAGCCACGACAGGAAGCCGCAGGATGGTGGGGTGTCTAAAGGCCTATGAAGACCTTTGTAGAAGCGGGGATAAGTGCGGAGAATGTCGAGGAAATATCGCGATCGGTCCGCCAGCGCGTAGTCGGTGCGGAGTTTCAGGATTTCATCATCGCGCTGCTCGAGCTGTCGGCCGCCAGCGATGGAACGACGTTCACCAGGGCGGCGATAGCAGGAGTAGCCGACCCGGACCGAACGGAATTCCGGTCGAACTACTGGGCGAAGGATGACAGGCTCCTTGACGAGTTTGCGACGCATCGGGCGTATTTATCTAAAGGCCTGCAGGGCCATTTGCTGGAATTGCATCGCGATACGCGGCGCAAACCGTATCGGTATAGCATCGGCGTCGTGGAGCAGGGCCGCGAGGCCTGTGAGGGACCAGAGGCGGTCCCTTTCCAGCTAGCGGGGTCGAAACTGCGATACCGGATGAGTGATGTGCCGCCGCGCTTATCGTGGATCGGCGGGATCACGCATCCAGGCGTTGGTGAGAAGCGGGAGCATTTTCGGAAGCTGCTCTTTCTGACGCCATTTTTCGTGATGTGCGGGTTGTTGGCGGTCTGCGGGTTGCTTTTGTCGTTGACCACGGCTGTCGCATTCCGGGGAGGCATCGTCCCGGTATCGACCTTTGTGACTCTGATTGCGGTGTCGGCGTTGATCTGTTGGTCGCTATATTGGCGCTGGAATCGCCTGTTCGATGACCGCATCCTGTTGCTCGGTATGGTGGACGTGTCTGGCGATGACCGAGGTGTGGTTCTCGACCGGGAGGAGATCGATGGCGTTCGCTCGATCGTTCTCCGCCGGTACGTCGCGGATTGCCCGATATGCCGAACGACGACGATCTCGCTGTCACGGGGCGAGAAGGACTTCCGGCGCCGGATAGTCGGCCGGTGCGATAACAGCCCGCGCGAGCATGTGTTCAGTTTCGACCGGGTGACGCTTGAGGGTGGACCGCTAGGCGTTCAACCAGCGGTCGCCCGTGGCGGCGTTCACCATTCGGAACCGGAGGTCGGTGCTGATGCGTAGGCGATGTGATTGTCCCGCTTGTGGCATGGCGTTGCATGCTGTTGCGCGGGCCATTTGGGGCTTGAAAGCCGCTCTTCGATGTGAATTATCGCGGGATGCCGCAGGTTTTTGATCCGAGTGACGACGTTGAGGTCGTGCCCCTGGACGAAGTCCGGGCCGTCGCGAGCGGTGACGCATTTCGATGGATCGAGGATCGGGAGCTGCTCGCACGGTTGCTGCAGGTTTGCACGCCCCGCCAGGAACGTGTCCTGAGACTGTCGTTCGGGATCGGGTGCGCGTCGATGCCTACCACGCAAATCGCGACGTCCCTAAATCTGACAAGGCGGCAAATCCGAAACCTCCGCGACAACGCGCTGATCCGCATGCGGATCGAGGTGCAGCGGATGGATGAGCCGGCGGGCGAAGTGGAGTTGGAGGGAAAGGTTTACCGGGCAGGGTGGTGGCGCCAGTACGATGCCGCCTATCGCAATCTGCTGTATATGAAGGCGGTCGATCGCGAGGTGGCGAAGAGCGAAGCGCGGCGGCGCGGACGGGAAATCCAGCGGGTATACAAGGCCCGTGAGGCTGTACGGCGCGCGCAGGCGCCGGGGGCAGGGCAGATACACAAGGTCTCGCCTGACCGGCGCCGCAGGCAGGAAGACTTGCTGGATCAAGCGATGACGCTTGAGCTGGTCCAGCTGGTTGCGGCCATGGTGTTCATGGTCGTGGCCCCATATGCGGGTTTCATCGAATACGGCCGGGCCGGGGCGCTGATGTGTTTCATCGCCGGCATGGCGTTCACGTATGTGTTTATCAGCCTGACCGCCCCTACACCGTCGCTCGACCAACGCCGGGATCATTGCCGATCGTGACGAACCGTTTGCTTGTGCTATGCACGGCCTAGCACATTGAAAGGGCTGGATTTGGGCAAGTCGAGCGATACGTTGACCAGGGGCGAGATTGCCGGCGCCATCAATCGCAAGGTCGGCCTGTCCCAGACGGGATCGCTGGCGATGGTCGAGGCGATCATGGAGAACATGGGCTCTGCCCTGGAGCGCGGGGAGAACGTCAAGATCAATGGCTTTGGCACATTCTTGCTGCGCGACAAGAATGCGCGGGTTGGTCGTAATCCCAAGACTGGCGAGGAAGCGCCCATCGCGGCGCGGCGTGTTCTGACTTTCAGGGCTAGCCAGCAACTGAAGGACCAGATTGCAAACGGGGTCGGCTCAGAGCCGGCGTAGGCGCTGGCGGCCGATTCTACGCAGCAGCGGCGGCGGATGGAAAGTTTGTCTGAGAAGCGGGTTGCCGGCCTGGCGCGCTGAGTCTTGGGGACAGGGGGTGGCGCGCGCCAGGCCGGCAGGAACAAGACTGCTCTCATTCGCAAGGTTTAACATTCATCAATACAGATTAAGAAAGTGTGAATGTGCACACAAGGATGATCGAAGTTGGGTTGGCGACGCCCAAAACGCGGCGCTGATCTGTCTCGCAGACCAGCGCAGGAGAGGGGTCTCGTTCTAGACTTGTTCTCCGGTAGTGGGCAGTATGCCCCTTGGCTTCACCAAGGAGGACTGACGTGAAAATGAACGATGCGATGCGGGGATACGATTACGATCTCCCGCTGATGGACGAGCTGAACAACCCGGAAGTTTCGGTATCGCGCAGGCTACTGGCCGGTGCGTTGATTGGCGAGGGCCTGGACACGGCGTACTTCGCGACGACCGAAATGCTTGAGGCGTTCATCTCGCTTGAGACGGATTACCGGCACAAGGTCCGGCACGGCGAGGGTTTCCTGATGGCGGAGGAAATCCTGACCGCGAAGAACCCGCTGCAGATGCGGCTTTGGCATCTCTTGTGCGAGAAGGCGATCGGCGAAGCGATGGTCGACCTCGGATGGCTCAAGAGCCTGGCCTACCGCCGGGGCGGCATGGCTCGTGTCCTGCGCGAGGAAAACTTGCCGCTTGAGTACGTGCCCGCGCGTGACCTGGTTGGCGGCGTTACGGCGTCCGACATGATGGCGACCGTCATACAGCGCACCTGATTGGTGCGATTACCGGATTGGTTTATCAATCCGGTTCGCCTTTTATCAGGCCACACAGGCGAGAATGGTTTCCAAGTGATGCGGCTCGCGCCGGGTGACACGGAAAGGCTGGATGGGATTGTCGGTGCGGACGACGAATTGGTCGACGCCGGTGGTTTCGCGAAGCTGGACAGCGACAGCGTAGCAGTTTTCGAATGATGCCAGACGGTTACGACGCGGCGAGATTGATAAGACGGTCATGGTGATGTCCTTCGGGTGAAGTCCTACGGGTGAAGTGCTGCTGCGGCAGTGAGGAACGACCAGGTGTCGTTCATGGAATGTAGATCGTCGCCGATGTATCGATTATCGGGACCGGATTCGATGGTGGAACGTTGTTCCGGTTAAGTCCCCCATTCATGGGAGGATCCTTCGATCGACGGGATCGGGACCGCTGCTACGGTTCCGGTCCCGTTATCGTTTTGAAGAGCTTCCCGCCGATCGCGCTCGGCCCGCAGGCATTCGACCACCTCGATGTCGGGGTGAGACTGGATCAGTCGGTTTAGTGCGTCTGGCGGGAGTAGGCTGGGATCCAGCCTCGGACCTTTGCCCTTTGGCGACGATCGTCCAAGTTTGATGAGCTGACGCCGGTTACGGACTTCGACCAGGAGTTCGCCGCGCTCGGCCCTGGTGAAGGCCCGATCGAGACCGTAGAGCCAGCCCTGTTTGGCCTGGATCAGCATGGCCTCGCAACGTGCGAGGTCATCATCGTGTCGGCATTCGCGTATCCGTTCGACGGTGAGTGTGCGTGCAGTGGCGCGTGCCCGTGCGTAATGATCGCTGCTTGGGGTCTCGATCGCGAACAGGCGGTTCATGTGGCGGACCCATGCACCCATGCTTTCCCAGGCGAAGGCTTTCGGGGTGCGCTTCTCGGTCTTGCGGTAGGATCGGATCGGAGGAGCGGATCGAAGCGGTTGCTTCTCGCGGGAAAAAAGGTCTAGCTGGTGGATATTCATGGGATCCTCCGAACGGGCTCGGGTTCACTTAAGTCATTGATTTAACATAAGTTTGATTATCAATCCGGCACATTTGCGGTTCGGCAGGGAGCCGATCGACCAGAAAGGTGGACGATGCAGGAGTGGAGGATCGGCTCCGACGCCACCGCGTTAGCGCCTGCGCACTCCCCGGTTCCGTCGCTTTGGCAGGTTGATCCGCGCCAGATTCATTTCCGACCGATTGATGGTCAAGATCTGCCTTTGTCATGTCGGTCTTGAGCTTTCGCGAGATCTGCGTGAGCAGCGTCATATCGCTTTCGTTGTTGGCGATCCTCGCGCTCTTTGAGGTAGCGACGGACTGCGTCGTTCGCTTCTTCGGACGAAAATGGTGTACCGTCCGGGGCATGGGTGAAGCGGCGCATAAGTTTGACCACAGGTTCTTTTTCAAGCCGATTTCGTTCGTCACTGCAGTGTTTGTAAATCGTTTTTCCGAGAGAAAGTCCCGCTTTCTCGGATAGATTTTGAATGCCTGCATAAAAATCGTCCGGGACTTTTTCGCCCACAACTGCTTCGAGATCACAGCGTGATTTTATAACCAGCATGACGTCATCGGTGCAGCGCCGCGAAAGGGATTCGTAGAACCGCTCGTGTTGATCGGGCTTTTGGGCTCGGGACATTGCCTAGCGTCTTTCAATTTAAGGATGACGGTCGCCGTAGGTTGCCAAGGACGAGCCAGGGGGCATCCCAACCGCGAAACTGGCGCACGACGTCGCTGGGCTCATTTCAGCGCTGCCAGGCGGCATGTGGTACGCAATGCTCGGTTAGGTGGTGGCGACTGGCTCAAACTTCAGCTGTAGTCCGAGCGCCGGAAGCACTTTGAGCATGGTTTCGAGCGTCGGATTGCCGTTTTCTCCGAAGGCACGGTAGAGGGCTTGCCGTTTGATACCCGTCTTTAAGGCGAGGTCCGTCATGCCTTTAGCACGCGCAACCAGGCCGATCGCAGCAGCGACGATATGCACATCGCCAGATCCGACCGCTTCAGCCAGAAGTTCAGCTTGATCCTCGGTTTCGGTAAGGAATTCGGCAGGATCGAATGGGATGAGTTTCGTGGTCATGCGTGGCCATCTTTCACTGGATCAGATCGTTTCCGAGATCCGCGGCAATTTTCTTTGCAGCGGTAATATCGCGGTCCTGGCTAGACTTGTCTCCACCTATCAGAAGGACCACGAGGAGTGCGCCCCGTCTGGTGAAGTAAATTCGATAACCGGGCCCATAGTGAATGCGGATCTCGGAAACCCCGTCTCCGACAGATTTCATGTCGCCCGGCAGGCCCAATTCCAATCCCGCAATGGTCTTGGCAATGCGTGAGCGCGCACGAATATCCTTCAGCCGGTCGAACCATTTCTGGAAGGCAGGGGTAACTTGCGTCTTCATGTGTCACCGTGCCTCCGCTTGCAGAAACTGTCAACATATAAGAGACAGTGGGGTCCGTTTGTCTCGGCTGTAGCCGAATTTACAGGTCACAGATCCTCCCGCACCATGATGGTCATGACGCGGCGCGTGACGCTGGCGTCGGCAGGGTCTTCGGACCCGTAGACGAGGTCGAGGTCGTAGGCGTCGATCGCAAAATAGACCTTCGTGCCGCGATACTCGACATGACCGCGATCGCGTGGGCTAGTATCATCGTTAGGGAAACGATGTCGGCGGATCGCGGCGAGGATCTCGGCCTGAGCGACGATCTGGGAAGGCCCCTTCCCGTCGCTGAACGTCCCAAGGCAGGTTCGGGTGATGACAACGCGGCCGGTTCGATCCAGGCCGAGACGGCAGCGGTCATTGAGACGGGCGATGACTTCGGCGCGTTGGGCGTCGGCAGTGACGGTCGACATAGGCGTCCTTTCAACATGGGATTCAGGCGGCCAGCGGTATCCTGCCGTCTTGGGGGAGCCCGGCGTTGAAGCGATCGAGCCAGTCACGCATGGTCGGGCGTTCCTCGAGTGGAATGCCGGCAGCCACGTCCTGGAAACGGATAAGGTCGAGCGGCGCGTCGCGCTCGATCCGGTCGATCTCGTCTGCAGGCAGCAGCCGTTCGTGCCGGATGAAATCCGTCATGCGCCCCGGGCGGGCCTTGGTGGTCTTGCGCCAGAGACCTTCGACGGTGCGCAGCCGCGGCGCGGCGCGCGCTTCGACGAGAACGATCAGGCGAAGGCACCAGGTCGGAAGCTCGCGGACCTCGGGAGTTTTCATTCCAAGGCATATGAAGCAGCTCGACTTCGGCGGAACCGGAAGGCCCTCGGCCTCGATCCGCCGCGCACATGCCTCCCGATCCCATCCCCATTCCCGCAGCGGATGGTGGTAGTCGTAGAGCGGGTCGTGGATATTGGCCGCGTGCGCATAACGGGCGCTGTCGCGGGGACCTGCGTCAAAGCCGATCAGGCGCATCACCTTCTGGCCCCTCGCCCAGGCGTCCATCGCGGGTCGCCAGCGGCTGAGAAAAGCATCCTGTGGTGCCCGCTTATATTTCAAGGAACAGCTGCTCCTACCGAGGCTGATGCTCGGCAAAGTCGCGTTGGTGAGGCACATTTCGAGGATTGAATAGTATGGCGGCCAGTGCTTGAACCGCTTGGGCTGGTAGCGCACGATTTCGTATGGAATGCCGTGCGCGGCGATCCACGGCCGGATCACATCGAGGTAGGCGTAAGTGGCCGGCTTTTCAGCGCCGGTGTCGGCAGTGAGGATCAGATCGGGCTTTTCCCCGCGTGCCACCATCTCGATCAGCAGGGCGGTGCTATCCACGCCGACACCGTAGGCGAGGACGACAGGCGGTCGCTGCATGGAGAACACCATGTCACGCGGCCTCGGCTATGACGACGAGTGGCGGCACTTCAAACTCAGCCCCGGCGAGATGATCGATCACGGCCTCTAGGCTGCCCAGCGCCTCGATCATCTCCCGGTCGACGTAGGCCCTGCCATCCTCACTCGTGGGATAGACGACGGGATCGCCCTCGCCGGTGAAGATGATCTTCTCCGGTCCCCATTGACCGGAGTAGCCGTAAGATGAGCGGACAAACGGTACGCGGTGCTCTTGGCACAGTGGTTCCAGCTGCTTGAAGGTGCCGTCGGCGACCTCATGGGCAAACAGGCGCAGGGGTTCATCTTCGATCCGGTGGGCATCCTCGAAAGGTTCGCCGTCCCATTCCGCCGCAAGGGCCTCGGCTGCGATCGCGGCCGAGAGGATTGCCCAGAGTGCGGAAGGCAGCGTGCCGCCAAGCGTGATCGTCGCGGAGACGCGGTCTGCCATCGTGTTTTCCTTCAGGTAAGATCGCTGACGATCTCGTGGTGGAGGTGCGGCATCTCCCGGCCGATGCGGTCGACGCTCGGCATGTCACCCATGTCGATGATCTCGTAGTCGTCCGACATGTGGGTGTAGTCGGCAGGCCGGAAGTCATCGAGCCAGCACCAGGTTCCGTCTGCCCAAAGCACGATCTTTTGGTTATCGCCGAGGTTGGCGTTCGTTACAGCCATTGCATGTCTCCATGAGCGAAAGTGAGCCTCGGATTCATTTCTCCGAGCGCAGTTTTCCCCTTCCCCCTTCCCTCTCGTGCCCCTGTCCGATGCAAGGCCGGCAGATGGCGATCGGTGTCTGCGTGTTCAGGCTTCAGGCTTCAGGGAGATCCAGTATCTCCGCCCGGGTCAGTCGTGTTTTGGCACGTGGTTGGCGCGCGAAGCTGTAGCCGTGCTTGGCGGCGTACTTGTGGACGGCCGCATAATTTCGCCCGAGGGCCTCGGCCAGATCGCGCAAGGCGACACCATTGATGTGGGCGAGACGGAGCGCCTTGCAGTCGTCATCCGTCCAGGCCTTATGAAACCCATGGGTGAGGCCCATGGCATGCGCGCGGGTGGTCAACGACGCACGGGTTCGGCCCATATGCCGAGCCAGCTCTGCGGTCGGGATTACGCCGTACTGACTGCGCAACGTGGCTTCCTCGGCTTCGGTCCAGTCCGGGGAGGTCCGCCATCCGCTTTGGTTGGCGTGGCTTCCCCGTAGGCCAAGGTATTCGGCGCGCCAGCGGATCGAAAACCGGCTGCGCCCCAATATGTGCTGCAGCGGCGTGAGGCTCTCGCTCCTCTCGTAGGCCCGCTTGAGCAGGGCATCTTCCTCTGCGATCCAGAAGCGCCCCCAGCCCGGGCCCTGCCCCGTCTTCGCCATCATGCCTTGCAAACCGGCTTTGGTGCGCGGCGTGTACCCTTCGGCGGCGAGCATCTTGCCGATCGTCGTGTAGTTGTGTCCGGCCTCGGAGAGGGCAATCGCGCGTTCGATCTCGACTGCGGTCCAGTCGGGCGAGTCCGTGGGGTGCCGTAGCCCCAGCTTGCTGGCTCGGCTTACGGTGCCGGAATGGGGCCGCCCGATTATCGTGGCGATCTGCGCTGTAGGGATGGCGCTGGCGTACCCTGCCCGCAGCTGCGCATCTTCCCAAGGTGTCCATGCGGGGGCCGCGTCTTGGCCGAGATTGAGCAAGCTGGCGCGAACGTAGGTCGCTGAACAGGAGCGGCCCAGGTCGGAGGCAATCGTCGCGGTCGCTTCGTGACCATACCTGCGGGATAGCTCGGCATCGTCCATTTCGCTCCATGGACGGTTTGTGTGCCGCCGCAGGCCGAGCAGGTAGATCCGGTCTGCTACACCCGCGCGGCCACGTCCCAGGATCTCGGCGATCTGGGATATCGGCATGTCATCGGCAAAATGCTGGCGTAGCGCGCGGATTTCATCCGGGGTCCAGGCATCGCGCCGAAAGACCATCTCGCCCAGCGCGCCGGTGGGCCGGGGAAGATCCGTAGGGCATGACACCAGCTCGACCAGGATGGGCTCGTCATCGGTCGTCATGACAGTGACACCACGGGCACGTCACTGACCCTGGCGCGGAGCCGGGCGTGAAGCCGGGCCATGCGGTCCTCGCCGCGCGGCATGGTGTCGACCGCCGACAGCGCCGCCAGGACGTCCAGCGCCTGATCCACAGCCTCGCGTGAGACGCCAAGATGGCGCGTAAGCTCTACAGCCGTGGTCGCGTTGGGTGCGATCCGCTTGAGGGCGAGGCAGATGGCAGTGGCGGTCGGCCCGGCATCGTCCAGAAGGAAGGCATCGAGTGCGCGGCTCCCTCGCAATTTCAGCGTGTCGTCGCGCGTCGTTGGGGCTTCGCGCAGATGATCGAGGTCGAGCAGCCGGCGTGCTTCATCGGAATCGAGGTCGGCCGCGCCGTGCAGTTCGGGTGTGGCGCCCAGATGCTCGGTGATCGTGTCGTCGATACGGGCCAGGACCGGCGTGCGGGAAAGAGCAGGCCCCAGGGCATAAAATTCGCCGGGGTGAAGCGTGCGCAGCTTCTCGGCCTCGGTTCGGGTAAAACCGAGGATATCGGCCGCACGGGTGATGTCGCGGTCGAAGACGTTGATGCCGATGAGGAAGTTCTGCAGCTCGGATACGACCGAACTGGAGAGCTTGGCGAGACGCTGGGTGGCGATGATCGGTGCGATCCCGCGCTTGCGGCCTCGGGCGCACAGGTCGGTCAGTGTCGCGACGCCCAGGCGGCGGGTTTCCGCGTCACGCGCAGAGCCGGCTAGATGCGGTGCGAGCAGGTGCCCTTCGTCGATGGCTACAAGGACGGTATGTTTCCAGTCCTCGCGGGGCGCGCCGACAAGCCCGGCAAAGAAGGCCGATGCCTTTATGATCCGTTGTTCGGGGTCAAGGTCGGTGAGGTCGAGGTGAAGCGCGATACGATGATGGCGGGCGCGCATGGCGGCTGCGGTCAGACCATCCGCCGCGATTTCGGCGGCCTTTAGCGTGGTGGCGCCGATATGGGCGGCGAGATTGCCAAACTCGCCTTCGGGATCGACGATCATGGTCTGCACGTAGTCGAAAGCCTCTTCGACGATCCGGCGCATGGTGCGGCTCTTGCCGGCACCTGAGCCGCCCTGCAGCAGCATACGCCCCGCGAGAAGCCGGTCGAGATCGAGTTCAAGTGCGCCGTCGGAAGACCGTCCGATAGGCACGGCGCAGGGCGGCGCCGACGGTGGCGCGGGGAGTTTCGCGACGTTCGTCATGATGATGTCCTTTCGGTGGAAGGTCCTGGGCCTCGGCTTCCGCAACCGCGGCGCTGATCGCGGCGTAGAATTTGGTCAGGGGGAGCGCGGCCTCGCACAGGGCGTCCTGTGACCACTGGTGATGGTCGGGACGGTGGAAACCGCCGTTCATGTAGAAAGGGTGGATCGCCGGGAGGATTTGCCGGACACCGGCAGGAAGCTCGAGACCAAGCGCCGAGGTGAGCGTTACCGCCTTGCCGAGGTCATGGCCGACTGATGTTCGCAGTTGATCATCGGTGTAGCCGTGGAAGCTCAGCCACGCCTTCAGGGCGAGTTCGAGCGTGATGGCGACGTTGTAATATTCGTCCCTGACAGACCTGCCCGGTGAGGCTGAGCGACTGTTTTCCAGCCATTGCTCGGCGGTGTCGATGAGGTGGCGTGCATGACTGACATCGGACATGGCCTAATGCCCCTGTGGTAGAGCCGGCGGACACCCATCGCGCCGCCTGCCCTTCCACCTCCCCCTCATCTCCTGATCCGGGGTTCAGCAGGATCGTCTCAGATCGGCATGGCCGGGTCGGGAGACTGATCCGTTTCTGCAGCGGCATAGGCGCGCCACAGATGGCCTTCGGCCTCGATCAGCTTTTCGAATGTTCGGCTCGAATTGCTGACGTTGACGATCCATCGGCCGTCCTGAACTGTCTCGATGTGGCCGGGCTCATAAACACGCCCCGCGCGCGGGGCGGGGTCATCGCTGCCCGTTTCGCAGCCCGCCGCAGCGAGGTCGGTCACTTTGCGGCCGGTGACGCGCCAGGCATCGAAGCATTCCCCTTCGGATGTGGCGGTCAGGTACTCGGCCTTGGCGATCGCCCAGCCTGCGTTGATGAAATCGAGATCGTCAGCGACGTCCGTGATCCGGCCCTGGGCGAGCAGGTCCGCACCGCGCAGCGACAGCCAGGTCGCGCGCATGACCATGTTGGCGTCGATGTGATCGTGGGATGCGCAGGCCCCCGGCGTGATCGTCCGATTGGTGATCCGCATGGTCTGCCACTGTGTGCTGGATAGGGCGCCGGCGAGCGCCTTGGCGAATGTGCAGGCGAACTTCTCCCGCTCGGCGTGTTCCATCGCGAGGTCGTAGTCGTCGCCGGTATATATCGGCGAGAGTTCATCGTCCCCGCTGCGCCGATAGAGGTTGAAGCGGGGCGCGCCGGCGATCTCGCGCAGTTCGGGATCCTGGTAGTCGATCCACATTTCCACGGGCTCGGCCATCGGCCCGGTGCAGACCTGGAAGCTGGGCGCCGTATCGTTGCGCCAGCTCTTGTCGATCCAGTCTCCGGGTATCGGCGGCATGCTGGCGACCGGATAGTCGGGGAACTGCGTCGGCCACCAGGTGTCGGCTTCGCTTGTGGTGAGGCCATAGGCGAGTGAGACGCGGCCGTCCTGCAGGGTCATCGCTTCGATGGCGGCAAGGGATTCACGGTCCCCATCGGCGCCGGCGATGAGGATGGGCAAAAGGTGGCGCCAGGTCGCCTCGTCCACCGAGACATTGAGGAAGCCATTCCAGGTCGTATCGTCGGTGTACCCGGGATAGATCGTCTCCCCGTCGAAACTCCACGAGACTTCGCGAAGCCCGCCGGGAGAAGCGGGTGCGGCGGCCTTGGCCGGCTCAGGCGGCGCGGTTTCGGCGTCGGCCGCCCGATCGAGGAGCAGCACAAGAATGGACGGCCGGTCGGCCTCGGGCAGCGAGCGGCTATCGATGATGTGGCGCCCGCCCCTGCCGATGCCGAAGGCATTGAAGGTCGGCGATTGGCCGCCATTGGCATTGGCGATGGTGGAGCCGCTATCGTGGTACTGGATGTCGACGAAACCGGCCGGACTGTTGTCGCGGTCGGGCAGGAAGCAGAAGGTGACGCGGCGGCCGTCGCTGGTCCTGGCGGTGATGGTGAACTCGCCATCGGGAATGTCGATGGGCTTGTGGGGCACGTCGTTGAAGCCTGCGAACCCGATCGAGATCGCATCGGCTTGGGTCATGACGGGGAGATCCGTGATATCGGCCATGGCAGTGTTCCTCTGTTTGAAGTCAGGCGGTGCGGCGTGCGCCGAGCAGTTCGGCAAAGCGGTCCCGGACGGCCGAGGCGGTGGGATAGCGATTGGCGAGGCGATGCCGCGCGAGGATCGGTGCCCGGGACGCGGCGATGATTTCGGCCTCGGCGCTGGTCGGCATGCGCGGCGGCCAGCCTTTCACGTAGCGCAGCGCCTTTGGCATCCCGGCCTCGATGCTGCGGCGCCGGTCGGCATCGATCTTGGCCAGGGCGATCCGGCGCAGGAGGTCGGGCGGGAGCAGCGCCGGGGCAGTGTCGGCAAGCCAGCGTGCCGGCTGAAACGAGAACGTGGAGGTCGCCTCGATGCCGGCGAGATGGATCAATGCGTCGCGATTGGCGGGTGCGCTTGCCGAGGCGCGGGCATCGGCGATCGACTGCAGGACGCAGAAGCGGCAGGACAGCCGCGAAGTGTTGTAGCAGGTGTAGGCCTCGTGCAGCGGGATGCCGAGCGCGGTATGGGCGGCAAAGACCTGCGGTGTCGTCCAGCAGACGATCGGGTTCCACAGCATCATCGCGGTGCCGCGGGCGTTGCCGGCAGCGGCGTAGCGCGTGTCGGGCTTCCATTCGGGCGTGCGTGCGCGAGCAACGCTTTCGTCGCGGCGGATGCCGAGCACATTGATGATGGTCTGCCCTTTCAGGGTACGGGCGAGATGGGGGCCGATGACGTGGGCCTTGGCCTCCGATGTGCAGAAGCGCAGCGAGGCCGAGGACCAGGGTCCAATGAGATTGTATGTCTCCAGAGCCTCGTAGCGCCGCTTGCCGTTTTCGAAGCGCTGCGCCCAGCGGTCGAAGAGGTCGCCGGCGGCACGCCGCACGATGGTGAGGGGCAGGCCGGCGAGGTCCGCCAGGCGCTCGACCATTTCCGGCGTGCTGTCCCATTCGGCGCGGCCGAGATCGGCGTGGATGACAAGACGGCGTTCGCGCGGATGGCCGATCTGATCCAGAACGATGTTGGCCCCGAACATCGCGGCCGAGGAATCCTTGCCGCCCGAGACATTGAAGACGATCCAGGCCCCGTTCCGTACCGCCTCGAGGATCTGCGGCGGGAGGGCGAGCGAAGGCAGACCTGCCGGCAGGATACCGGCAGGTTGCTTCAGGAGCTGCAGCATGACGTCAGTGCGGCGACGTCAGATGTTTGGTAATTGCGGCTTCCTCGACCACCGGGAGCCGCGTGGCGAGGTTGCGGTCGATGGCTTCGCGATAGGCGACCGCCATCCAGAAGGTGTCGGGATAGCCTTGCCAGTCACGGTCGATCAGTTCGATCTTGTCGCCGTATTGCTCGATGCGCTGGCCGTTGTAGCTGACCAGGATCTCCCATTGCGTGACGCTGAAACGCTTCTGCTCGATGGACACAAGGGCGGGATTGAAGACTGGCTTGGGGGTCTCTGATGTTCCAGGGCCGGTGCCGAGCACGCGGCTCATGATCCCGGTCGTGCTGTGAAAATCGATCCCGGCGTCAGTAATGATGACGCAGCCGCCGCCAAATTCGTCAGGCCGCAAGGCATCGCAAGTGTGCGCCCATGAGAATGCGCAAGGGAGCGCGGACTTGCAGGCGGTGAAGATCAGGTTTGCCACCTGATCGACGCCGAACTGGTTGCCGCTGAAGCTGACCAAGCAGCGGCCTTCATCGTTGGGCTGCGCGATCTTGATGTCACAGTCGAAGGTCGGGAAGGTCGGATCGTCGAACAGTTCGAGAAAGCTGCCGAAATCCTCGCCGCCCTTGTGAGGGAAGACAGCTGCGAAACGCGGGCCGAGCTTTTTGTAGTCGGTATCTCGGGGAGTATCGCCAGCGTAATACTGGAGAATGACACTGGCGTCCTGCGCCAGCTTGACCATCTCGGCATCCTCGGTGGTCATCTCGAGGACGAAGGAACTGGAGAGGTAGTTATTCGCCATGATGAATCTCCTGTGCGGTCAGACAGCATCGCCGGCGAGACGCGCGCGGGCGGTCTCTGCGAGCTTGGGGAACGCGACCGAAAGGTTGGTGTGGATGGTCTCGAAGGCGGGGATCGCAAAACGTCCGTTAGCGTTCGGGCGTGTGGTCAGCAGCGCCCCGATGGTCACCTCGTCGAGTTCGGGTCGGGGAATGCAGGCGACATTGTCGTCATATTCGACGGGACAGGCAATCGCGGCTTCGATCCAGGAGCCGAGCCCATCTTCTACGGCCTCGGCATAGGCGGCGACGGCAGGGTCGTCTTCGTCGTCGATGTGCAGGACGAGGGTGCGATAGGTGCCAAAATCATGCCGGTTAGGCTTGCTAGCGAGGCGGCATCCCTGAGGAGGAAGGCCATGGATCGCGATGATGCCGATCCGATAGGCGTCGATCTCGAAGCGATTGACCCGCTCGAAGTCGGGGGTCTGGCCAAGCTGGGCGCAGTCGGCGTTCGCGGGCGCTGCGCCAATGTCGATGGTGTAGGACAAGGGAACCTCCGTCGATCCTCCATGGATCGCCCGTCCCTCCCCCCTCGCCTCAAGGGTCTTCAGGCTCGATCGTGAAGTTCCAGCCATGGAGATGGAGCATCTCATTCGCGTTGCGGTCGAATGCGCAGAAAATGGAATCGAGGTCGGCTTCAGGCTCGATCAGCAGTTCGAGGGTGTGGTGCGCGCTGTCCGCGACAACCGCGCGGGTGTATCCGGCCTCGCGGGCTTCGGCCTCTGAGCGGATCGACGGAGGGGATGTCTGGATAAAAGGCTTCGCATCTTCCTGAGCGGGACCATCGAAAGTGCCGAGTGTCTTCAGGCGATCGGTTTCGAGCATCGCGCCGATGTCTGCGGGCAGGTCGGCATACTCGGCGGCGATCGCGATGGCAGATGCCGCCGTTGGCAGCTCGCCGGGAGCGGTCCCCCGCCAGATGAAGGTCAACTCCTCGCCATCGATCCGGGGATGAGGCTGCATGACCTGTACGAAGAAGGTGGTGAGCGGCCTGTCCCATCCCAGGGCGACGCTACTGGCGACATTCTTGCCGCTGAACACGTATCGGCTCATGTGCCGGATCTCCTGTTAGTTGGCGAGAGCCATCCATTCGGGGTGCCACGGCCGCGGAAATGGCCGAAAGCGCAAAACGCCGTCAATATGGTGGATGCCGACGGCAGCAAGCTCAGCCAGGTGCATGAGGTAGGAATCGGCCTCGGCGGCGTCACTCTCGAGCAGGACGTCCAGCATAGCGCTCTCGTGGATGTCCCGGTTCGTCATGGCGGACCAGTCGAGCGCATCGAGGAACCTCTCGCGGCGCTCGATATAGCGACCGATGATTGCGGCGTCTGCCGATACGATGGCGATGGCGTGATCGATGTGCATGACCCCGCTCTTCATGCCGCCACGCGCTCGGCCACATGGCCAGGCGTGTGTATCGGGGCCGCAATGGGCAGATCGTTCAGCTGCAGGTCACGCCGCAGACGCCCCGCGAAGCGCTGCGTCTTCACGAAATCCCGGATGGATGCGAAGCGCAGCTTTTCTCGGGCAGCCCGGCCGCGCTTGGCGTGATAGCGTACCTCGTACCCCTCATGGAGCGGGCCGATGCTCAGCGACACCTCGAAGTCGGCCGTTGACAGCACGATGTCGCCGGCGATTGCCGGATCGCCCGGATGCGAGGTGACCTTGTAGTCGCCTTCAGCAATCAACAGCGCCTTCGCGAGCCGGCGCATCATCTTGCGGCCATCGGTGTGGAAACGCTCCTTCGCTGCCCGGTCGTGCGCCACGCCCCGCAGGGACAGCGCGAGCAACGCGGGAAATCGCTCCAGCTCGTCGATCCGGCGCATACAGGCGGAGCGCAGGGCGGCCTCGGGGGCTGCGTTCGCGGAGACGGTGGCGAAGTGGCGGGCGAGAAGCGCGATCGCCGGATCGTATTCGGGGTCGACGCCGGCGTTGCGGCAGTCCTCGATGCCCCGGTTGAGTGCGTGAAGGGTTGCGGCGATCGTGGTCAGGCTGCTGGGGTCAAGCGCCTGCTGGTGACGGAACGGAACGTCGTAGATCATGGTGGCGGCTCCGGATCAGGATCGAGCGCATTTCCACGCTCATCCTGTTCCTTCCCCCTCTCCTCCTGTGCCTCGGGGGAGCCGCGGATTAGATCAGGTCTTCCGCCTCACGCGGGCTCGCGCCGGTGGATCAAGGCAACGATCTCTTCGCGCCGCCCGAAGGCGTCGGGGTAAACAGCGCCGGGGTGGACCGCGAGAAAACCGATGATGGTGGCAACATCGATGGCGATTGCGCGATCAAGTGCAAACAGGTCGGCAATGGCGAAATGGCCGAGGTCGTCGCCGTTCCACCAGGCCAGCAAAAAATTTGCGACCCGAACGGACTGCCCGGTATCGGACTGCGCGACATCGATGAGGCGCACCAGGGCAGCCTCGGCGCTGACGTGGTCAATTTGGATGCTATCCATTGCAATGCTCCTCCTTGGGTGATGGTAACGGGATGGCGGTGCGGGGGCCAGATGCTATCAAGCCGCCCTGCGGTGCTCCCGGTATAGGTCGGCGGCCCATGCCTCGATCCATCCGCTGGTCACTTCATCGTGCGACAGGTCGCCAGATTCTATAAGGTCGCGAATCTCGGCCTGGGCCTGCAGGATAGCGGATTCCCACGGATCAGTCGGCTCGTCATGCGGGATAGGCATGGGTTCGAACGACATGTGGCGATGTGGTTCGCGTAGCCGGTCGATCTGCACGCTGGTCCAGCGTTCCATGTGGTCGGCGGCGAGGCGATCGGACTTGGGGACCTGACGCCGATGCGCGTCACGCCGGGCGGCCGTACCCCAGGCCTGAGAATCCAGTGAGGCCACGCGGTGGGCGAAGGGCTGTAGCCAGGGGATGGCGCTCCCTTTCACACCGAAAAGGTGGAGAAGCGGCCCGGGTGTGGGGAGCACCTTGTCGAGGTGCGCGACGACGGCGATCAGCCCGTCAGGACCATGGACGTCGCGCCGGCACATGCTGCCCACGCCGACGATCGCGCCGGGCATCATCGACCAGGCAAGGGCCTCGGCGCAGCGTTCGTAGTCCTCGGGATGCCGCCCCTGCAGGACCGGCATGAAGCGATCGATGATGCCCAGGTCCACGGCCCGCGCGCGGCACTCACGGTTGGTGGCGACGGTGCGGGAAATGCGATCGAGGACCTCCTGGCGATCGTGGGCGATTTCGGCCTCGCAGCAATAGTCCGCAGCCGCAAAGCGCCGGAATGGGTAAGAAGCTGCCAGCGCCATGTAGTCGGCGATCGACCAGGGATATCCGCCGTAGCGCGACATGAGGACATAGCCGGCGCTGTCCAAGTCAAGGCTCTTGAGGCCGTTCGCGTTCGCGAGTTGGCCAGTCCGCCAGCCTTGCCAGTCGCGCCAGCCTCCAGCGGGCGTGCGCCAGCGCGAAAGGCAGTTAGCGGATATCAGCATGGGCTGCTGCATGCGTTTCGCGCGCTGAAGGATCGGACCGTTCGACAGGTGCGGCAATCCGACGATGATCTCGATCGTCATGCCAGCGGCTCGGCGCCGATCGCGTCGAAGGCGTTGACGATGACGCTGCTGCTGTAACGCTCTGCATCGACCAGGGCGCGGCTGTCAGCGCCTTCGTAGGTGGCGTAACCGAGATGGTTGACGCTGCGGAGCCGGCGACCGATCACGCCCACCTTGCCTGCCGGCACCCAATCGGCCCAATCGCCGAATGCGGAAACGACGACGATCTGGCCGATGTTCGCTTCGTAGGCGGCGCGGCGCTGCAGAACGTAGCTCTCGCGAGGTTCGACCGGCGTGCCGGTAAAGGCGCTGTAGCGGTCGGGGAGCCAGCTGCGGGCGATCTGGTGCGCGAGGTCGGCCTCGATCGCGAAGGTGGAATCGCTCGCCGCCCGAAGTTCATCCTGGAAGGCCAGCACGACGAGGGACCAGTTCACGTCCTCTTCGTAGGAAGTGCCATCGAGGCGCAGGGCCTCAGGCATGGCGGCCTGCCGTTCCTCGGAGAGGATAAAACCGCCGTGTGATGCGGTGGTGACGTGCCAGATGCCGGGCACACGCTCGTTTGCGGTTTGCGGCGCGTCCCAGATCGTCATGACCGGGGCGGGCGTGGGGCTGAATGCGGGCATGATCTTCTCCTGAAACGATGCCCTTCCCCTCCCCCTTTTCCTCTGGAACCGGCGGCCTTTGGTGGTTTTGGAATGCCGCGGCGCGTCTAGGTGTCGTCATCCAGGCAGCCCGACATGGCTAGCGCGCGCAGCTGCTGCCCGGTAGGCGGCTCGTCTTTGGGCATGACAGGACGACGCTCGCAGTGGCGCCGTGCTCCTTCAGCGCTGTTGATTGCCGAGAGGATCTTCGTCGTTGCTTTGGTCGCGCCGGCATCGCGGAGCAGGGTGCGTGCGCGGCGCATGAGTTTAAGGGCTTCGTCGATCTGCCTTTTCGAGGCGGCGGTGGCTGGCTTTAGCCGAGACATACGCGATCCTTTCGGGAAACAACCCGGGGCGGGGTTTGGTCGGTTTCTATGACCCGCCAGGGTTGCAGAGGCCCGCACCCGGGTATGACGATGGCGGGAATGCCTTCGTCCTTCAGGCGCTGGGCGATCTTGTCGGCATGGTGGCGGCTGCAGAGACGGCCGCGCAGTTTGGAAAAATCCATTGGCCTATCCTGTCGCTGTCAAAGGTACGCTCGCAGCCCCGAACAAGGTGCGATGCACTTTCGTCTCGGGGACCGCCGTCCAGTCGAGGTCGCGGAAATTTCGGATCCGGTAGTAGCCGTGTCCATCGGCAGGCCGAAAAGTGATCGAGCCGCCGCGTTTGACGACGATGAACTCGTCTCCTTCATGGCCATCGGTGAAGGTGAGCGGCTGCGCCAGTTTGATCCGCATGCCGTGCTCGATCCTGCGGCGACGTTTCTGGAGGCGGGCCAGACAGCGGCGCCGCCAGTCGAGGGCATGTTCGCGTGTCGTCGGGGTCAGCAGGCTGAGGATCCGTTCCGGGCAACCATCTTCACAAGGCCCCATGGATTCGTCCATGTCCTTGTATCCAAAGTGGTCCCCCGTCGTGCTCCTCGGGTTCCAGCGCACGAGGCAGACAATGGCAAAAACGTCGCCGGGCTTGCCGTCCTCGATCACCTGGGCGGCGGCATAATAGACGCGGTTGCCGGCGCACGCGGATTCGAGGACCTTCAGGCCGCGGGTGCCACCGCCGTCCTGCTCGCGGGAGTAGGTGAATTGGGCATCGAGATAGGCCTTGGGCGTGTCGTGTCCGCCCATGTGATAGCGATTCATGAAGAGCCAGCCCATGTCGGGGTCTCCTGATTGTGAGGGTCATGCGGCCAGCTTTTGGGGCGTGGCGGTTGCTTCAGCCCGGCTGAAGGCGCGCAGGTAATTGAAAGCCTGGTCAGCCTTGGAAGCGGCCGTGAACAGCACGCTCTTGTCGGCGCGAAGGCACGATAACCAGCTGCCAATGTAGCTCGCGTGGCTGTCGTGAAGTTCGGTCGGGAGGCCGAGTTCCGCGCAAATCATGGCTTCAGAGAGGGTCCCTACCAACTCTTCGACGGCGTATGCATTGTCGCCGAAGCGCTTGCCGAACGTCCGGTCGAGCCGGGTTTGGCCTCCAGTCCAGTGCGACAGTTCGTGTCCGAGCGTGGAAGCCCGTGCATCGGCCGAGCGGAAGCTACCGGCCTTGGGCATCTGCACGTAATCGAACAACGGATGGAAGTAGGCGCGGTCGCCGCCTTCGCGTACCTCGGCGGGGATGGCGGCGAAGAATGCATCGATCTCCTTTTGCCGCAGGGACAGAAGGGTCGGGGTTGGGGCCACGTCGCGGGGGTAGTAGTAGCCGGGAAGCCCCTCGATTTCGTCGGCGTTGTAGACGGTGTAGTGCCGCAGAAAGCGGATCAGCCGCGAAGGGCTTTCGCCCATCAGGCCAGGAGCCCCGGCCTTGCGGAAGCTCGATGCGTAGATCGACATCGAGGGACGGGCGTCACGGCGGACATTGCCGCCCAGGTCGCGTGCCTGTTTGGCCGTCATCCAGTATCGGCTGCGATAACCGCAGGCATCGCCGATGGACCAGAGCCACAGGCAGTTGATGCCGTTATAGGGTGTGCCTTCGTGGCGAAGGGGACGGCCGCCCTCCCCGGTCAGCGACCAGGGCCGAGACCATGGCGGGGTGCCCGCCTCGAGCCTGGCGATGATCGTGCGGGTGACTTCGCCGGCGATATCGCGCGGACGTCTGTGGGAACTAGACATGAGTAGCTTCCTCGATCGGTGAGAAAAAAGGACCGCCGGCGTCCCGGTGAGAGGAGCCGGCGGCGAGTTCGCCCAGAAGGAGGTGGTGGGTTATTCGGCGGCGATGGCCTCGTGGTTCACATCGTTGTCGTTCTCGATGCCGTAGCCCTCATCATCGATGGGAGCGCCGGGCTCGACTTCGCCCACGCCAAGGTCGTCGTCGATGGGACCAGCCTCCCCATCATCGCCGTCATTGGGGCCGCCGTCGTCCTCGCCGATCAGGCTGGCGAGATCGTCATCGCCTTCGGCCTCGGGTTCGCCCTCATCGATGGCGGCGATCGTTGCCACATCGTTGAAGCGCATCGCGGCCGGAACCCAGGCCAGCGCCGCCTCCTTGATGTCGGCCTCGATCACCGCCTCGCCGGCGAACAGCTTCTCGCAGGACGCCGAAATCTCGGTCTTCTTCTGGCTGGCGTGACGGCTCGACAGCGCGGGGCCACCGACTTCGTCGAGGAGCGAGAGCAGCGTGCCCTTCGATACGCGGTCGAAGAAGTTCTCGCTCGTCGGCCGCCACCAGGTCGCCGCATCCACTTCGAGGATGGTCGCGATCCGGTTCTGCAGCGGGTTCTGGTGGACGGTGTAGCTGTCCTTGGCGTCGAACGATGCCGCCACGACCCAGGCCAGCCAGGCGGACTTGGTTTCGTCGTCGAGGATGCGGAAGGCCTCGAACCGGGCCACCTTGTCGTTCGAGCTGGTCCAGTTCGCATCGAGCCCCTCGCGGACCTCGGCGAGGTAATCACGCGCGCGGGTGTCCGGCACGTTGTTGGCCAGCACCGGATCCTCGGGGCGGGTGGAGCGGATGGTGGTGCCGCTGCGCGAGCCGTCGCCGGTGCGCGCGTCGACCATCACGAACAGCATGTAGTCGAGAGCGAGCGCGGGGTTGGCGATGATCGCGGCACCCAGGACGTCGCGACGCTGCACCGAAAGCTGATCGAGCAGGACCTGGCTCAACGCCTTGCCGCCGGGTGCCGCCCTGTCCGGGTCGACCTCGGCCGTGCCGCCGGTCATGCCGGTGCCACCGCTGGTGCTGGCGGCGCCTTCTTCGATGCGGAAGGTAGGAGCGATCGTCTCGCCGGCCCCGGCATCGCTGTGCTCGCCATCCTCGGCATCGCCCTCGGCTTCGGTGTCGGTGTCGGTGTCCGATTCCTCGGGTTCGACCATCGTGACGCGCAGCGGCGTTTCGCTGTAGTAGTCGTCGTCAAGTTCCATCTCACCCGCCTGCGAGAGCGTCAGGAACATGCCGATACGCGGTGCGAGTTCAGGCGGCAGGATCTTGGGCCGATAGTGCCGGATCTGGTTCGCCTCCTCGTTGAGGGCGTCGTACTCGGTGTCGAGCGCCGTGAAGACGGCTTCGTCGAGTTCCTCGTTCTCCATCTCGGTGCCGAGCACCTCGAGACGGGCATCGATCACCTCGAGCCGCGCTTCTTCCTCGTCGCTGATCGGGACTTCCGGCAGGTTGACGCGGTGAAGACCGCGTGCGGCTTCCCAGGTGCTGGCGCTGGCGATCGGCCTGATCCAGGCGAGGCCCTTTTCGTCGCCGATGCGCTTGGCCTCGGCTTCCATCAGCGCAGCCGCCAGGGTCTGGGCAATTTCAGGGTTGCTCCAGCGGTCACCGGCGTCGCTGAAGAGGTCGCGATCGACGATGCCGCCGGCTGCTACGTAAGCCTCCTGGCCGACCAGGCGGGCTACGGGATCGGTCGATTTCATGCTCTCGTTGGCGATCACGCGGCGGATGGTATCGGCGCCGTTGTACGCGCTCTTGCCGTAGCTGTTCCACACCAGCATCTGGCGCTCGTGGCTTTCGGTCGAGGCGTAGGCCTTGGCCATGTCGAGCGTCATTTCGCCCGATGCGAGGGCCTCGAAGATGGGCTCTGCGAGGCCAGCGAGCCGAAGGCGGCCTTCGACGAAGCGGCGGGTGATGCCGAACCGCTTGGCAACGGCATCGATATCGCCGTTCTGACCAAGGAAGTGTTGGAAGGCACGGCATTCATCGGCCGGCGTCATGGCCAGGCGCTGGAAGTTCTCGGCCAGCGAAGTCTCTGACAGGGTGGCGTCGTCGCCGCTGAGCAGGAGGACCGGAACGTCGTAGTCGGCCGCTACGATGTCGCCGCGCTCTGCCAGCAGGGTCAGTGCGCGAAAGCGGCGGCTGCCCGCGATGACGGCGAAGGAGCCGCGTGGCTTCTTGAGCGGCGTGACAATGAGGTTCTGCAGGATGCCGCGCGCGGAAATGTCGGCGGCGAACTGTTCGATCAGGTCGTCACCGGCCTTGCGGACGTTGATGTCGGAGAGGATCAGCTTGGCGAGCTTCACGGTCTGGATCATGGGATTTTCACCTTCTTCTGGCGTTCGGCAATTTCCGAACACCAATCCCTTTCCCCCTCCCTCTCCTGATCGCTCCTGTGGCTACGGCATCCTGGTGCCCTTCAGGCTCTGTTCCGGCTGAGGGCGGAATGACACCGTAAGCACCGTTGTCCATTAGCCATAGATACTGCCCGCATTGCGGTTACCGCTGCCCGCGGTACGGCTCGCAGGCGATACCATCGTGATCCCCATCGAGATTGGGATTGTAGCGGGGCTGGCCTCGATACACCGGGGCTGCGCCTGCTGCCCTCGCTGCCGCGCAGCTGCGCCACATGCTCGATGATGCTGCCGGCGCCCCTTGGCGAGGTACGACGGTCCGGGGGGCTGGGCTTGTCGATGTCGACGCACCGGCTCGCCGATTGGCGGCACGGTAAGCTGCAGGGGGCTGGAAGTCGGAAGCCCAGATGCCCGCCCTCGCCGCCTTGCTTTGCGTCTCATGCTGGCGATAGAGCGCCGACCCGTTGTCGAGGACGATCGCGAGGCCCTGGCGAACCATGGTTCCCGCAACGTCGACGCCGTTCACGGTGCAGGTAGCTACGGTGCGTCCATAGACGTCTCGGTCGCGAGGTAGGCACCGCAGCTGGTGTCCATCGACCATGCCACGCAAGGCCGCTGCAGCGTCGCCGCCGCAGCTCCAGTTGGAGATTCCAACCCGGCAGGTCTGCTTATATTCCGGGGCATCTATCCCAAAAAGTCGGACCTCTGTCGCCCCGACCTTCAGGGAATCCCCGTCGATGGCCCGGGCGATGCCGGTGACGTCCTGTGCCTGGGCGGCTCCAGACCAGAACGAAAGGGCGGCAAACAAGACGAGACGGTGCATGGAAAACCTTTCAGGACGGGCATCGGGTGCGGGTAGGAGGGTAAGCGTGGCCAGCATCATCCTGCCCCCAGGATCTTGCCAAGAACAGTTTCGACATCATCGACGGGCAGGAAAATGCGCGTGCGGTACTGGATGATTTCGGAGAAGCACCCCAGCGACTTGAGCCATGGCAGCTGATTGGCAGGGGCATCCTTGATCTCGACACGCGACTTGCCGTTCACGATCGAACGGCGGATCGTCATCGGGAATGGCCGGGCCACATCGACGCTGCGCCCCGACAGGACCGAGCGGGCAATCGCATCGACGGGCATGTCCTCGCTCCTGGCGATGCCGAGCTTGGTATAGAGTTCGACGACGTGCTGATCGAAGACGAGACGGCCAAGCCAGCTGTTGCCGTCCTTGTCGACGATGCGGTTCACGGCCAGATGATCCGAAGGAAGGGCGGACCAGATCGGCAGCAGGAGGCCGGTGGCGAGCCGGATCGTCTCGATATCGAGTTGCCCGGCCGCTTCAGTGACCTCTTCAGCCCACTTGGTCTCGAAGGTCGCGCGGTCGATGACATCCCACGCGCTTTCGAGGAGATCAGCCTGGCGCAGGTACTCACGCCGGCAGGGCCGCTGCAACTCGACGCGGGGGATCGGCTCGCCGTCCTCGTCCATCCAGGACATAGCGCGGGTGCGCATCGCGACACGGCCCGAACGGGCATTGAGGACGAATGCGGCCTGTTCGTCCCACTTCGAAAGGGCGAGCACCCGCTCGAGCGAGATCGGGTTCTTGCGCCGGGCAATCTCGATGGTGAGCAGATGGCTCGTCGCGCCCGAGTTGGGGTCGGTGCGCAGCAGCGTATCATCGATGACCGTCGCGGTCTCGGCCGTGATCGTCTCGACACCGACATCGAGGGTGCCGGCGTCACGGGCAGCGGCCACGCGCGTTTCGACGAGGGCGAGGAATTCCTCGAAGATCTTGTTCTGAAGCCCAATCGGCAGCGCCAGGAGCCGGTTGAGCCAGCGCTGGATCGGCGGCAGTTCCTCCTTCAGGACGCCGTCGCTCTCGTAGATTTCGAGCCCGGTGAGCGAGCAGAAGTCATCGGCGGTCGTGCTCTTGAGCTTGCCGCGATCGAGCAGATGAAACCACGTCACCAGCGCGGCCTTGGCGTATTCGCTTTCCAGGTTGTCGGCAGGATCGAAGAGATTTTGCCCCCCAGTCTGCCGCTGGCCGCGCGTGAGGGCTCCCAGGCTGTCGAGCCGGCGCGCGATCGTCGAGGTGAACCGCAGCTCGCCCTTGCAGTCCGTGGTGACGGGGCGGAACAGCGGAGTGGAGGCCTGGTGGGTACGGTGGGTGCGGCCGAGGCCCTGGATCGCGCGATCGGCGCGCCAGCCCGGCTCGAGGAGGAAGTGGACCCGCTGCTGTTGGTTCACCGCGTCGAGGCTGGCATGATAGGACCTGCCGGTGCCGCCGGCATCGGAGAAGACGAGAACGCGCTTGGTCCCGGCCATGAAGGCAGCGGCCTCGGCCTGGCTGGTTCGGCCCGACCGGCTCTCGACCTTCTGGCGGCCATCGGACGTTGGGATCAGCCGCTTGGACCGCCCCGTCACCTCGGCGACCTTCTCAGTTCCGAAATGGTCGATCAGGGCATCGAGAGCGGATTTTACCGGGGGCAGTGCGCAAAGATGCTCGATCAGTTGGTCGCGCGCGGCGAGGGCATCGGGGTTGTGAACCGGATTGCCGTCCTCATCGCTCATGGGCATCGAGCGCGGGGTGCCGGTGTCGTCGGTGAACACCTTCATCTGCCGGGTGGGGAACGCTCGCATCAGGTAATCTGCAACGTACTCGGTCGGAGAGAGGTCAATCTGGGGATCAGCCCGTTCCTCGGCCGACATTTGGGCAAGTCGGCGATCGAGGATGGCCTCGGCGGTCGTGACCAGCTGCAGGACGACAGACTGGCCCGCCGCGATATGCTGCTCGACGGCGGCGATCACGGTGGGGAGCTTCATTGACAGCAAAACTTGTCCAAAGAAACGCTGCTTCGTGCTCTCGAGCCGGCTGCGGGCGGCGGCCTTGGCGCCGCTATTGAGGGTTTTGCCCTCCAGGCTATCGATGACGCCGGTCAGTTCCAGCGCCGATTCCATGTTCTGGTGGATCACGCTCCACGCAGAGGCATATGTGTCGTAAATCTCGATCTGCACCGGCGTCAGACCGTGCCGGAGGATCTCGTACTCGACGCCGGCGAAGCTGAGCGCGCGCGACGTGTAGAGCCCAAGCGCCTTCAGGTCGCGGGCCACCAGTTCCATGGCGGCGATCCCGCCCTGGCGGATGCTGGAGATAAAGGCTTCGCGGTTGGCGAAGGCGGTTTCCGGTCCCCACAGGCCAAGCCGGACCGCATAGGCGAGATTATTCACGTCCGAGGCGCCGGTGGCCGAAGCGTAGAGGACGCGGGCGCCGGGCAGATGGTTCTGCAGGAGGACGCCGCAAATGCCCTGCTGCGAGCCTTCCTTGGCGCCCATCGCGCCCTCGCCGCCGGCGACGCCGCCCATCTCGTGGGCCTCGTCAAAGGCGATCACGCCGTCGAAGTCGGGGCCAGCCCAGTCGATCAGCTGCTGCAGGCGGGTGTTGTCGGACCGCCCGGAGCGCAGCGTCGGATAGGTCACGAAGATGACGCCCTGGTCGAGCGCAATGGGCTGGTCGATCTTCCAGTTCGAGAGCGGTTGCACGTCGGCCGACAGCCCGCCCAGCGCGGTCCAGTCCCGACGGGCGTCCTCGAGCAGCGGTTCGTTCTTGCTGACCCAGATATGCCGGCGCTTGCCCTGCAGCCAATTGTCGAGGATGCAGGCGGCGACCTGCCGGCCCTTGCCGGCGCCGGTGCCATCGCCGAGGAAGAAGCCCTTGCGGTAGCTGCGCCCTTCCGGATCGATGGTCAGGCCCACGCCTTCGGTGGCGGGCTTGAAGGTGCCGGGCAGCATCTGCGACCAGGCGTGGCCGGCATAGACCACCGTCTCGAGCTGCGAAGAGGACAGCATCCGCTCGGAAACGGTGCGCTCCGGCAGGCAGGGGATGTAGCTGGGGATCGGCGCCGGGATCGAGCCCATCGCCACCGATTCCACCAGCGCGGTCGGGTGTTCGCCGGCAGTATCGAAGATGATCCGGCTCGGCCGATAGGGCAGATAAACCCCGACCTGCTCGGCGAGCGGCGCGGCCTGGTCGAGTTTCTGGTACGTCACCGGCATCACGTTGTTGCGGACCGGCGCGTGGAAGGGCCTCGGGGCCGGAACCTTGGTCTTGCGGGCGGAGCCGAACAGGGTCGTTCCCGATAGGGGGCATCGCAGAATCTGGTCGTAAACGTACGCTAAGCGCCTGACCGGCTGTTTTGCGTGCGCAGTGGGCGATATCCATCCTCGGGCAGTTCCATGTCGCTCCAGAGATAATCGCCGGTAAGACTGATGTGCTCCCAGCCCAGTGGTGCCGCATGGCTCAAGAGCTCGTCCTCGATGACGCGGCCTTGCTGACGCAGATAATCGGCCGCCCGCCCGAGATAGACGGTATTCCAAAGGATTATCGCGGCCGACACGAGGTTGAGCCCCGACGCCCGGTGCCGCTGGTTTTCGAATGTGCGATCCCGCAGCTCGCCAAGCCGGTTGAAAAATACAGCGCGGGCCAAAGCGTTGCGTGCCTCGCCCTTGTTGAGATTGGCGTTGGTGCGGCGACGTAGGTCAATGTCATCGAGCCAATCCAGCATGAACAACGATCTTTCAACCCGACCAATCTCCCGCAGCGCCCGCGACAGCGAGTTCTGACGCGAATAGCCCGCCAGCTTCTTGAGCATGACGGAAGCGCTGACTGTGCCAGTGCGGATCGATGCAGCGAGGTGCAGCACCTCTGCCCAGTCATCCTCGATGGCTTTCACGTTGACGGCACCCCCGATCAATTGATCGAGGGCGGCAAATTCGGTGCCCTGGGCAAGCGTGTAGAGCCGCCTCTCGCTGAGATCGCGAATGCGCGGAGCAAACCGGAAACCAAGCAAATGGCACAGGGCGAACACATGATCGACCGCGCCGGCAGTGTCGGTGGCATGCTCTTGGATCTCCAGTTGGCTCTCATGATTGAGCAGCCCGTCGATCACATGGGCGGCCTCGCCGGCGTTGGCGGCGATGACTTTGTTGTAGAACGGGGCGTAGCGATCCGACACGTGCGTGTAGAAAAGCACGCCGGACTCCGAGCCGTATTTGGCATTATAATCCGCGCGGCCCTCACCTTTGGCGCCCGCTCGATAAAACTGCCCATCGGACGATGATCTCGTTCCCGGCCCCCAAATTGCCGAATGGGGTAACGCGTGATGATGATCGACGATGGCTGCCAGGGCTGCGGAATAGGTCTCGTCGCGGATGTGCCATTGTGCGGTCCATATCAGGCGTGCGTGGGTCAACCCTTGCGAGCTTTCCGCCATGCGGCCGAGGCCCAGATTGGTGGCATCGGCCAAAATGGCGGCCATCAACGCTTGCCCATCGTGGGACGTCGCCCCGCTTCGTACGTGCGTGAAACAATCGGCAAACCCTGTCCATACCCCCACTTCGGCCAGCAAATCGGTGATGCGTATGCGGGGAAGCAGGCCGTATAGCTGTGCCTTGAGGTTCTCGGCCTCATCAGGGACCGCGTTACGGAGCGGAGAAATCTTGAGACCGCCGTCGTCAAGGATCACATCAGGCAATTCGCCCTTCAGTGCCTTCGAGTTGACCTCGGCCATCCGCGCAGCGAGCCTCTCGCGCCGATCGTCGAGCCAGCCAGGGAATGAGGTGTCTACGGCGACGGGAACTCTTTGCTCGAGCAGCATGGTTTCGAAAGTGGGCTTGGGCAGCAGATAGTCAGCCAGAGTTCGATAGGCCCTGCTGCCTTCAACCCAGATCGCGCCCGACCCCAGTCGTTCCCGCAAATGCACAATAACCGCGATCTCGTATGCACGGCGATCCACCTTCCGGTCCTGGAGGACAAGCTTGCGCCAGCGCACTCGCAGAAAACTAAGCGGCACCACGGGCGGGAGAGTGCGCCGGTTCGATCGATACAATTCGATAAGGACCGTCACCGCCGCCAGAACGGGATCGTTCGACTTTCCCGCCTGGAACGTGAATGCCCCCAAAAACTGCGGCGCAAATCTCCGTACCATGGGATACCGTTCCAGCACATCCGCCAATCCGTGCTCGCTCCCGCGGGTAAGAAGCTCGGTTTCCTCAACGCTTCGCTCGATATTCGGCCAGCCAATTTCCCGTTCGATCACGTCCCTGGGATCCTCCTGCTTCCAGCGCCCTTCGATCAGCAGCCGCCCGAGCGCCGCGTAAATTTTGCCGATTTCCTTCAGGCGACCCGCCTCTTCGACCAGTCGTTCAGAACGGGACCGTTCCGCGCGGCGGAATAGCGATCCAACCATCTTTTCCATCATGAATACGGCGGCGTCGGTCAACGTCACTTCCATTTCGATGACGAACGCACAGAGCGTGGCAGTACGTCGTACCTCGTCCAGCCTGGAGAGGTGCTGCGCGCTCATGATCGCCGCCTCGCGAGACATGACGGCGTAGCGATTGGCGTGAATGGTGCGCGCGCGGGCGGGGTCGATGACCAACCCTCGCACGATGCCCAGTCTTTCGATTACAGCGGCGAGATTGCTGGCGCTGGGTGCTTCTGGATATTCACGCAGCCATGCCAGCGTGGTCCGACCGAGGGCAGGGTCTGTTGCCAGCAGTCGTACCAGATTTTGGCTTTGTTCGGCGGATAGCTCGCTGACGAGTCCGGCATACGCAGATTTTCGCGCACGCGCGCGCGCAACCAACGCGATACGTTCGAACGTGTCACTGGCGGGCAATGTCACATTGTTGTCCCGAAGGGCCTGGACCATCGCTGCGACAATTGCCCCACCCCGATCGGTTGAAGTCGCCACTTCAACTGCGATGTCGAAAAGGGCACGCCGATCCGCAGTCATGAAAGGGCGCATGCCCAGCCAGGCTTCGGCTTGGGCGCGGTGTTCCCGCAGGGTTGGCAGCCGATCGGCGTAGAGGGCAAAATCGCTGACGGCGCATGCAAGCTGTTCGGCGAGCAACACCAACATCGGCATCGGCGGAATTTCATCGGCACGCAGGGGGCGGCCTGGCGCGCGCAGGTAGCAAAGCTGAACGGCAAAACCGATCCGGTTGGCAGGGCGACGTCTGCGGAAAATTTCTGCAAGTTCGTTGCTGCCGAGTGTGTAGAGCCGCTCGACGATGTCGGGGTCGGTCGGCGGATCGAACAGGGCGTCTCGCTGACCGGGGGTGAGGATCGTTTTGCCCGCCATATGCGCTTCCCGATTTTGAGGTGTCACTTATCCATATTGAGCACCGTTTATCGATCATAGACAGAATGACGGATTATGTGACATCCTCGGCTATGGCAGCAGGCAGTCGGCTGCTGCGCTCCATAAACGGACGTATATGTGACAACTCAGATTGGTTACGCGCGGGTGTCCAAGGCGGACGGCAGCCAGGTCCATGACCTGCAGCGCGACGCGCTGGTCGCGGCCGGCGTCGATCCCGAGCACATCTATGAGGATGCCGCGTCGGGTCGGCTCGACAAGCGACCGGGGTTGGATGCGTGCTTGAAGGCGCTGCGCCGCGACGACACGCTCGTGATCTGGAAGCTCGACCGGCTCGGCCGCGATCTGCGCCACCTCGTCAACACGGTTGGCGACCTGACCAAGCGCGGCGTCGGCCTCAAGGTGCTGGCAGGCGAAGGCGCCTCGATCGACACCACCACCGCCAATGGTCGGCTGATCTTCGCGATCTTCGCCGGCCTCGCCGAGTTCGAGCGGGAATTGATTATTGAACGCACCAAGGCAGGGTTAGCCGCCGCGCGGGCGCGGGGGCGAAAAGGCGGCCGGCCATTCAAGATGACCCTGGCAAAGCTACGCCTTGCTCAGGCCGCTATGGGAAAGCCCGAAACCGTGGTCGCTGATCTTTGTGCGGAAATGGGCGTGACACGCCAGACTCTCTACCGCTTCGTGGATCCAACCGGAGCATTGCGCCCAGACGGCCAGCGCCTTCTCGATCGTGGACGACAGCTTCGTTAAGCAGCTTCCGCCCCCCATCCCGAAATTCCGCTCACGTCCCGTTGCGGACATTCAATCGGGCCATTTGTGGGAAAGGGCCTTAGGCCCAACGATTCCTTGCCTCCGCTTGAGAACGCGCTCACTCGTTGCCTGATGCAAGCGACAAACCTTCCTCATTCTACCGTGCACGTCCCGCCGTTGCCCTCTGGTTGGCAGGTAGTAACGATGACGGTGCTACCTGATGGATCGCTGGGCTTGCTGGGCACGAATGTTGATCTCGCAGGGGCTTGGGCACGGGCGGGGCGACAGGTGACCGAGCCGCTTGCGGTTGACTCACCGGAGCGGCCACAGTCGGTGGCGGCGCATGGTACCGCCCGTCTGTGGCGATTCGACGGCTCAACTCTCCATGATGGCCCGATGGTGCCGCTTGAACGCCCCTCGCTCGAACTCGCCGGGTTTCCGGATGGCCGCTGGATGATAGCCGACACGAATGGGGGCGAGGAGCCAAACGGTCGGTTGTACGCTCCCGATGGCACGTTGCTAGCACGGGTCCATCTCGGCGATGCAATCGAATATCTAGGCGTCGATCTCGCCGACCGTGTTTGGGTAGGCTGGTTCGACGAGGGTCTTTCCAGCAATTGGGATCGCTTCGCCGAGAATATCGATCAGACGGCAGTGGTCGCGGCCTGCTTTGCTGCTGACGGCGAGATGCTGCCGGTCGGACCAGTGCCAGACGCTGCCGGTTTTTTGGCGGACGTCTGCGCTATGACGGTAACTGAGGATGGTGCGTGGGTATGCCCTTACACCGAATTTCCGCTGCTTCACCTGCGCGCCGGCCAACCGGTCCGGTGGTGGCGCAACAAGCTACTCGGAATTAATGCGATAGCCACGGACGGCCGCCATGCGTTGCTCACAGGCGGCTACAAAGATGATGCTGCGCGAATTGCGCTGGTTGAGTTAGGTGGCGACGGTCAGGGTGAAGAGGTACTGATGCTCGCTTCATGGCGATTGCCACTCGTCAAGCGTGTTCCGCCGGAACACGAGCTTCCGTCGGTTGCCGAGCATCTGATCTGGGATTCACCGGCGCTGGTCGCCGGGAGGGGCGACATGCTGCACCTCGTTCAGGATGACATTTGGTATCGCTGGCGGATTGGAGATGCTGTCAAGGATCTTGGCCGGACGTAGCGGGACTGTCAGGATTTCCGTGTGCGGGCGGGCGGTTGAACATTAGGCCGCCATGGCCTTGATGAAGCGCTCGCCGAAGATGACGGCGAACTGAGCCTTGGCCATGGTCCACTCACGTGGCGGCATTTTCCACTCTTTCTCCGACCGGTTCAAGATCAGATAAAGCAGCTTGGTGGCGGCGTCATCGCTGGGGAAGTGCCCCCTGGCCCGGACGGCGCGCCTGAGCTTCGAGTTCAAAGACTCTATTGCGTTGGTGGTGTAGATGATTCTGCGGACCCCATCAGGGAATGCGAAGAACGGAATGACCTCGGTCCAGACCCGCCGCCAGCTCTGGCCGATAGCAGGATAGCGCTCGCCCCAGGGGCCAGCCTCGAACGCCGTCAGCGCCTTTTCTGCCGCATCAGCGCTGGGCGCGCGATAAACTTCCTTCAATGCCGTCGCCAGCTCCTTGCGCTTTCCAGGATACGAAGTCCATGGAGTTACGCAGCAAATGGACGATACACGTTTGAACGATGGCCTCCGGGAATACCGCAGTAATCGCGTCCGGAAAGCCCTTCAGGCCGTCAACGACGGCAAGCAGGATGTCTTCGACGCCGCGGTTCCGGAGTTCGTTCATCACCCTAAGCCAGAACTTGGCACCTTCGTTCTGCTCGATCCACAGGCCAAGCACCTCCTTGGTCCCATCGGCGCGGACGCCAAGCGCTATGTGGATCGCCTTGTTGCGAACCATGCCCTCGTCGCGGATCTTGACCCGGATCGCATCGAAGAAAACGAGCGGGTAAATCTCATCGAGTGGCCGCTGCTGCCAGGTGGCTACCTCGTCGAGTACCGCATCGGTTACTGTGCTGATCAGGTCGGGGGATACGTCGATGCCGTACAGTTCGTGCAGGTGACCGACGATCTCACGCGTGCTCATGCCGCGCGCATACATCGACACGATCTTGTCATCGAAACCTGGAAAGCGACGCTGATACTTGGCGATCAGCTGCGGATCAAAGCTCGCCTGGCGATCGCGAGGCACGTCGATTACCAGCTTGCCGGTATCAGTCATCACGGTCTTCCGGCCATAGCCGTTGCGCATGTTGCCCGCTCCGTCCTCACCCGCGAGATGATGATCCATCTCTGCGTTCAGGGCGCGCTCAGTTAGCGCCTTCTTCAATGAATCGAGCAGGCCGCCCTGCTCAAATGCCGCGCTCGCGGCACCCCCCGCCAGTAGTTGGTCGAGAAGCTCGTTCGGAATCGTAGGTTCTTTGCGTCGAGACATAGTGGGACTCCTTTTTACCCATTATGCCCGCCCGCACACGGAAATCCTGACAGTCCCGACGTAGCGTCATGTCCGCAATCCACCCGAAAGCGATATGCGCCCGGCAGCTTGCGCCCCATTGCGGACATTGCCTAGCCTAGCCTATCTCATGAAATCAAACGGTGGCTAATGCTGTTCGAGAGGGGGAATGTTGGGGTGAGCCTGGAAACCGGAACAGAAGCTAGACTGGCGCTGGCGAGACGCTGGGAGACGCCAGCCCGGTGGATCATGTATTTGGCGATGGCGGGCATCGCCCTATCGTGGCTGGTGCAAGAATTTTGGGTGGCCCTTGCATCTGCGACTGTCGCCATGCCGGCTGCTTGGCTCTTCAACCTTCACTGTCCGGAGTGCGCTTGGCCAGCCTACCGTGTTTATGGGACCGCGAAGGCCAAGCAATCCGCAGACCAATTCCTCGCACCGCTGTATTCCAAGCATCTTTGGAAGCAGCCGACGGCGTGTTCAAAATGCGGGCATTCGTTTCGCTCGTCAGAAAATATTGGCAAGATCGCTCACTAACACCCGGGAAGGAAACATGGGCTCTCTTCTGCCGGCGCGGTGGGCGCTACCCCGAGGATCTCACTGATATTTAATCGACTTCCCGCGGAAGGACGAAGGGCAGCTTGCGCCCCCTTTCAGACATTCGTACAGGCACATTTCCTCGTTGAGGGTCGGGGTGCGCTTCTTGGGCTGCCGGGCCGTGCCTGCGTGATCTCGTCCATTTGGCACACAAGGCTGGGGACAAGCTCAGCCATGATCGTCTGGGTGTGTTTCGCGGGGAGGAGTTCGCCCTGTATCGTCGTGGAATTCGGCATCGGGTCTATTTAACTCGATGTTCCCCCGAAGATCGCCTTTAGGCGTTGTACCCAGGTGATACACCGGCAAACTGTCATTGTTCGCGTAGAAACTCAGCTATCTCGGGAGCCATTCTTTCGGCATCAAGTAAAGGTAACAGTGCCGATCGACCGCTTCCGGTAGCGGTGACAAGGTTGTTCTTGTCGATTGTGGCCCAGTTCAGGGCGAGCAATCTGTCAACAAACGACCGCGCGCATCTTGGATCTGCGCTCGCCACTCCTCGTTGAGTAAGGCCGAGTAATTGATTATTAGTATTAGTCGAGAGCTTTTCAGAGATCTTGGAAATGATCGGAAACTTAGAATGGTTACTAAGCACATAGATGTCATCGATATTATCAGTAAGTGCACCATGAAATCGCAGCCATCCTAATGCAGAGGTGCCAACTAGAACCTCCTCGGCTCTAGAATGGCCAGTGACCTTTATGTTGATATCAAGGTCCACAGACCGGAAGTCTGACCCAAGAAGTTGAGTGTTGGAAAAGTTAGTCTCGAAAATAATCGAAGATGAAAAGTTAACATCGCGTAGGTTACAGTCGCTAAAGTCAACTTCATCGAAGACGCACGAACGAAAATGGGAGCCTTGAAGGTTGATCCCGGAAAACGAAGTTTGGCTAAACTCGCTCTCGTCTGCTCTCACTGACAGCGTGTCGCCGTGAAGATCAGCGCCTAGATCTAGCCCCCTCACAGATAGGTCTGACAGGTGAGAGACCGCTTGTCCAAGGCTCGTAACTTCCAAAAGCGCCGACCGAGCACTTGGGGTGTGCCGCCTCATCCAATCCCATAGCAAGACTAAATACGGTCCAAGCGACAGTCCGCTCGAGCGCTGCGGCCATAGATCGGATAATGCGCGAACCAATACCTTCCCTTCATCAGGTGACATCGATGTGACAAACGACCGCATCGCAGCTGTTATAGGCACACGAACGATCGCCGGTTCCCGTGTTGCCAAACCTGCCATCAATGTTTCAGTTACAAGGTATTCTCGCAAGGAGTTATGAGAGAACAGGTAGCCGTCCTTGCCTCCACCCGTAGTTCGAGTTAAAGTAGCAGAACTACGAAGTTCTTCGAACAATTCATCTCTTTTTGATCGTCTTTCGTCTGCAGTTAAACGGCGGAGTTCAGATCTAAATTGCTCGTCGATGATTTTAGTGAAGACTGCCTCATCTGCCACTCCAACACCCCTAGCGGAAAGCGCTAACGACAGGCTTTGCAGAGACTTACGTCTAAGTGGAGCGGCCAAAGATGTTCTCGCGGCGTCGCGCAACATAAGCCGATCCAAGATCATCTTATACAGCTGCCACTCACTATATGTCTCGATTGAGGTGGCCGTCTCGTCTTTCCGAAGCTCATCTACCAGTTCAAGAAGGTAACTAATGATGACCGGTTTGCCGGACAACGCCTGCCGCTGCCCATTGTCTTCTTCACGAAAAACTCTTCTCAGGATTGACAGGATAATTTCCTGGCCTTTCGGATCGCGGCTAAGCTTTCTTCTCACCAACGATTCAGTTTGCTGCGGCGTTAGGTCCTGAAGGCTTCGCTCATATCGCGAGAGAACATATCTCTCGACAAGTTGATCAACAGCACGTTCGTCATCGATAAACGAGCGATCAGCTTGAGAAATATAGTAACGGTTTTGCTCTAGGTTAGTGTATAACGCCTCGAAAACATTAAGCTCTTCATTTTCGGTGAAGTAGTTCGGTCGGCTAGTAATGAGTCCCTTAGCGCCATCGCTCGCGAGGTCCGCAAGCGCTTTCAAACAGGCGCGTCTCTCACGAGAGTTTAAGAATTGCGCCATCTCATCGTAACCATCAAGCAAGAGAACAGCTCTTCCCGTGCGGATTAGATGTAGTATGAATTCTATTGAGATATGTGAAAGATTGTTGGAATCAAGAAAGTGATGTAGAAGCCCTCTAGCGTCAAACTGCCTAGAGAAGTTTCTAAGTTCGATTCTTATAGGTAGCGCCTTTGAGGGATCATCGTGGTATTCTTCTATCCATCTTCTTTGAAGTATTTTGGTTAGCGAAGTTTTTCCGGTGCCATACTCGCCGAGTATGATAAGCCACTTCGCTTCTTTACTCGAAAATTGCTTCCAGTGGCCAAGCCATTTAGTGGCAAATTGCTGGCCTTTAGGATCGTTAAATTGAGGCTCTTCATAGGCAGCCGCGAGTTGCTTCGTTCCAGCGTCCTTTATCACGAGATCTACGTAGTCTCCGAACTTCTCAAACCTTTTGAACAGTTCGTCATAGGTTAAGGTTTGGACGCCACTCGCACTCGCTCGCTCAGAAACATCGGCGGTGAAACCCGTCGAAGAGATGCAGAGACAAACGCCGCCGGGATCTTTGGCTTTAACGAGAAGGAATTTCGTAGCATCCTTCCCATACTTGGCTGTCGATACATACTCGATTGTAGCTTCTATATACAAAACAGGAGCGAATGGATCTCCTTTAGACTTTGCTAAGAGATCCACCTGCGCGCCGTGGATGTGAACGTCATGGCTCACAGAATAGTTGTTCATCTCGAGCAAGGCGGCGATAGCTATGGGAAGCGACTCTGCGGTCATTTTCGCCACCTTCGCCGAAGTTCCAGTCGCGTTTCCATCCGCCTTCGCCATGCTGTCTTCCCTTGTGTCTAAGCGTAGCGATGAACGACGGGAAACTCGAAGGGAAGCATCAAAGCACGAGTATCCCAATCTTTGGATCCGATTGGTTCATTTAGAGCGTTTTCCACAGCGCCTGGATCGACTGGGATTCTCTTGCTCTTCTTGATGTGATCCATCTGCCGTGCTGGATTGGGGGGCCGGCATGGATGGGAAGAGCACTATCTTAGGATCTGCGTGACCGGGTTGTGGCCGCGATTGACGGAGGCCTGAGTTGCCGTGCAGCGGCAGAGCGCTTCGGGGTTGGCGTGGCTACCGCGATCCGCTGGCGTCAGATGGCGTTGGCTCACGGTCGCGCGGTGGCCGGCAAGCCGTGTGGTGACCAGCGTTCCTCAAAGACCGAGGCGCATGCCGGACTGATCATGGCGATGCTGGAAGAGAACGGCGACATCACGCTCGCCGAGATCCGTACGGGGCTGGCCGAGCGCGACATCGCGGTCGAGGTTGGAGCGCCCCTTTCTTCTACTGCGCGATCGACTGGATGGACGTACACGAACGCCGCTTAGCAGCGGTGTGGGCACTAGACCTGGACCAGCAGGCGCAGCGTAGCTGCTGCCTCTACCAATGTCGCCTTACCACCAGAATCCGCCGTTCAAAGGGAACGGATGACGCGTTGCAAATTACCGTTCGCTCATCCCTTTTGGGCTTAGCGTACGTTTACGACTAGATTCTGCGATGCCCCCCGATACGCGCGGTGGCGTAGTGGACGTGCCCACTTCGGTTGCCAGCGTCGCCCTCGATGGGACCACGACACAGTCGAGAAAATCGGTGACCGCCGCGCGCTGGATGGTCTCGGGGGCGATCTCGCCTGCGATCTTGTCGATGACGTAGAGCCGCACCGCGATGTCGGTCCCGTGCTTGCGATAGCAATGCTCGAGGCGCAGCGAGGTCCGCACGGTGCATCCCGTGAGAACCTTCGCGTAGGCGGCCTTGACCCGGGTGTTGGGGGCGAACCAATCCGGCATGATAGCGACCACGCGGCCGTAATCGCGCACACGGCGGATTGCGGCCTGCAGATGGCGCAGGGCGGCCAGATCATCGGCGCCGCGCCCGATGCTGCGCGAGAATGGCGGGTTTATCAGCACGACACTGGGCCGGGCCAGCCCCGCATGGAGACTGACCAGGCCCGCGCCGTCGTGGCCGGTGATGCCCGCATGTGGGAAGATGCTGGCAAGCCGCTCGCGCCGTTTGGGGTCGATCTCGTTGAGCTGCAGGGCTTTGCAGGCCGGCGCCAGCGCCACCAGCAGCCCGTTGCCGGCACTGGGTTCGAGAACGATGTCTTCGGCGGCGATCGCGGCCAGCAGGACCGCGAGCGCGGCGATATCGGCAGGGGTCGAGAATTGCTGAAACTCGATCTGCTCTTCGCTGCGGACCGTCTGGGTGGGCAGGCGTTCCATCAGCGACGAGGCATGGCTCACGTCCGCGAGCGTCGTCAGGCTGAACGGGCGCGCGGCGAGGTGAAGCGCAAGGGCGTGCTCGAGCATTTCGAAACTGTCGCGCTGGGTCCAGCGGCCCTCTGCATCGGAGCCGCCGAATGTCGCGGTCATGGCCAGATTGAGATCGCGGCGGGTGACAGCATGCTGGCTTGCCAGCAACTCGGCAATACGGCAGGCCGCGCCGCGATCGGTGACAGCGGCGATATCGAGAAGGTCGCGCATGGAGGTCTCCTTGGGTCATCTGCCAGACCAGCAGATCACCCCCTCCCTCCCCCTCCTCTCTCCTGAGCCTCGAGAGCCGCGGCCCAGTCATTGAAGCCTTTGGGAAAGTCGGCCCGGATCACCCGGTTGTCGCCGGCGTACCGTCCCGATGCCCGGTTGACCGCGCGGCGCCCGGCAAGGTCGTTGTCGCCGGCAAGGATCAGGGTGGTCACGCTATCGGGGATCGTCACCAGGTCGAACCGGCGCGAGCCGAGCGTGGCCCAGCATGGCAAATCATGGAGGAGCGACCAGGCGCGTGCAGTCTCGAAGCCCTCGGCGAGGCCGATGGTGGGTCCAAGGCCGCCGCCCCGCCAGCTGCCGAACCCGATCGTGCCCAGCGTGGCCTTCTCGGTATAGTGCGCGGTCGCCGGATCGAGGAAGATGCGCTGCACGCCCACTAGCCGCAGGGCTTCGCGCACCGCGACCAGCAGCGCCGGCTTGAACACCGTGTCCGGCTTGGGCAGGTGCGGGCAGCGCGGATGAAAGCGAACGTCGTCCGGCACGGGAAGCAGGAAGCGCGATTCCAGATACCGCTCGCCGAGCGTTCCTGGGACGGGGCGCGCCTCTTCCCACAGACGCTCGATATTGGCGGTGCCCTGGCGAGGTCGCTCCGGGGGCGGCTCGTAATGCCTGGTTACGGAAATCCGGTCCAGCTCGCGCAGGACATCGAGGGGATCGCAGCCGGCAAAGCAGGTGACAAGAATACCCCGGTCGCCTTGTCGGAGCGACAGGCTCGGGGTTTCGTCGGCGTGCGCGGGGCAGCGGCACATCGCGCGGTTACCGTGCCACTTCCCCCGTAAGGTGCCGACGAGGTCGACCAGTTTCTGCGATGGTCTTCGCGCTACGAGGCTCATCGATCGTTCCCCGGATTCGGGATCAGGTTGACACGGGCAATGGTATAGAACGAAGCTTCGTCGTCGAAGTAAGCCGCAATGGCATCGTCATCGCTGATGGCGTGGGGCTGACCGGCCTCGCTTTCGCGTTCACGGACATAGCCGATGAGGGCCTTGTGCGCTGAAGGCTCGTTTGGATGGAGATCGACAAATTCGTCTTTCGTCCCATCTTTGATGAACAGGAGGAAGCGTTCCATGGCGAGTTACCTCGTACTGGCAAATGCCTTTCAGCATCTGGGGGACTGCAGGGCGGGGACCGTTTTTCCGATCCTTCTCGCTCCTCCCTCTCCACTCCTATGTTCTGACAGGTACGGATGATCCCGTGCCGACACTTACAGTGTGCACATGTGGACGCACCTGTAAACATATGGGAACAATGGCGCTTCTGGACCTGTTAAAATCTTACAGGCTGTAACCACTGAGGGTGATGTGTCCCAGTTTACGCAAATCGAGATCGCGAACTGGATCGCCATCTACCTCGCCGCCGGGCTCTGCTGCGCTATCGCGTTGTGCCTGTCAGTGGGGGTCGCCGCGCATGGGCTCTGGCAAGACAAGGCCTGGACCGATCTTCGCACCGTCCGGGGCGCTGTCTTGTTTCTGCCCAAGGCCTGGTGGCGCTGGCAAAAGCTCTATCTGCTCTCCACCCCTGTAACGCTGGCGATCGTGGGATGGTTCGCGGCCACGCTAAGCTGGAGCTGACGCCCTAGATATCGAGAGCCGCCAGGATTTTGGCGGTCGCGTCCCCGCTCTCGGTTTCTTCGCGGTCGACAGTGACGAGTTGGCCGAGGTGTTTCATGCGCGGGTGGGTGACGGCTTTCGCGGCGAGATAGTCATCGCTTGTGAAGCCCATCGCTTCGACGATGATTGTCTTGAGTTCGCCGGTGCTGCGCGAATGCGCCTCGAGGATGAAGTCAGGACGGCATGGGCCATCAGGGGTTAGCGTATCGAACACGGGCTTGGCGATGGCGAGGTCGACCTGGCGCCGATGCAGGATCCGCTGGCCCTCGAGTATCTGGCGCAGCACGTCCCGTTCGAAGTCTGAATCTACCGGCACGAACAGGCGGCCGTTGAAGATAGGCTGGGCGTAGGCCCGGAGCGCCGCATAGCCGTGGGCTTCAGGGTACTGCCCTGCCACGACCAGCACCAGGTAGGGCCCCGCAATCGGATTGCCCCGGACGGAAGGGGACTGCACACGGTTGGCGATCGAGATGGAATCGCCGTCGGGCAGCATGATCTCCTGGCCCTTGAACGCAGGGACGTAGAGCAGGACAAAGCCTTGCGGCGCATGCGCCTTGGGCCATTTAGACTCAAGCGAGCGCAGGGTAGCGAACACGACATTAGCCTGCAGCGGTTTCGCGTGGGTCCACAAGGCGCGGTCCAGCGTGATGCCCGGGGCAATCTCCATGTCCGCCGAGGCCCGGGTCAAAGCGGCAAACTCCTGGCGTATCGACCATTCGTGGCCATAGGCGAGCGGGGCGATGCCATTGACCCCTGATGCCGCCATCAAACGCCAGAGCAGCCGCGCCAGTTTGGGGATCGAGGCATTGCGAGTGCGATCGTCGCTGCTGTCTTCGTCGGGGCGCTGCGCGAGCCGTTCTGGCGCTGGCTTGAGCACCTCGAACAGCCCGCTGGGCGGATCGAGCGGGGTGGAGTGCGACCGCACCTGGGTGATCCGGTTGGTGACCTGATCGCGGAAAAACGGACATTCCGGCAGGTGCTCCGGCCGCTTGGTGCTGGTCAGGCGCCGCAGGTAGTAGGTTTCGGCCTCCGACAGGAAGGCCGGCGTCAGGATCGGCGGGGCCTTATCGGCGCCGAGGCAATTACAGGCGATCCAGCGGTGCCCGATCCGGGCATTCTGGACCAGGGTGATGCCCGCCTTTTCGTCATGGACTGAGCCTTCCCCCACATACCAGCGCACGAGTGCTGCGCGCAGGGGTTCGGGTAGCGGGATGCGGTTGGAACGCTTTCCATCGGTGTCTCGGTCGATCAGCCACATGTCGGGAAGTCTCTCGGGCAGCTTGCAAGAGAAATGTTTCCTAGGCGTCTCGTCGTTGACAAGAGGAATCCGCTTGATCTCCAATCTTCGAATTAGGGGAATTGGAGGGTTCGATGTTTAAATATCACGTAGCGGCCGCAGTAATCGGAGGCCTGGCATTCGTCCCCGCCGCGGTGGCAGCCAAAAGTCATGCCGTACGGCAGGTCCAACTCATTTCGATGGGCAGTCCTGCCAACCAAGAGGCTTTGCCAGCGACATCTGCAGTTAATCCCACACCTACGCTTTTACCCGAAGCCTTCCGCGTCCATGACCTTAGCCGCCGATACGTCGAGTATCGCATGGCGCAGGAAATGACCGCCGCCGAGCCGCTTGCGCCGAGCATTGCGGCCCCGGAATTTGGGTACGCCGGTCCAACTGTAGCGGCCGTCTCATCGATCTCAGTTCCAGGGTGGATGAAAGGCGAATACTCCGCGATCGCTTCTGCTGCGTACACGCCGGGTTGCGCGCCGCAGGCGTACCGGCCTTCCGGGTTCCTGCGACCAGATGCCGAAGCGCGGCGGGCCGCGTACTACGGAATGATGAGCGCAGTGGCCTGCGAGCATGGCATTCCAACGGGCCTGTTTGACGCGATGATCATCCAGGAGAGCCGGTATAATCCGGTGGCGACGTCACCCAAGAAGGCTTTCGGTTTGTCCCAGCTGATGCCGGGAACGGCGTCACAACTTGGGGTCAATCCTTATGATCCGACCGAAAATTTGCGGGGCGGCGCTCGCTATCTGCGCGCCCAGCTCGACAGGTTTGGCCAGGTCCATCTCGCGCTTGCGGCTTATAATGCCGGGCCGGGCCGCATTAAGGGCGGGGTTGTTCCTCGGATCAGGGAAACGCAGGGTTACGTCTCGACCATCCTCGACAATTGGTCACGGCTGCGCGGATATGGATCGGTCACGCGCGAGGCTGGTATCGCCCCGGCCTTAAAGGGTCGCACCATTGCGGTCTCGGCTTTCTAGCTACCTATCCCATTGCGCTTTAATACGGTTCGATTGACGCAAGGCGCGTAAAAGTGCGCCCCCAAAGCCGCATGCTCCCCCTGGGAGCACGTGACGGCGTAGCCGGCACTCCTGAGGGTGCGATATATCCGATTGGTGACTTGTGGGTTCACGATGCGTTTTGGATCGTCAGATCAGTGCGTTGGCCGACTTAGGCCAACTCCTTATTTCCTTTTACTAATAGAATATGAGAGCGGTTGAGGACCATAATGAACCTCACGCTAGTAGCACCCGACAGGAATGCGGTCTGAGGCGGACATAGCGTGTTGCCGCCGCTCCTCTTTATCGAGTGACGCCCCGAGCTTGGCCAGGATCTTGCCCAGCTGCCCCCCGACGGCCATCTGTGCGAACTCCTGGTTGGAGAGTGAGGCTACCATGGTGGTGACGTCCTGTGCCTCTTCGGATCGGCGCCAGTCATCGTCGACCGGGGTGGGTGCCGGACGCATCCAGCGCGGCAGGTAGGCAAGAACGCCCTTGGGTACGAGAATACGATAGGCGTTGGAGGTCTGCGTATAGCGTGGGCCCGGCCCTTTCGCATCGACGCGCTTGAAGCGTCGCTGCCGGATCAGAAAGCCGATCGCCTCGAGCACGGCCAGCGCGCGGCGCACTGTCGAGCGGCCAAGGCCGGTCGCCTCGGCAAGGTGGTCATAGCTGGGATAGATTTTCCCGTCGCAAAGGCGGGCAAGTGTCGCCAGCTCCTCGTAGACCCGCACCGCAGAAGCAGTGAGCGTCGTGAGCAAGCGCTCCGCGGCCGAGAGCATGCGGGTGCCGGCCTTGTGCTCTCGCAGGAGCCTGCGTCCCGCATCGAGCGCCTTACGTGCGGTTCGCAGCATGCGATCGGGCTCGCCCTTACCCGGGACCTGGAAGAATGTCTCTTCGAAGGTGTCCGCCTCAAGGCTGTTCGCATGCACGGCCGCTCCGGTCCGGTGCGGCGCACCCGAGCGGGATTTAGATGTACGTAAAGGGACGCCGGACAGCACATTTCGTGCCGTGTCGCCGACAGCATAGATCCCCATTGCCTTCCTCCTCGATGGAGGCCGGACCAGGCAAAAAGATAGCGTGGCGCGAAGCGCGCATCCTTGATTCTGTGATCTGGATCGGATATGCCGGGTCTCGAAGATGATGAGACCGTGTTGCGTTTGGCGACGCAGACACACCGATCGCTAGGCGATCGCTGACTTTGGGATGCCCGGCCTCTGTGCCGGGCTTTCCTTTATTTGGTCACAGCCAAAAACTCCTGTTGCAGAAACATGTCGTTCCCGATGCGCTCCAGGATGGCGTTGATGGTCGCTTCGCGCGACTGCAACCCCATCGTTTCCCGGGCCGTATCAAGGACGTGGATAGAATCGGGCGACAGCCAGTAGCTGTTGCGAAGCCATCCGTTTTGACGGCGATTATCCGCCTTACGGCGCATGCTTTTCGCTGCTGGCGATGTGGAGACCGACTCTGTCATATTGGTGGCTTAACGGACATTCCGAGATTGCGCAATTAAGCGCTTAAAAAAGGACATCCGGCGACCATTTTTATGGCGCCGGATGATGGAATCTCTTTGGGGGGACTGCTGCAGCCACCTCGGATATGCTCTTTATCGATCAGCCATCAAAGGTGAAAAGGCTATTCGGTCGGCTATCACGCCGCTCAATGCAAGCTTGGTATTCTCGGATGACGAGATTAATAACCGCTTTTTGAAGTCCTCGCCCATGCTCTTTTCGTATTGTGTAGGGCTCTATGCCTTCCAAGTGCATTAATGCCTCGGTTAGTTTGGCTGGCAAATCACGAACGACTTCAGAAACGAGATCAATGACTTTCTCGTAGGCAATGCTGTCGTGTGAAACCTCATTTTTGGCCGCCCGTTCCATCAATTCAGCCGTGAAATGAGCCTCAAGTTCGTCGATTTCCAGCGCCTTCAGAAGGACCGTAACCTCTGTCAGGTGGATAGGCCGCCGTTTTTCCGGGTCGTTGTGGAAAATCATGCCCACCCTGGTCTTGCTCAGACCAGTTAATGCCGCGATCTGGCGGTGCCCACCAACACGGGTCATACGTGCTTTAATAAAATTAACTAACCAGGTAGATGTTCTCGGGCGGTCCCGCTCTTCTATTTCCTTGCGTTGTGGTGCCCCCACAGCCGTTCTCCTCCGGTGGCGCTAGAGAATCTGTATCTTATTGAGAACGTATTGCAAGCCGGATGGTTTTTTTGGCCTTAGAAGGTTTGGTTTCTCACCTGATAACTATTTGAATGGCACCACGTTAGTTGGTGGCTTTTTAAGAAGAACTGTATACTCGGCTGCTTCATTTGGAAGTAGCCCCAGCTTGTTCAATACGTGAGTTGCGTTTGTCTCGACTAACAAGTCATGAAGCATAAGTGACACCGCGTCCTTAAACTGCACTGACCTACCAATCGCCTCTGTCAAAGATGGTAGCGATTCATCAATAGACGACGCACTTGTTTCCAGTATTGTAATTTCGATTGATATTCCTCCATCGGAAGGAATAATTCGGAAATGCTCCTTGATGTCGGCTGCTTCATAACTCGCCGCTAGATCTTTTGCGCGAGCAGCGCGGTCATCTACCACGTCGCTGATAGTACAGTGCGAGAGTTTCTTATTGGAACTCAGCCTCACGCTTTCGGTCGTGAGGCGGAAGTAATATTCCGATACGTCCAATTTATAGGACCTCACTACGGCTGTCATTTCGCGAACCTTCTCTCGACTTAGATCCAACCCCTCATGAGTCAGGATCTGCATCGGTAAACCATTTTAGTCACAATCCATAGAGTAACGAATGGTGATTCGGCCGCAGAATGCGCTGCCCCTGCTTCGGGGCAAGCTGCCCCGATAGCGGGGCGCGCTGCCCCTATACCGGGGCAAGCTGCCCCGATTTCGGGGCAAGCTGCCCCGATTTCGGGGCAAGGACGTGATTCGCGATCCTTGATCGAGGGCATTGCTCTTCAATCCTCATGAATAAACCGCAGTTGGACTCGGTTCCCGAAATTCGGGTTGCTGTCGGGGTTTTCTCCGATCCAGCCTTGGGTTGGGCGCAATGGAATGCGCTCGATCGAAGGAGAACTCCAAATGAAGACTCTGATCCAGAAGGGCAGCCGCCGCGAGATGACTGCCATCAGCGTAGTGGCCGTCGCCGCCGCGGCCGCGCTGTTCGCGGGCCCGGCGTTCGCCGGCGCCGATGCCACGTTCGATACCGCCCTCACCGCCTTCACCGGCTTCCTCGAAGGTTCGGGCGGCAAGATCATCACGGTCCTGTCGCTCGCGGGCGGCATCGTCGGTCTGGCCTCCGGCCGTTTCTCGCTCGGCCAGGTGGCAATCCCGGTCGGCGTCGGCGTCGGTGCCGGCACCGGCATCCCGATCGTTACCTCGACCGTCACCGCGACGATCTGATCCTCTTGCCGGCGGGGTAGCAGCCCCGCCGGCATTCGTTCGGAAGGTGGCGGGCAATGTCAGTCGATAAGTATGTGATCCCTTCTCATCTGGATGATCCTGAGCTGATCGGGTTTTGGACGCTGGATGAGTTTCTGGCCATGGTCATCCCCTTCACCTGGGGGATCCTTGCTCAACACGTCGTCATCGGGATTGGCTTTGCCTTCCTGGGCTGGTGGGCCTTACGAAAAGCCAAGGCGGGCAGGGCAACATCATGGTTGATCCATCTTGCCTACTGGCATCTTCCGGGCGGGTTTCCCTCGCTCCGGGCCACGCCACCTTCCTACCTCCGACTGATGGTGGGCTGACATGGAATTTTCGTATCAGCATGCGCAGGGGCAGCGCATTCTGCGCCAGCGCAATCTCCTCGGCATCACGGCGCTCGTGCTCGCCGGATTGGTCGCGCTGCTTCTGGTCTTTTCAGCGACACGCAGCCGCGAGGTGGTTCTTCAACCCGTGCTGCGCTCACCGCTGACGCTCTCGAGCGCCGGGGTCTCCCGTGAGTATCTGGAACTCATCACCCGCGATACCGCGATCCTGACCCTCGACCGCTCGCCCGGCAGTCTCGACTACTGGATGAAATCCGTCCTCGAGATCGTCTCTCCCCGCGCCGCCGGGAAGATCAAGGCGGACCTGATGAAGATCGTCAACGAGCAGAGCGGCTCGAGCATCTCGCAGTATTTCCAGCTGCAGTCGATGGACATCGACACCAAAAACCTGCGCTCGACGGTCACCGGCAAGCTCAACACGGTCGTCGGGCAAAAGGTCGTCTCCAGCGAGATGCGCACCTTCCAGTTCGACTGGGAATACAACGGCCTGACCTTGAAGCTGATCGGCTTCGGCATGGTCACCAAGGAAAAGAAGGACGGGGACGCGCTATGACGTCGAACCTATTTGTCGTGGGCTCTGCTGCGCTTGGCACGGCGCTGGCGTCGCGCTTGTGCATGCTGAGCCGGACCGCCGGCGGTGCCCTCATCGGTTTCGCGGTCCTCTCGCTGGCCGCTCCGGCTTACGCTGCGGGCGATCAGACGCTGATGGCCTCCGACGGTAGCCAGGTGCAGTGCAGCGCCTCGGCGCGCGACCTTACCCGGATCAGCCTCGTCGAGGACGAGTTCGCCTCCGTCTCGAAGATCAATACGGGCAATCCGGCCGACGACTTCAGCGTCGTCAACGAGCCGGTGCGCGGCGACATCTACCTGTCCGTACCAGAGGGCTTCGCCCGAACTGCGCTGTCCTTCTTCGCCACGTCCAAGCGCGGCTACGTCTACAAGTTCATCTGCGGTGTCTCCGGTGACCAGGCCGTGCAGGTGTTCATCTCGAACCCCGCAATCGCCCGCGCCGAACTGGCGGAAAATGCTCCCAAGGGGCAGATGCAGGCGACATCGCAGGATCAGGCCATCGCACTGGTGCAGGCCATGTACGCCAACAAGATCGTCGATGGATACGAGATGCGCCAGCGTTCGCTGCGCCCCGTCTATGTCGGCGATCTCAAGGTTCAGATGATTGCAGAGTACCGCGGCGGCGAAATGACCGGCCGCGTCCTGCGCATAGAGAACAAGGGCACGCAGGAAGCCACGCTGACCGAGGCCAGCGTCGCTCCCGCCAGTTCGCTGGCCGTGTCGATCGCCGAGCCCAAGCTGGCGCCCGGCAAGGTCACGACCGCCTACCTCGTTTCACGGAACGGAAACTAAGCCATGGGCATCAAGGATATGTTTTCCCGCAATCGCCGGCCGCTTGACGGCGGCGGCGCCGGCGCTGGCGGCGACGATGGGGTTTCGCCGATCCCGACCGAACTGGATGGCAACACCGAGGCGCGCAAGAAGCAGCGGATGCTTCTGGCAGGCGTCGCGACCATCGGCGTGGTGGCTTCCAGCTTCTGGATCTTCGGCGGCAGCGACAACAAGAACGCGCTTGATCCGGGCAAGGGCGACACGGTGAAGGTGTCGACGAACGACATGGTGAACCGCAACCTCTCCGAGCAGGAGTGGATGGCGCTCTCGGAAAACCGCCAGCAGAGCACCGAGAACCAGCTCAAGTCGGTGGATGGCACCAATGCCCGCGTGGCACAGCTATCCGAGCAGCTCGAGGCGCTGAAGGCGCAGAACCAGTCGATGTCCACGGACGGCCAGCGCGTGGTTAGCGCCTACCAGTCCGAGAACGAGCAGCTACGCCGACAGGTCAACGAACGGGCGAGCCCCCCCGCCCCAGTGCCGGGCCCTGCAGCCATGTATGGGCCCGGCATGCCTACGTATCAGCGCCCGGATGGTTCGGGCGCCGCTGGACCGGCCGTGCCCCCTGTCCGGTCCAGCGAAGTCAAAATGGTGTCCTTCACCAATGGCAGTTCGGGCAACGCCTCAAAGGTGGAGAAAGGCTCCACGGTCTACACCGACAGTCCCAACTACCTTCCGCCGAACAGCTTCGCTTCGGCGAGGGTTATTGTCGGCGTCGATGCTGCGGCCGGCGTCGGCAGCCAGACCGATCCGCTTCCTGTCGTCCTGCGTGTGACCGGCCCTGCCCGCTCGGTGCTCCAGAACGGCAAGCTGCTCACGACCAAGATCCAGGGCTGCCTCATCAACGGCGCGGCGCGCGGTGAGCTGTCCAGCGAGAAGGTCTACGTCAAGCTGCAGAAGATGACCTGCCCGCAGCCCGGCGGCCGTTACGCCGTGTCCGAGGTCAAGGGTTTCATCGCGTTCGGTGGCAAGACCGGCGTGCGCGGCCGGGTGGTCAGCCGCGAAGGCGGGCTTGTCAGCCAGGCCTTCATCGCGGGTCTCGTAGGCGGCTTTGGTCGCGGTTTTGCCGCCAATTCCAACAATGCACTCAATCAGCCCAACATCATCGTCGATGGCAAACGCCAGGACCTGTCGATGGGCGACATCGCCAAGGGCGGGCTCGGCGAAGGCGTCGCCCAGACCGGCGACATGGTCTCGAAGTACCTGATCGAGCGCGCCGAGCAGTACCAGCCCGTCATCGAGATGCCGACCGGCGTCGATGTCGAGATCGTCTTCCTGGAGGGTGTAT
>Ga0308159_1000517_pt1 | contig 86029 bp, 63 predicted proteins | sample PhyCR1_FD_201040 | JGI IMG/M metagenome (GOLD analysis project Ga0308159, IMG submission 201040) | Phyllosphere microbial communities from UC Gill Tract Community Farm, Albany, California, United States - DLSLC.R1 | ecosystem: Host-associated > Plants > Phyllosphere > Unclassified | place: USA...
ATATATATATAATTGTTTTTTGTTTTTAGAAAGGTGAGTGGAATCGAGATTTATACAAATATAAGAATACTAAATCAGAAATACGATTTTATTCGGATAGATAACTATTTGTCATTCAATATTTGGTCTCTGTGATTCATTCTCTGTTTCAACGGTAATTTACCAATTCTTCCAGGTTTTTTTATTGATTTCATAAACGAAATTCCACTTTTCCGGTTCGCCATAATATGCAACCTCAATCTCTGCTATCTTTGTTGCCCCGAGTTTTTCTATTGCTTTTTGAGAGCGGAAATTAGTGGCACCAATGTGTAGAATTACCTTGTCTGCAAACTGAAAGGCATAATCAACCATTAATTTTTTCATTGCCCCATTAAAGCCTTTACCCCAATACTTGCGGGCAATAAAAGTATATCCGATGGCAATCGAATTATTTTCTTCATCCCATTCATAATATCTTGAACTGCCAACCACATCACCGGTAGATTGGTCGTAAATAATAAAGGCACCTCCAGATTCTATCGCCCCGCGAAAAAACGTCTGAAATACTTCTCTTTTGTAGCGGTCTGGATTTGGATGTTGTTCCCAGATTAAAGGATCTGATGCTACGCCATAAAGGCTTTCAAAATTACTTTCCTCCAGGGGAACAACTTTGATTAGTGTGCTAGAAAGAGAAGGCTGCAGGTCAAAACTCATTTAATTGGTTATTAAAAAACGGCTGGTGTTAAGGCCAGCCGTTAATTTTGTTTATACTTTAATTCTTTTGTTTGTCATAGTCAGGTGTACAAGCGGTTTGCATTATACGGTACTCATAATCAACAATAGAAACGATGTTTAGTTTGCTAAACCTTCAATTTCAACAACCTCATTCGTATCTTTCTGATAATCTACCTGATCAACTTCGAAGCCGAAAAGGCTTAAGAAATCAGCACGGTATCCAGGTAAGTCACCTATTGCTGGTAAAGTTTCCGTTGTGGCCTCTTCCCAAAGTTTAGCCACTTTTGCCTGAACATCTTCACGCATTTCCCAATCATCTATTCTGATTCTGCCTTTTTCATCAACAGGAATTTCTCCACCAGTGTATAATCTATCAGCGTATAGGCGTTGAATTTGCTCAATCGTTCCTTCGTGAATGCCTTCTTCTTTCATGATTTTATACAATAATGAAATGTAAAGCGGAATCACCGGGATTGCAGAACTGGCTTGCGTTACCAATGCTTTGTTTACAGAAACGAAAGCTTTTCCATTGATATCTTTCAATTTATCGCCGATTTTGAATGCAGTTGCTTCCAGATCATCTTTAGCTCGTCCAATTGTTCCTTTACGATAAACAGGTTCTGTTAAAGCAGGGCCGATATAAGAATATGCAACAGTAGTTGCGCCTTCAGCTAACAAATTTTCTGCTTTTAACGCATCAATCCACATGGCCCAGTCTTCGCCGCCCATTACTGCTACTGTATTTTCGATATCTTCTTCGGTCGCTGGTTCAATAGAAATATCGGTTACATTTCCGGTATGGAAATCTACCGTTTTATTGGTGTAAGTACCGCCAATTGGTTTTAAAGTAGAACGATGCAAAACTTCAGTATCCGGGTGCTTTCTTACCGGGGATGCCAGGCTGTAGATTACTAAATCTATCTGACCTAAATCTGCTTTAATTAAATCTAATGTGATCTGCTTAATTTCTTTTGAGAATGCATCACCATTAATACTTTTAGCATATAAGCCTGCTGCATGGGCTTCTTTTTCGAATGCTGCAGTATTGTACCAGCCCGGAGATGCAGTTTTGCCAGCCGAAGGTGCTTTTTCGAAGAACACACCAACTGTTGAGGCATTTGAACCAAAAGCTGCGGTGATGCGTGATGCCAGGCCAAAACCTGTAGATGCTCCAATTACCAGTACTTTTTTAGGGCCATTGATTGCGCCTTTAGATTTTACATATTCAATTTGGTTCTTTACGTTTTGTGCACAACCATCTGGATGGGCAGTTAAACAAATAAAGCCCCTCATTCTCGGTTCAATAATCATTTTGTTCTTATTTTACGTTTTTGTAATTCTTTAAATATGGATGTTTTCAGAAATAATAATCATTCTGAGTGCCAAATCTTCAACGAAGATAAATTTTTAATTGCGTAACGTTAAATGAAATTCAAATAAAGCAACTGCAGCATCCTCAAAAGCAATTTAAAACTTCCTAAAATTAATTTAATGTAAACTGCTTAGCTTTACACAATTTCGCTACTTTGATCGTTACCTAGGTAGCAACACACATTTGATAACCTTATGAGATACATTTTCTTAACATTTCTATTGCTTTCTTTATTCTTGGGAAAGCTATCTGCACAAACACAGCACCAAAATTCTGGATGGTTTATGTTTGTAAATAACACAAAATTCAATCAGAAATGGGGATTGCAATTTGACCTTCAGGTGCGCTCAGCAGATGAGTTTGGACACGTAAGAAACACTTTGGTTCGGCCAGCTTTACAATACTTTATTAATGATAAAACCAATGTGGCATTAGGCTATTTATGGCAAACCACGCAAAACAGGGTAGAAGATGCGCCGGATATGTTCCTGCATGAACACCGTATTTTTGAACAGTTCATTTACAACCATAAGTTAAAATCAGTTTTTGCCAGTCATCGCGTTAGGGTAGAGCAGCGTTTCATCGGACGCGCAAACGAAGACGTCTTCGCACAGAGATTCCGCTATTTTTTTAGGTTGATTCAGCCATTAAAGAAAGCGGAGCCCGCTTTTACAAAAGGTGCTTTCGTAGCATTACAAAATGAGGTATTCTTAAATTTCCAAAATAAGGATAAAGTTAATAATAGTATTTTCGATCAGAACAGGCTTTATATCGCTGGCGGTTATCGGTTCTCTAAAAAAGTGGATCTGGAAATCGGCTACATGAATCAGGCGGTGAAAAATTTGACGAATCACACCAATAATAATATTGTGCAACTGGCTGTTTACACCAGGTTTTAATATTGTTTTAATGTCTTAAAGTCATTTTTCTGTTTTCGACAATGTCAAGATGTTAAAATTATTGTAATTGACATGACTTTTTGCTCAATTTGCGGCGTGAAGAAATACCTTATTTTAGTTTTAACGCTCTTTTTTGCAAAGCGGATGCAAGCACAAGAGAATCAAAACACTCCAAACTCAAATACGCCGAATTCAAAAAGCATCTTTAACCCTGAACATAAGCGAAATTTTTCCCGCAAAGGTGATTTCTATTTTCATTGGGGATATAATAACTCCTGGTATGGTAAGAGTGATATCAGGTTTGCCGGGCCTAATTATGACTTCAAACTACATGATGTAGTGGCTCACGACAGGCAATCAAAATTAAGCTGGGAATATTTAAATCCAGGATTAATTACCGTTCCTCAGTATAATATTCGTGTTGGTTATTTCATTAGAGATAATTACAGCATATCCATAGGTTGGGACCATATGAAATATGTGATGGATATTCCACAAACTGTTGCCATAACGGGCCACATTGGAGCCAATATTACACCGGAAAATGTTCCGACAGGTACTTTAGCAGGAGATTATAACGGGCAAAGTATTAATGTTAAAGAAAGTATGTTAACTTTTGAGCATACTGACGGATTTAACTATGCCAACGTTGAGGTAGAGCGCTATGATGATATATGGGTAGCACCCAGCGGAAATACATCGCTAACCTTAGAAACAGGTTTGGGAGGTGGACTCATCGTTCCCCGTTCTGATGTACGTTTATTCGGCTTAGGCAGAAATAACCACTGGAATGTTTCTGGTTATGGCGTATCTGCAAAAATTGGATTGAAGTTTTACATTTGGAAACATGTGTATCTTCAAAATACAACGAAATTCGGTGCCACTAATTTAAAGCAAATTCATACTACAGGTTGGGATGAATATGATAAAGCCAGCCAAAAGATTAACTATGTTGAAAATCTTTCGGTATTAGGCTTTCAGTTTTAAGCTGAATTATTTTATTGAAAAATTCCTGCATTCGTAGATTCCCCGCTTTTTCGCTTTGCCTTATGACCATTTATGCACGTTGTTTGTTGAAAGCGTTTGTGGTATTTTTAAACGTTGAATACATACTAATGCAAACTTCGGTGGAAGTTCATATTGATTGAGGTTTGCTCATCGCTTAGTTTGGAACCTTACGATTGGATTGAAATCTAGGTATTTATCCATAAGAAGCGAATGTTCTCTAAGCTAAAAAAGAGGACAAAAAAAACGCCAGGAATTTCTTCCTGGCGTTCGAATAATTTGATTCTAATTATATCTTTTTTACTCTTCCAGAGCCGATAATCGTTTTATCAACAGTAGCGTTTCCAAAATAGTTAACATTGCCAGATCCGCTGATAAAAGCCTTGATGGCGCGATCTGTTTTAATAGTTACCGTCCCTGAACCACTGATTGTGGTTGATAAGGTATTTGAGCTAAAGCCTTTTCCTTCGAAGGCACCTGAACTACTGATGACAATTTTTGCTTTGTCTGTACTCCCAGTGATGTTTAATGATCCGGAGCCACTAATTACGCCATGATAATTGTCTACATCAGCATTTGCTTTAATACTTCCGGAGCCACTTAATGTTGTGGTTAAAGCGCCGGTGCTGATCTTGCCATTTACAACGAGGTTGCCAGATCCGCTCACAGTTAAACTAGCCAGTTCATGTGCTGAAACGTATGCTGTAATTTGTTTTCCTTCATATTTTTTAGACCAGCTGGTGATGCTGTTTTTCGGGCGGATAATCAACACATTCCCTTTCACCTCTGTGATGATTGAAGCGATGGCTTCTGCATCTCCTTCTAACCGACAACTTTCTTTACTTCCCATGGTTACCACAACATTTATTGGACCTGCGGCGGCAATTCCATTGAAGTTTTCAACGTCTCTGTCATCGTTATATATCGATGAAATGATATTTATTGGGGCTTTTGCAATTACGTTGATGCTTGTTGTTAATGCTAATGATGCAACTAAAACGGTGAATAATTTTTTCATAGGTGTAGAATTTTATTGAGTCTTGCCCGGTTAAAAAGCTGGACATTTATAATAAGACGAAGAAACTATTAAAAAGTTGCATTCGGGATCATATTTTGTCGGGAAAATAAAAAACCCATCAAAATATGTTTTGATGGGTGTTATCGTGAACTTCTTAGCTAATTATTCCTTTTTCAATTTGATGTAAAACTGAGGATCATTTGTGAAATTCTCAGCATTTACACTTGGATCAATTTTGATTGTTTTCCAGTTGTTTGTCGGTTTTACCAGCGTAAAAGTATTTGCTTTTAGCGTTACCCTAACCGGCATATCAAAGTTTTGCACATCGGTGATCCAGCGGTAAGAGAGCGTGTTTCCGTTGATTTTATACGCCAATACCGGGATATTCACATGGCGAAGGTATTGATCAAAAACTTTATCTAGTTTCAAGCCGCTTTCTTTAGCAATGTAATTTTCAATTTCTGCTGTCGTTACGGTTTTATGGTAAAAAGTCTTGTTTAATCCACGAAGAATTTGTCTGAATTTTTCATCGTTATTTATTAATTGACGGATGGTATGAATCAGGTTGGCACCTTTTGGATACATGTCTCCGCTACCTTCTTTGTTTACCCCATACGGGCCGATAACAGGGATGTCATTCTCAATGCCTTGTCTGATTCCGATCACATATTCACTTCCCGATTGTTTGCTATCTGTGCATTCCGTAAACAGCGTTTCAGAATAGTTGGTAAATCCTTCGTGTATCCACATATCGGCAATGTCTTTCGAGGTAATGTTATTGCCAAACCATTCGTGGCCGCTTTCATGAATGGTAATGAAATCCCATTTCAGGCCATGACCAGTGCCACTTAGGTCTCTCCCTAAATAACCTTTCATAAATTTATTGCCATAGGCCACTGCACTTTGATGCTCCATGCCTAAGTGGGGCGCCTGTACAAGTTTATACCCATCTTTATACCATGGGTAAGGACCAAACCAGTATTCAAAGCATTTTAACATGGGTTTTACATCTGCGTCCCAATGTGGTCGCGCTTTCGCACTATCTACCTGTAATGCCCAATAATCTATACTTAAGTTTCCATTTTCGCCGGCATAACTGTCTTGCCAGTGTGAATATTTTCCAATGTAAAATGTTACATCATAATTGTTAATAGGGTTACTTACAAACCAGTTGTATTGTTTGTAGCCATCAGGTTGATTCACCGTATTCCGGAGTCTTCCGTTTGAAATCTCTTGCAGGGTTTCCGGTACGCTAATGCTGATCAACATGCTGTCTACCTCGTCACTTTGATGGTCTTTATTCGGCCACCATACGCTGGCACCAAGTCCCTGACAGGCTACGGAAACAAAAGGGTTTCCTGCAGCATCTTTTTTAAATACAAATCCACCATCCCAGGGTGCATTCTTTGCCACTATCGGATTGCCGCCATAAAAAACTGTAAATCTGTCTTTGCTGCCTTTTTTAATGGCTTTTGGAAAGGTTACAAAAACGGCGTTATATTCTCTCGTAAAAGGCACGTTTTTGCCCTGGTAAACAACTTTCTCTATTTTCAGGTTATCAAAAAGGTCGAATTGAAGTTTTGTGAAATCTTGCGTTGCAGTGAAGGCAAATTCATTGCTTCCTGCAACGGTTTTTTGTTCCAGATTTATTTTCACATCCAAATGATAGTAATTAATGTCGTAGCAAGTACGAAGTGGAGTAAGCGTACCCCTTAAACTATCTGCACGGGCATTTACCTGATTTTTTCCAAGCATTTGGGCTTTTGCCTGCATAAGTGACAGGGCAAAAGCAAGTAGTATTATTAATTGTTTCATTTTATTTAATTAACCATCCCCGCCCCTCCTAAATTAGGAGGGGAGTTTGGATCCTGCTTTATAACTTGTTTTGTTCGTTATTATTGTTTTGTTTAATGCGATGGTTTTAGTTGGATATTGTGCTAAGACGGTTTATTCTGTATTAATATTTTATCTCTGTTAGTTTCTTTTTTTAAGGGTATAGATAGGAGGGGAGCTGGATCCTGCTTTATAATTTACTTTGTTCGTTATTATTGTTTTGTTTAATGCGATGGTTTTAGTTGGATATTGTGCTAAGACGGTTTATTCTGTATTAATATTTTATCTCTGTTAGTTTCTTCTTTTTAAGGATATAGAACGGAGCTCCCCTCCTTATTTTCAAGGTGGGGCTGGGGGTGGTTTCTTAATTCAACGCCTCAATACTATTTATAACTATTTGAAATGCTGTCTAATTTCTTCCAATATATTTTCCTCATGGTATACGTCTTTATTTTCAAATCTAATTACTTTTATACCCAGTTTATTTAAGTGTTCCGTTCTTTCACGGTCGTATTCTTCTGAGGCAAAATCATTATGAACATCACCATCCAATTCAATTCCCAATTTTTCTGATGGGCAATAAAAATCCAGAATGTAATTTTTTATACTGTGTTGTCGTCTGAATTTTCTTCCATCTAGTTTTGAATGTTGAAGGTATTTCCAAAGTGTAGCCTCAGCAGGAGTAAGGCTATTTCTTAGATCTCGCCTCTTTTCGATAAGATGTTTTTGGTTGTGAATAGCCATTTTTATTTAATTAACCACCCCCGCCCCTCCTAAATTAGGAGGGGAGTTTGGATCCTACTTTATAAACTTTGTCTCGTCCTAAAAAAAGTTTACAGTTTTTGATTTAATCCTGTAATTGATTTACAGGATTTTTATTGTCCTGAAATGTGTTTACAATTTTAGTGTTTTTAACATAATAGTTTTTCCATAATTTTTCAACATGGAGTTCTTTGGAATGTACGTGTTGGGGTGTCAACAGACCAATACTTAAATGTGGTCTTTCATTGTTATAGCATTCCACAGCTGATTGGAGCATTCTTTCTGCCTGTTTGAAGTGGTCAGGATGAACGAAGCTAAGATATTCTGATTTCAGAATCCCATTAATCCGTTCAGCAATAGCATTCTCCAGTGGGTCTCCATTTTCTGTCATACTGATCCCAATTCCTTTGTCCTGTAATAGCTTTACATATTTTTCACAACAGTATTGCACACCTCTATCGGAATGATGCCAAAGTGTACGATCGATATTTGTGGGCAGTGTGCTGATTGCCATCTGCAGGGCTTTCATTGTTTCAACACTTTCCAATGTCTGTGCCAGGTGGTATCCTATTATCTTACGCGAATACGCATCGGTGACCAGGCTGATATAGGTGTATTTTTCTTTAACTTTCCAATAGGTGATATCACTTACCCATAGCTGGTTCACCCGGGTAACCTCCAATCCGCGAATCTGGTTGGGCCATTTTCTTAGCCAATGGTTGGAAAAGGTGGTAATGAACTTTCTTCGCCGTTTTTTAACCAATAGCTGGTTTGCCGACAAAAGATCAAAAAGAGTATCCCTGCCCATCTTGATCTGGTGTTCTAACAAAAATGGATGGAGCTTCTCATAAAGTTTCCGACCACCCATGGCACGGTGGTTTTTGCGTATCTCCCTTACTTTTTTCAAAACCAGTTCTGCCTCGATACTGGAGGCTTCCAACTGCCAGAAGTGCTGATAATAAGCCTCTCTGGTCATACCAAGTAACCGACACAGACGCACAAGGCCAACCCTGGCGTAAGCATCCTTCATCTCATGGATTACCTGGTGCCGGACTTTTTTCTAATGGGCACCTTTAACTTGGACTCTGCAATATCAATCATCCTGCTGTAGGCTTCAGCACGTAATTGCTCGTCTTCCAACTGGCGTTCGAGTACTTTAATGCGCGCTTTCAGCGCTTCATGAGCGGTGTCGGGTTGAACTGGCTTATCTGTTTTCAATGGCAGGGGATCGAAGTGCAAATTTAGCGAACATTTCCCATACCTTTCATAGTTGCGTTGCCAGTTTAGAATAGAACTTTTACCCTTGATACCATAAAGGCGACGGGCAGCCTCTTTAGTGATAGCACCACAATTTACCTCTTCGATAACTGAGCGCTTGAACTCTTCGCTCAATTCTTGAATTTCTTTAATCATAAGTCTACTTTTTTTGTAAACCTATTTTAGGACAAGACAGCTTCTTTTTTTTAAGGATATAGAACGGAGCTCCCCTCCTTATTTTCAAGGAGGGGTTGGGTGTGGTTTCTTAATTCAATGCCTCAACAATATTTATAACTATTTGAAATGCTGTCTAATTTCTTCCAATATATTTTCCTCATGGTATACGTCTTTATTTTCAAATCTAATTACTTTTATACCCAGTTTATTTAAGTGTTCCGTTCTTTCACGGTCGTATTCTTCTGAGGCAAAATCATTATGAACATCACCATCCAATTCAATTCCCAATTTTTCTGATGGGCAATAAAAATCCAGAATGTAATTTTTTACGCTGTGTTGTCGTCTGAATTTTCTTCCATCTAGTTTTGAATGTTGAAGGTATTTCCAAAGTGTAGCCTCAGCAGGAGTAAGGCTATTTCTTAAATCTCGCCTCTTTTCGATAAGATGTTTTTGGTTGTGAATAGCCATTTTTATTTAATTAACCACCCCCGCCCCTCCTAAATTAGGAGGGGAGTTTGGATCCTGCTTTATAACTTGTTTTGTTCGTTATTATTGTTTTGTTTAATGCGATGGTTTGAGTTGGATATTGTGCTAAGACGGTTTATTCTGTATTAATATTTTATCTCTGTTAGTTTCTTTTTTTAAGGGTATAGATAGGAGGGGAGCTGGATCCTGCTTTATAATTTACTTTGTTCGTTATTATTGTTTTGTTTAATGCGATGGTTTTAGTTGGATATTGTTCAAAGACTGTTTATTCTGTATTACTATTTTATCTCGTTTAGTTTCTTTTTTTTTAAGGGTATAGAAAGGCGCTCCCCTCCTTATTTTCAAGGAGGGGTTGGGGGTGGTTTCTTGATTCAACGCCTCAATACTATTTATAACTATTTGAAATGCTGTCTTATTTCTTCCAATATTTTCTTGATTGCCCTTACCCTAATTTCCTTTGCCTTGTGCAAATATTAGCACAAGCATAATAAAATTTTGGAAGTTCATTTTGTTATTTTAAGAAAGAAATGGTCAAAAACGAGCTGTTATTAACATCGTGGTAAATCTTGTGTGTCGCTTTTTGAAAATCAGCAGGTTCTGCCTGATAAATATCCATGAACTTTTGCGGGTTACGATCAGCTAACGGAAACCATGAATTCTGAATTTGAATCATCATTTTATGGCCTTTCTTGAAAGTGTGTGCAACATCAGGCAGCGGATAATTCACTTTTGTAATGGCTCCCGGTGTAAACGGCTCGGGTTTTTCAAAGCTATTGCGGTATTTCCCGCGCATAATTTCACCGCGCACCAACATTTCATATCCGCCCATTACCAGGTTTTTAGGATTTGGTGTTGGGTTTGGCGCATCCTCAGGATAAACATCAATCAATTTAACTACATAATCTGCATCTGTACCTGTAGTGGAAACTACGAGATTAGCGAGAATTGGTCCGGTTAAGGTAATGTCTTCTGTTAAAACATCCGTTTGATATACTTTCACATCCGGTCTGCGAGCGGCAAAACGTTGATCATCGATCATGTATTCCCTTGTCCGTCTTGCCTGAATGCCATCCTGGTATGGAACAGGATTATTTGGATCGCTCACATATTCGTCCCAGCTATCCGTTCTGCCAACTTTTTCAAAGCTAAGTTTTCCATTAGGTTGCAAATAAAGATTTTTAGTCTCCACATCTTTAGGTGGCCAGCTTTGAAATTTTTTCCATTCGTTTGATCCTGTTACAAAAATATTGGCTTCGGCGGCATTAAATTCACCTTCTCCCTTCAAATAATGTTTGAAGAAAGGCAGTTCATATTGCTGTTGATAATCTATGCTCGTTTTTTTCTCGAATTGAATATCTCCAAATGAAGAACCATCACTGCGTACCCAACCTCCATGGAACCATGGGCCGGCAACCAGAATGTTGTTCGCTCCGGGATTTTGTTTCTCAATCGCTTTATAAGTGTCGAAGGTGCCATAAGCATCTTCCGCGTCAAAAAAACCACCAACTACCATTACAGCAGGTTTAATATTTTTTAAATGCGGTGTAATTAATCTTGCTTTCCAGAAGGTATCCAAGTTTGGATGCTTAACAAGGTCATTCCAAAATTTAATGCTGTCTGCGAAATATTTATCCTTTAAATTTTTAACTGAACCTGCTTCAAGGTAAAAACGATAGTTATCTTCGATTGGGAATTTAAATCCTTTTGGTCCCTGGTCTGGTGTGATGGGTTTAGGACGTGGAACGCCAAAACTACCCATAAAAGAAAATGCATCCATTAAAAATAACACGCCCCGGTGGTGAAAATCATCTCCAAGGTACCAATCGGTAACGGGCGCCTGGGGAGAAACTGCCTTTAGTGCCGGATGGGCATTAGGCAAAGATGCTGTAGCGTAAAAGCCCGGATATGAAATGCCTGAAATGCCAACATTACCATTATTACCTTTAACATTTTTCACTAACCAATCAATAGTATCATAGGTATCGGTGCTTTCATCAATATCTTTTTTTCCTTTTTTTGTTGTTTGTGGACGAATATCTTCGAAAGTTCCTTCGCTCATCCATTTCCCTCGAACATCCTGATAAACGAAAATGAAGCCCTCGCGCATCAATGCAGGGAAGTTTCCTAAACTTAATTTGTATTTATCCTCCCCGTATGGAGCAACCGTATAAGGTGTTCTGTTGAGTAAAAAAGGATATTTCTTAGTTTGATTTTTAGGAATATAGATGGAAGTGAAAAGCTTGATGCCATCCCGCATGGGAATCTGTCGCTCTATTTTCGTATAGTTCTGCCTTACATAAGCAGAATCATTTTCTTGGGCCAGTACCTGATTTGTGATAAACAGGCAGAATAACAGGCTTAAAAATCTGGAAAAATTCATTTGATTTGGTTTTTTTGAATAAGGTTTAAAGATAAGCGATTGAATAATCATTCTATCAAACTTATAGTAAAACGTTTGTTAGTGATTAAAGGTGCCTTCGTCATTATTTTATCAAAATTTAGTTAAATCCTGTTAAGAGACAATCTTTTAGCTTTTTTTCTCGTCATATGCTTAAATAAAATACACAAAATGAAAAGGTTATATAAAATGGGTCTGGTTGTGTTAGGTATAACCGCACTAATAATCACTGTAAACGTAGAAAAAGTTTCCGCTCAAAGACCGGGCAGAGGCGGTGGCTTTTCTCATGGCGGTGGCAGATCAGGTTCTGTGGCTTCAAGAGGAGGGTCAACTTTTCGTTCCCCATCAAACGGCAGGGCTTTTCAATCTCCTGGGCGTGGTGGATATGGCCAAGGCATAGGTAGATCAGGAATCAGATCGGAGCGTTTTGGACATATTTATAATCGTCAGGTTTATCGTGGTGGTAATTATTATAGATCTGGTTTTGGCTTCCATTCAGGATTTGGCCGACCATACTATCGCCCTTATTACAGCTATTATAATTTTTACAGGCCATTTCTAGGTATTAGAATAGGCGTATTGCCATTTGGCTATTATCCGTTTTACTATGGTGCTAATCAATTTTATTACTCTGGCGGCTTGTTTTATCAACAAAATAATAACCAATATGAAGTAGTAGTGCCGCCGGTTGGTGCAGAGGTTCCGAAAATTCCGGAAGAAGCGAATTTGGTAACTATTAATGGGGTAGACTATTATGAATACAAAGGTGTTTATTATACACAGGGACAAAATAAGAATGGCGAAACGGTTTATTTGGTGGCAGGGAAAGATGGCGTTTTAAACACTGCAGATGGACCTGTAACAGCTAAAAATATTGGCGAGATAGTTGCCGAATTGCCCGAAGGTTGCAGAGAAGTAACCATAAAAGATGAAAAATACTTTGTTTCGCCTGATGATGTTTACTATGAAGAAGTGGTAGACGGAACTAATATTTCATACCGCGTAATTGGTAAGTTGTTCTAGTTGCTATTGACAGATCAAGGCTTTGGGAATGAATTTCACAAGTGCCATGCCTTGGTCTGTTAATTTTTCCTATTTGGTTTTAGGCTTTAATCTAATACCCTTCATCACTTGCCTTACTCCCTGGTAATTTCCCTACTTTTATATCATAAAACATCTGGTTTGAAAAAGGTCTCGTCCAAAGTTATTCTTACATATTTCTCGTTAGTAATTCTATTTTCTTCATGTGCAACACCTAAAAATGTTGCTCCGCGATCGAAGGAAATCACAATATCTTCAATTAAATTTTTGAGTGAATACATCTTGCCCTTAAATACCACTTTCCAGAATACGGTTATTGGCGGATTATCAGGAATAGATTATGATGCGAAGAACGATCAATACTTTCTGATTAGTGATGATCCGTCGCAATTTAGCCCGGCTAGAATTTACACTGCTAACATCGCAGTAAAAGACGCTAAGATAGATTCGGTAAACATGCGGAATGTTTTATTTATTTCGCAGAAAGATGGAAGTCAATATCCTAAATATCAGTATGGTAAAAATTCAAAAGCGGATGGGGAGTCGGTTCGCTACGATCCATCAAGAAAGACCTTAATTTGGAGTAATGAAGGCGAGCGTTTGTATCGGCCAACAGATACCACTATTGTTCAGCCAGCTTTAACGCTGATTTCACTGGCAGGAAAATATCTTGATACCATTCCACTTCCGCCAGGTTTCCATATCACAAAGCAGGAATATGGTGTGCGGAAAAATGCCTTTTTTGAGGGTTTGACTTATGCCGATGAGTATAAAACCTTGTACGGAGGTTTAGAAGAACCGCTTTATCAGGATGGTGAGCCGTCTGCATTTCAGTTCAATAAAGCACTTACCCGAATTTTGAAATTTGATGTAGATCAGAGGAAGAATACTGCGCAGTATGCTTATCCGCTTGATGCCTTGCCCATTAAGCCCAGCATAGAAAGTGACTGGAACTTAAATGGAATTTCGGAGCTACTGGCCATAAATAGTCATACACTTTTAGTAATGGAAAGGGCTTGGGCAAAGGGACGTGATGACCATTCTTTTGTTAAACTTTATCTTGTTGATTTAAATGGTGCGGAAAACGTAATTGGCAATTCCTCTTTTCTCAAAAACCCGCCAAAGCCACTAAAAAAGAAACTGCTTTTTGATTTTGATACTTTAAATATGCATATTGATAATATCGAAGGCATTACCTTCGGGCCAAAACTGCCAAACGGAAACAATACCCTGCTGTTTTGTGTAGATAACAATTTTGGTAAAACGCAGGTACAGCAGTTCTTTTTATTCGAGGTGGCACCTTAATGAAATCTTCAGCTTAATATTAAATGAACAATTGACATGAGTAAAATAAAGGCATTATTATTTGATTTGGATGGTACACTAATTGACTCTGAAAGATTTCATTTCAACTGTTGGAATGAATTTTTGGAATCGTACGGTGTGCAGCTGGAGTTTAAAGACTGGATCGCCAACTATGCCGGAATTCCGTTACCTAAAAACGCTAAAACCATTATTGATAAATATAAAATTGATGCAGATTTGACGCTGTTTATTAATCAGCGGGAGCAATTAACACTTTATGGCTTTGAACATAAAGACATCGAATTAATGCCGTATGCCTTAGACTTTGTTCGTTTTTTTTACGAAAAAGGACTTACCCTTGCTGTTGTAACGGCCAGTCCGAGAGCAGATGTTGAAGCGGTATTTAAGAGAAACGGTTTATCAAAATATTTTACCTTATTTGTTACCCGTACGGATGTAAGCAAAAGCAAACCTGATCCCGAAAGTTACAATGTTTGTGTAGAAAAATTGGGTTTTGCCAAAGAAGAATGTCTTGTTTTTGAAGATACCATTAATGGTGTAAAATCTGCAATGGCAGCCGGAATTACCTGCTATGCTATTCAAAGTAATGTACGGGCGCACCTTAAGCTTAAAATTGCAGATGAATTATTTCTCAGCTTCGCTAATGCAAAACAATTTATTCTGGAAAAAGAGATTGTCTAAGTCTTTTATGTTTTACTTTCCTAAGGCCGATAAGCCGGCCTAAACTTGTTGAAGTGTGAGCGCTATTTGGACTCACTTTCGGTCTTGAAATCAACCTGCCATTTCCTGTAGATATATAATCCTACCTAAAAGTAGGTAGAAAAAAATCGCTTTTCCTGGCGATTGTATGGTGCAATCTTCGTTCGTTTATTTGTAAATCTTTTACTAAAAAAATGATTGGGACTGTAAGCGCTATTCTATGATGTTATTTGCTAGAAGAAATTACAGTTCCGTCGATTAAAACAATTTACACCCATGAAAAACAACAGGATTAAAACAACATTACTATCTCTTTTTGCTTTATTATTATTTACAGGCTTAATGTCTTGTAAAAAAGATGAAAACCAAGAGCCGGCTAAAACCTCTCATAAGGTGGTTTACAAATTGGAAGCATCTGCCGGAAGCGAATTGAGTGTAGTAGTTTATGGTCATGACACACAACTCACCTCGAATTCGAGCTTAAGCGGCACAACATGGTCTAGTCCGGAAATTACTGTTCCTGCAGGAACAGTTTCCTTAAACGTTACCGGTAGTGCAACAGGTGCGAATGCAAATTCAACGTTAAAGGCTCAAATCTATGTAGATGGTGAGTTGAAGCGGGAAGGCCTTTCCACAGGAACGGCACTTAGTGCACTTGCATCTTTTGGATTATAACATTAGAAATTATCGCCTCTATATTTTTTATATAATACAATTCTAGAACAGGTTTCTGATCATATCAGGGCCTGTTCTTTTTTTGCTTGTAAATAATCATGATTAAATTAAAAAGGAATTAGAATAAGCCGTACTATACATTTTCATTGTAAAATTGTACTTCTTGAGTTGATCATTCAGTTTTTGAGGCTTCACCTTTCAGCCTTTTTTCATTACATTTGAACAATCAAAATTCTAAAGAAATTATGCAATACGATGTCGTTGTTATCGGTTCAGGGCCGGGCGGTTATGTAGGCGCAATCCGTTGTGCACAGTTAGGTTTAAAAACTGCAGTTATTGAAAAATATAAAACTTTTGGAGGTACTTGCTTAAACGTGGGTTGTATCCCGTCAAAAGCATTATTAGATTCATCAGAGCATTATCACAATGCTGCTCATACATTTTCCACTCATGGAATTAACCTGAAAGATTTACAGGTTGATATGCCACAGATGATTGCCCGCAAAAACGATGTTGTTGCTCAAAATACTGCTGGTATCACTTATCTTTTTAAGAAAAATAAAATTGACTCTTATGAAGGTGTTGGTTCATTTGTAGATAAAAATACGGTTTTAATTACCAAGGCTGACGGTTCTACAGAAACGTTATCTGCTAAAAATGTGATCATAGCTACAGGTTCAAAACCAACAACATTGCCGTTTTTACCAATCGATAAAAAGCGCATTATTACATCTACGGAGGCTTTAAATATTAAAGAAGTTCCAAAATCGATGGTCGTAATTGGTGGCGGTGTAATCGGTTTAGAGTTGGGTTCTGTATATGCCCGTTTAGGTACAAAAGTTTCGGTAGTAGAGTTCTTGCCATCAATCATTGCTACAATGGATGCTGGATTAGGAAAGGAACTACAACGGGTTTTGAAGAAAAACCTGGGAATGGAGTTTTATATGGGCCATAAAGTTACCGGCGCAACCAACAATGGGGAAACGGTAACCGTTACCGCTGAAACCCCAAAAGGTGAAACCATTTCTCTAGATGCTGATTACTGTATTGTTGCGGTGGGTCGTACGGCTTACAGTGAAGGTTTAGGCTTAGATAAAATCGGTATTACGGTTGAAGAAAGAGGTAAAAAAATCCCTGTAAATGAACACTTGGAAACTTCGGTTAAGGGCGTTTATGCAATTGGTGATGTGATTACCGGCGCAATGCTGGCACACAAAGCGGAGGATGAAGGTACTTATGTTGCTGAAACTATCGCCGGACAAAAACCACACATTAATTATAACCTGATTCCGGGTGTTGTTTACACATGGCCAGAGGTTGCTTCTGTTGGTTTAACCGAAGAGCAATTAAAAGAAAAAGGGACAAAATATAAAGCGGGTTCATTTCCGTTCAAAGCAAGCGGACGTGCTAAAGCCAGTATGGATACTGATGGCTTCATTAAGGTATTGGCTGATGCAGCAACAGATGAAGTTTTAGGTGTACATATGATTGGCCCACGCGTTGCTGATGTTATTGCAGAAGCTGTAATTGCTATGGAATTCCGTGCATCTGCAGAAGATATTGCACGTACCTGCCATGCTCACCCAACTTACACTGAAGCATTAAAAGAAGCTGCTTTGGCTGCCACAGAGAACCGGGCTATCCATATTTAAAATTTACAATGCTGAATTTGTATTTAGCATTATCCACACAACAGCTGGTAAGAAATTACTAGCTGTTTTTGTTTGCGCAACACCCTAAAGTTCCTGGTTTCATCAATATTAAATGGCTTACCTATCAGCGCATTTCTCCTGTTTTTGAGATGGAGAAATATTAGTTTTTCGTTTTAGTGATTTCTAAATGATAATAATGCTTTATTTTTTCAATTGATTTAAGGAACTTTGTAACGTATAATCCGTTCATAAAAAAACAATAATAATTTGGAAGAGAAAAAGCCAGCCCAGGAAAATTCAGTTCAAGCAGATAAAAAACCTGTATCAGCACAAAGCTCTCCAAATAGAACTCGATTAGCAGTTTCACTTTTCTACTTTGGGCAAGGAATTGCCTTTGCATCCTGGGCCAGTCGGATTCCTGATATTAAACATGTTTTAAATTTATCGGATGGAGAACTCGGAACTATTTTATTAGCACTTCCGCTTGGGCAATTATGTACCATGCCCATATCTGGGAGGTTAGTGACTAAATACGGTAGTAAAAAAATTCTAACCATTACCGCACCACTTTATGTACTGGCATTGGGAAATTTGGGTTTAGCAACTGTGCCATGGCATTTAGCGGCCTTTCTTTTCCTGTTTGGTGTGGTTGGTAACATGTGTAATATCGCGGTGAACACTCAAGGTTCAGAAGCAGAAAAACTTTTCGGCCGACCGATTATGACTTCTTTTCATGGCGCCTGGAGTATAGCCGGATTTACCGGAGCGCTGTTTGGTTTGCTGATGGTGAATCTCCACATTATTCCCTATTACCATTTCTGGATGATAAGCGGATTGATTTTTATTAACGTATTCTTCAATTATAAACACCTGGTGCCGGGCAAAGGCGCAACAACCGAAAGGAAACCTAAGCTGTTCACCATGCCAGAAGGCGCGCTGATGCAACTTGGAATTATTGGCTTTTGTAGCATGGCAACAGAAGGGGCCATGTTTGATTGGAGTGGCGTATACTTTAAAGATATTGTGAAAGCGCCAACGTCGCTGGTTATTCTAGGTTATGCTTCATTCATGGTAATGATGGCCACCGGCCGTTTTGTTGGAGATAGAATTATTCTGAGATTAGGACGTAAAAAAACAATTCAGATCAGTGGTTTAATCATGTCTACCGGGATGTTTTTGTCAGTGTTTTTTCCTTACATCATTACCGCTACCATCGGTTTTATGCTGGTTGGGGTAGGGGTTTCCAGCATTGTACCTACACTTTACAGTGTAGCCGGAAAAAACGGAAAGGTATCTCCGGGAATTGCCATTGCGGTGGTGTCCAGTGTAAGTTATCTGGGTTTTTTAATGGGCCCGCCGTTAATCGGCTATATCTCCGCTTTATCAAGCCTGCAATATTCGTATGGCGTAATTGGATTTTTCGGTCTTTTAGTGAGTTTTCTGGTTGGAAAAATAAAGGCTATTGAATAGCCATTCACTCCCGCTTTATCAGGCCATGTTCCTTTAGTGCGGCTATCGCGACTTCAATGAGTCTGAGGTTCTCTTCCTGATGACCATGTTGCACCTCCACATTAATGTACGGGATATTGTTAATCATTGCGTACACAGATAGCGAACCATCATTTTCCGCAAATTTTGATTGCAGTATAACATTTACATTTGCTTTTTTCAGGCTGGTAAACAGGCGTGGTTCTGTAACGTAAAGTAAATCGTCTCCATCCATTTCAAAATTAATGTGAACAGAATCTGCAGTGCTTGATAAATCATATCCGGGTAGATAAGACGAAATTCCAAAGCCACCATCACCATTGTTGTGGAGCGTTAGAAAATAGCCGACCGATTTAGGGTCATAAAAGTTAACGATTTGCTTACCAGCGTCAAGAATATATTTTTCTACCTCTGCTGAGCTATATGCATCTTTCTTTAAACGGGTTTTAACTCCTTTTTCGGTATAAATAGCATTAGGATCTATTCGATAGGGATCATCCATATGTGTGAAAGTATAATCTCTTACGCCGCCATATTGACTATCAATTAATTCACCACCACTCCAGCGGATATATTCAAATCCCGCCTTTACGCCTGTATCTTCATTATCATGAACTACTAAAAAGCGAACGCCATTAGGCTTATAACTGTATTTTACCAGGGTGATATCCAGGTCTGCAACTTTAATAAAAGAGGAGTCGCTGGTCATTGCCGCGAAAACTGGTGGGTGTTGTGCTCGAACTAAAAGTGAAGCGCTGATTAAAATGAGGGATAAAACAACTTTAAACATATCACTAATATACAATGTTGATTATTATTTTGTTTGGCGTGCAATTAATTATCATAAATTGATGTTTTACTTAATTTAAATGTGCTTGATAACGAGTCGATTACGGAAGTTACAGCCATTGGTATTCCTCCACATAAATAAAAAAGGCTGCCTTTGGGAGGCAGCCTAAGTGATTGTTAATCAGGATGAATTTATCTTAATGTTTAGTATCTAAATCGTATTCCAATACTTCTTTATGATCGTATGGTTCAACCATTAACTCGTCGATAGTTTTACCTTTTTTGTTGAAACCAAGTTTATCTAAGATGATATCAAAAATGAGATAGACCACAGGTACTACAATTAAAGTCAGGAATAATGAACTGGTTAATCCACCAACAATAACCCATGCCAAACCATTTTTCCATTCTGCACCTGCTCCACTTGCCAAGGCGATTGGAAGCATACCAAAAATCATGGCAATTGTAGTCATTAAAATCGGGCGTAAACGTGCGTGGTTAGCTAAAACCAAAGCTTCGATTGTAGATTTTCCTTCGGCTTTCATCTGGTTGGTAAAATCGACCAGGATAATCGCGTTTTTCGCTACCAGACCCATTAACATAATGAAACCCAAAATGGTAAAGATACCGATGGAATTATTAGTTAAAGCCAGTGCTAAGAAAGCTCCGATTAAAGCCAGTGGAAGCGAGAACATTACCACGAAAGGGTAAACAAAACTATCATATAAAGCCACCATGATCAGGTAAACTAAAATAATCGAAGCCAGTAATGCAATACCTAAAGTACCAAAACCTTCTGCCTGGTTTTCCTCATCTCCACCCCAGGTATAACTTACACCAACCGGAGCTTTTAGCTTCCCGTTGTCTTGCATTTCCTTCAATTTCGCTTTGAAATCTGCTACAATCGTTCCTGTTGGCCTACCAATTGATTGAGCCTGAACAGATACTGAGGTAGATTTGTTGAAACGCTCTAACTGACTAGGGCCTGAGCCTTCTGTAATGTTGGCAAACTGAGATAATTTAATCTGCGCACCCTTATCATTGATGAAAATTAGGTTACGTACATCATCAATGTCTTTTCTGTTAAAATCCTGATATTGAATGTTGATGTCGTATTCGTATTCTCCTCTTCTATATTTACCATCGGTATTACCAGCAAAAGCAGTTTGCATCGTAGAACCAACAGTTGATAAGGTTAAACCAACAGACGACATTTTATCACGGTCTACCTGAACATTAATCTCTGGCGTTCCTTTCTCTACTGATAACTTAATCTCTGTTGCACCAGAAATGGTTTTTAGTAATTTCTGAGCACCTTCTGCATATTTTAATGCACTATCAAGGTTTGATCCCATTACTACTAAACTAATCGGCGCGTTCTCTGCGATACCCAAAATACTAATTGGCACCGTTTTTACTTTTGCTCCAACTAATTCTTTGGCTAACGCACGACTCATCTTCGTCGCAAAAACATCTGATGATATACCTTCGCGTTCTTTGCGGTCAACCAACCGAACATTGATCTCTGATTTGTATGCAGTTGCCTGGGTACCACCAAAATCACCACTGGCCTGGCCAACAGTTGTAATCAACTGCGTAATTTGTGGTTGTTTGCTTAAGAATGCTTCGGCTCGCTGCGTGTAAAAGTTGGTTTGCTCTAAAGGTGCATCTTTTGGTAACTCAATTTGTACCAAGAATTCCCCTTTATCAGATTTCGGGAAAAACTCTGATCCAATGAAACCAGCTCCGGCTAGCCACATCGCAGCCACAAATAATACTACAACCGCTGCAATAGTACGTCTTTTATGGTTTAGTGACCAGTTTAATACGCCTGTGATCCAAATGGTGAATTTTTTTAATTGCTTTTCAAACCATAAAATAAAACGACCAAATATGTTCTTACCTTCAATGTGCTCTAACTTTCCATATCTGGAGAAAAGTAAAGGTACAATGGTAAATGAAGCAACTAACGAAAGCAAAGTTGCGATGATTACCACGACACAGAACTGGCGAAGAATGTTAGATACCAGACCGGAACTTACCGCAATCGGGAAGAATACCACCACAATTACCATCGTAATGGAAACTACGGTAAAACCAATCTCTCTCGTTGCATCAGATGCCGCGCGGACTTTGTTTTTACCCATCTCCATATGTCGCTGGATATTTTCTAAAACCACAATCGCATCATCCACCAGGATACCTACCACAAGTGATAGCCCGAGTAATGACATTAAATTTAAGGTAAAACCAAATAAGCTGATCCCAATAAACGTTGCAATCAATGATGCTGGGATCGATACCATTACAATTAACGCGTTACGTAAACTGTGCAGGAAGAAAAGCATTACAAAGGCTACCAGAATAACCGCAAGAATTAAATCGTGAATTACCGCATCGGCAGATTCTAAAGTGAATATCGAACTATCATTTACAATTTTAATATCAAGCTTATTAGCTGCATATTCAGTTTTAAGTTTCGCAATAATGGCATGCGTACCTTCACTCACTTCTACAGCATTCGCATCACTTTGTTTAATGATCTGAATAGCGATTGAAGCCTTCCGGTTAATCCGTGCCAGTTTTTCAGTTTCTTTTTTCGAGTCTTGTACATCTGCTACGTCTCCCAAACGAATTTGAGCACCATCTTTAGACGTGTTTAGCACCAGGTTTCTCAACTCTTCTATACTTCTGTATTTACCAGACAAACGGATTAAAACGTCTTGATTTTCGGTTTTAACACTTCCGGTAGGGAAGTCTAAATTAGAACTTAAAACCATTTGCTGTACCTGTGGTACAGAAAGGTTATATCCCTGTAGTTTATCAGCATCAAGCATTACCCTGATCTCCCTTTCAGAACCACCAACCAAATTCACCTGAGCAACACCTGTTACCCTGGAAATTACCGGGGCAATTCTCTGGTCAATTAAGTCATAGAATGATACATCATCCATATTGGCCGAAGCGGTCATAGTAATTACCGGTAAATCATCCAAAGAGAATTTACTTAATGAAGGCGTTTTCACATCTTCAGGTAAATCTGAAAGAATGGCGTTTACCTTACGTTGTGCATCATTTAATGAAATATCAATATTCGCTGCATCTGTTAAGGTAATGGTAACGGTGGATAAACTTTCGAAGGATACCGCATTAATTTTCTTTATGTTCTCCATAGAGGATACCGCATCCTCAATTTTTTTGGTTACTGTATTTTCTACCTCAGCAGGAGATGCGCCAGGATAGATCGTTGAAATCGATACTACGTTGTTTGAGAATTTTGGTAATAATTCATAACCCAACGAAAAGTAACTCAATAGCCCGAGCAAGGTAAGTGCAGTAAAAACCACAATTACCAGCGAAGGCCTTCTTATAGAAATGTCTGTTATTTTCATTTTATTTTTTTATGCGGTGATTTACATCAACGCGTGTGCTGACTAATGACTATAAACCTTTGCCTTATTTAACAATGCTAACGGCTGTACCTTCAGCTAAGTTAATCTGACCACTAATGATTACACTTTCGCCTTCATTTAAGCCTTCCATAACTTCAACATTATCACCTAAGATACGGCCTGTAACTACTTTACGAATCTTAGAAGTATTGTTAGATTTATCATAAATAAATACTTGATTGCTACTTACACTACCCACGAATGAAGTACGGGGAATTAAGATACTTGGTGCTTGTTTAGGGAAGTTAAATACTGCTGTTCCATACATACCTGCTCTTAAACTGTTTTTAGTATTGTTAGTTACCTCAATTTCGATAGGGAAATTTAGAGATGCATCAGCTTTAGGGGCAATAAAGGTTACTTTTCCAGAGAATTTTTCAGTTGGAAAAACAGTTGATTTTATGCTAATCTGATCACCTACTTTAAGGCTCGCAACCTGAGATTCGTTTACGTTTACTTTGAGTTTTAGTTTAGAAACATCAACCAGTTCAAATAACTGAGTACCCTGAGCCGTTACAAAAGCACCAACTTCAATATATCTTTTATTTACGATGCCATTAATCGGCGATTTGATATTCGCATCACTTAACTTTCTTTGTGATGCCTGTAAGCGAAGCTTTGCATTTCTGGTGGCCAGTTTAGCCTGATCCAATTGCTGCTGCGTTACCCCGCCAGTTTGAAAAGAACTCTGATATCTTGCTTCATCTCTTACTGCATTCTGATAAGTAGCCTCAGCAGTTTCTCTATCTGTATTGATAATTTCTGCATCAAGGCGTGCTAATGGCTGTCCTTTTGATACTTTATCACCTTCATCAACATAAATCTTAGTGATTCGGCCGGCGTTTTCAGATAAAAAATTTAATTCTTGTTTTGGCGCAAAATTTCCATTTGCAACGAAATCTAAATCCACTACCTTTTTTTCTACAGAAGCGATACGAACGGCAACAGCGCCACCACCTTCAGCAATGAAAGCAGTTTTTGCCTCATTCTTCTTCTTGTTGTTTGTTAAAACATAAGCTATTGCTCCAAGGGCAACAACTATAACGACAATTACGATAATTATTCTTTTCATTTCTATTGTACTAGCGATTTAATATTTCCGTTTGATTTTATTAATTGTATTTCGGCTACTTTATAATTCAACAAAGCCTGTGTGTAACTGTTTTGCGCTTCTGTAAGTGCATTTTCGGTATCAATTAGATCAGTTAAGGTAGCCAAGCCATTATTGTAATTGTTCTGGGTACTTTTGTAAATTTCCTGAGCGAGATCAGCATTTTTTCTTTGAGAATTGATCGTGTTCAGGTTATTTTTTAATTGAATTTTAGCATTTTCATAAGCCAGGTTTAAGGAGTTTGTAGATTCCCTTCTGTCTACCTGTGCTTTTTTGATGTTTACATCTGCCTGGCGGATTTTTGAACGGGTTAAAAAGCCATTAAATATTGGCACTTTTAAGGTGAGGCCAATGGCTGATGATCCAAAACCGATAGCGGATGAATTGGAATTCAAGAAATCGAAACCACCACTTTGACTCGAATAAGTATAATTGCCAGATAAAGATAAACTTGGATAGTATTCAGCCACGTAAGCTTTGCGTTGAAGCGATAATAATTTATCCTGGTTATCCAATAACTTAACTTCTGTTCTGTTTGCTAAATCAATAGAATCGGTAAATACCGGCAATTGACTTACTGCTGTTAATTCTGTAACAGGTAGGTTAATATCAGTTGATACTGGCATGCCCATTGAAAACTTCAATTGATTTTCCAATTGGGTAATACCATTTACGGCTTGCTCTCTTTGCGTTACCAGGTTTGTCAGGTTAACATTGATCCGGTCAACATCAATTTTTCTGGCTAAACCATTTTGATATTGGTTGGACACAATTTTCTCTACTACTTTAACATTTTTAATGTTTGTATCGATTACGTTTAATTGCTGTCTGTTTACTAAAACCTGATAATAATTGTTGGCTACCAGTTCAATAATTTGCTCTTCAGTTAACTGAGAAGTTAAGTTGTAATACTCTTCGCTGGATCTTGCAGCTTGCAAGCCCGTAAAAACCTGCTGATTGAAGATTTGTTGCGAAAGGGCTACACCCGCAGAGGAGTTCCATTTTTGGCCAAATTTTAGTGTTTGTAACTGACCGCCGAAATCGACAACCTGTTGCCCAATGATTGGATTATAAGTTAAACCCGCGGTGCCATTGATGGTAGGTAAAGCCTGCGCCCTTATTTCCTGCACTTTATATCTTCCGCCCTCAATATCCAATCTCGCTTTGCGAATATTCGCATTGTTTTGAAGCGCAAAAGTAAGCGCATCTTTCAAGGTAAGCTGTTGTTGTGCAGCAACCAGTTGCGGTAAAGCCATGCCGATAATCAGGACGAGCATTAATTTTACCATTTTTACTCTAAGCATAATATATTTGTTTTTTGTTTTTGGGTTCCTTATTATAACATACCTTCCTACAGGTATTAAATGCTTTCGCATTATTTCTGATTTGTTAATGCCTATTTACAGATAATCCTTTGGTAAAAATAGATGACAGGTCTTTTTGCTTTTGGGTCATCTTGTTTACCGTTTTTTTATCTGGCAACAGGTCTTTTCCAAGTTCCATTATACACATGTTCGTTAATCCCATCAAACTTTCCAGGTAAAGCTCTGCAATGTGCGGCATGTTTTCATGCTTAATCTCCCCCTTATCCTGAGCCCTTTCGAAGATATCTGCATAGAAAGCTTTTTCTGAATCTTTCAATACTGTTAGCTTTTTCTTCATGGCATCGTCATTGAAGATATCAGGAAGACCTTCTGAAATTCTCAACATAAAGTACTTCATGAAAAAGCCATTTCTGATTTCGATGGTCTGAAACAAAATATTCTCCACCGTATCATCCGGGTTATATTTTTTCTTTAACAGATCGAAATAATCCGTAAATACTTTTTCAATTACACCAACAATTAAACTCTTCTTATCTGGAAAATAATAATAAAGGGATGGTTTCGATACAGATAGATCTTCAGCAATGTCGTTCATGGTTGTTTTACCAATCCCAAAATGGCTGAAACGCTTAATCGCACCTTCTATAATTTGTTCACGCTTTTTATCAGCTATAATCATTTTACTTTTTTACTTTCTGACTTTTTTAATATATTAGTCAAAGTTAGATTTAAATTTTCATTTCTTAATTAGTTGATTCACAATCGATCAACAACTTACATGTAGATGACAATTTAATTCGCTTTCAATTGATTTAGTTATATTTACGGCCATTAACGAAAAATAATGAGTATAATTTTCAGTATCCTGATCGTATTGGGCACCATAGCTGCAATGGAATGTCTTTCGTGGTTTATCCATAAGTACCTGTTTCATGGTCCGTTGTGGTTTATGCATGAAAGCCATCATCAGAAATCTCATTCTTTTTTCGAGTGGAACGACCTATTTGCATTGCTTTTCGCAGCTCTTGCGCTTTATCTCATGTACATTGATCGAAAATACTTTGGCTATCGCTTTTTTATTGGTCTAGGAATTACTTTATATGGCTTAATTTATTTTATTATCCACGATTGGTTTGTACACAGGCGGTTTAAAACATTTAAAAGCAATAACGTCTATCTAAAAGCGGTTAGGAAGGCGCATAAAATTCATCACAAAAATCAAGGCAAGGAACAGGGAAGGGCTTTTGGTTTGTTATTTGTTAATAAGAAATTGCTTAAAAACTAAATTTGATGAAAAAACGCTACCACTTTTTGTTATTTATGGGTTTCATGCTGACGTTATCTTCTTGTGTGAAAAAGACAGATCAGGATCGGGCCATAGATTTGGTGAAGACGGCATACAAAGACTCTTCGCAAAATCTAAATTTTGAAAATTCAATCCTTGATAGTCTGTATAATATCGACCCTAAAGCCTATGCTGATAGCATAAAGAAAGGAAATGAACTTGATTCTACTTTGGCTGTATTAGAGTCAGAAATAGAACATTTTAGCCAGCAGCAATCAGATAGTGTGGGGCGCATCAGTGCAAGGCTTACAAAAGATCGGTATCGTTTGCTGGAGACTGCCAAGGTGAAGCCGCAATTTATCGGTTGGAAATTAATTGGTGTCGAAACGGACGAAGTAAAATCAAAAGCATTAAGCTTTAAATTCAATAAGGACATTACTGAAATCGTGCCGTAAGTAATTTTATTTTACTTTTGCAGCATAACTTCAAATCTGCCATGCTTCAAATTTTAGAAAACGTTTCTTTAAAGCCGTATAATTCTTTCGCTATAGATGTGAATGCGCATTATTTTGCTGAGATTAAATCAGCGCAAGAGTTAAAGGAGTTATTTGAAACTAACTTACTAAAAACCCAAAAATTATTGGTTGTGGGTGGTGGAAGCAATATTCTGTTTACGCAGGATTTTGATGGCCTGGTAATTAAGATTGGTATTAAAGGACTCACATTTGAGGTGCATGGAACTGATGTTTTGGTAAAATCTGGTGCAGGAGAGGTATGGAATGACTTTGTTAACTATTGTGTAGTGAACAATTTCGCAGGTGTTGAAAATTTAAGCCTGATTCCAGGAACTGTGGGCGCATCACCGATTCAGAATATTGGTGCTTATGGTGTTGAACTTAAAGATGTATTTGAAAGTTGTTCTGCCTTCGAAATTAAAACCGGTCAAATTAAAACTTTCAGGTTTGAAGATTGCCATTTTGGTTATCGCGAAAGTATTTTTAAAGGCGAACTGAAAGGGCAATATATTATTACTGAAGTTACTTTTCGTTTATCATCGCAGTCTAAGCTAAATACTTCTTATGGCGCAATCGAAGCAGAGCTTCAGAAAAGAGAAATAGATAATCCAAATATAGCAGATATCTCTGCCGCGGTTTCCCATATTCGTGTTAGCAAATTACCAGACCCATCAACAATAGGTAATGCCGGGAGTTTCTTTAAAAATCCGGTAATAGAGAAGTATGAATTTGCAGATATTATTGCCTTACACCCTGATGTTGTGCATTATCCTACTCCAGATGGGAAAATTAAACTGGCTGCAGGCTGGCTGATTGAACAATGTGGCTGGAAGGGCAAAAAAGTTGGTCAAACCGGTACCTGGAAAAACCAGGCACTCGTTTTAGTAAATCATGGAAATGCAACTGGCACGGAAGTTTTCAGCTTTTCTGAACAGATTATAGACAGTGTAAAGTCCACTTTTGGAGTCACTCTTGAGCGAGAAGTAAACATTCTGTGACGAAAACTTGTTTTTACAGGCTTTATTGGACAAGAAAGCGTGCCAACTTTTTTTGGTATTAAGTTTGTTTATAGTATTACAAATGAACATCAATTCATTTGTTTTAATAAATCTAAAGCTAAATATCATGACAAAATTTGAATTCAACCATCTGGTTAACCATCACTCAGTTTCACTTAGATCTTATGCTTTAAACTTTACAAAGGACGCAGAAGATGCTAATGATCTTGTACAGGATACGATGCTTAAAGCGATTACTTATTACAATAAGTTCAAAGAGGGTACGAATTTAAAAGGTTGGTTGTTTACCATCATGAAAAATACCTTTATCAACAACTATCGTCGTTTGGTTAAAACAAATACATTAATTACACAAAGTGAAGATATTTCTTCAGCAAATCTTTCTTATAGCGCAACTAAAAATCAGGCAGAAAGTAAATTTGTTTTGGGTGATATAGATAAAGCATTAGCGCAATTACCAGAAGAGTATTACGTTCCGTTTATTCGCTATTTTGAAGGATATAAATATCATGAAATTGCTGATATGTTACAAATTCCTATTGGTACTGTAAAAACCCGTATTCATGTTGCTCGAGGAATTTTGAAAAAATATTTAAAAACTTATTCTAAAGATATTGCCATTGCAGAAATGGCTTAAGATACATCTATTGAAAAACCAAAGTCTCGAGTTAAATCGGGACTTTTTTTTTGTCTTTTTTTGGAAGCAGGCAACGCTTTGAGCTTTTTGATCAACTTGTAATTCATTAGCATAGTCAATTCAGCTTGTTCAACTAGGCAATATTAAAAGAACAGCTGCGTTTTAATTAGTATAATGCTTGTTGAGTCGATAGTCGATGGTTAAAATACTGTAGCCCAGCGCTCATCAATAGCAAGACAGTTTAAACGTATTTTGGTAGGTTATTACTCAAGCTGGTATCAGTTTAAGTAGTTACAATAAAATGTAAATAATGGAGAACAGCCACTTACCGGAGCGAAATCTGCTAAAAAGCAAAAGGCCCGGAAAAACCAGGCCTTATTTGCTTATCATATATTTGGTTAGTTGATTCTTATGTTTACTTTCAACAATTCGCCTTCTCTTTCGTTTCGAAACAAATGCAAACCTTGAACAATATTGTGTTTAAAAGGTTATTAGCAGTGTTTTTGTTTTGTGGATATAAAGATAGGGGAAATTTTAAATTTGTCAAGCTTTTTTTAACTTTTTTATTATTTCTTTTGCGACCACTTGTCCGGATATGATTGCAGGAGGTACTCCAGGGCCTGGAATCGTTAATTGGCCAGTATATAACATATTCGTTACATTGCTTTTCATCTTCGGTTTTAAGAAAGCGGTTTGTTTCAAAGTGTTTGCTAAGCCATAGGCATTTCCTTTAAAAGCATTGTAATCAGTTACGAAGTCGTTCATTGCATAACTTCTCTTAAATAGGATAGCGTCGCTAATGTCGTTGCCTGTCAAATTTTTGAATCTATCTACCAGAAGATCAAAGTATTCTGCGCGTTTGGTTTCACTATCTTCCAAACCTGGCGCTATTGGAATCAGGAAAAAAAGATTTTCGCAACCTTCGGGTGCAACGCTGTTATCTGTTACAGAAGGGCAGCAAGCATAGAACAATGGCTTCGAAGGCCACTGCGGATCTGTGTAAATTTCCTCAGCATGTTCGTCAAAATTCTGATCGAAAAACAAATTGTGGTGAAGAACATTTTTAAGTTTTTTATTTAACGCAATGTAGAAAAGTAGGCTAGATGGTGCCATAGTGCGGCTTTCCCAATACTTTTCTTCATATTTTCGATTCTCTTTTTCCAGGAGATGTTGCTCAACATGGTGATAATCAGCATTAGCAACAATGTAATCAGCGTGGAAATCTCCCTTATTGGTTTTGATTGTTTTCGCTATCTTACCTTTTACTTCAATTTTAGTCGCATTAGTATTAAAAAGAAACTTTACACCTTGTTGTTCTGCAAGCTGTTTCATGGCAGAAACAATTTCATGCATACCGCCAATGGGGTACCAGGTGCCCATAATTAAATCGGCATAATTCATCAGGCTATAAAGCGCAGGAGTATTTTGGGGCGTAGCACCCAGAAATAAAACAGGGAATTCTAAAAGCTTTCTAAGTTTCTCATTTTTAAACAGCTGATGCACATGTTTGCGCATGTTGCCCAGAAGCTGCAATTTTATTCCGCTAACGGCTAACCTTGGGTCGAAGTATTCCATCAAGCTATGAGAAGGTTTGAATACGTATTCATTCATACCCACATCGTATTTGTATTTGGCCTGTTTAAGGAATACATCCAGGTTTTTGCTGCTGCCAGGTTCCAGGTGCTCAAATAGCTGATAAAGTTTTTCTTCAGTAGCTGGTACGTTGATCGTATCATTTTTGCCAAAATAGATGCGATAGGAAGGATCCAATCTTTTTAATTCGTAAAAATCAGCAGTTGTCTTGTTGAATATTTTATAGAAGTTTTCGAATACGTCGGGCATCCAATACCAACTTGGTCCCATATCAAATGTAAAGCCATCTTTTTTCCAGATTCTGGCCCTTCCGCCTGCCATCTCATTCTTTTCGATTACAGTAACATCACATCCTTCTTTTGCAAGTAAGGCTGCGGCAGAAAGCCCTGCGAAACCAGCGCCGATAACTATAATCTGGGGTTTTTTATTCATAGTGTAAATAAAAGGATTTTCCTTCATTTTGTTTGGATAATAATGAAAAGGAGTGTGTTCGTTTAGCAGTGCGGGCCTGTTCATTCGCTGGCGCGTGCTATCACAACATGTGTCCATGTATTTACGTTCCTTTTATTACATTTGCAATTAACCATGTATAAACTCAAACTTTTATCTATTTTACTTATTTTCAGCGTAAATTTTTGTTATGCACAATTATCCACTAAAGAAATAACCGCGCTGAAAGGCGATATGGTTAAAGCGGTAGATGATGTAAAATTAACCGAGTCGTTGTTGTTTAAGCTCAATAAGTTATCAGATAAAACTGCTTTAGTAACGGCTTATATCGGAACGTTAGAAGCGCTTAAAGCAAAACATGCCTGGAATCCATACAACAAGATCAAGTATGTAAAAGTTTCCATGCAAACCATGCAAAAGGCCATTAACATGGATAAAGAAAACATGGAAATTCGTTTTATGCGCTATTCTATCCAGCACTATACGCCTTCGTTTTTAGGTTTTAGTAAAGAGTTGATACTGGATAGGAAGGAAATTGTTAAACACTATCAAAATGGAAGCTTCGGTGTGGCCGATCAGGCGCTGGTTAAAAATGTAGCTAAGTTTATGGTAGAAAGTAATCGTTGTACGCCAGAGGAAGTTAAAATTTTAAAAAAATACATTTAATGCACTACATATATTTATTAATCAATATTGCAGTAATTTTCTTCCCGCTGGTATTGTCGTTCGATAAGAAGGTGCATTTTTTTAGTAAATGGAAATACGTTGTGCCCGCTATATTAATTACTGGCGTAGTATTTTTGATCTGGGATTTACTTTTTGTTAAACTTGATGTCTGGTCATTCAACCCTGATTATATCGTTGGTATTAACCTCTGGGGGCTTCCGCTGGAAGAGATGTTATTTTTCTTAACTGTTCCTTATGCCTGTGTTTTTATCTATGAATGCTTAAATGCTTATTTCCCTAAAGACCACCTTCAGAAATATAGCCTCGCGCTTAGTAATCTATTTTTGGGTTTGTGTATCGCTATCCTTTTCTTCGGTTTCCGCCACTGGTATACATTAATCAATTTCGGTTTTCTTTTCGTTGTACTGGCTTATGTTGAGTATCTTAATACGAAACTCCGTTTTATGTATAAGTTTTACCGGGCTTATTTGATAGCTTTGATACCTTTTTATATTGTAAATGGCTTTTTGACGGCAATTCCAGTTGTGATTTACAATAACAAAGAAAACCTAAATTTCAGGGTAGGTACGATTCCATTCGAAGACCATTTTTATTTAATGAGTCTGCTATTGATGAATATTTATCTCTACGAATGGTTTAAAAACCGGGCAAAAAAATAATGGATTTGCCCGTTTATACCAAGCAACAGCTGGCCCTTCGCAATGGCCAGGATAAACCACAAATTTGGGTGGCTTACAAAGGTTTTATTTATGATATGACTGAAAGCCGATTGTGGCGAAATGGCAAGCACTATGAGCATTGGGCGGGCCAAGATTTAACAGATGAACTCCCCGATGCACCACATACGGAGGCTGTTTTCGAAAAGTTTACGCCAGTTGCACTGCTGGCTAATCAGAATGTATCTTAGTTAGGCTGGCTTGTTTAAGCTCTTTAAATTCTGATGGACGCTTTCCTATCATTTTAAAAAAAGTGTTGCTGAATGAAGAAATGCTGTTATATCCCACTTCATAAGCAATTTCGCTTATGGTTAAATCGGTTTCCAATAATTTTTCCATCGCCTTGATCATTCTAGCCAATTTCAGGTATTGGAAAAACGAGATATCCATGGCAGATTGAAATAATCTGGATAATGTACGCTCGCTGAAGCCTGCTGATTTGCCTACCGTTTCGAGGCTTAATTTATCATCCGAGAGATTTTCGATAATATGCTTTAGCACTGGTCTTAAGCGTTGATTCTCTGTAGTGGGCAAGGCGATGGGTAAAGGGTTGTCACTTACTACAGGCAAAATGTTTTTAAGCGTATTCAAAAAATCATACTCATGAGAGGTAGGTAATATATTTCCATTCCATCGCTCAGAAAACAAAAACATCTCTAGCAGTAAGTTATTTACAGGATAAATTCCGATCTGCTTGTAAAACGGATTTTCATCATCAGTAGTGGTGTCAAAGTAGATATTTCTAACAATTGCCGCCTGATAACGGTGCTGCAGATGGTGTTCAACACCAGCCGGAATCCACACATAATGTCTTGCCGGCAGGAAATAAGATTTTTCCCTGGTATAAAGAAAAATAATTCCTCCTTCTACATAAGTGAGTTGCCCTTTTAGGTGTTTGTGGTCTTGAAATCGGTCTTCGAACCTGCTGTGCCAAACGTACATGGTTTCTGGTTTTTCGTCGATTGCAAATAAAAGATCTTCGTTGCTAACTTTTAACATTTGGCTGGTTTGAATAAATATCTGTCGTTTTAGATAAAACAAAGAAACAATACTCTGGCGAAATTTGCATCATTAATTAACAGATATGAATTTTATAACGATTAAAAGAATCTTTCGGATGTGCATTCCTTTTCTTTTAACATCAAACTTAATCTATGCACAAGAAGCGGGTATTACGCTTAAACAGATCTGGGCATTAGCTGACAGTAGCAGCAAGAAAATAGAAATACAACAATTGGAAGTTCAGGCAACCGATACGAAAATAAAAGCCAGCAAAGCTGAGCGCCTGCCGGAAATATCTGCACAGGGAACTTACGCACACGTGTTGCCTTTGCCCATTTACGAAAATGGTTTGTTCCATGCGCCATCGCAATTTGAAGTGGCACCAACGTACTACAGGGCGGGGGCAGATGCCTATTTGAACCTATACAATGGTGGTAAAACCAACACGGAAATTGCAGCTGCGAAAGTAGAAAATGAATTAAGTAAAGTGGGGTTGAATGAGCGTAAACAAGAGATCCACTATACTTCTGCAGTTTATTTCTACGATGTTTACCGGAATCTCTCCTACAAATACTTGCTGGAGCAGGATATTAAAGAAAGAGAAAAACAGTTAGCCGAGATTAACCAACTATATAAAAATGGTACCATTTTAAAGAGTGATGTATTGCGTGCAGCGTTGCGTCTTTCTAAACAACACATGTTGTTAACCGAAATTGAGAACAGCATCAAAATTGCAAAACAAAAGCTTAATCTATTACTCGGCCGACCAGATGATGAGCCTTTGAACCCACAAATTTCGGGGGAAGAAACAGATGCTGTCACATTGAAGCAGGCTAATGATTATTTTACTGAAGCTACAGCTTCCTCTTTGAAAATACAGGTATCAGAAAAGGAGCAACAACTCGCTAAACTAAAGCTTAAACAGGTTAAGTCAAATATTTTGCCTTCTTTGGGCTTCTTTGCAGAATACGCATATGCTTATCCGCAAATACAGTTTTATCCTTATGCATTATCGCTTTATAGCAATGGAATGTTTGGCTTGAAACTTAAAATTCCAATCTCATCCTGGTATACCAATCAGCATAAAGTGAAAGAGGCAGAAATCAGATTGCATCAGCACGATGTGGAAGACCAAGATGTGAGAGATCACATTCGCCAGGAAGTCAGCGAAAACTATATCAGGTATAAGGAATCGGTACAACGCATCACGGTTGCGGAAGAAAATATTAAGCAAGCGACTGAAAGTTACCGGATTGTACAAAATACCTATTTCAATCAGCTTTCTCTTTTAACTGATTTGCTTGATGCAGAAACGCAGTTACTGCAATCGAAATTCGAATTGACAACTGCAAAAGTAAATGCCAAAATTCAATATTATCAATTACAAAAAGCCATAGGAAATTTATAAAATGAACACACAAACACAAAGTAAAGCTGATAAAATGATCAGTAAAATCACATCAATTATTGCATTATTAGTGCTTGTGATTTTATTGATTTGGGGTGGCAAAACGCTTTTCGGCTATGTAAAATACGAAGAGACCAATGATGCGCAGGTGGATGAATATATCAATCCAGTTACCGCGAGGGTTGGTGGTTACATCAAGGAAGTTAGGTTCGAGGAAAACCAGGAAGTAAAGAAAGGTGATACCCTTGTATTAATTGATGATGACGATTATACGGTTCAGCAGGATGAGGCTGCGGCTTCTTTACAGAATGCCCAGGCACAGATTTCTGTTCAGCGAAGTAATATTACTACAGCAAAAAGTAATGCTGCGGTATTACAGGCGAAGATTGCCTCAGCGAAGGCTAGGTTATGGAAACAGCAAGCCGATTATGATCGTTATAAAAAGCTGTTCGACGCGGAATCTGCTACCCGCCAGCAGCTGGAAACGATAGAGAGCTTATTGCAGGTAGCGCAAGCAGAATATCAGGCAGCCAGGGCAGATTATGCTGCCGCAGTCTCGAAAACAAACGATGTTGAGGTACAAAGCCAGGTATTACAGTCTGAAATTAAACGGCGTGAAGCAGTAGTTAAACGCAATAACTTAAACACTTCTTACACCATTATTGTAGCGCCATATAATGGGAAAATGGGGAGAAGAACTATCCAGGAAGGTCAATTGGTTCAAAACGGCCAAACCATTGCTTACATTGTGGATAAAAGCGCAGGCAAGTGGGTAGTGGCTAATTTTAAAGAAACACAGGTAGGGAAGATGTTTGTGGGCGAAAAAGTATCCGTAGAAGTAGATGCCTTTCCCGGGAAAACATTCCCAGGCGAAATTGAGTCGCTTTCTGGTGCTACCGGCTCCCGCTTTTCTTTATTACCTCCTGATAACGCCACCGGAAATTTTGTAAAGATTGCACAGCGGATTCCGGTTCGGATTCATTTAAATAAGAATGACGAGGGTTTAGCCTTCTTAAGTGCCGGAATGAGTGCAAGTGTTAAAGCTGAGAAACATGACTGATAAACTCCCCATATTTAAGGCCCGTGTGCCTGAATGGCTGGTAATGGTTAGTATCTTCGCTTTGCTATTGTCATCCGTGCTGTTATTTGCACTCTCTACTGCAGATGGCACCGCCGCGGCAGGATATTATGGTGCAGAACCTTCTGACATCCAGTTCTCTTTATTGATGTTTTATGCCGCTGTTGCAAGCTTCGCCGTTGTAGAACGCCGGTTTTCCGCCAGGGTGGTAACCAAGGATTATCTGTTAATCTGCATTGTGCTTGAAATTCTAATCGCCTATTGCTGCTACCACACGCATGATATTTGGCTTATTTTTGTGCTCCGTTTTTTACAGGGAATCGTAAACTGTGGCCTCACCAGCATTTCTTTGAACTTGCTATTTAGCAAGTTACAGACCGAGCATGCAAAAGAGGTAGGTTATACCATTTTTTATGGGATGATTCTTGGGGTATCGCCAATTACCGCGCTTTTTTCTGTGCCAATAGTAGAAAACTATGAATATAATACGCTCTATAAAGCGATAATATTTTGTTTTCTTCCAAGTGCTGCACTGCTTTATTCCGTTCTAAACCGCACAAGTATGTTAAAGAAAATGCCTCTTTACAAACTAGATTGGACAAGCTTTTTCTTGTTTGCCACACTGCTGGTGCTCATTGCTTATGTTTTAATTTATGGGCAAGAGCGCGACTGGCTTGAAGATCCAAATATTGTTTTTTCTATTGGAGGCATTATAGGCCTGGCAGTGGTTTCCGTATTCAGGCAGTTAAGCTTAAAGCGGCCATCCGTAAATTTAAATGTGTTTAGATCAAGAAATTTTAAGATTGGTCTTTTGTTTCTGGTGATTTTATATCTCATTCGTGGCGCGTTTAGCTTAACGTCTAGCTATTTTATTAATGTCCTGGGGATGGATTCCCTACATGCCAATGAGATGATGTTGTTCAATATTGCCGGAGTGGTTGTCGGGTCCACAATGGCGATCAAGGTTTTGGTATTGAAGAAATATTCAAGAACCCTTTGGATGGCTGGCTTTACTTTGCTGTTTGTGTTTTTTTTATGGATGTGCTTATTATTTGCAAGTGAAGCTGATACGCAAAATTTCTACCTGCCTTTATTTTTGCAGGGTGTTGGCGGAGGTATGGTAATGTCACCGATTGTGATGTTCATCATGTCATCGGTGCCCGAAAACTTAAGTCAATCTGCATCCTCAGTTGGGATTTTAGCCCGCTTTTCTACGTTTAGTTTAAGTCTGGCTTCTATCAACTATTTTCAGTTGTATTTTAAAGGGAAGCACAAAGATGATCTGAGATCAAGCCTAACTGCACTGGATTATAATGTGACTGATCGTTTGAGCATGTATCAGCGTGTACTATCAAGCAAAGGAATGCCAAAAGACGAAGCTGGGAAAGCTGCAATTGGCTTATTAAATAAGGCCGTGCAAAAGCAAACGTTTTTAGAATTTTGCGTCAGTTATTATGAAATTATCGCGCTGCTTTGCCTGGCTAGTATCTTGCTAATTGCGATTCAGCCTGTAATTAGTAGAACTGTTATTAATTTAAGGGGTAAACAGCCGGCGGCAGTTGGCTTTTAATCCATTTTAGTCGTCCCAAATATTGATTTATTAAAAAGCCGCAAAGTTTGGTTATAATCAGACTTGCGGCTTTTGTTATTTGAGCTGTTCGGATAACATTGATCTTCAGCCAGGGCGGTACAATATTCTATGCTTCGATGGTGAATGAACTTAAGTTTACAAACTCTTGAATTCTACCTGACACTTCTGCTTCGGTAAGGTTCAATAATTTTTCGGTTCCAAATTTCTCCACGCAAAAAGAGGCCAGGGCAGAACCATAGATGATTGCGTTTTTCATGTTGTTAAAATTAATGGTGCCTACTTTAGCCAGGTAGCCGATGAAACCACCGGCGAAAGTATCTCCAGCACCTGTAGGATCAAAAACTTCTGCTAATGGCAATGCCGGAGCAGAGAAAATCTGGTCTTCGTGGAACAGTAATGCCCCATGTTCACCTTTTTTTATGATTAGATATTTTGGTCCCATGGCAAGAATTTTTTTGGCTGCTTTCACCAAAGAATATTCTCCTGATAACTGACGGGCTTCTGCATCGTTGATGGTTAATACATCTACCATTTTAATGGTTTCTAACAAATCATCCATCATAATGTCCATCCAGAAGTTCATGGTGTCCATCACAATCAGCTTCGGGCGGTTTTTAAGGCGTTTAATCACCGTTTGTTGTACTTGAGGGGTTAAGTTTCCTAACATTAAAAATTCGCAGTCCTGGTAGCTTTCAGGAATAATCGGATCGAAATTTTCCAATACGTTCAATTCTGTAATTAACGTATCGCGGCTGTTCATATCGTTATGGTATTTGCCCGACCAGAAAAATGATTTTTCGCCTTCTTTGATCTGTAACCCTTCAGTATCAATTCCGTGATTTGTAAAGGTATCGATATCTGCTTTTGGGAAATCATCACCCACAACAGCAACAATTTTTGCGTTATTATAGAAGTAAGAAGCAGCTAAACTTGCGTAAGTTGCAGCCCCACCAACAATTTTATCTGTTTTTCCGAAGGGAGTTTCAATAGCATCAAACGCTACAGTACCTATGATTATCAGGCTCATATATTTTTATTTGAATTTTTTTAAAAATTTTTCACTGCAAATATTGCATAAATAATTTAAAAGCCCTAATATTGCATTCCCAAAACGAACAAGGGTTTGCAAGCTGAAAAGCCTTAAGAACCTCGATTTGGGAAACAACCAGCACTCCTTCTTAGCTCAGCTGGTTAGAGCATCTGACTGTTAATCAGAGGGTCGCTGGTTCGAGCCCAGCAGAGGGAGCGAAAATCCTCACAGTAATGTGGGGATTTTTTATGACAAACTTGCTAAATGATTTTAGCAAAAATTAAAGATTGACCAGAATAAATTCCTTCTTAGCTCAGCTGGTTAGAGCATCTGACTGTTAATCAGAGGGTCGCTGGTTCGAGCCCAGCAGAGGGAGCTGATAATTAATCAGTTAGCCCCACTTAGTCCGAGTGGGGCTTTTTATTTGCACAAAATTTGCACAGTCAAAATTTTTACTGATTTTTTTCCCGGAAACAGCTAAGATAAAAAACCCTCAAGATTTTTGGAATTCAGCTGCTTTAAAAGAAATTGTAAGTGAACTCCAAAAAATTTTTAGCAGGACGAAAACCAGTTTGCACAAAATTTGCAGAGATTTTATTGTTTATTGCATGGAGGCAAATGTGTAAAGCTTTGCTTGCCCGACTGTTAGTAAATTGACAGGTAGGAGTCAAACGGATTGGTTTTTCCACAACTGCCCATAACATTGAACTTCCCCCCCCGAAATCTCAATTAGTATAGATGACCTTACCTTTTTACTATCTCCAAATTTTTAGTTTGAGTCTAGCCCTTGTATTTTCCATTATTTCACGGTTAAATGATAATTTAAAGTCTTATGAAACGTACGTTATTGTTGCAGAAGGTAACCTCCGGTGCGTTTGTCCGACATAAATTCTAAACTACTTAATTTTGGCTATTTGCTTACCGTTTTAAAACGGTAAGCAAATAGTTTGGCGATAGTAAGCGGACCAACAAACAAATTTATCTAAGGTAATTGCGAGTGCCGCAGCGCGATTAAACGGGAAGAAAGCTGGCAGTTCATAATAGTTCAAGCCTAATCTTTTCGTGTACTTCGGTTATTGTCATTTCCGTTCTTCTATTATTTCTGATTCAATGATACTGTTTAAATTTATATTTGCACCTTCCATCAGAAAAACACTTGCTCCGAATTCTCGAGCATATGGGTTTTTAACTTCCCCAATTTTAGTAATCTTTTTAAAGAATGGCCTTTCCCTTTTACGTTGTGGATCTTCATCCTCTGCCCAGGTGATCATGATCATATCCTGGAATGGTTTTTCCATGCGGAACCAATTTAGATAATCATCGCTATAGGCAACAGCTCGAATATCATGATACCTAGAATAGTAATTTATCGCACCTGCCTGCCCATAGTTATCTGCGCGTACCAAAACAGTGCTTTTATTCTGAACCCGGCTGTATGCAATATCAGCCAAATGAGCAATTTCCTTCCATCCCTGCATATCCGCATAATCTTGTGGCAACGCATGGTTTTTGCCATCTTCCCATCGAAGCGATCCCACGCGTTCAAACCGCTTTCTATGTTTAATGATCTGCATTGGGGAATATACTGGCATTACCAATGGCAGCACGTATATAAACGACACAACCGTAAAAATTACGACAGCGCCCCATATAGAAGCGTATTTTGATAATACCTGTCCAAAATATACTGCACCGAAACAAAGCAGAACAGGGTAAAGCCCCAAAGTGTAATAGTCCTTTCCATGGAAATAGATAAATATCAACATTGTGAATAAATATGTCAATATAATCCAACGGTATTTTGCAAAGGGTTTATAGAAGATTAAGGTGCAAATACCTGCCAGGAGGAAAAAAATAGAGTTGGCGAAAAACAAAAGCTGGCTGAACAAAAAGGGTATTAAATCCATATGTACCAGCTGTGTTCTTTGTAAGAGTTTCATGTGGTGCATTACTGGAAAGCCACGGTTAATTTGCCATAGGATATTGGGAAGCGCAATTGACAGCGCAAGCAGAATTGCAAAATAAAAATGTTTAGAGGCAAGGATTTTTCGTTGTTCCCCGATTAAAATTGCAGGAACCAATCCGATAACCAGGAACAAAATGTTGTACTTGTTCAAAAACCCGAGTGCAATGGCGATGGCAAAAAGGTACAGATATTTTTCCTGCTCACGATCAAAATACCGGATCAGGTAATAAAAAGCTGCGGTCCATGCCAAAACATCGAACGAGTTTGGTTGATAAAGTGTGTTCAACTTTAAGTAGATCGAGCAGATCATAGCGGTGCAAACCAGGCATGCAGCCAAAAGATTTCCTTTTATGGCGCCAACAATCTTCCAACAATAAACGATGGTCAGTGCACCGATAAAGGCGGGAAAAAATCGCACAAGGTAAAATCCACCACCAAACAATTTGATTACCCATGAAAATACAGAAATTAATGGGGGAACGGAGGTGAAACCAAATGCCATATGGTTGGCTTGATCCAGATATAGGAATTCATCTCGGTGTAAATCATATGCGCTGTCAACGAGCGCATAGCTTAAAATAATCTTCAGAACGATAAATAAACCAAGGAAAAAGTTTTTTTTTAATGTAGTTTTCAAATCATGAGCGTTCATATTTAACTATTTTTTTAAAGGTGCAAGCATTTAAGTTCAAATGTAATAAAAGAATAATACTAAAGATTTCAGCGAAGGTCAGCTTACATGCCATTTTTGAATGTGACCTAGCAGATATTTGCTACTCAGATTAGAAAGGTGTGGCCCGTATGCATTATCTCCTATCTCCTCATAAAACAAGTTTAATGCTTATATCATTATTCTGGTTATTTTGCGAAGTGAAACAAGTGTCTTACAATTCCACCGTTTTGCAGGCAAGACCAAGGCATCACAAGCGTAATTTTAGGCATATCGCGCTGATCTACAAGCGTCATGCTAAATTCAACTTTAATCCTTACTAGTAAAAAATCATTATCTGGATACATTTAGATTGAAATATTTCTGTTACATTTGGTTCGAATTTTAAAAAAAAATCAGCTTATACTGATGGAAAAAATTCAATCCTCCTATGTCTATAAAAATTAGTTGCGCGCTCTATATAGATAATTGTTTTATAGTTTAAAAATTAATGTAAATGAAATTCAAACCAAGTGTCATTTTGTTTGTGGCTATGCTTACCTGGTGTAATGTGGCTTTTAGTCAGAAAGTTACCAATTCAAAAAATCAAAAAGTCAATTCAAAAAGCTTTTTTAAGTATAGTTCTCCTCAATGGCGGAAAGACAACTATATTGTTAACCGTGATTCTGCATTTGCTAATCCATATTTTGCTGTTCAGAAATTACAGGGCGGTAACCGCAGGTTTGTAGAAGGAAGAAGTATTTATCCACGTCAGGATGCTGCTTTAATTAAAAAGTTAGCAGAAGGTCAATCTCCTTTTGCGGTAATTGTTGGCTGTTCAGATTCAAGGGTTTCTGCTGAAATTCTTTTTGATCAAGGCTTTGGAGATTTGTTTGTAACCAGAACTGCAGGCCAGGTTATGACAGATGCCTCATACGGTACCATTGAATATGCAGATTTGATTTTAAAAACCAAATTGATTTTAGTTTTAGGTCATACCAATTGTGGAGCTGTAAAAGCTGCTGTTGAGCATCCTGACAATTTGCCTGGACACATTTCGCCACTTATCGCTTCTATTAAACATGCAGCAGATACCGCAAAAGCACAGCCTGGCAACGTCTTGGATAATGCAATCCGGTTAAATGTAATTAATCAGGTAAAAGAATTGCGTAATCTAGATCCGGTACTTAAAAAGAACTATGAAGAAGGTAAAATCCTGATTATTGGTGCCGTTTATGATTTACAAACAGGTAAAGTATCATACCTTCCAGAAACATTGAAGAATTTACCAGCCAGTAAATATGGACAGAAGAACATCACAGGTTCGTAGCCTTTCGGTATATTAACCTTGTTGTCGCTACGCTTCTATCCAAAAGATAATTAGTAATTTAAGTCTTACCCGCAATGGTAAGGCTTTTTTTGTTGTTAAGATTTATTCAGTTTATACTGCTTTAACCGACATCACAATCTGATCGAACTCATCGCCGGGAACTAAAGCCCTCGCCTTAATGCGCATTTTATATACGTAAATGGTATTTGCTGAATACTCCAGGATAACAGCAATAGCTTTCACATCATGAATACCCAACCTCATCAATGCAAATATCCGTAGATCTGTATTCAGTAAGTCTGGATGCTTCGGCCAGATTTGGTGCTCTTTGCTAAGGAGAGAATTAAATACTTCAATGAAATTGGGAAAGATACTCATGAATACGCTGTCGAAGGTGTTAAATAATACCTCACGTTCTTTTTTGATGTTAATTTCATGTAGCGATGGAAGGATTTCGCCATACCTTCGTGCAAGAATTCTTCGTTCTACATTTTTCTTTAGTCGATCGAGTTTGAGAATATAGCCAGAGATGACATCAAAAAAGTAACCGATGTATTTTTCGTTTACAGTGGCATACTCACGTAGCTTATCATTGATGATTGACAGCTGATGGTTGATTGTTTCCAGCTCTTGATTTTTGTCCTGAATGATTTGCTCTTTAACCTTTAGTTTTTTCAGCTGTACAAAAATTAGAAATGAAACCAATGCAATTACAATCGTAACCAGAGAAATGATTACCGAATAAATCATAAACCTATTCTTATCCTGCTGGCTTTTCAAATTAATACGTGCAGCAATATCTGGCAGGATGGATTCGATTTTAAGTTTGCGAAGGCGGTTTCCATAGAATCCTGCATCATCTCTTGATTGCTGGATGAAAAGATAAGCATCTTCTAGGTAGCCATTTTTAAAAAGATCTTCAGCCAGCAGGAGTGAGGCCAGTGTTTCTCTCGTCGAAGAGCGAATATCGTAAAGTGCAGATTCAGCCAGGAGACAAATCCTTTCATCGTTTTTGTTTTCGTCTTGATAGAAAGCAGCCAGTGCGGTTAACAGCCTTGCCCGATTGTGTGCAGTTAATTGATGATTCTTTAATATTTTTAAGAAATACGTTGGCTGCTTATTGATCTCGCCAGCTACTACTTGCCGATTGCCTAGGGTAAAGAGCAGATCCAGCGAGTTTGGCTGGCAAAGTGCTTTGGCAGAGTCCAGGTATTCTATCGCCTTTCGGTTATAGGGGGTTGTGAAGTTTGGGTCGTTGTTATAAATCGCCAGATTCGAATAGGCACCCGACTTCAGGCAGTAGAAATCATATTTATATTTTCTATCAAGCCTCGATTTATCGATTTGCGCTAAATAATCAAATGTTTCCTTAAACATGCCGGCATGCAATAACAGCGAAGCAATTTTTACTTTGCTTTGTGCCAGTTTTACCTGGTCTTGCATTTCAGTACTAATTTCGAGGAGTTTCTTTCCGTAGAAGTAAGCTGAGTCAAACTTGAAATACTCATACTCATCAAATAATCTGGTGATTTGATGATATCTGTTCCCTTTATTTTTGGATAAAGCCAATTCAATAGATTTAATCCGGGATACTTTTTGTCCATCATAAATCGCTTTTCTAGTTATCTCGAACTTTAGCTGATTTAAAAGGCTATCTTTTTTAGTGGAAGAGAAACTTGCAAATGAAAATTTTAACAAGAGCAGGATAACGATTAAACGTTTCATTTATCAGGGATAGGTTATTCCAAAAATAATGAATTTGTGTATCAGTAAAACGTTTAATTAACAAATAAGTCTCTAAAAGAATACCGTTGCCGGAACTTAAAACCCACAGCTTATCGCTACTTAATAAGGAAATTATTGGAGAATGTTATTCATCATTTTTCACCGCATGAAGAAAATAAGGCAAAAAGATCTAATTGCCGCCCATCGAAGTACCTCTTTTGCTATACTGATGAGCACTTTTAAATTTGGTTTTAGTTGTTGCAACAGTCAAAAAGCTTATATCTTTTGCATCGATTATTATTGTAAGTATTTGTTAGCCATTTGGTTATATTTATATTGATGCGTTTTTTTTTATACATTTTCGTTTGTTGTACCCGCTGCTAGCATTTCCTCCTGCATGAGTTCTAAATTAGGTGTTTCAATTGCCGTCCCAGGGGCATTCTGAAATGATTAACCAAATAGATACTGCAAATCTGAATTGTCGAAAAGGAGTAATTAAATTCTTCAGACTTCAGGATCTGCCAGATCAACCTAGCGATTATGAGTAAAAATAAGCCACCTTAATGGAGCATTCCATCATACCGGAATGTGATTTTAAAATAGCCAGATGGCTCGCGGTCTCTTTGACTTTTGTGAAAATCGATATTTCAGTTACATCAAAAAAAAGCAATAAACTAACCAAAAAATAATAGATCTATTTTATGTACAAGAGACTTCTACTCTTACTGAGCATTTGCTCACTTCTTTGTATACTTTCCGCTCCTGCCCATGCGCAAAGCAGGGTTATTACCGGAACAATAACCGATGTGGCAGACGGCACAGCGCTTCCGGGCGTTACAGTTGCAGATAACGCTAAAGCTGTAACCACATCTACCAATAAACAAGGAAAATATACCATTACTATTCCTGCCGGAACAAAAAGCCTAACCTTTAGTTACATTGGCTATCAGGCCAAAACGGTAACCATTACAACAGCTGATGTAATCAATGCCACGCTAAGTTCTGCTTCCAATAACCTTGAAGAAGTGGTGGTGGTGAGCGTAGGTTATGGCACGCTGGACAAAAGAGAAGTATCCAGTTCAATTACGCACGTTTCAGGCAAAGACCTGCTTACAGTTTCCTCAAATAACCCGTTAATGTCGCTTCAGGGAAAGGTGCCGGGATTAAATATCACGAATACTTCTGGCGGTGACCCCAATTCAAGTCCGAGCATTCAGCTACGCGGCGTTTCCTCCCGAAATGCTGGGCTGGGTCCGCTTTATGTAGTTAATGGCATACCTGGAGGCAACATCGATAACATTAATCAAAATGATATCGAAAGTATTGATGTGTTAAAGGGTGGCGCGGCATCGGCCATATATGGCACGCGTGGCAGTAACGGCGTAATTATCATCACAACCAAAAAAGGCGGAACTACGTCTCAAATGTTCTATGATGGTTTCATGAGTTTTGATTACCTCACCAATGCGCTACAGAATTTAACAGCTGATGAATTTATAGCTAACCGTGTGGCCAACAAACAGGGGCAGGATTATAAATCAAAAACCAATTGGCTAAAAGAGGTTACGAATGAGCCGGCCTTTGCACAAAAACATACCGCGCAATTTTCTGGCGGTACTGCTAAAACAAATTTCTTCGCCTCTGGCGATTACCGCGATGCCGATGGGATTGACTTAAGAGCGCACAAAAGAGAATACGGCGCCCGGTTAAACATTAACCACACCACCGATAACAATATGTTTGTTGCCACATTAACCGCAGCGCCAAGGTATATGAAGACCAGTAATTCTGATCAGGGAAACTTTAACAATGCGCTCACGCTGAATCCGACTTATCCGATTTTTAACAACGCTGGGAAATATAATTACATCAACACCGGTTTTTTTTCCAACAACCCTGTAGAAAATGCGAATGAAATTAAATCAGAAGCCGAAATTAAGGAACTTGATTTGAACGGGTCACTTCGAATGAATATTCTGAAGAATTTAAGTACAACGGTTATGGTTTCGCAAATCAACAAATCGACCAAAAATTTGTTTTTCAGCCCCTCAACACTTTCCTCCATTGTGCAGGCCAATAAGGTTACGCAAACCAATTATGCCTCTCAGGAACAGGTTGAGGATGATCAAAAGAATATAGAGTGGACTGGAAACTATTCAGAAGACTTTGGAAGGCACCATTTTAAACTACTTGGTGGTTATTCTTACTCACTTTATAATTTTAAAAGATTTAAAGCGCAGAACTATGATTTTCCATTTGATACCTATCTTTGGAATAATCTCGGCTCAGGGCTTTATAATGGTGGCGCCGCAGGTCAAGGCCAACAAGCAGTCGCATCTACGCAAAATGGTTCTACCTTAATCTCATTTTTTGGGCGTTTAAATTATGATTTCGAAAATAAGTACATTTTAACAGCAAGTTTAAGACGCGAAGGTTCATCGAAATTCGGAGCCAATAATAAATGGGGAAACTTTCCTGCAGTTTCTGCAGCCTGGAGAATTTCTGAGGAGAAATTTTTGAAGGCGACTCTTCCGTGGGTAGATGAGTTAAAACTAAGGGCAGATTTCGGGGTAACTGGTAATCAGGATTTCGATAATTACCGCTCGCTGCTGCTATATGCTGGTGCGGGTTACTTCCCGTTTAACGGGCAATATTACCAGGTTTATGGGCCATCTTCCAACGTAAACCCAGATCTAAGCTGGGAGAAATCTGAAAATTTTAACGTTGGTTTAGACTTTTCTGTGCTCAACAGCCGCATCAGTGGATCACTTGATTATTACATCCGCACTAATAAAGATTTGCTCGGCGACTATACCGTACCTGTTCCGCCCAATACACAGCAAACTACATTTACAAACGTAGGCACTATGAAAAATTCTGGTGTCGAACTTGCTTTGAGTGGTCAGGTGGTGAAGGGCGAAAATTTCAACTATACCATTAACACCACTTTTGCTTATAACCGCAACAAATTTATTTCGTTTTCTAACGAGATTTATAAGGGAGGGATCTTCCAGGATGTAGCCGGGCTACCAGCTCCAGGATCTCCGGGAACTATTCAGCGGATACAGGAAGGCCACAGCATTGGTGAGTTTTACATGTTGCGTTCTGCTGGTGTGAATGAAAGCGGAGCACTTCTCGTTTATAGAAACGATGGTTCTACAGTTCAAGCCAATCAAGCTTCTAATGATGATAAACAATTTGTGGGCAACGGCTTACCTAAATTTATCGCCTCTTTAGGTAATACTTTTAGTTATAAACGCTTTGATCTAGGCATCTTTTTCCGGGGAACATTCGGCTATAAAATTTTTAATACTTATGCCTTTTATCTCGGAACACCTTCCAGCCAAACTGATGCCAATTTGTTGAAATCCGCTTATGATAGTAAAAGCAAATATTCATTACTTAAGAATAGTGCAACTACCTCTATCGCTTCAGATTATTTCTTAGAAAACGGATCGTTCGTTAAAATTGATAACGTTTCGCTGGGTTACAGACAACCGTTGAATAACAAATACCTCAAATCAGTACGTTTCTACGCTGCCGGAAGAAACCTCCACACCTTTACAAAATTCACCGGTGGAGATCCGGAACTGGTGGAGGTGAACGGATTAACACCAGGCGTAAAGACCAACTTAGATTATTATCCCTCTACGCTTCAACTCATCTTTGGTTTACAGGCGACTTTTTAAAACTGGAAAAAATGAAAAAATATAAAATACTGTTTAGTGCTTTTTTTGCGATGCTTTTGTTGGCTTTCGGATGCACAAAATTAGATGAAAAGGTTTACGACCAGGTTGATGCCGCTAATTTTCTAACCCGTCGGGATGATGTAATCCGCGATTTCCTTCGCCCCTTTGAACACGCTTACTGGAGCATTCAGGGGAATGATGTGTATGCCGTGGGCGAGAATTCTACCGATGAAATTGGTACTTATAACCGCCAGGGCGATTGGCAGGATGGCGGATATTACCAGCGGATGCATTACCATACCTGGACTCCGCAAGATGGCTTTACTACTGGTGCCTGGAGAAACTTCTACCAGGGAATTGTACTGGCAACAAACTCCCTTCAAGACATGGAAGGAATTAGTGACCCGGCCAAACTAAGTGTAACAAACGAGGAATTAAATAATTTCAAAGCAGAACTGAGAACGTTACGGGCATGGTTTTACCTTCGTGCTTTTGATTTCTACCGGAACATCGAAATTGTAACAGATGTAAAAAATTCTACACAGGGTGGAACGCAGTCTACTCCGCAGGAGACTTTCGCTTACATTGAATCAGAGCTTAAAGCGGCCATTCCATTTCTTCCCATCAGGGAACAGTTGGGGGCTAACGGGATAGGACGGTGGACTAAAGCCGCCGCCGCCACCTTACTTGCCCGCCTTTATTTGAACGCAAAGGTGTATATCGGTACAGATAAATATGTAGAATGTGAGGCCCTTTGTAGAGATATTATTGCAGGCAAATATGGCAATTACACCTTAGATACGAGGTGGGATGCACCGTTTGATTATACCAATAAATCTGCAAATTCTGAAGTAATTTATGGCTTTCCTGGCACATTAACCAGAACTCACTGGCAGTATGAAGGCGGGATGTTTTTCTGGGGCATGACATATGATGCCGCACCACTTTATTGTGGTTTCACCGATTTTGGTCAGTCGAACCCGCGATTTGCCTTACAGCCAGGCCGTGATGTAGATAGTGTAGAATATACTCATGCTTTAGGTAAACCATTTGTGAAATTTCAAAAGTATCCGGATGATGTTCGCTTAAAAAAATATAAAAACCTGGGTGATAGTAAGCGTGAAGGAATGTTTTTATATGGTTACTTGCCTTATACTAAAACCGTTAACGGCGTAAGCAGACCTGATACCGTTAGGGGAAATAAAGGACCTTATGCGCTTTATATCAGAGATCAGGTTGGTTTCTTTTTAGGTGCCAAGCCGGGTACAAAAATCGCAGATAAAGAATCCAATATGAACCACGCCGACCATAATTCGGGAGTTTTTCTGGTTAAATATCCGATTTATCCAACACCCGATCCAAATCGGATTACATCTGCTTATGCTGAAATCCGCCTTTCTGAAGTTTATTATACGCTTGCAGAGTGCAGGTACCGTGCCGGTGATAAAGCTGGTGCAGCCACTTACCTTAACCAGGTGAGGCAGCGGAATTATCCGGTAGGATCGCCAAGCTTATATGCGGCTGGCGGTGCCCAGCTAACCGACCAGGAAATGTTGGATGAATGGGGTAGAGAGTTTATCGGCGAAAACAGGCGCAGAACCGATCTAATTCGCTGGGATGTATTTAATAAAGGTACCTGGTGGGATAAAAAACCAGATGCGGATGGCCATACGCAGATTTTTCCAATAGGCAGGGATATTTTAAATGCTAACCCTAAGCTGAAGCAAAACCCTGGTTACTAGGTTAAAGTTGAAATATATTGTTTAAGAAACCGCAGTAACGAGACCATTTTAACATCGTTACAAATAAGAGCTAAGTTAGTTAGATTTGGATTAGTGGAGTGTCTCTGGTTATCAGAGGCACTTTTTTATTTTTACTGGTTATGATCTGAAGTAAGCAAGATTAAGGTGGATGAAGTGTTTGCGCTCCTTCTGAAGCAGTGTTGCAGATAATTTGATCGTCATTATTTAAATCTTATTTTATGCCTGTTTCTAAATGCCTAAATTTACTTGTCGATAGAAATTTAGGTAACACATGGAAAAGAAAGCACATCAATATAAACTTACCCTGGAATATCTTCAAAATAATAAGGGTGACAAAATAGAAACCTCACCATTGGAATTGGTATTTGAAAATCACGATGATATTTTCGCTATTGTAGAACGGTTGAAGCAAAAGAACCATTTTGATGATATCAACCAGTCGCAGGAATTCGCCATCGGATTAAAATTATTTAGTGAGGTGATGCTTAAAAACCGCAACCATCCATTATTCGAAGAACTTGGGCCTGCATTCGGCCTTTTTATGAAACACCTCAAAGGGAAATAAAAACAAACGTTCCAAATTATTTCCTGATGTTTAATTCATCAAAACTTTGCCTGCTAAGCTGAAGTAATTATTTAACGGAAGATAGCAAACCCATCGTTTCTGCTATTTTGCAGGCCTCAAGCGCATTGCTTACATTCAGCTTTTGAAATATATTTTGTCGGTGGCGGTTAACGGTATTAATGCTTAAGGCCAACTGGTCTGCAATTTCCTTACTTCTTTTGCCGTGTTTAATGAGTTGTAAAATCTCTTTCTCTCTTATAGATAAAAAGCCGTTAAATCTGTCTTCATTGTGTTCTATAATCTTTCCCGTCTGTTTATTCATGATCGCCCCTTGTGGAATAGAAAACCCAGGGTGATCATAAATCCTGTTATATAGACACAGCGCTAGCCAGATACTGCCGTCATCTGAGCTGGCGATATACAACAAACGGTGCTTCACTAAAACATATTTTCCATCTTTATCTTTAATTCTGAGTTTGGTGATCATCTCATAATCCATTCTTTCCTGAATAGTAAGATGATTCAAAAGCTGAAAAAACTCGAATTCCAGGCGGTATTTTTTCTGCAGATCCTCGGTATGGATTTTCTGAAGTAACTGATCTTCCCAAATAGAGTTAATTTCTTGTTCCTTCGCCGAAAGGCCAAATTTATCGGCCACGGCACCATAAAAAAGGTAGCTTTTCCTTGCTTTAAGATCACTTAACACACTAATGCCGTTCTCTAGTCTGCTATACATTTCAGCAATGTGCTTTGCATTTTGGAGCTGTTGATCTGCATCTAACAACGTTTGGAATGATTGAGAGAAGAGTTTAATATCCAGCAGGTCTCGCATTGGTAGAATAGTTAATGGTTATTTATCACCATTGAATCTAATTTGAAGCTTAAATAACTTTGCGAACTTACAAAATTGGGTAGGTATTTAAGGAAAGCTGAAATGCATTATCCTCAAATATTTCTGGAATTTTCGACAGATGAACTTTAAGCAATCAATAAAATGAGAAGAATTTTTTTAGCATTAAGCATACTATGCAGCCTGAGCGAATTAAAGGCACAAAGCTTGGATAAAATGCAGTGGTTTAACGAGCCAGAGAAATGGACCATTCAGCACAACAGTTTAACAATGCAGGTAACGCCAGGAAGCGACTATTGGCGAATAGCCCATTATGGTTTCACCGTTGATGATGCGCCATTCTATTATACCACTTATGGTGGTGAATTCGAAGCAAAGGTTAAACTTACAGGTGCGTATAAAGCGCGTTTTGATCAAATGGGATTAATGCTTCGCATCGACCATAAAAACTATATTAAAACGGGCGTTGAATTTGTAGATGGAAAGTTCAATGTAAGCACCGTAGTTACGCATGATAAAAGTGATTGGAGCGTACTTCCATTAACAGAAGCCCCATCTTTTATCTGGATTAAAGTGGTGCGGAGGCTTGATGCGGTAGAAGTATTTTATTCTTTGGATGATAAAAATTACATCATGACCCGCAATGCTCCTTTACAGGATAATACACCAGTAATGGTTGGTTTAATGGCTGCTAGCCCTGATGGAAAGGGTTTTGAAGCTAAGTTCGAGAACTTTAAAGTAAAACATCTACCAGATCAGCGGAGGCTGGAGTGGTTAAAAACACACCAATAAAATTTACATGCTGCGAAAAAATGTTCTATCGAAAAATTATCCTTAGCTGCCCTTGCTTACTTGAAGATTTAAGTTATTCGATATCATTAAACAATAGAAAAAGCTGATATTTGCAGCTTTAATAACGAATAATGAAATCTACTTTACAACTTTTCGATTTTTCGAAAAGGATCGACTATAAAACTGAGATATTGGCGGGTTTAACAGTGGCCATGACGATGATTCCAGAATCTTTGTCTTTTGCTATTCTTGCTGGTTTCCCTCCTTTAACCGGTTTATATGCTGCTTTTATCATGGGCTTGGTTACTGCTGTTTTAGGTGGCAGACCAGGATTGGTATCTGGCGGCGCAGGGGCAACAGTAATTGTGCTAATTGCGCTAATGAAAAGTCATGGTATTGAATACGTATTTGCTGCGGTTGCGCTTGCAGGTGTTTTTCAAATCTTAGTAGGGCTCTTTAAGCTGGGCAAATTTGTTCGGCTGGTGCCGCAGCCAGTAATGTTTGGTTTTGTTAACGGCTTGGCGGTGATTATTTTCATGTCGCAGTTAGCGCAATTTAAAACACTCGTTAACGGTCAGGTAACCTGGTTAAGCGGAACTGCACTCTACGTAATGCTGGCTTTAGTAGCCCTAACTGTTGCAATTGTAATCTTATTGCCAAAGTTTACAAAAGCCATTCCGGCGTCTTTGGTAGCTATTATTGTGGTCTTTCTGGTTGTTTTCTTTTTCGGAATAGATACCAAGCTGGTTAAAAATATTGCTTCCGTAAGTGGTGGTTTTCCACCTTTTCATATTCCTCAAATTCCATTTAATCTGGATACGCTTAAGATTATTTTTCCTTACGGGTTAATTATGGCAGGTGTTGGTTTAACGGAAGGTTTACTCACCTTGAACCTGGTAGATGAAATTACAGATTCTAAAGGAAACGGAAACCGCGAAAGTATTGCACAAGGTATTGCAAACATGTTAAACGGTTTTTTTACAGGTATGGGTGGCTGCCCGATGATTGCCCAAACACTCGTTAATTTATCTGCTGGTGCGCGGGCAAGACTGTCAGGAATTATTGCAGCATTAACCATCTTACTGATTATTTTGGTTGGCGCACCGATTATTGAAAGGGTGCCTATGGCTGCTTTAGTTGGCGTAATGATGATGGTGGCCATTGGTACCTTTGAGTGGATGAGTTTTAAGGTGATCAATAAAATGCCTAAACAGGATATTTTCATTGGTATTTCTGTTGCAGTGATTACGGTTTGGTTGCATAATCTTGCTTTAGCAGTACTCATCGGCGTTATTATTTCTGCTTTAGTATTTGCCTGGGAAAGTGCAAAAAGAATCCGGGCTAATAAATATATAGGAGAAGATGGTGCAAAATATTATGAAATTTATGGGCCTTTATTTTTTGCATCAGTGGCTAACTTCAATGATAAATTTGATGTTTCTGGGGATCCTGAAAATGTAATCGTTGATTTCAAGGATAGTCGCGTTTATGACATGTCTGGAATCGATGCCTTAAATAAACTCACGGAAAGGTATAAAGCTGTAGATAAAAAACTTCACTTGCGCCACCTGAGTGAAGACTGTAAACGTTTATTGCGCAATGCAGATGGTGTAATTGAAGTAAATGTAATGGAAGATCCGAATTATAGGGTTGCTGTAGAGAAATAATTAAAAATCGAATTCCAGCTGATTACTGGTCAAATGCTCAATCAGAACATCATCATAGAAGCGAGAGAGCGTAATGCCAAGCAAACGAACTTTGGCTGTTCCAAGATTAGCCTCTTCGAGGAGCTTTATAGCTTCTTTAAACATTTGGTCTGCCTGGTTAATGGCAACGGGGAATGACCGGCTCCTGGTGATCAGTTTAAAATCTTCAAATTTTATTTTTAAAGTAACTGTTTTGCCTTTTAACTGGTGTTTTTCCAGGCGGGCCGCAACAGTTTCACTAATTTGCTTTAACAGATCATGCATCACGGCAAGGTCGTTGGTGTCTTCAGAGAGCGTATCTTCGGCCCCAACCGATTTGGTTTCACGATGGGACTGAACCGGGCGATTATCAATTCCACGAACAATTTTATAGTAGAATTTTCCAGATTTCCCAAATTGTGCGATCAATTGCGCTTCACTTAAATTCTTTAAATCGGCGCCGGTATTAATCTGCATGGCTTTCATTTTCGCCGCGGTAACTTTGCCCACGCCAAAAAATTTCTCAACTGGTAACTTCTCCATGAAGGCTTTAATTTTCGATGGGCCGATAAAAGTCAGGCCATCAGGCTTATTCATGTCCGATGCAACCTTCGCCACAAATTTATTAATGGAAACGCCGGCAGAGGCAGTGAGATTTAATTCGTTTTTGATCGCATCTTTAATCGATTTTGCAATATCAATTGCAGAACCAATTCCCAATTTATCCTCGGTAACGTCCAGGTAAGCCTCATCAAGGGAAAGTGGCTCAATTAAATCGGTGTAGCGGCTGAAGATTTCCCTGATTGCTTTTGATACTGCCGAATAAGCATCAAACCTAGGATAAACAAAAATCGCTGTGGGGCAGAGTTGATAAGCCTTGCTGCAAGACATTGCAGAACGAATGCCGTATTGCCTTGCTTCGTAGCTTGCTGTAGCCACCACTCCGCGGCTATCTGGCTTGCCTCCAACCACGAGTGGCTTTCCACGGTATTCAGGAAAGTCTCGTTGCTCTACAGACGCATAAAAAGCATCCATATCAATATGGATAATTTTTCTTATGGCAGTCTCTTGCTGATCAGACATGTTAATTGTGGAGAAAAAACGTCGGTTATTATTATCAATATTTCCCGAACACGGGAGGTTAAATTTCGGGAATTTATAATGATATAGGAATATTAATCGCTTTCTTTACAAAAGATGGAAGGTTAATGCACGTTGCCATGCAGATATGCAAAAAAGGGCTCGCAAGGAAATTAGACAGTTCGCATTATTTAGAAACCATCAATAGTTTTCTACAGCAGGGCAAACCTGATGATTATAATTATTATTCAGGAAAAACAAGTTATTAAACTAATTTAACAAGAGATCAACCTTGTTCAACAAAGAGTCCATTTCGAAAGGCTTTTCCATAAAATCGTTTGCACCTGCATCCATAGCAGACTGCCTGATATCTCTGCTTGCAGAAATCATAAGAATTGGAATTTCTTTATATTGAGGATCGTTTTTTAGTAATTTACAGATGTCGCGGCCATCGTGTCCGCTCATCCAAATATCTAACATGATTAAATCCGGCTTGTTTTTTACTGCGTCAATCACCGCACCGCCGTCATATGTAAACTCCACATCATAACCCATAACCTCCAATATCATCGTCACCGCGTCCACAATTCCCTCATCATCATCGGCGATGAGTATTTTCTTAGTTCCCATTTAGTGTAAATTTTGTCTTATTAGTTCGAGTTTTTCCGGTGAAAAGCAAATATCACAATTTGTCTACAAGTATTAATACTTAAATTATCTTTTTTGTTTTAAAAATATATTATTTATTTAGACCCTTTAAATGCATCAAACGGCGTATCTTTTATATCTCACATTGTTGATGCAATTGAAAATGCTATTTCAGCAAGAATACCAGTAAAAATACCTGTGATAGGTGTTAAATTTATATTTCTGATGAATTAAAGAGAATTGAAAAGTGATTTTATAATCTATATTTACAGCATAATTTAATCAAACGACCATTAAGAGCCAAATGGATAATATTAATATCAAGAAATTAGCGGAAGCATTAAATTTATCTACTTCGACAATTTCGCGGGCTTTTAGAGATAACAGTGATATTAATGGCGCTACAAAAGCGCGAATTCTTTCAATGGCTAAAGAATTAAATTATCAGCCCAACCATTATGCCAGCAATTTAAGAGAGCAAAAGAGCAAAACGATTGCAGTAATTGTACCGGAACTGGCTAATAATTATTTCTCGCAAGCCATTCATGGTATAGAGCGCGTGGCCCGGGCAAACGGTTACCACATTTTAATTTATGTAACTGATGACGATTATCATAAGGAAGTTAATTTTATTCGCCATCTACATAATGGACGCGCCGACGGGATCATTATGTCTGTTTCAGGTGAAGCAGATGATCACAATTACTTAAATCAGTTTGAAACTAAACGTTTGCCGCTGGTTTTCTTTGACCGGATTTATGATGACATTGAAACACCACGCGTAATTACCAATGACTATAAAAGCAGCTTCCAGGCCACGGCGCATTTAATTGAACAGGGCTGTAAACGAATTGCCTACCTGGTGGTAAATAAAAGCCTTTCTATTGGTAAAACGCGGATGCAAGGTTACCTTGATGCCTTATCCAAATACGATATTGAATTTGATGAGCAGCTGATTGTAGACTGCAGCAATAGTTATGAGGAGAACAGTATCATTATTAGAAATGCATTGGTTGATCTGAAACCAGATGGTGTATTCACTTCTGTAGAGCGTTTGGCTTTTGCTACCTATTACGCCTGCTATGATTTAAAAATTTCTATTCCTGATGATTTAAAAGTGATCAGTTTTTCGAGCCTGGAAATTGCGCCACTCCTTAATCCTTCATTAACCACCATTACGCAACCTGCTTCTGAAATTGGGGAAGAAGCAGCCAAATTATTATTCAAAATTCTGGATCACCATCAAGAGAAAAATTGCTTCAGTGAGGTAGTTTTAGATTCTAAAATGATCATCAGAAATTCGACCTCAAATCTGCCAGAAACCCGGCAAAAATAGCTTGCTTTTTAGCTTTAAAAAAACGCAAAAAAATTCTTCACTTAGTGTAAAATAAGCAGAATCGTGAGCAAATTTCGGGAACGTTCCCGAAAACACACTGTTTTATCGTTGCTATTTTTCGGGAACGTTCCCGAAAAATAGGTTGAAAATGACTTAGTGTAATAAATACACATAAAATCTCAATTTTATATTTATATAATACTGTTTATCAGTGTTTTAATTTTAATATATTAAGCTTTTTTAGTTTTGAGCTTAAATTTATGTTAAGTTTTTGCCGGGGTTTTTGTGCTCCATTTTTGGCCTGGAATATATTTTTTAAATAAATTTTGAAATGTAATTATGTGCTGTAAATTAGCCCTGTGTGTAATCCACTATAATATTTAACCAAATTTTTAAACTTAAAAGAGCTTCGAATATGAGAGTATTTTACCTGTTAAAACAGGGGCTTTTGATGCTGTTAGTTTTTTCAGCATTAATCGTAAAAGCACAATCCGGATCAATTTCCGGAAGAGTGCTTGATGAAACCGGCCAACCATTACCTGGTGCTTCCGTTGTTGTAAAAGGTACAACAAGAAGTACTTCTACAGATGGCGACGGGAATTTTAAACTTGCAGGTTTATCGAATGGTTCGGTAACCTTATCGGCCAGCTTTATTGGCTATCAAACATTAGATAAAGCAGTGAGCGTAACCGGAAACACTGCACTAAACTTTCAACTAGTGCCAGATGCACAAAAATTGAACGAAGTAGTTGTAATTGGTTACGGTACTGCAGAAAAGAAAAACTTAACAGGTTCAATTACTACAGTAAGTTCAAAAGACTTTCAAAAAGGAACAATCACCACTCCGGAACAGTTGATTCAGGGTAAAGTTGCGGGTGTTAACATCATTTCAGGTGGTGGTGCGCCAGGTGCAGGAGGGCAGATCCGTATTCGTGGTGGTGCATCTCTAAATGCCAGCAACGATCCGCTAATTGTGGTGGATGGAGTACCTTTCAGCGGAAATAGCATTGGCAATGCGCCAAGTCCACTGTCTTTAATTAACCCGAATGATATTGAAACTTTCACGGTGTTGAAAGATGCTAACGCGACCGCTATCTATGGTTCAAGGGCTTCTAACGGAGTAATTTTAATCACCACCAAAAAAGGTGCTTCAGGTGCACCAGTTATTAATTTTAGTACCAATAACTCGATTGCAACGGTAGCGAAAAAGGTTGATGTGTTTTCAGCTGATCAGGTTCGTGCATATGTAAACGCAAATGGAACAGCTGCACAAAAAGCACTTTTAGGTACAGCGAATACAGATTGGCAGGATGAGATTTATCAGAATGCTTTTTCTACAGATAATACCTTAAGCATCGCCGGATCGTTTAAAGGTGTTCCTTACCGCGTATCTGCTGGTTATTTAGATCAGGATGGTGTATTGGTTACTGCTAAGCTAAAAAGAGCAACGGGTGGTTTAACCTTATCTCCACGTTTATTTAATGATCACTTAAAAATCGACTTAAGTCTAAAGGGAACTTTGAGCAACTCTCAATATCCTGATGAGGCAGCCATTCAGAATGCTATTCAGTTTGATCCTACACAACCAGTATATGCCAACAATAAATTTGGCGGTTATTTTGAATGGATTTCAGGTACTGGTGCTGCGGGCGTACCAAATCCAAACGCGCCACGTAATCCGGTTGCTTTGATTAGACAACAAAACAACGTTGGTAATGCAGAAAGAAGTTTTGGTAACGCGAGGTTCGATTACTCTTTCCACTTCTTACCTGAGTTACACGCAAACTTAAACTTAGGTTACGATATCTCTAAAGGCTATGGTTCTAAAACGATACCTGTTTATGCTGCACAACGTGCTTCAACTAATGGTTATTATGAAAGTAGATTAAACAATGGTTCAGACAAATTTTCTGAGTTCTATTTAAATTATGCCAAAACGGTAGAAAGCATTAAAAGTAGATTTGATGTAACGGCTGGTTATGGCTATTATGATAACGCTACCACAGATTTTTACTTCAATACTTATAGAGGAACCGGAGAAATTTTAACTACGCCGGTATTCCCGAACGCGGTAGAAAGACAAAAGTTGCTTTCTTACTACGGAAGGTTTGTTTACACGCTTGCTGATAAATATATTCTTTCTGGTACAATGAGAGCAGATGCTTCATCAAGATTTTCTGAACAAAACCGTTGGGGCTATTTTCCTTCTGCTGGTTTTACCTGGAGAATTATTGGCGAAGATTTCCTTAAAGACAGCAAAGTGGTGTCTGATTTGAAACTGAGATTAAGTTATGGTGAAACGGGTAATAAAGACGGTGCAACCATTGGTAACTACAATTACATCTCCAGATATTATGCCAACACCAACCAGGGGCAATATCAGGTGGGTAATGATTTCTTTAATTATTATAGCCCGGCTGGTTATGATCCAGATATGAAATGGGAAACAACAACCACCTATAATGCTGGTTTGGATTATGGTTTCTTGAAAGGAAGATTGTACGGTAGTGTGGATGTTTATTATAAGAAAACAAAAGATTTGTTAAGCACCATCAATATCCCGGTAGGTACTAACTTCAGTAACCTTTTAACTACCAACGTTGGCAATATGGAGGTGAAAGGAGCGGAAGCCAGTTTAAATTTCGTAGCGATTCAAAAAGATGATGTGACCTGGGAATTCGGCGTGAATGCGGCTTATAACAAAAGAAAAATCACCAACTTAACTTTAAACCCTGATGCAGGATCTAAAGTAGGTGCAGGTGATATTACTGGTGGTACAGGAAATACCCTGAAATGGAATGCAGTAAACCAGATTCCAAGTGCATTCTTTGTTTACAAACAAGTTTACAACGCTAACGGCTTGCCTTTAGAGGGTATTTATGAAGATTTAAATGGCGATGGTGTAATCAACACCAACGATCAGTATTTCTATAAATCACCAGATCCAAACTTCACCTTTGGTTTCAATACTTCATTTACTTACAAAAAATGGACTGCTACAACCGTACTTCGGGCAAGCATCGGAAATTATGTATATGATAACGTTTCCTCAAATTTTGGGATCAGAAACAACATCTTAAGTACACAGGGAATTTTGAATAATGCTGGCGTGGATTTGTATAACACCAATTTCTCCGGTAGTTCTGGTACGCAGTATTTAAGTGACTACTTCATCAAGAATGCATCATTCTTAAAAATGGATAATGTTGGCTTATCATACAATGTAGGCAAGTTATCTAAAAACGCTAACACAACCATGCGAATTTCTGCCAATGTTCAGAACGTATTCATTGTGTCTAATTACAAAGGTTTAGATCCGGAGTTATCTACAGGAATTGATTTTAACTTATACCCAAGACCTAGAACATACACTTTGGGATTAAATGTTGGTTTCTAATATCAAAGAAAATATAAAAATGAAAAATTCATTTAAAATCATATTAGCATCGGGGTTCTTGTTGTTAAGCTTAAATTCTTGCAAAAAAGAGGATTTAAATTTAACGCCAACCAATGATGTGACCGCCGATAACGTTTATGCAACACCGGTCGGCTATAAAAACAGCCTTGTAAAGCTGTATGCAACTTACGCATTAACCAGTCCATCGGGTTCTGATAACAGCGATGTTGGCGGACTAAACGCTGGTTTTGCGGATTTCTTCAGGTTATTCTGGACTTCTCAGGAATTGGTAACCGATGAGGCCATTTGTGCATGGGGAGATGTGGGCGTTCCGGAATTAAACTTTGGAACACCCAGTAACGATAACCAGTTTTTAAGGGGTTTATACTCCAGAAGTTTATTGCAGATTACTTTCTGTAACGAATTTTTGAGAGAAAGTACGCCAGAGAAATTAGCAAGTCGCAACATTACCGGTGCAGATGCTACGGCTATTACCAGGTACCGTGCAGAAGCTCGTTTTCTCCGCGCTTTCCAATATTGGGTATTGTTAGATGCCTTTGGCAATCCGCCTTTCGTAACGGAAGAGGATAACATTGGTAAAGTTGCGCCAAAGCAAATCCAGCGGGCTGCACTATTCAGCTACGTTGAATCTGAGTTAAAAGCAATTGAAGGCGATTTAGCTGAGCCGCGCGCAAACGATTATGGACGTGCAGATAAAGGGGCAGATTGGGCACTATTGGCAAGATTGTATTTAAACGCTCAGGTTTACACTGGCGCAGCGAAATACACCGAAGCCATTACCTATTCAAGTAAAGTGATTGCAGCCAGTTATCAATTAAAAAACAATTACCTGGATCTCTTCAAAGGTGATAACGATAAAAACAATGCAGAGAATATCTTAACCATCAATTACGACGGAGTAAATGGCACCAATTATGGGGGTACCACCTTCTTAATTAATGCGGCTATTAATGCAGATATGGATCCAGCAAGTTTCGGCGTTCCAAACGGTGGATGGGGTGGAAACAGAACCCGTCAGAATTTACCAGCTTTGTTTCCTGATGCAAACGGCACGTTAGATAAACGTGGTGTTTTCTTTGGTACAAAAGCTACAATAGATGATGTAGGTACATTTACAGATGGATTACGCGTAACCAAATTCACCAACAGAACAACTGCGAATACTACTCCTAATTCCTTAAATGGCGTATTTAGCTCCATGGATTTTGCCTTGTTCCGCTTGGCTGAACAGTACTTAATTTACGGAGAAGCAGTTGCGCGTGGCGGTTCTGGTGGAAATGCGGCTTTGGCGCTAACATACGTAAATGCGTTACGCACCAGGGCTTATGGAAATACAGCCGGTAATGTTACTGCAGCGGCTTTAACCACCGATTTCTTTTTAGATGAGCGCGGACGCGAATTGTATTGGGAAGGCCATCGCCGTACCGATCTAGTACGTTTTGGAAAGTTTGCCGGTTCAACCTATTTGTGGCCTTATAAAGGTGGCGCTAAAACGGGAGCAGCACTTCCTGCTTACCGCAACATTTTTGCCATTCCAACTGCAGATTTGATTGCCAATCCAAATTTGGTTCAAAACCCAGGGTATTAATCTTAATTTTTAATAAGAGATGAAATCAACAATATTCAAATCCTTAGCATTGGGCTTAATTGCCCTGTCGCTTTGGTCTTGCAAAAAAGATGAAACACAAACCGTTTCAAATATCGCACCTGCAGGTACGTTGGCGGCTTCGGCCACTAATTTAAATTTAGCGCAGGCCAATGCTACACAAAATGCATTAACATTGAGCTTCCCATTATCAACCGCTACGGGTTATGTAGTACCGGTAGCCTCTACTTTGCAGTTCGATTTAAAAGGAAAAAACTTTAGTACGCCAACAGAAGTGGTGGTAACAACCGGAACTTTTGCGCCAACGGTTACCCAATTAAACAGTATGATTCTGGCATTGGGTGGAGTAGCAGGTACACCTGCACAGCTTGAAGTGCGCCTAAAATCCGGCGCAGCCGTTAATGATATGAGCTATTCTAATGTACTTACCTTAAATGCAACACCTTACTTGTCTTCCTCGTGGGTTTATGTTCCTGGCGCTTATCAGGGATGGAGTCCTGCAACTGCAGATAGTTTGGTGTCGTTATCTAGCAATGGTATTTACACAGGAATGATTGCCTTCTCACCAGCTAAACTTGCCTTTAAAGTTACGCCGAAGAAAAACTTCGACCTTGCTTATGGTGATGCCGGCGCTGGTACAATTAGCACCTCTGGTGGAGACATCAACGCTCCGGATGCCGTAGTAAAACAGGTGACTGTTGATTTAAATAAATCGACCTATACCATCACTACTCCAAAAGAATGGTCTATCGTTGGTGATGCCACTCCAGCTGGCTGGAATACCGATACGGATATGAAAGTGATCAATGACGGGAAATCACTGGTTTACACCCTGGAAACACCGCTAGTTAAGGGAGAATTTAAATTCCGCTTTGGTCATGACTGGGCGATTAGCTTAGGTGGTGGTGCAACACTTGCTTTGGGCGGTGGCAATCTTAAGATTGAAACACCCGGCACTTATGTTATAACATTAACGCTCGCCAAAGCAGGAGATGTGGTAACAGGCGGTAGTTATACCATGGTTAAAAAATAAATATTTGTTTCGCCCTGCAGCACGCCAGTTCTGCAGGGCTTTTATCCTTTAATGTTTCAGCATGTTCAGATCCAAAAACTTTTCGCTCTTCCCATCATTATTCAATGCTCAGACAAATTCCCTGCATGTTGTAGCGAAAAAAATCATAATAGTTGCTTTGCTGATTTCGCTTTCAGCAGGTCATTTACTCGCTCAGAAATTAGAACGTATCGAACCAATGTTCTGGTTTACAGGAATGAATAATCCCGAATTACAACTTATTGTACACGGTGAAAACATTGCAGCAAGTACAGTAACCTTAACATATCCGGGCGTAAAACTGGCTAAAGTTAATAAAGTGGAAAATCCAAATTACCTGTTTTTAGATTTAACAATTTCACCAACTGCCAAGGCAGGAAAATTTCCAATCAACTTCACCGTGAATGGGAAAAAGATATTCAGTTACCCGTACGAATTAAAGAAACGCGATAAAAGCGCAACCAGAATTCAGGGCGTAACACAAAAAGATTTTATTTATTTACTAATGCCAGATCGGTTTTCGAATGGCGACAAAAGTAACGATGTAGTTAAAGGCTTAGCCGAAACAACATTAAACCGCGACAGTATGTATTACCGTCACGGAGGAGATATTCAGGGCGTAATAAATCACCTGGATTACCTGAAAGATTTAGGGATTACCACAGTTTGGATGACGCCCGAAATTGAAAATGATATGCAGAAAGCTTCTTACCATGGCTATGCGGTAACAGATCATTATAAGATTGATCCACGTTATGGCACCAACGAGCTTTTTAAGAAATATGTAGAAACCGCTCATGCAAAAGGCATGAAGGTAATTAAAGATATAGTGCACAACCATATTGGTACCGGACATTGGTTTTTTAAAGATTTGCCTATGAAAAGCTGGGTACACCAATGGCCAACTTATACACAAACCAGCTATCGCGATCAGGCTGTAATGGATACACATGCTTCGCAAGCGGATCGTAAAAAAATGCTGGATGGCTGGTTTGTGCCTTCTATGCCAGATCTGGATCAGCAAAATCCTTACGTACGAAATTACCTTACACAGAACCACATCTGGTGGATTGAATATGCTGGCATTGATGGCTTACGTTTGGACACCTATCCCTACAACGATCCGGCTTATATGGCCGATTGGGCCTTAAAACTTAAAGCGGAATTCCCTAATCTCTCTATCTTTGGGGAAACTTTTGTAAGTGGAGTGCCTAATCAGGCTTATTTTACCGAAGGAAATACTGTTAATCGTGGTTTCAATACGCACTTGCCTGGGATTACTGACATGGCTGTTAAAGATGGGATTTATGAAACGTTAAATGGTAAAAATGGCTGGACAGATGGGGTGAACCGTTTGTATGATGTCATTGCACATGATTTTCTGTACAAAGACCCTACTCAAAATTGCATCGCTTTAGATAATCACGACATGAGTCGTTTTTATTCTTTAGTGAATGAAGATTTCGAAAAATATAAGATGGGAATGGCTTTATTACTTACCATGAGAGGCATCCCACAAATGTATTATGGTACCGAAATTTTAATGAAAAACTTTTCTAATCCTGATGGTTTGGTACGTGCAGATTTCCCTGGTGGATGGGTTGGCGACAAAAAAGATAAGTTTATCGCCAAAGGCAGAACGAACAAAGAGAATGATGCATTTAATTTTGTAAGAACACTAGCAAATTACCGAAAAAACAGTGTTCCTTTACAAAGCGGAAAGTTAATGCAGTTTGTGCCGGAGGATGATATTTACGTTTACTTCCGCTATAATGAAAGCATTAAAGGAACAGTGATGGTAATTGTAAATAATGCCGAAAAAGAAAAGACACTGAAAACTGATCGTTTCGCAGAAAGAACGCTCGGCACAACCTCGGCAAAAAACATCATCACCAACGAAACCATTTCGTTCAACCAAATTAAAATGCCAGCAAAAACAACATTGGTTTTAAAATTGAATTAAGAACAAAGGTTAAAGACTAAAGCTGAAAGACATATATGCGCCCTGTCTTGATACTTAATACTAATTAGAAAGCTGAAAGACTAAAGCAGAAAGCCATGTATGCGCCCTGTCTTGATACTTGATACTAATTACTTAATACTAACTAGAAAGCTGAAAGACTAAGGCAGAAAGCCATGTATGCGCCTTGTCTTGATACTTGATACTAATTACTCAATACTAACCAGAAAGCTGAAAGACTAAAGCAGAACGCCAATATGCGCCCTGTCTTGATACTTGATACTAACTACTTAATACTAACTAGAAAGCTGAAAGACTAAGACGAAAAGCCGGGTAACCATCCTGTCTTGATACTTGATATTAACTACTATATACTTACTACAATGCAAGAAGAACTCCAAACTCCAAACTCCAAACCACAAAGTCAGATCAAGGCTTGCCTGTTTGACCTCGATGGTGTGCTGGTTGATACCGCCGTTTACCATTATCAGGCATGGAAAAGACTGGCGAATACCATGGGTTTTGATTTTACTGAAGAACAAAACGAACAGTTGAAGGGCGTAAGCAGGGTCGAAAGTTTGAATAAGATTTTAGCCTGGGGTGGCGTAGAAAAAACCGATACCGAAAAAGAAGAACTGGCAACCTTAAAAAATAGCTGGTATGTGGAAATGATTACCAAAATGACACCTGCTGAAGTATTACCTGGAACGGTAGATTTTTTAACCGAAATCCACCAGGCAGGTTATAAACTTGCTTTGGGTTCTGCGAGCAAAAATTCTGGAATTATTCTGGAACGCACCAACCTTGCGCATTTCTTTGATGAGATTGTCGATGGAAATATGGTAACCAAATCAAAACCAGATCCAGAGGTATTTCTGAAAGGCGCTGAGCTTTTGGGCTTTGAACCAGCTGCATGTGTGGTTTTTGAAGATGCAGTTGCCGGTGTGGAAGCCGCAAAAAGAGGAGGTATGAAAGCGATTGGTATCGGGCAAAAGAGCGTACTTACTGATGCAGATGTGGTGGTAAGCGGGTTAGATAAATTAACAGTTAAAGATTTAGAACAGTTGTAAAAAAGGTTTAAGGTGTAGGGTTTAAGGCTTAATGTCTTGATACCTGATACTAACTACTCGATACTAGATTATGAAGAATTACATTAAGGCAGATGAGTGGAACATTATCGAAGAAGGCTTTGATCCACATTTAAATAAAATTTCAGAAAGTATTTTCAGCTTAGGAAATGGCCGGATGGGTCAGCGGGCTAATTTTGAAGAAACTTACACTGGCGAAACGCTGCCAGGCAACTATGTCGCAGGCGTTTATTATCCTGATAAAACCCGTGTAGGCTGGTGGAAAAATGGCTATCCTGAATACTTTGCTAAAGTGTTAAACGCTGCGAACTGGATAGGGATTGAAGTAAAACTTAATGATGAGGTTTTAGATCTGGCCACTGCCGAAGTAAGCGTATTCACGCGGGTTTTGGATATGCACGCAGGTGTTTTGGAGCGTACTTTTACCGCAAAGTTGAAAAATGGCAAAACGGTTAAAGTAAAAGCTACCCGTTTTTGCAGCATCGCTGATGATGAAGTTGGTGCCATTCGTTATGCCATTACATCAGTAGATTTTGCTGGAAAATTAACTTTGATGCCGTTTATTGATGGCGATGTTAAAAATCAGGATAGCAATTACGATGAAAAATTCTGGGATCTGGTTGCCGATGAATTTTCAGGCACCGAAGCTTATCTTAAATTAAGAACGAAAAAAACCGAGTTTGAAGTTTGCACAGGCAGTAATATCGAACTTTATAAAAATAACGAAAAGCTTGACGTTCAGATAGCGGAAGTGCGCAGGGAGAAGTTTGTCGGACAAGCCATCACCTTAGATGTAAAAGCCAATGAGGAAATTACGCTGATTAAGATTGCAGCAAATCTGTCTTCAGAAAATTATCCCAAAGAAGCACTTTTAAAGGAAACAAAATTGGTGATTGCAAAAGCAACTGCTAAGGGTTTCGATACCTTATTAAAAGAACAAACACAGGCATGGGCAACCAAATGGGAAGAAAGCGACATCATTATTGAAGGTGATGTTTCAGCCCAGCAGGCCATCAGGTTCAATATTTTCCAGTTGTTCCAGACTTATACCGGAAAAGATGATCGCCTGAATATTGGACCGAAAGGTTTTACGGGTGAAAAGTACGGCGGTTCTACCTATTGGGATACCGAAGCTTATTGTGTGCCATTCTACTTGGCAACTGCGCCGCAGGAAGTAAGCAGAAACCTGTTGATTTATCGCCATAAACAATTAGGGAAAGCGATTGAAAATGCTGCGAAATTAGGTTTCAAGGATGGTGCGGCTTTATATCCGATGGTAACCATGAATGGCGAAGAATGCCACAATGAGTGGGAAATTACCTTCGAAGAAATTCACCGTAATGGAGCCATTGCCTTTGCTATCTACAATTATATCCGCTACACTGGCGACGAAAGTTATCTTTCAGAATTTGGTTTAGAAGTATTGATTGGTATCGCCCGTTTCTGGAAACAACGTGTAAACTGGAGTAGCGATAAACAGCAGTATGTAATGCTTGGGGTTACAGGTCCGAACGAATACGAAAATAACATTAACAACAACTGGTACACAAACTTACTGGCTACCTGGTGCATGAAATATGCAACTGAAGCAGCGGAAATTGCAAAAGTGCAACAACCAGAAAAATATACCAGCCTGCTGAAAAGCTTAAATTTCAAAGATCAGGAATTTGCGGATTGGGCAGATATCATCGAGAAAATGTACTATCCTGAAGATCAGGAAAAAGGAATTTTCTTACAACAGGATGGCTATCTGGATAAGGAACAGATCTTGGTAAAAGATTTGCCCGCCACTGATCGCCCGATTAACCAAAGGTGGAGTTGGGACCGCATTCTACGTTCGTGCTTTATTAAACAAGCCGATGTTTTACAAGGATTGTATTTCTTTGAAGAGGATTACGACCTGGAAACCATTAGAAGAAATTTCGATTTCTATGAACCACGTACTGTACACGAAAGTTCCTTATCGCCTTGCGTACACAGTATTCTGGCCGCGAAACTGAATGATGAGGCGCGTGCTTACGAATTCTATTTGCGTACTGCCCGTTTGGATTTAGACGATTACAACAATGATACAGAAGATGGTCTACACATCACTTCGATGGCCGGAACCTGGATGAGTGTGGTAGAAGGATTCGCGGGGATGCGTGTTCGCGACGGTAAACTCCAGTTTAATCCGTTTTTGCCAACGCAATGGAAATCATTCTCGTTTACGATTGGTTTTAGAGGCGCAACGCTTAAAGTGAACATCACAGAAAACGGCATCAGCATTAAAAATAATAATGAGGTAGCCCTGGAAATTGACATCAAAAATCAGTTATACAAGTTAGCCGGTAACGCCGAAATTGAAGTTAAAAACGCAGAGTTGGTATGATTGTAGCGGTAAAAAGAAGATCGGAAAATGCATTCAAGTTTGCCTCGGCTCCCCGTCATTGCGAGGAGGAACGACGAAGCAATCTTAATGCGAGCGCTTATACTATAGCAATTTTCCTTTTACTACTATCATCATTATCATCATTCGCACAAAAAAGGAGTAAAAAAATGAACGATCAACAAATCGTTATCTATCAGTTATTGCCTCGACTATTTGGAAATAAAAACACCAAGAATATCCCCTACGGAACCATTGAACAAAATGGTTCCGGTAAGTTTAACGACATTACCGATAAAGCTTTAGAAGGGATTAAGGAACTTCATGTAAATTATGTTTGGTATACTGGTGCCATCGCCCACGCAAGTTTAACTGACTATTCTGCTTACGGAATAAAGGTGGATGATGCGGATGTGGTAAAAGGTCGGGCGGGCTCTCCTTATGCCATTCGTGATTATTATGATGTAAATCCGGATTTGGCAGTTGATGTTAAAAACAGGATGCAGGAATTCGAAGCGCTTGTAAAGAGAACGCATGCCAAAAAACTGAAAGTGATCATCGATTTTGTGCCTAATCATGTAGCAAGAAGTTATCATTCTTATGCGAAGCCGAAGAATGTAATTGATTTCGGTGAGCAGGATGATATGAGCAAAAGTTTCAGTCCGAAAAATGATTTTTATTATGTTCCCGGTCAGCCGTTTGTAGTGCCAACTAATGGACAGAAAACCCCTCTTTCTGAGTTGCAGGATGGGAAATTTGACGAGAATCCAGCGAAAGCCACCGGTAATAATGTGTTTTCAGCAGCGCCAAAATACGACGACTGGTACGAAACCATTAAGCTAAATTATGGTGTAGATTATCAGAATGGTGCGCAACAATATTTTGATCCTATTCCGCCGGTATGGCTAAAAATGAGAGATATTCTAATCTTCTGGACTAGAAAAGGTGTTGATGGTTTTCGTTGTGATATGGCAGAAATGGTGCCGATTGCCTTCTGGAACTGGGTAATCCCTCAGGTTAAACAAGTCAATCCAGCGATGATTTTTCTCGGTGAAGCTTACAATCCACAGGTTTACAAGCAATATCTGGAAGAGGGTAAATTTGATTACTTATATGATAAAGTTGGGTTATATGATGGACTGAAGAGATTAATTAAGAATGAACCAAATGCAGATGTAAAGGATATCCGTCACGTATGGCAGGCAGAAAGTGCTGGTTTTGGCAAACACATGTTGCGCTTTTTAGAAAACCATGATGAGGAGAGAATTGCATCGGCAGGATTTGCAGGGAAGGCCGAACTGGCTTTACCTGCAATGGTGGTTTCCGCAACTCTTGGTTCAGGGCCGGTCATGTTATACTTCGGACAAGAAGTGGGCGAACCCGGGAAAGGTCAGGAAGGTTTTGGAGGTGATGATAACCGGACGACTATTTTTGATTACTGGGGCGTGCCCTATCACCAGCAATGGATGAATGGTGGCTTATTCGATGGGCATGGATTAAACGCAGATCAGCTGGCGTTGAGGGCTTATTATCAGCAATTATTAAAGGTTAGCACCTCGAGTGATGCGGTTTTACATGGCGAAATTTACGACGTTCCACAAAGTGGAAATATGAATAACCGGATGTATGCCTTTGTGCGTTACTCGGGCAAACAACGTTTGTTAGTTGTTGCAAATTTCGACAGGAATCAAACATTGGAAGCAAATATTGAGATCCCAGATCATATTCTGAAGGTTAAAAATTCTTCGCCCGTTACTGATTTATTAACGAATCGAAAATTGAATATTCCTGCAGGAACGAGTATACCCGTTACCCTTGGCCCTGTTTCGGCGCAGGTAATTGAATTTTAAATTGATAAGATTAGCCGCAAAGAACGAATAGATTTGGCAAAGAACACAAAGCATCAACATCTGGCTTTGCACCCTTTGCGTTTTTAACTACGCGTTTTTTGCAGTTAAACATAACCAAATACAATGAGCTTAAAAACAGTTTTCGAGAACCCGAAATTAACACTGGTTCAGATCATAAACATGAGTGTTGGGTTCTTCGGAATCCAGTTCGGCTGGGATTTACAACGTGCCAATATGGGCCGTATTTATGAAAATCTGGGAGCCAATCCAGATCAGGTTCCGTTATTGTTTTTAGCTGCGCCGTTAACGGGCTTGCTCGTTCAACCAATTATTGGTTATTTAAGCGATAGAACCTGGCACCCGAAATGGGGGAGAAGGCGACCTTATTTCATGATTGGCGCAATTGTAAGCAGTTTGGCTTTAATCGTGATGCCACATAGCAGCGTACTCTGGATGGCTGCGGGTTTACTTTGGGTGCTAGACGTTTTTGGTAACATTGCCATGGAGCCTTTCCGTGCATTTGTTACAGATAAATTGCCGGATAGTCAGGTCAATCGTGGTTTTATAATGCAGAGCATGATGATTGGTTTAGGCGGAAGTGTGGCTTCAGCATTGCCATGGCTGATGAATAATGTATTCCATTTACAAAATACCGCCGCTAAAGGAAGCATTCCTGAAAATGTAAAGTTCTCTTTTTACATCGGTGCTTTCTTCTTTTTCGCAGCCGTACTGTGGACAGTTTTCACCACCAAAGAATATCCACCGCAGGATAATGAACTTCCGGAAAAGGGTAGTGGAGGTTTTAAAAACGGAGTTGATGAAATTTTCAGTGCGTTGAGAAATATGCCTAAAAGAATGCAAATTGTATCACTGGTGCAGTTTTTTACATGGCCAGGTTTATTCTTGATGTGGTTTTACTATACCACTGCTGTTGCGGTAAATGTTTTCGGAGGTAAAGATGCCGCTGATCCTGTTTATGCGCAAGGTGCTGACTTTGGAAGTTTAACCTTAGCCTATTATAGCGTTATTACATTCCTTTTTGCTTTAGTTTTACCAAAAATTGCCGATGCTTTGGGTAGAAAAACAACCCATGCCATTTGCTTAATCTGTGGAGCCATTGGCCTGATCAGTGTAGCATGGGTACATGATAAAAATATGTTATACCTATGTATGACGGGTGTTGGCGTAGCGTGGGCAAGTATTCTTTCTATGCCCTATGCTATGCTAAGTGGTTCCTTACCGAAAGATAAAATCGGGATTTATATGGGAATCTTCAATTTCTTTATTGTATTGCCTGAAATTATCGCTTCACTTGGTTTTGGCTGGCTGATGCGGAATGTGTTAAACAACGATCGCCTTTTAGCCGTTCAACTTGGTGGCGGTTTAATGATTTTAGCTGCAATAATCTGTTATGTGTTTATCAGAGAACCAAAGAAAACAGATGAAGTATTAACTGCAAAATTGGGGGTTGAGGAAAATAGATCGGTTTAATATTTTTTGTGCAAACGTATTCTGTTCCAAGCAGGGGGGGCTCGAAAGGAAGTTGTCCGTTATTTGTCTGTCGTTGTTCGTTTAAAGTTAAATATTATTGAGAAAAGCTTCGGGCATTCAACCTTGCGTTCTACTGAACGTGATTTCAGATCTTCCTGTACGAAAGCCAAAAACGAACAACGAACAACCATTTTTTGAACGTAATCCGGCTTCTTACTTTATAATCCCAAAACGATCAACGAAAAACGAACAACGATTTTTACAACTTAAAAAAACTCCCTTCAGTAACATTTCTACAAATATTTTTGATTAACAATTCTTAAGTTTGATATTTAAGCATTCAAACCAAACTTTCGATGAAATTCAAACTCCTACTGGGTACATTTTTATGTGCAGGCTTTTTTGTTCATGCACAACAAGGACCCAAGAAAAACCAGTCAAAAGAAACTAAAACCACCACAGAAATAACGGTCAAAGATGAGCCGAAAGCTGTAGCCAATGAAAGAACCATAAAAGTGGAAAGCACTGTGGTTACTAACCATGCAGTAAATATTAATGGTAAATCTGTTCCCTACAAAGCTACCACAGGAACTTTACCCGTATGGGATGAAGAAGGCAAACCCATCGCTGGTTTATTCTACACCTATTACGAACGGAGCGATGTATCCAATCGCGACAAAAGACCATTGGTAATATCATTTAACGGTGGTCCTGGCTCAGCATCTGTATGGATGCATATTGCCTATACCGGACCAGTGGTTTTGAATATAGATGATGAAGGTTATCCGGTACAACCTTATGGTTATAAAGAGAACCCGTATTCTATTTTAGATGTAGCCGATATTGTTTACGTAGATCCGGTAAATACAGGTTACTCCCGTGCCACCAGCAAAGATGTTCCAAAAGAAAAGTTTTTCGGTGTTCGGGCCGATATCAAATATTTAGCCGAATGGATTAACACGTTTGTAACCCGCAATAACCGCTGGGCATCTCCGAAGTTTTTAATTGGCGAAAGTTACGGTACCACTCGGGTTTCTGGCTTAGCGCTAGAACTGCAGAACAACCAATGGATGTACCTGAATGGTGTAGTGTTGGTTTCGCCAACAGAGTTGGGAATTGAAAGAGGTGGTCCTGTTGATGCTGCATTGCGTTTACCTTACTTCGCCGCCACCGCCTGGTATCACAAGGTGCTTCCGCCAGACTTGCAATCGAAAGATTTAACCGCCATGTTGCCAGAGGTGGAAACTTTTACCATTAACGAATTAATCCCGGCAATTGCTCAAGGTGGCATGTTGACAGAGGAGAAAAAGAAAACCATTGCAACTAAAATGGCGAGATATTCTGGTTTATCTGAAAAGGTAATTATGGATTACAACCTGAATGTTCCGACCGATTTTTTCTGGAAAGAATTGATGAGGGATAAAGGCTTTACAGTTGGAAGATTAGATTCGCGGTACCGCGGTATCGACAAAATGAGTGCAGGCGAAGGCCCGGATTACAATGCGGAATTAACTTCCTGGTTGCATTCGTTTACACCTGCCATAAATATGTATATCCGCAACGAGCTTAACTATAAAACAGATCTAAAATATAACATGTTTGGTGCTGTTTACCCATGGGATAAAACTGGTGACCAGACAGGGGACAATCTCCGTCAGGCGATGGCGCAAAATCCATACCTCCATTTGTTAGTGCAATCTGGTTATTATGATGGCGCCTGCGATTATTTCAATGCAAAATATAGCATGTGGCAGCTGGATGGTGCCGGCAAGTTAAAAGACAGGATGAGTTGGGAAGGTTACCGGAGCGGACACATGATGTATCTTCGGAAAGATGATTTGAAAACCGCTAACAATCACATCAGGGAATTCATTAAAAAAGCATTGCCAAAGGAGGGAGAGGCAGCTAAATTTTAAGCTCACTTAGATAAAGGCCAACATTTCAAATAATTAAATCAAAACTATTTTTATGGAGCGCAAAAGCAGGGCAAAGATTTACGGTTGTCCTGCTTTTGCGCTATATCCCCGATGAAAGACGGGGGATGCCGCTTCAATCAGGGCTAAATTACTTTGGCTTGTGGTACGGAAACCCCTCATAGTTGCAAAAACCTAACCATACTAAACCCGACTAAAGTGGATGCTCCCCAATTTTTCTTTGGGAGCAGCAACGGAGGCGGGGCTGTTTTAACCGATGATGCAATGCCATTGCTTTTCAAAATAATCAGCTTAAGCTAAAATATAGCTTTCTTTTTTTATCTTGCGTAAAACCAGCACAATGAAAGTCGCTCTCCAACTTACCAGTATTATTGCTGCAGTAATCCTCGTTACTTTCGGCGTTAACAATATTAGTGAACCCTCTGATCTGCATGTCTGGATTGGAATAGTAGAAATCTTACTTGCGTTTTTACTACTTTTTATTTCATTTAAAAATCTATTTAAAAAACTTTAACGCTCATGGAACAAGTTTCCCCAAAACGCTCTATTATTAAAAATTTAATTAAAGCCGGCATCACCTTCGTATTGCTGATTATTATTTATGCAGTTCAGCCCTTTACCTATGAAAACATTGATGCCGGAAATGTAGGTATCAAAATTAATTTGTACGGAACAGATAGGGGAGTAGATAACATTACCATTGTTACGGGACGCGTTTGGTACAACACCTGGACGACTAAAATCGTAGAATTTCCAACTTATACGCAATCTGTAGATTACGAACCGTTTGTGGTAACTACCCGAGATGCTGCAGAATTTAAGGTAGATCCTAAATTAAATTACCATGTAAATTCCACGATGGTACCACAAATTTACAGGCAATACAGAAAACCATTGGCCGAAATCGAACAGCAATTTATGCGCAATACCATTTATGACGCATATCGGATTGTGGCAAACTCTTTTAGCTCGGATTCTGTGATGAGTAACCGCGAGCGTTTTGAAGATAGGATTCAGACCATCCTGACTAAAAACCTCAGTAAAGATGGTTTTGTTTATGATCAGCTAACATCGGCCATTACGCCACCGGAAAGCTTAAGACAAATGATTGATGAAAAAAATGCGTCTATCCAGGCACGTTTGAAAGCAGAAAATCAAGCCAAACAAGCAGATGCCGAGGCTAAGGTTAAAGTAGCTACCGCAACAGGTGAAGCCCAGGCGTTATTGGTAAGGGCAAAGGCAGAATCTGAAGCCAACCGGTTAAGGCAGCAATCACTTACACCGCTTTTGGTGCAACAGCAATGGATTCAAAAGTGGGATGGTAAGCTTCCCACCACACAGGCTGGTGGAAACTCCAGCTTTATGCTCCCTTTAAAGTAAATAAAACTGTTGCCTGCAAACTAAAAATAATTACTTATTTTTGTGGTTCAATTATGCAGCAAATAAAAACATCATTCGATTTTGAGAAACCTATTGCAGATTTAGTTCAGCAAATAGAAAAGGTTAAGCAAGTTGCCGATAAAACCAAGGTAGATATGTCTGCCACTTTAGACGAGCTTGATGGTAAATTAAATGAAACTACCCATAGCTTATACAAAAATTTAACGGGTTGGAATAAGGTTCAGATGAGCCGCCATCCAGATCGTCCGCAAACGCTTGATTATATCAGCATGATTTGTGATGATTTTATTGAGCTTCATGGCGATAGAACCGTTAAAGATGATAAAGCAATTATCGGTGGTTTTGCTACGATAAATGGCCAAACGGTAATGGTAATCGGTCACCAGAAAGGTAAAAATACTAAAGAGCGCCAGTTTCGCAATTTTGGTATGGCAAATCCTGAAGGTTACCGTAAAGCTTTACGTTTAATGCGCCTGGCAGAAAAGTTTAACAAGCCTGTTATTTCCTTCATAGATACCATGGGTGCTTATCCAGGTCTGGAAGCAGAAGAACGCGGACAGGGTGAAGCAATTGCAAGAAATCTACTGGAAATGTCTATACTTCGTGTGCCTATAATCTGTGTAGTGGTAGGTGAAGGTGCATCGGGTGGTGCTTTGGGTATTGGTATTGGCGATAAAGTTTACATGCTCGAACATACCTGGTATTCAGTAATCTCGCCAGAATCTTGTTCTTCTATTTTATGGAGAAGCTGGGATTTTAAAGAGAAGGCAGCAGAATGTTTAAAATTGACATCAGACGATATGTTTGGCAACAAACTTATTGATGGCATTATTCCTGAACCACTCGGTGGAGCACACCAGGATCCGGAATTAATGGGCAATACTTTAAAAGATTATATTATTAAAGATCTGGCTTCATTAGGTAAACTGAAGACTGATAAACTCATCGAGCAGCGAATAGAAAAATTCTGTGCAATGGGCGTAGTCAATGAATAATCATTAACTAACTATATTTTTTTTGTCCCGTTTAGCCTTGGCTGAGCGGGATTTTTTATTGTTCAAAAATGATTTTATGTAGTTCACGATGGAATCGTAAAGCTATTATTGCGCTCGTTAAAAACGAGCGCAAGCATTTAATAAACGCTCATGCTCGTTTCCAACAAGCGTGTAAATAGAACGCCGTATTTTACGGCATATAAGCGTAATTGGTTTTATGCACTTTACGAGAAAGTCGTAAAGCTATTATTGCGCTCGTTAAAAACGAGCGCAAGCATTTTGGAAGGGCTCACGCTCGTTTCTAACGAGCGTGTAAATAGAACGCCGTATTTTACGGTATATAAGCATAATTGGTTTATGTAGTTTACGATGGAATCGTAAAGTTATTATTGCGCTCGTTAAAACGAGCGCAGGCATTTTGTAAGGGCTCACGCTCGCTTCCAACGGGCGTGTAAATAGGCCGCCGTATTTTACGGCATATAAGCATAATTGGTTTCATGCACTTTACGAGAAAGTCGTAAAGCTATTATTTCGCTCGTTAAAAACGAGCGCAAGCATTTTGTAAAGGCTCATGCTCTTTTCCAACGAGCGCGTAAACAGGTTGTCGCATTTTACGGCATATAAACATAATTGGTTTATGTGGTTTACGATAGTCGTAAAGCTATTATTGCACTCTTTAAAACGAGGGCAGGTTATTTTAAGGGCTCACGCTCGTTTCTAACGAGCGTGTAAATAGGTTGTCGTATTTTACGGCCTATATCTCTAGTCAGTTTTATATAGATGCATTTATCTCGTACTCATTAGAAGTAACCGCAAGCAATTCTTAATCAATATCTAACAATTCAACTTCTATTGGGCCTCCTAAATCACAATAATTGGATGCTGAGCTATAAATATAATGTTCTGGCTCAGATACTATTCCGGCTCTAACGGGATTTTGATGGATGTAATTTAACTTTTGATAAGTAAAATTCAGACTGATTAATTCAACCGCATGGTAACCATCCTGCCAAACTTTGTAGTTCTCAATTCGGGAAAGGTATTTACCAGCAAATTCAAATTTATTAAGCAACCATTTTCTGCGACTTTCATTTTCAGAATTTATCTCTTTAATAATAGCTTTATTCGTGAATTTTTTGAAATCTCTTATGATTTCAAAAAGTTTAACATTTGTATTGGTGGATGCAATTAAATGAATGTGATTCGTCATCAAACAATATGCGTAAAGGGTAAGGCCTTTGTTTGATTGGCAATACTTTAATGCATCTACGATGATTTCTTTGTAAGTGTGACGAGTGAATATATCCACCCAATCTACAATCGTAAAAGTTAAAAAGTAGATACCGTCTGGATTCCTAGCTTGATATTGATCTGACATTCAATAAAAATATTTATTTATACTGAAAAATCATAACTGTTGAAACTTGTATGCGAATAGCTTGAGGTGTTACCGCTTACGCTCGTTTATTGCTCACGCTCGTTTCTAACGAGCGTGTATATAATCTGTCGTATTTTACGGCACATAAGCATAGTTGGTTCTATTTACTATCGATAAAATCGTATGGCTATTTTGCACTCGTTAGAAACGAGCGCAAGCATTTTGGAAGGGCTCATGATCGTGTTTCCAACGAGCGTGTATATAATCTGTCGTATTTTACGGCATATAAGCGGTTTTATATACTTTACGATAAAATCGTATGGCTATTTTTGCACTCGTTAGAAACGAGCGCAAGCATTTTAGAATTACTCACGCTCGCTTCCAACGAGCGTGTGTATAGTCTGTCGCATTTTACGGCATGTAAGTATAATTTGTTCTATTTACTTTCGATAAAATCGTAAGGCTATTTTTGCACTCGTTAGAAACGAGCGCAAGCATTTTAGAACCGCTCACATTCGTTTCCAACGAGCGTGTATATAATCTGTCGTATTTTACGGCACATAAGCATAGTTGGTTCTATTTACTTTCGATAAAGTCGTAAAGCTATTTTTGCACTCGTTAGAAACGAACGCAAGCATTTTATAACTGCTCGCGCTCGTTTTCAACGAGCGTGTTTATAATCTGTCGTATTTTACGGCATGTAAGTATAATTTGTTCTATTTACTTTCGATAAAATCGTAAGGCTATTTTTGCACTCGTTAGAAACGAGCGCAAGCATTTTGGAAGGGCTAACGCTCATTTCTAACGAGCATGCGTATAGTCTGTCGTATCTTACGGCATATAAGCATAATTGGTTCTATATACTTTCGATGAAATCGTAAAGCTATTTTTGCACTCGTTAGAAACGAGCGCAAGCATTTTGGAAGAGCTCACGCTCGTTTCTAACGAGCGTGTATATAGTCTGTCGTATCTTACGGCATATAAGCATAATTGGTTCTATTTACTTTGCGATAAAATTGTAAAAGCTATTATTCACTCGTTAGAAATGACCGTAAGGCACAAAAAAAAGCAGCTACAAATACATGTAGCTGCTTTGAATATTTTTGTTAAAACTGGTTATTGTGCTGGTCCTTGCTGACCATAATAACCCGAGAATTTAGCCTCAAGAGCGGCAAAGATTTTTTCAAGTTGTGTACTCACTTTCTCTTGTCCGGCTGCTCTGCTGGTTTTTATCATTCTATCTAAATAATACAAGCCAGTTTGAATATTCTGCGAACCGGTTAATGAACCTTTCGATTGAGAAATATCACTTAAGAAAATAAGCTCCTTATTAATATAATCTCCTGATTGGGTTAAAATTTCATTTGCCCTGGCTGTTTCACCAAGTTTATAAAGATTTTCTGCCATGTAATATTTCACCACAACAGTACGGATTCCGAAGAAACGTTGAGGCATTACATCATAATATTTATTTACCACTTTTTTTGCCTCTGCATTTTTACCTTCTTTAATTAAACTGCCAGCAAGATTGCTGAAAATATTGGTGAAGATAAAGGTATCGTCAGATGACTGAGGATCTAAATAAGTAGCCGTTTTCATATTTCCCCACTTAAACTTCGTCATCACGTTGTTGTAAAGCACTGGAGTATTCAATTGTTCTGCCCTTTCTTCCGTAGCAGTTGTATCAGCCTTAAACGGCACTAAACGCAAGGCTAATCCTTCACTGTATAGATATTTATCCAAGCCATTATATTGATCAGACGGTACAGTAGATGCAAAGTAAATCGGACGTTTCCAATTATTGTGTGCAAGGATATCCAGCATTGCTAAGGTTCCTTTGGTGACATATCCCTTGTTAAATGTCCAATCCATTTCTGGCGTAATCTTCGCTGCGTCTGCTGCAGAAACTGTTCCAGTACTGATCACCTGTTGCGGATCAATGGTGATTTTGAAGTTTTTAGTAGGAAGGAAGTTAGATTTCGTACCATCCTGCATGGCAACTTTATCATTGTCATCATTGGATAAAAGCAACTCTACAATGTTTTTAAGCTCCACACTGCCGGCAATTTTATAATCATCAAACGGCATTACGTCGCGCTCTCCCTGCACATATTGTTCAGGTTTCATGGTGATTGGCAATGGTTCAGATGCATTCTGTTTTTGCCTCAAACCGTTGATATACCAATCCGTATCAAACAAACTTAAGTTCACAATCCTGACATCAGGACGAACATTTTCTACCTCCTGAATATACCACAGCGGATAGGTATCATTATCACCATAGGTGAATAAAATTGCATTCGGTGCGCAAGATTCTAAGTAATCAAGTGCGATATCATGGGCAACCATTTTCGTAGAACGATCATGATCATCCCAGCCTTGCGCTGCCATAATCACTGGTGCCACCAATAAGCCAATTACAGTAGCGGCAACGGCTCCGGTAGTCGGCGTTAATTTTTTAAGGAGCCACTCTCGAATGGCGAGTACACCTAGTCCAATCCAGATCGCAAAGGCATAAAAAGATCCTACGTAGGCGTAATCACGCTCGCGTGGTTCTAGAGGTTTTTGATTAAGGTATAATACAATTGCAATACCAGTGAAAAAGAACAATAGCGCTACTACACCTGCATCTTTTTGATTGCGTTGGAAATGCCAGATGGCGCCCAATAAACCGATAATCAATGGAAGGAAGAAGAATCTGTTGTAGGCTTTGTTATCTACTGTGGATGGTGGCAAATGACTTTGATCACCAATTTTCCAGGAATCAAAAGCTTTAATTCCACTTAACCATTCCCCTTCATAACCGCTTCCCTGACCTTGTTCATCATTCTGGCGGCCAATAAAGTTCCAACCGAAATAACGCATATACATATAACCAATCTGGTAACTAAATAAGAACCCAACATTGTCTACTACGTTCGGTTTTTTAGCATCATCAAGGTGCATCCATTCTTTGTAAAATGAGGCATGGCGGGCATCATCACTGTACATACGCGGCAATAATGTATTGTTGTTGTACTCATAATCGGTTTTTGTACCGGCTTTTTCATATTTATCTGCACCTTTTCTCCAGATCGTTTTTCCGCCTTCTTTAATACCTACACGTTCTGAGTTGTAGTTAGGTCCATAACCCAGAGGCCTGTCGCCATATTGTTCACGGTTTAGGTAGCTTAAAAATGAAAAAGCATCTTTCGGTGCACTATTATTTAGGTTTGGATCAGCTTTAGCCCTGATTATAATCATTGAAAAAGAGGCATAACCGAAAATGATTAATACGGTAGAAATCAAACCGAGGTTTAATAATTTTTTCTGGTGTTTGATGGAATATCTGATTCCCCAAACCAGTAAACTGATTACGATAATGGCAAAAAAGAGCACACCCGTTCCGAAACCCAGACCCAAGGTATTCACGAAAAATAAGTCGAAATACGCGCCAAAAGATACGAGGTACTGGATAATTCCGTATTGGATTACTGCCAGAATTAAGATACCAACTGCAAGCGTTTTGAATATACCCGCTGTAGTGGCCTTGCCAGTTCTTTTAAAATAATAGATGAAGGCAATTGCTGGTATAGTTAATAAGTTTAATAAGTGGATTCCGATGGATAAGCCCATAATATAGGCGATGAACAATAACCAACGGTCGGCACGGGGTTCATCTGCGTGGGATTCCCATTTAAGGATGGCCCAGAATACAATTGCCGTAAATAACGATGACTGTGCATAAACTTCAGATTCTACTGCCGAGAACCAGAAACTATCAGAAAAGGTATAAGCTAAAGCACCTACGGCTCCGGCACCAATAATGCTGATCAAGTCGCTTTTTGAAATTTCTTCACCCGCTTTTACTAAAGTTTTCTTAGCCAATGCTGTAATTGTCCAGAAGAGGAACAAGATCGTAGCACCACTTGAAACGGCAGAACCAACGTTCATCCAGTAAGCTATTTTAGTCACTTCACCGAAAGCGAAAATGGAGAAGAACCGCTGGATCATTAAGAATAACGGTGCACCAGGTTGGTGAACAACCTGCATTCTGAATGCTGAAGCTATAAATTCGCCGCAATCCCAGAAGCTTGCAGATGGCTCAAGGGTTAAAACGTAAGTTATTGTTGCAATTAGAAAGCAGATCCAGCCGACTATATTATTGACTTTAGAATAATTCATTGGTTCTTTTGATGATATTAAAAATTGTTTTACATAAAAATGCAGCCGAAATTAACTATTCTAGTCGATAAAACTGGTAAATTTTTGGATTGATTTAACAATTCTTAACCATATTGAGCGATTATTCATGCCTGATTACGATTTTAAAAATAACCTCAATCAGCAAAAACTGTAAACAGATTTCGCTTAAGTTTATAGGTCGATTTACGTTTATTTATCAGCCAGTCACAAATGGCGAAAAGCGATTCAGCAGTAAAATATATTTGTCTTCAATTTTTTTGCTTAAGTCATGCTGTTTAAAAGTGTCACTCAGCTTAATCATCTGGTTCATCACACTCATGTACATCCTTACATTTTGCTCAGCTGCCAGATAACCTTTGCTTTCTGAAACATCAGCCAAATGGATCAACTCTCGATCAAAATAATCTACGGATTTATTAATGAGTTCATTCGCACGTTTAAAGTCGTTAATTCGGTATAAACCTTCCGTGAAATAAAAAGTGCTCATCGCTTGTCTGGAAGTGTAAAACCGATCAGGAATAACCTCAAAGTACTTGGCGGCCACTTGTTTACTCCTTGAGATATCGCCTTCATTTGTAAGTCCAGTCAATAAGCCGGTAAACAGATTCGAAAGCATCGCTACATCATCGGCAGACTGACGACCTAAATGATTTGCATTCTTAATATTGCCAAAAGCGTAAGTGTTAATCAGATTTTGATACATTGGTTTCAGATTGATTGGCTCAGATTCATCCTGCTTCTGGTTCGGTTTGAGTGGCAGTAATCTTCTGCTTAGCCCCTCCGTATAAAGATATTTATCTAGCCCAAGGTATTGTTGGGTTGGCATGGCGCCTGTAAAATAGATCGGTCGTTTCCAGTTGTTATGCACCAGAATGTCGAACAGTGCCAATGTTCCTTTGGTTACATATTCCTGGTTGAACGTCCACTGTATGCTATCTGCGATTTTTCCTGCATCTTCTTTTGGTACCGTTCCAGTATCAAGAACTTGTTGCGGGTTTACCGTGAGTTTTAGGTTTTTGGTCGGCAAAATGTTATACTTCGATCCATCACTCATTGTAACCTTATCTTCATCGTTATCTGATAAGAGGATATCTAAAATCTGCTGTAGCTCCACATGCTGTGCAATTTTATAATCCTGAAAATACATAATATCCCGTGTGCCTTCTACATATTGTTCGGGTTTCATGGAGATAGGAAGCGGAGCAGATTGATTTTGCTTTCTTCGCATCCCGTCAATATACCAGTCTGCAGTAAATAGACTTAAGTTAACCACCCGCACATCAGGGCGGATATTTTCAACCTCTTGTGCATACCACACCGGATAGGTATCATTATCGCCATAGGTAAACAATATTGCGTTTGGTGCACAGGCTTTCAAGTAATTTACAGACATATCTCTGGCCACATTACTATCAGAACGATCATGGTCATCCCATCCTTGTTGTGCCATAATAACAGGCGCAGCAAATAAGGCCAGGGCAGAGGCAAAGATACCAGCGCTTTTGGGGGTAAACTTTTCAAAAATCCACTCCTTCAATCCGAAAACACCCAGTCCAATCCAAATTGCAAAAGCGTAGAAGGAGCCTACATAGGCATAATCTCTTTCCCGCGGCTCCACTGGTACAGAATTCAGATAAACCACTATCGCGATGCCGGTAAAAACAAAGAGTAAACTGATTATGCCTGCATCTTTCTTATTTCGGTTAAAATGCCAAACTGCGCCTATTAATCCGATAATTAAAGGCAAAAAGAAGAATCGATTATAGGCTTTATTTTCTACGATAGAAATTGGAAGATTTTTTTGATCGCCTAAACGAATGGCATCTATCGGTTTTATGCCGCTGAGCCAGGCGCCATCAGTGCCACCATGTTGCCCGTCTTCATTATCTTGCCTACCCACAAAATTCCACATAAAATAGCGTAAGTACATCTGCCCCGCCTGAAAAGAAAATAAATATTTCAAATTATCGATAAGAGAGGGTTGATGTTCATCAGTAAAACCCATGTAGTTCTTATAGAACCTAATGTGCTCAGGTTTATCACTGTACATTCTAGGTAAAGGCGTTTGATCTGCAAATACGTAAGCAGATTTTTTCCCTGCCGATTCATATCGGTCTTTGCCTTTACGGAAGATTTCTCCTGTTTCTTTAATATCGATTTTCCGTGAGTTATAATTTTCGCCAAATAATAGCGGTCGGTCGCCATATTGGTCTCTCCCTACATATCTCGAAAAGGAGTATACATTATCCACATTATAATTGTTGAGGTTTGGCTTTGCCTGTGCCCTAATGAGGAGCAGGGCGAAGGAACTATATCCGAAAACCAGCAACACGGTAGAAAGCAAGATCAGGTTTAATACCCTTTTGTTTTTAATGATGGAATACCTGATTCCATAAGCCAGTCCAGTAACAAATAAAACTGCAAAGCAAATAATGCCCGTTCCGAAACTGAAGCCAAGTTTGTTTACAAAGAGGTAATCGAAGTTTGCCGCAATGGCGATGAGGTATTGAATTACACCAAATTGCACAATTGCGAGCCCGAGGATCGAAATTGCAAATGCCTTTATGATTCCTTTCCAGTTGGGTGAAGATACTTTCTTAAAATAATAAACGAAAACAATTGCCGGAATAGCTAAAAGGTTAAGAATATGGATACCAATAGAAATCCCCATAATATAGGCTACGAAAAGGAGCCACCGATCTGCTTTCGGTTCATCGGCTTGAGCCTCCCATTTTAAGATTCCCCAGAATACTACCGCCGTGCAAAGCGATGAAAGTGCGTAAACTTCAGCTTCTACTGCAGAAAACCAAAAGCTATCGGAAAAGGCATAGGCCAATGCGCCAACAATACCTGCGCCCAGAATGGTTAAAATGTTTTGATTGCTGAGTTGTTCTTTGTTTTTAAGGAGCGTCTTTTTAGCGAGCGCGGTGATCGTCCAGAATAAAAACATGATGGTTCCGGCACTTGCCAGTGCCGAGGAGAGATTAATGAAATAGGCAACTTTCGTTTTATCGCCAAAGGCAAATACCGAAAATAACCGTTGAATCATGGAAACCATTGGTGCGCCCGGCTGGTGAACAACCTCCATTCGAAATGCCGCGGCGATGAATTCACCGCAGTCCCAGAAGCTCACAGATCGATCTAAAGTGAGGATATAGGTCGTTGCAGCGACGATAAAACACAGCCAGCCGCCAATAGTATTGATCTTATTGTAATTCATAGTGAAAATTTAGTCTTTGATAATAAATGATTTAAGTGGTTCTCGCTTAAAAATGTCGTAGAAAAAAACAAAATGTTGCATAGCATATGATGATTTTTTTATCTTTGCAGTGCAAAAAGGAAGAGCAGGAAAGAAATTAAAAATATTTTAAAATCACTCTTGCATAATTAAAATAAGCTTCCTACATTTGCATTCCCTTTCGGGAATATAATCTCGAAAAAGTTTGTCCGATAGTATAAGGGTAGTACGACAGTTTTTGGTACTGTTTGTCTTGGTTCGAATCCAGGTCGGACAACAAATTTATCATCGGATCGTGTTTTAAAATAACATGATCCGATTTTTTTTAACCCGTAAACTACACACGGATCATGCCATTGCAGTTTAACCCGGTAAAGTTATTTTCCGGAACAGGTTCAAGAGGACTATCACTAAAAATTGCTGAAAGTTACGGCAAGCCACTAGGCGATGTAACCATTCATAAATTTAGCGATGGCGAATTTCAACCTTCTTTCGATGAATCCATCCGCGGTTGCGATGTCTTTTTAATCCAATCTACCTATCAGCCCAGCGATAATTTAATGGAACTGTTGTTAATGGTTGATGCTGCTAAAAGAGCATCTGCACATTACATTACAGCTGTTGTTCCTTATTATGGTTTGGCCCGTCAGGATAGAAAAGATAAACCTCGTGTAGCAATTGGGGCTAAATTGGTAGCGAATTTATTGAAATCTGCAGGGATTCACCGCATCATGACTATGGATTTGCATGCTGCTCAGATTCAGGGTTTCTTTGATATACCGGTAGATCACTTAGATGGATCGGTTATTTTTGTACCTTATATTAAAAGTTTAAATCTGCCAAATCTTACCATTGCATCACCAGATATGGGAGGCTCTTACCGGGCACGTACTTTTGCAAAGTTCTTCAATGCAGAAGTAATTATTTGTGATAAACGCCGTAAACGTGCCAATGAAATTGAATCAATGTCGATTATTGGTGATGTAACCGGACAAGACGTGGTATTAATTGATGATATTTGCGACACTGCAGGGACCTTATCTAAAGCTGCAGCTTTAATTATGGAGAACGGTGCAGCAAGTGTAAGAGCGGTTTGTACGCATGCTGTTTTATCTGGTAAAGCCATAGAAACAGTAGAAAATTCTGTGTTAACAGAGCTGATCGTTACAGATACCATTCCTTTGAGAATGGAAAGTCAAAAAATTAGAGTGCTAAGTACTGCCAGTTTATTTGCAAGGGCAATTGCCAATGTAAATGAGCACGGTTCGATTAGCGATTTGTTTAATGTGTAAATTAAGGTAGAAGGTAAAGGGTTGGAAAGCTTAACGTTTTCGTACTCGATACTTAATACCGACTACTAATAAATATAAAATAAATAAAATGAAAACAATCGCAATTAGCGGTTCTCCAAGAGAGAACGTAGGGAAACGCGATGCCAAGGAACTTCGTTACGAAGGTAAGGTTCCGGCGGTATTGTATGGTGGAAAAGAGCAACAAC
>Ga0308159_1000518_pt1 | contig 86026 bp, 78 predicted proteins | sample PhyCR1_FD_201040 | JGI IMG/M metagenome (GOLD analysis project Ga0308159, IMG submission 201040) | Phyllosphere microbial communities from UC Gill Tract Community Farm, Albany, California, United States - DLSLC.R1 | ecosystem: Host-associated > Plants > Phyllosphere > Unclassified | place: USA...
TCCCGCAGGTCCATCGACAACGGCTTGCCCATCTGACCGGCCTCCCGGCACCGGTGACAATCCTCAATCAGACTTCAGCCCGCTTGGGAATCCCCCAACGATTCACGCCGCTCGGAATTTGCTCTAGATGATATGGAATGACCGACACGAAGCAAAGACGTAATCGCAAGAAGACGGTCGCCACCACTCGATCGACTGCCGGACCCGGCTTTGCCTTCGAAGATCTCGTCGCTGCCGACCTGCTGAGCCAGATGCTGCTCGATCTGCCGATCGACGGCATCGGCGTCGCTGGCGATCACCTGCTTTCCCAAGCAGGGGCCGCGGGCTGGCGCATCGACGATCTGATCTGCGTGGGGCACGCCGCGAATGACCCCGAGCGCCGCCTCGCCCTTTCGTGCAAGAGCAACGTCCAGGTCACCGCCACCGGCTGGCCAGTAGACTTCGTGTCCGCCGCCTGGGAGCTCTGGCGCAAGCAAGACCCGTTCAACAGGATCACGGACTGCATCGGGCTGGTCACGCGGGGCCGCAACACGGCATTCGATGCGACTTGGTCGGACCTGAAGCATTGGTGCGTGGGTGCCGATCCCACGCTCGCAATGGGCCGGATCAACGCATCGCAGACGCATCGCCGGGTTTTCGACAGCGTCCGCAATCCTGGCGACCAGGACGGAGAACATCCCACCGATGCGCAGACGATCGCGCTGATATCAGCGCTCGATATCTATCCGCTCGATTTCCAGCTCAGCCCCTCCAGAGCGATAACGGAGGCCAAGCGCCGATGCCGCATCGCGCTCAGTTCAGAAAACGCGGCCCAGGCCGAACAGCTTTGGATCACCCTTGTCCAAAGCGCGGAGGCCGCGCGGCTGAGCAACGGCATCACGCGTCTCTCCCATCTCTTGCGCGATCTCGCGCCGCGTTTCGCGCTCAAGGCCCATCCAAGCATCGCCGGTGCGTGGAGCCGCCTGCTCGCGCTATCAGCCGACCAACGTGGCGGCATCGAGACCGCGCTTCCCAACGGCCATGTCGTTCACCGCCGTAAAGAGGCCGAGCGCCTCTCGCAGGCGCTCGGCGGGGCAGCCGGTTGTGTGGTCATCGGTGAATCAGGCGCCGGCAAGTCGGCGCTCGTTCGCACGACGCTGGACGCCGCATTTCCCGACGCGACGCAAATCTGGCTCGGCCCGGAAGCGCTTGGCGACGCGCTGAGCGCCGCGCGCCGCCAATCGATCGGCATCGACCACGATCTCGCGCTGATTTTCGCGCGCAGCCCCGGTCGCGACAAGCTTCTGGTGCTCGACGCGGCCGAACGGCTCGATGCGACGACGCTGACGAAGCTCGACACGCTTTTGCGCGCACTCGCTGGCGACGAGGCCTGGCGGGTCGTCCTGATCTCGCAGTTCGCCGCGTACGAAGATCAGCTCCGGACCCTGGGCACGGTGGGGACCTGGCCAACCGTCATCGTCACGACTTTGTCGGACGGACCAGTCCGCGCCGCCTTGAACAGCGCTCCCACGCTGGCCTGGATTTCCAACGACGCCGAGATCCTGCCGCTGCTCGCAAATCTGCGAACGCTTGGCTGGGTGGTCGCTGCGGCCTCGTCATTCCAGCAGGCCGATGGCGCGGGCCTGACCTCGGCGGCCGCGATCGCCGATCGCCTCTGGAGTCGATGGACAGATGGGCCCGCGCGATCACAGCTTCAACGCCTCTTGGTTCGCCTCGCGGTCCGCGAAGCCGCCTTCGAGCGCAGCTTTGCGATAAGCGATCTCGAGAGTGGCGATCTGGCCGCTTTCGATCAGCGATTCCCAGAGTTGCCGCTGCAGGTCAATGCGCGCAACCGCATTGAATTCCGCCACGACCTCGCATCGGACTGGGCGCGATACCAGCGGCTCAAGGAGATCGCCGACGATATTCCCCAATGGTCGGCGCTCGCGCCGCAGCCTTTGTGGATTGGCGCGCTGCGCCTGTTCGGGCAATTCCTTCTCGCGCAGCCCGATCAGGCCAGAAATGGCTGGGATGCCGCCTTTGCGGCGGTGACGGCAGCGAAGAATGTCGAAGCAAGCGACCTGTTGCTCGACGCATTGTGCGTCGATCCCAGCCTCGATCGTCATTTGATGGCGCGTATGGATCTTATGTTCGCCGAGGACGGCGCCCTTCTGAAGCGGCTAATGCACCGTTTCCTGCATATTGCCACCGTGCCCGGCATTCCGGGGAACTTCGCGCTGGGCGATGGCCTGCGAATCTATCTCGAAGCCGATATGCGCTTCCCGATCATAGCCCGCTGGACGCCGATCGGGCGGTTCCTCGCCTATAATGCCGATCGCGTCGGGTCTTTGGGTGCGACCGTCGTCGCGAAGGTTTGCAAGGCATGGTTGAATTTGCCGCGCATGCTCGGCGAGCAACCGATGCCCCTGCGCGATGTCATGGCGAAGGTCGCACTGGAGACGGCGCGCACGCGCCAGATCGAGAACGCACGGCACCGGCACTATGGCGGCGGTGACGACGAGAAGCTCATACACGTCACCGCGCTGTCCGGCGCTGTCGATTTGCCAGCGGGAGTAGCCGCGTTCGCGCTCGAAATGGCAATGCGGCGGCCGCCGGCCGACACGACGCTCATCCAGATCCAGGCCTTGCGCGAAGCCGATCGCGCGGCCGCCAAAGCCCGCGCCGCGGCACAGCCTCGCCGGCCTAAACCCCCTCCCCCCGCCCGATTCTTATCGTCGCAGGAGGATCTTCCGCCTTGGCCGCTCGGTCCGAGCGAGCGGCTTTCCGGATCATTTCGCAACGCGGTGCTGCACCCCAATGGCCTCAACGCCTTGATCGAGGCCGATCCGGCAGCTGCATCGGAAGTGCTGCTTGCCTGCATCGTCGAGGGAAATCCCACGCGCCATTATGGCCGAACGCTCCGGATGGAAGGCGACCTCGGCCTAGAGTTCGACCAGCACAGCTATCCGACGATCTTCTGGAAAAGCCCCTTCTTCGTCTTTCTCCAGCTGCGACCCGAGCAGGCGCTCACCGCGCTGAAGCAGCTTCTCGATTTCGTCATGGAGCGCTGGGCATCGGAGGCGCCGCCTGATGCGATCATTCCATCAATTTCCATCACCGCGGCCGATGGCCCGTCGCGGCGCTTTCCCGGAACCAGGAGCCAGTTCGACTGGTCACAACAGAACTCGACCGCCAACGGCCAGCTCTTCTGCGCGCTGGATGCGCTGGAGCGCTGGCTGATCCTCAAGGCGGAGGCAGGCGAGGATCTGAAGCCATGGTGCGAACGATTGCTCGCGCTCGAGGGGGCGACCGCCATCCTCGGTGTGCTGGTGAATTTGGGAAAATATCGCCCGGACCTGTTCAAGGGCCCGCTTCTTCCGCTCGTCGGCGTCGAGGCAATCTACAGCTGGGACGTGCAGCGTGTCCGCAATGGCGGCTTGGGCTTCGACACCTTCACATGGTATCGTCAGGGTGACGTTGTCCTGAACATGGCGCGAGACTGGGTGCTCGCGCCGCATCGTGCCCTCGAATTGCGGGCGGTGATCGGCGAGCTCGCAGCTGCCGATGCGAGCTTCGCGAGCCAGGTCATGCACGCCGGTGCGGCGTGGCCGCGCCCGGACGACGTCAAGCGGCAGCTTGAGCAGCGCATGCTCCAGAGCGAGTTCGATCCGGCCAATCGCAAGACGGTGCTGGATGAAGCCAGCGGTGAAACCGTCGTACGGCTGATCTATCCGGACGATCTACAGGCTGACCTGATCGCCTATCAGATTCAGGCCAACGCCACCCTCGAGCCGTTGACCCTGCCGCACCAATGTGAGCAGGCGCTCGCCGGCAGCGCAAACCTGACCGACGCGAGCGCGGAATATCTTGCCACTTTCTTGCCTGACCCCGGCTCACCGCTACCCGATTCAAGCGAACGATTGCCGATGCTCGCCGCAGCCGCGGCCACGCTGATCGCGCGCGGCGGAGACTGGTATGCGCAGCGTCCGAACATCGCTGAGCGCGCGCAGCAGCTGCTTCGTGCCATGATCGCCCATGTTGATGCGCTTTCGACCGGTCGCGATGATCATGCCGCCGATGAGGCACTGCGGTTCGCGGCGATCGGCACGCTCCACATCGCCGTCAGCGCGGCCGATCCCTCGCCTTGGTCGGCGCCACTCGCGGTCATCCTCACCGCTCGGGGCGGAAGTGCGATCGCGACGCTGATGGGCTTTGCCAAGCGCCTTCAGGCTAGCCTCGGTCCGGCATGGTATCGACTCAACTTCCTGCTGCTGCTTTTCGCAGGGTTGAATCGCCTCTCGCCGCGCTACGATGAAGAGGAACTTGCTCCGGCATGGGAGCGCTGGCGCTCGCGCCTTCGCGCCCAGCCGATTTTCGGCTCGACCGCCTCGATCGATATCCTGGAGCCCGCCAGCATCGCGCGACGCGTCGAACGGCTTCTGGAGGGGCGCCGCGCGCGCGAATATCCTGGTCGGCCCGCTCGTCTAGCGGGCAAGTCGCGTCGCTTCGCCGGGCTCAGCACGCATATTCTCGAAGCTGGCTATGGCTGGCTGCTGGATCATGAAACGGCGCATGACACCGCGCGGGAACCGGAGAATCATCGTCTCCTCGCCGACCTTTGGGCGTTCGAGGCATGGCGCATGGAGGGCGAAGGCGACGGCGATCCGCTGGAAGATGATGACGATGCCGATGAGGAATATGACCTCCCGAGCGGCATGGGCTATTCGATCCTGCGCATTGCCGCGGCATACGTGATGGCCGCGCCAACGAACGACCCGCCGCCCTTGTGGCGCGCAATTCTAGCGATCGGACCTAGGGGCTATCATGCCGTCGAGCAGTTCGCAGCCGGCTGGTTCCTGTTGCTATTCAAGCCAGTCGATGCGGACCGGTTCATGACAATCTGGAAGGCGATCATGCTATTTGCATTCGATGCCGACTGGCAATCGCATCGCCGTTGGTATCGCGGCAGGGACATGCTCACCAAATTGCTCGGCCTCAATGCGCCGATCGAGCTCAGTCAGGCTGACGCCATCCTGCCCCGCATCCCCGAACTCATCGACCATTACCGGCGGTGGGCCCAAACCGTGATGCTGTACGACGAGGACGACATAGCGACATTCTGTCACTTTCTGACCAAGGAATCGGGGCGGAGCCTTCGGCTCGAAGGCATGATCTGGCTCGAAGCAACCTTGACGAAGAACGATCGGTTTTCCCGCGGATCCACCGGAAACAATATCGCGGAAGCAATCGATACCGTTTTGACGGGACATTCCCCCGATCTTCTCGCCCAGCCTCAAGCGCGGGACGCGGTAATCGCAATTGTAGCCAGATTGGTGCGGGCGCAGGTGGGAACAGCAATGGGACTGCAGCGACGAATCGCGGCGATGCGGTAACGATCGGCCTCATCGGCCTCCAGATGCAAGAAGTGAGCTGACCGACAATGCTGCAGATCAACAGCGGAAAGCTCTTCGCGCGCGGCATCGGCCGAACCAATCATCTGCGCGGAGTGCTCTACTCGAACCTCGAGCTGTTCTACGGCTACGACGTGGTCACGGCCGCGGGCACCTTGCGCGAAACCGACGGCCGGCGCGGCAACCGCGCGATCGTCTACGAGATCGACGAGAATATCGAGGCGGCTGAAATCGGGCCGGGCGTTCTGGTATCGCATACGATCGCCCCGTTCCTCGAGGATTTCTCGGCGCTGGCGACGTTCGGCCTGCGCGCGATCGTTTCACCCGATGCAGGCGTCGTCGATCGGCTTACATCGACCGGTCCGGGTCTCGCCTCCTATAATCCGCCGAGGCAATTCGTCAGGCGCTACTTCGATGATAGGATTCCGCTGCAGCAAATCGAGATTGCACCATTTACTGAGTTCGTCGACCGATTGATCGCACTCGACCGTCGCACCTTCCTCGCCGCGATGCGCGCGATCCGGACCTTCGTGAGCGGTCTTCATCGCATGCGTGACGACCTGTCGCTGGCCTACACGTTGCTAGTGTCGGCGGTCGAATCGCTTGCCCAAGACTTCGACGGGCACCGGACGGCCTGGCAGGACGTCGATGAGCGCAAGCGCAAGCCGCTCGATCTCGCACTGAGCCGTGCGTCCAAAAGCACTGGCGACAAGGTGCGAGAAGCGATTCTGTCGGCCGAGCACGCGTCGCTAGCGCGACGATATCGCGCCTTTGTCCTCAGCCATGTGGGCGCAGAGTATTTCAGGAGCGCGGATCTCGTCGCGGGAGGCGCGATCGCGCGCCACGAGATCGAGGAGGCGCTGCGTCAGGCCTATGTCATCCGCTCGCGCTACGTGCACAATCTTCGGCCGCTTCCCGACGCAATCGAGCTTGCGGAAAGCACTCGCGATGTGACCGAGGTCGATCGCCGCCCCGTTCTCACCTTTCAGGGCTTGGTTCGCCTTACGCACCATGTCATCACCGCCTTCGTCGCTGCTGGCAGGAAAGTCGAACAAGAACCCTACAACTATACACGCGAGCAGTCCGGGGTGGTCGTCGTTCCGTTGGCACCGGAAATGTGGGTGGGGAGCTCGCTCAAGCGCGCGGCCGATGCCCGGCAACGGCTCGAGGGGCATATCGAGCAGATCGTTCCGGTTCTAGCCGATACGCCGGGGGCGACCGTCACCGACCTTCGCCCGATCTTTCCGGATATCGAGAAGCTTGCCGCGTCCAGCAAGACCCATCGCAGGGCATTGCTTACGCTTTACGCGCTTTTCGCGACGCTTCTTGGCAAGCAAGACCGGTCGGCGGCGCTCGATGCGCTTGTCGAGCGGCACATGGCCGAAATCGGCGCGCCGTCGAGCGAAGCGCTCGTGGCGCGGACGTTGTTTGGCACACTCGATGTCTGGCCGGTCGAGGTCCACCACGAGACCGTTGACCGCTATCTTGCGGCGCGCTCGACCCCGTCGGGGCTCCATGCCCCAAAAATGCTCGACGCTGTGTTCTGCCTCGCGCTAGCCGAGCGCTACCGTCGCGCGAAGCAGCAGCAAGCGGCAAGGGCGTGGCTGGCGCGCGCAGTTGAAACCTATCCCGGCCATCCTGCAATCTGCTTGCTCGAAGAGGCATTTGCTCCGAGAAAGCGGATCGACTGGCAGACCGCCTTGCTGCCGCGGCTGGGTAAGCGCAGGACGCGCCGGAAAACACCTGTAGAATCGGAGTGACGCCGCTCCCCGCATGCAACCGGATGACGCGCTCGCCGGTCAAGGCGTCCCACGCCTCGCTTGGCGCGATGGCCGGTGCAGCTTGGCGAGCCGAAAGGGCAATTTCAGCTGCGCGTAATTGTGGGTGATCCAGCACATCTGATCGCCACTCAGCTTGTCCGATGACGACTTCACTTCGACGAGCATGAATTCGCCGTTCCGATGGAGGAGCAGGTCCGGCCAACCAAGATAGCGGCCCCAGTAATCATCCACCAGATAGCGCAGGATCGCCAGGATGGTGTCGGCCGAGAGCAGCTCAATCAGCCGCCGCGCGCGATCGACATCGGCGTCGCGGTGCGCCCAAAGATACTGGCGCAGTCGCTCGCTGGGCACGCGCCAATAGTCGAACACCTCAAGCAGATATCCGCGATCGGCGTAGCCGTCGGGCTTGAAGAAGAAATTGAAATGCTCGTCGATGGCAGCCTTCCGCCGGCGACCGTATCCTGGTGTTCCAAAGTCTTCGGGTAGGCGCATCCATATCTGCTCACCCGCGGCCCCGGCCTCGAACGCCGTGCGCGACCCGAACCCTGCCATCCGGTTCTTGGGATCGGAGGGATGTTCGATGAGCAGCCACATCATGACGCCGTACAGCGCGTGAAACGGGACGCTCTCCAGCGGCATCGCCGACCAGCCGGACGCCGCATAATGATGTGCGGCAAATGCTTCGGGAGATACGATCTCGCCCGCAAGCATCACCACCGCTCCCTTCTCAGGTGAAGGGGCATACTCCGGATAAAGCGGATCGATCTCGACCTGCCATCGCTGCAGCATATCGGCCGACGAGGGCTCACGCATGTCGTACAGCGGCGCACTGGCGTGCAGCGCCTTGATTGCCTCGAGAACGTCACCTTCGATCCGCTTCCTCGCCGCTTTCGCCTCGTTCGGCTGTGCATCGGGGTTGGCGCCTTCCCAATCTGCGAAGGCTTCGGTTTCGCGGAAGAAGAGCTCGCGCCAATAGAAGCGCTTGATCTTGCTAGTCCGGCCATGAATTGCGGCGCCGGGCGCGGGCACCAGCGGTAGCCCGCGACAGCCGTTGCACAGCCCGGGCTGGAAGCCATGCGTGACTGGAACTCGCTCCTGGGTATCGAGTTCGCAGCCCTCGGAGAGCTGGTGCGCCAGAAAGCGCTGGCCGAAGCTTTCGTCGCAGGCGCACATCATCATCGCGCCGCAGTCATCGCAACGATATTTGCGGATGAATTCATGCTGGTTGAGGCACGCAACGCGCCTATGCTCACAGACTTCAGAAGCGGTCATTTCAATTCATCTTTAAAAGGCGCGAAGATACGCGAACGTCTGGCTCCAGCCCACCAGATTCGCTTAGCCAATCAGCCGCTAGATTGGGAGCCGCGAAGCGGTCTTGGCTGGGACAGCCTTGCCTAAGGTCGGACAACAAATCGCCGCCTTTTATTAGGTTCGCCGCATAACGATCGCAATCCAGCTCCACCGCGATTTGACTGAGAATGAGAAGGCGCTTGGCCGTTACGGCGCTAACATCACCTTGCTGCGCGCAAAAAAGATCAGAGGACAGCAGTATCGGCTAAGCTTGCTAAGTAACCTAGTGGGATCTGCTCGAGCGGCCGATCTCGAGCGTGCCGTGCGGATGGCCGCTACTAGGAGTGACGCAGCAAGCACCGAAAAAGCGGGACTGGGGCGCGTAACGGCCCTCATGCCGCACCTGAATGAACGGACGCTTACGTCATCTGCAAGCCCGAAAACGGTCAGGCCATAATCCACCAGCGTTGCCGAAATGCGGCCTGTCTGCATCCGCTAATTGGGTGGACAGTGGCTGTTTGGGTGCACGATGTGGCCAGTGGTCTTGCCGGTGCCGCGCAACGTCAGATATCTGGATAGAATATGAACCCAAACAGGATCATATTCTGATACACGAACTACGTGATGCGCGGCGGGCGTCCGGCTGGTCGCAGCGGACCTTGGCGAACCGGATCGGCGTCGACGCCCAGACGATCAAGCGGCTGGAGAAGGGTGTCGGTTCGGTCCCAACCCTCATCGCCGCCATGGCAGCACTGGACTTTCGCCTGACCGGTCTGGCGGCGGCCAAGACGCTGCCCGAACAGTTGCGTGCGGAGCGGCACAAGCGGTCGATGTCGCTGAGGGACGCGGCGGAGAGGACCGGCCTGTCACCAACCACCATCGCCAGCTTGGAGCGGGGTGGCGGATCCGTCGCCAGCCTGCTGCGGCTGATGGCTGTGATCGCACCGAACGCCCGCCGCCGCGCGCCCGAGCGATCATATTGGGCGCAAGGGGACAAGGAGGATCGCGACATCCGATTCACCCCGGCCGACTTCATGGCGAACATCTACGCCGCGTTCGGTGAAATCGATCTCGACCCGTGCGGGCATGCGCTCAGCCCGGTCATAGCGCGTCGCCGGATCCTGCCGAACGAAGGCGGTGACGGGCTGGTCGACGACTGGTCCGGCAAGGTCGCCTTCGTCAATCCGCCTTATTCGCAACTGCTGCGCTGGCTGCGGCGTGCCCATGATCAGTGGCGGGCCGGCAAGGTCGAGACGGTCGTCTGCCTAGTGCCGGTCCGAACCGACTCCGCCTGGTTCCACGAGACGTTGAGCGCGGACGCGGACATCTACCTGCTGCAGGGCCGCGTCCGGTTTCTAGATATACGGGGAGCAAGCCAGCAGACCCCGTTCTCGCTGATGGTACTGACATTGGGCGCGACGCCCGAGCAGAAGGACCGCTATGCGGAACTGGTCGCGGGGTTCTGGCTGACCCGCAGCGTCACGGCGGCGCCCGCCAAGCGGCCTCGTCCATCGCTGGTTCGGTGACCCGCCTTCGCCGTTCCATGGTCGGTGTTGCCGCCACCGTCACGCTGCCTGCGACCAGACCTGATATCGCCCGTCATCGACGGCGTCGTTGCCGAGCGCCAGCTGACGGGCCAGCCAGGCCTCGGCGCGTGCCATGCCGTCGGTAACGTCGCCGGTGGGCTTGCCATCGATGTGGAGGATCTCGCCGGGCGCCAGGCGGTAGTGGCCACGAGCGCCGAGCTGCGGCAGGACGACGCCTCGGGTGCCGCCCTTCGCCAGGAACAGCCGGCACTGCGTCTGGATGTGGCAGATGTCACCGCGCACCATGAACACGATCATGCCGGTCAGCCCATAGCGGCCATCATCGTCCGTGCCATATTCGAGGTGCAGGACATCCGTGTCGCTCGCCCGCGCCTGCCGCGCGAGCCAGACCTTGCCGTCCAGGTCGAGCCGGTTACCGCCGGTGAGCACGATGCCCTTCTTCAGCCTGCGGTTGCCGAGCAGCAGCCGGGCGACGGCTTTGGTGCAACCAGTCTCGAACGCGTCGTTGGTCATGGTCATCGTCTTGCTTCCTTGTTTCATCCCCGCATCGGGGCCGCTTGCCCTCCTCCTCATCTCAACCCCGGTTCCTGCGGCGGCAGGCGATCACGATCTGGGCAGCAGCACTCTCCAGTCCGGCGGCGCGGTCCCACGCGCTGTCCCAGGGCGGCCGGATGCCGAGCTCGAGACCGCCATCGCCGATCTTCACGGATCGCCCGGCGTCGTCGGGCACGAGGTGCAGGCTGCGATCGCGGTGGCGGAAGAAGCTGAGGTCGGTCAGCAGCAGCGGGCCGCCGACCGAGTGCAGCACGACATCGACACGGACCGGGTCGATGGTCTCCGGGTGGAAGCCGTGCCGGATCAGCATGACGTCGCGCTGGCGGGCCGCGGCACAGCGCAGCAGCGCTTGGTCGAACATGGGGGCGGTGACCGGCGTCACCGAGACGATGACGTCGTGGACGGGGAAGTCGACCGCGGCGGGCAGACCGGTGTTGCCGTAGAGCTGGTCGGGTTCGTCGGGCTCGAGTTCGGCGAGGACATAGTGCATGAGCGCGACCGACGCGGTCGGCAGCACTTCGTGGATCATGTTGGGCATTGGGGGCCTTCGAGTCTTGGCGTGATCCCCGGACCGGGTCGGTCCGGATCAGGCCCCCTTCGATTTTCATCTCTCGTCAGGGGCTTCGCTTCGCCCCGACCGTCTTTTCCCTCAGCGCTGCCGCCGGCAGCGGTCGCGGCCATCGCGGCGGACCAGCTGGATCAGACGCGCATAGCCCCAGCGGTCGAGCGCGCGGGCGCTGTCGGCGACGCTGATCCTGCCGGGGTGCTGGTCGATGGCGGCAGGACACTGCGCGGTGATGATCGTCAGCATGGCGAGGCCGACTTCGCCGACGGGCTGGCGCTGCCACCATTGTCCGACGACCACGCTCGCCAGCAGCAGGACTGCGGCGATGCGGAACACCCACGGATACCGGCGTTGCTTCATCTTCTTTCCTCCAGCGGATCAGTCACGCTGGCGGCGCTAAGCATCGACGGTTGCTTGCTAATCCTGCCGCTGCATCATGCGGCTTCGACTGATGTCGTGGCGCTTGCAGCACATCACCGGCACAGTAGGACTTGGTTCGTTAACCGGTCCGGCATATGGATGGCCTGTTCGCCAGCAGGCGGACCGAGGCGTGGAAACCTCGCTATTAGTAGCCGAACGCCCGGCCCGAACCAGTTTCGGCCGGGAGGCGCACGCGTATGTCCAGGGTCCCTCCGGGGGCCTAAAGGCGTGCGCGCTCGTCTAATAGCGAGTTTCCAACTTCCGGCTCACGGGCCGGCACCGCCTCGTTTCATGGGGCGGTGCCGCCGGCTGGAGGAGCCATGCACCGCCGAACACGGGGGTGTGCATGGTAAAGGGATATCGCCGGCGATGGTGCGCGCCGCTTCATACAGGATCGGTCTTATCGGCTGCGTTGCTGCTTGCCGCATGTGGCGGTGGTGGCGGCGGCGTCAGCACGCCCGGCACGAACGCGCCGCCGGTCGCTACGCCAGCACCCACGCCCGCACCGACCCCGGCACCACCGCCCACACCTACACCCACCCCGCCGCCCACGACCGCCGATGGCGCGGAATACAAGGCGTCGGCTGCCGTGGTCGGCGCCAAGGCCGCCTACGCCTATGACAGGAGCATTACCGGCAAGGGCGTGATAATCGCCGTCATCGACACCGGCATCGCGGTGGACGGTCCCAAGTTTGCGGGCCGCATCTCACCCGACAGCAAGGCATTCGAGAACCGAATCGCACGTTGTCCGACCTGTGCGCCGGAGACGGTGACCTTCGCGCTCGACGACATCCAGGGGCACGGCACCGAGACCGCCTCGGTCGCGCTGGCGGCCAAGAACGGCACCGGCGTCCACGGCATCGCCTATGACGCCACGCTGCTCGCGCTGAAGATCAGCGGTCCCGACCTCGAAGGCGTCACCGCCACCTCGCCGATCAGGGAGAGCAGCGCCGCCAACGCCATGAACATCGCGCCTGCGATCCGCTACGCCGTCGACAAGGGCGCGTTCGTCCTGTCGCTCAGCCTCAACGGCGTGTCGAGCGGCCAGGCCGCGACAGAACAGAAGGCGGCGATGGATCAGGTCGCCCGCGCCGACCGGCTGCTGGTCGAGTCCGTCTCCAACGATATCGGCGACGACAGCGCCGCGGTCGGCACCATCGCGCGCACCCTCGTCGGCGACACTCTCGAGAACAGGGACTGGTTCCTGTTCGGCATTCGCGTCGATGCCGCGCTGCGCGCGCCCACCGGTAACGGCCGCCCCGGCGATCTTGCCGACCGCACGCTCGCGGTGGTCGCCACGAACGTGCAGGTCGTCGGCAAGGACGGCAACCTCGTCACGACGACGGGCAACAGCTTTGCCGCGCCCGCGATCGCGGGCGCCGCGGCCCTGCTCAAGCAATACTGGCCGCAACTTGGCGGCAAGGCGATCGCGCGCATCCTGCTCGATACCGCCACCGACCTCGGCGACAAGGGCGTCGACCAGATCTACGGCGCCGGGCTGCTCGACATCGAGCAGGCGATGAAGGCGCAGGCCCCCGCCAGCGCCTTTGCCGCCGCCGGCACGGTGCTGGCGCGCTATTCGTCGCTGACGCTGTCGGGACCGTTCGGCAATGGCGGTGCGCTGGCAGGCACCACCGCCGCGATGACGGTGTTCGACCGCTATGGCCGTGACTACCGGATGACCGGATCGGCCGCGCAGATCCGCCGCGGCTCGGGTCTGCTCGCCAGCGCGATGCTGGCGCCGGTCGACCCGCCATGGCTGACGCCAACGCCGACCGACAGGCGGCTCGGCTTCACCTCCGCTACGACGGGCCCGTGGCAGGGCACCCGGTCGAACCGACCTGCCAGCATCGCCTTCTCGCCCGCGCCGGGTCAGTCGGTGACGCTCGCTGCCAATATCGCAGTTGGCCAGAACGCCGGCATCAGCGGCTCGGCACTGCGTAGCGTGGTCGCGACGCCGGTCGGACAATCCTTTGCTTGGGTAAGCAGTGGCTGGTCAGCCGGCTTCGCATCCGGCACCGCGCGCGATAGTCGTGCCGCCTTGCGCACCGTGTCGCTGACGACACCGGTGGGGGTCGGCGTCGAGCTGTCGGACTTGACCGAAGAGGGACAGGTGCTCGGCCTGCGCGGCGCCACCGGCTTTGCGCTATCCCGCGGCCGGACGACCCTCGCCACGCTTACGGCCAGCCGGGCTATCGCTGGCGTGCTATTGTCTGCCCGCGCGACGGCCGCGACGACCAAGGTTCAGGGCGGCTCCGAGCTGCTGCGCTTCATCGGTCCGCTGGTCGGCAGCGCGTTTGCGGTTGATGCCGCCCGACGGCTGGCCGGAGGCACCGCGACGTTAGGGCTCTCGTCGCCCCTGCGGCTGGAACGCGCCCGCGCCACCGTGCAGGCGCCGGTCGCCTACGACCTGATGAGCGGCACGCTCACCACCAGCACCGCTAACATCGACCTGACGCCGACCGCCCGCGAACTCGATGTCGAACTCGGCTGGTCCACCGCCTTCAGCCCGGGCCGGTCGCTGCGCCTCGGCATCGCTCACGCTTTCAACGCCGGCCACGTTGCCGGCGTCTACGACACCGCCGGTTTCGCCACGCTGGTGCTGCGATGATCCGCACCTTCCGGGCTCGCTCGCCGCCGGCCGAAGCCTCGGCCTAGCCACCTAACCAACACCATCATCGGACCTGCCACGCCGGGATGCCTCCCGACGAACGACGACGCACGTCCCACGCACAAGGACCTTTCATGATGACCAGAATGACCGCCACCGCCGCGCTGGCGTTGCTCGCCGCTTGCGGATCGGCCTCCGTTGCCGAACAGGATGCCGCTGCACAGACGAGGGTTGCCGCGAAGCCGCTGACGATTGCGGGCGTGCGGATCGGCATGCCGGCAACCGAGGTGCAGGCCGCACTCGCCCGTGACGGCTGGAAGGTCGAGACCTTCCCCGGCTACGACTGGGCGACCGCCGTCGAGGAGCAGAAGCGCCAGCAGCGCGGCGCCTCCTCGTTCGACCTGCCGCGCACCGGCCTCGCCACCATCCAGGCGAGCAAGGGCGACGAGGCGCTGGTCGTCGAGTTCCACCCGGTGCCGGCGGGCGCCGAGGTCAAGGTCGTCAAATACGAGGCACCGATGGCGGGTCGCACGGGCGCACGGCTCCGGGCGCAGCTGACGCAGCGCGATGGTGCACCGACCCGTGCCGCTTCACCGCAGCTTCCGCTCGATCTGACCTGGTGCAGTGCGGGCGAGCCGTGCCGGTCCGCCTACGGCACCGCTAAGCCGGCGCTGCGGGCCCAGGAAGACGTCTACCACAAGGCCAAGCTGATCCTGATGGAGGGCGGTGACACCGAACGCGCATGGCAGGCACAGCTGCAACGCGCAGCCGGCGGCGGGGCGTCGGCCCAGTCGTCGTTCTGAGCCACTATCACACAGGGATGGCAGACGGGGCGGCGCCAGCCGCCCCGTCGATGCGGTCATGCCGCTGCGGCGATCCGCTCCCAGCCGGCGCGAAACGCGGCCCATTCCTCCGCCCACAGACCATGTGCGGTGTCGGTCAGATCCTCATGCTCGGCGAGCCAGCCGCTCGGGGTATGCTGTCGGGCGAAGATGCAGATATGTGCGTGGGGCAACGCCCTGCTCAGTTCATCACCCGGCGTATGCAACGCGACCACGCTGGTCAGCCGGCGCCCTCGTGCCAGATGGATCGTGGCGTAGGTCGCCGCCATGTCGAGCAGATCGTGCGCGGGCATGTCCTCGTCACCGCGCACGGTGATGACCGCCGCCAGCAGCCGCTGGTCCGGCCGCGTCGCCGCATCATAATCGTCGAGCAGCCGGGTGAGCGCGGTATCGGCGACGCCGCGTGCCAGCACGACCCGGTGATCGCGCGCAGTTACCGGCACGCCGCAGGGCGTCGTCGGCGTGTTGGCCGCCGGTTTGATCGGTGCAAGCTTTGCGCCGATCAGCGCCGCGACGCTGTTCGCCTTCTGCTTGGCGCGGGGACGCAGCAGCGCGAAGCCTACACCGTCACAGCCGGGTTCGCGGACATCGTAGAGCGTGTCCATCACGTCGCTCGGGCTCTGCCACGTCGTCGTCGTCACAGCCGTCTTCTGGGTCGTCATCGAGGTATTTCCGTCTTCAGGCGATGCGGGGCTGTTCACGCGTCGCCGGGGTCAACTTTTCACCATCATGGTGCAGCCGACAGGCTTCCCTATTCCTCTCAGCGTCCGGGTCCGGTTCTCCCGCCGCCGGGCGGGGTGCCGGTCACATCATCCGGTCCCTTGCTCAGTATTGGCGGCACGCGCCGTGGCTGACGGCCGGCCTCCGGGTCGGCAACCTTGCCCGACGATCCAGTGAGCGAGGATTCCTGGACAGTCACCTTGGCGGTCTCAGCATTCCGTGCCGCCTCACGCTCGCGCTCAACGCGAACGGCAACCATCAGGGCGAGACGCTTCTGCGTTTCCGCGGCGCGTTCCAGATCGGACAGCGCGCGCCGCTCGAGCAGCGACAGACCTTCGGTGTCGATCGTCCACCGTCCAGCCTCGTCGCGCACCGGCAGGCGTTCCATGCCCTCCAGTTTCGCAAATGCCTGAGCCCATGACCGTTTGAGGACTTCAGCCTCACGAGTGCGGACAGCCGCACGGATATCGGGCAGGTCGTCGACAGGTTTGTGCGTTGGCACGGGGTCCGCATTGATGGCTCGAACCGATCCATTCGCCGCCGCCGGCCGGGGCGCTGGGTTCGCAGGCGGCGCGGTGACGAGCGGCTCCGTCTGGCTTTTCGTCACAGCGTTGGGTTTGTCGACCGCCTCGCCTCTCGCCGGTCCGCCCTCGCTCGTTCGTGTATCCGACGCGGCGACGATCGGCGATGCCTCGACCACCCGAAAGGTTGGCTTCGGCTGCACGGCCTGCCACCGGGCGGCGAGATCGGGATTCGTCAAGACATGACCCAGCCCGTTCCGCTGAGCGAGCTGGAAGGTGCGCTCCCGGAACTGCTCGTCGCCGTTGACGGCCACCTTGCCGTCGAACTTCAGCGCCGCCAGCCGCAAGGCCGCCAGCATCGCCTTGTCATCCTGGATGACGACACAGATCCTCGTGCCACGATCGACGAACGCGGTCGGATCTTCCGGCCCTCGCGCGTAGCGCACGCCGTCCGAACACGGATAGCCATGATAGCCATCGATCTCGCTGGGTAGATGGGTCGTGCGGATGGCGCCGCCGCTGAAGTGCGGCAGTTCCGTTACCCGCAGGCGATTTCGCCAGCGCGAAACGGACGTGACTTCGCGGCGAGCATAATACCAGCTCTCCAAATCGGGCGGCGGTGGCATCAACCTTGCCCGACGCTCCCGCTCCGCAGGACGCGCGTGTTTCTTCTCATCCAGACTTCCACGGACCAAAGCTGCCCGCTGCTCACGACGAGCCTGCTGGTGCTGGCGCCAACGTTCGCATTCGGCGCGATATTCGTCGGCGCGGAATGCTTCGGCCAGCCGATCACCGTTCGGATCACGAAGCACGTCGTTGATCGCCGCCGCGCGCGGCTCGAACGCCCCGAGCCGTTTCTCGACCTGCGTCCGGGTGATCGCCCGATCCACGCTCGACGCCTTCACCCGCTCGTCGCCGACCTTCAGCGTCACGCCATTGGTGCCGACGAGGTCGTAGCGGATCCCGACCTCCGCCAGCGCGGCATGCAGGTCACGCCATGACCGCGCCGCCTTGATGCGCGGCACCGCCTCCTCCTGCACGATCCGTTGCGCCGAGCGATAGCCGGTCCGGTTCTCATACGCCGCCGCCTTCGCGCCGATCGGCTTGCGCCCTTCCGACTGCCGTGCCGCGGCACCGGCGGCCATGACTGGCCTGCCGTCCACGACCGCATAGCGGGCATCGGCTTCCGCCTGCCAGCCGAACCGATCGACGATCAGCGCAACCGCCTGATGCGCCGCCTCGCGGGTGAAGCCGTCGTTGATCTCGATCATCCGCCGCGACAGCGGGTCATAGCGGTTGAGCGCGAGATGGACGTGGCGATTGTCGGTGTCGCCGTGACAGGCATAGATGCACGGCTGGCCGCCGACGCCAAGGTTTTCGACGAACATGGCGACCGTCTCGTCGATCTCCGCCGGGGTCGGCAACTCGCCCTCGCGCCAGCTGAGCAGCCAGTGATCGATCGGATTGGGGCTGCGACTGGCCGCCTGGGCCACGGCGATCATTTCAGCCCGTTGCCCGTCAATGTCGGTGCTGACGAAGTTGCGCGCACCGATATGGAAGAGGCGCTCGCCTTTCGTATCGCCGAGCTTTTCGCTCAGCATATAGGCGACCTGGTAATCCTTCTCCGCGCTCTGCTTCTCGGGCTGCCGGAGATAGTCGACGAGGTTGCGGGCATGTCTGGCCCGCTCGACCGTCGCATTGCGTCCGGCAGGCCGTGCGGGGATATGCTTCACGATCACGGGGCGGGCGCCTTCTCGTCGTCGCCTACCACATCGTCCAGTTCGTCGACCAAGCCGCGGATCGCGGCGCACACCTCGCCCAGCGTCTCGGCGATCACGAACTCATCGACACCCGGCTTTTCGGCAAGCTGCTGGATGCGGCGGCCCGCCACATGCAGTGCGGCGATCTTGCGCAGCGCATCGCGATTGCGCACGCCCCCGCCGAACAGTCGCGCGCGAACATAGGCGGAGATGCCCAATTCACCCGCCTCGCTGACCAGACGCTGCCGCTCCTCGGCATTGACCCGGAAGACGATGCGATCGCCGGTATCGACCCGTGGGGCGCGCTTGCCACGTTCCTGACGACGCGGTCGCGCACCTTCGTCCTGGCTCACTGCCCCCTCCCCTGCGACAAGCCCCGGCGCGGAGCAGATCTGCAATAGCAGATCGTGGTGTCATACACCACCCATCCTGCTACCTCCTTTCCTCCTTCCACAGCGCAGGCGTAGGCCGGAGCTGCTCCTTTCCTTGTTACTCCCTCATGACTGCCGTGGAGCGGATGAAGGTCAGGCGATTTCCGGCGTCGCGGCCCCTGTCTGCCGCTCGAACAGTCGGCGATAGTGGCCGTCATCGACCACCAGCAGATCATCATGCGATCCATCCTCGACGATCCGCCCCGCCGCGAACACGAGGATGCGGTCGAGCGCACGAACGGTCGACAGCCGGTGCGCGATGACGATCGCGGTGCGGCCGACCATCAGCCGCTCCATCGCCTGCTGGATCGCGGCCTCGGATACGGAATCAAGGCTGGAGGTCGCCTCGTCCAGGATCAGGATCGGCGCGTCGGCGAGAAAGGCCCGCGCGATCGCCACGCGCTGGCGCTCGCCGCCCGACAACTTCACGCCTCGCTCGCCGACCAGCGTGCGATAGCCCTTCGGCAACGCCGCAATGAAATCATGCGCGTTGGCAAGCCGGGCGGCCTGCTCGATCTCCGCCTGGCTTGCTTCGGGACGACCATAGCCGATATTCTCGGCCAGCGTGCGGTGGAATAGTACCGGCTCCTGCGGCACGATTGCGACCTGCCGGCGCAGCGACGCTTGCGTCGCCAGCACCACGTCCTGCCCGTCGATCGTCACCCGGCCGGCATCGACGTCGTAGAGTCGCTGGATCAGCTTCACGAAGCTGGTCTTGCCGGAACCCGATGGCCCCACCAGCCCGACGCGCTGCCCGGCGGGAATGGTGACGGTCAGATGCTCGTAGAGCGGCCGGTCCTGCCCGGCATAGTGGAAGGTCACGTCCTCGAAGCGGATTGCGCCCGCCTCAATTGCGATCGGACGCGCATCGGCGCGATCGGCGACACCAAGCGGCTCTTCGTGAAGCGCGACGAGCTCCTCCATCTCGTTCACCGACCGCTGGAGCTGATGGACATATTGACCGATGTCGCGGAGATAGCCGTTCAGCACGAGATAGCTGGTGACGACATAGGCCATGTCCCCCGCGCTCGCCTGCCCCCGTGACCACAGCCATAGCGCCGCCCCCGTGGCCGCGATGCGGATGAGCCACAGCAGCGCGAGCTGGCCCGACCCGGCCCAGGTGAACGCCATCCAGGTCCGGCGCGTGCGCCGGTGCCACTTGGCGACGGTCCGCGCCAGCAGCGCTTCTTCCTGCGCCTCACCGCCGAACGCCTTCACCACCGCGTTCGTGCCGATCGCATCGGCCAGCACGCCGCCCATCTTCGTGTCCCATTGGTTCGACAGCCGCGCGATCGGCGCGAGCACCCGCGTCGCCAGCCCGACCGTAAGCGTGATATAGGCGAGCGCACCCACCCCCATTACCAGTCCGAGCAACGGCCAGTGCGCGGCGAGCAGGACCACCGTTCCCACCAGCACCGTCAACGACGGCAGCAGCGAGAGCAGCAGCACGTCGTTGAGCGTATCGAGCGCCCACATGCCACGCGTGATCCGCCGCACGGTCGATCCGGAGAAGGCGTTGGCATGCCAGTCGGTCGACAGCCGCTGGACCCGCGCGAACGCCTCCTGCGTCACGTCGCGCATCATGCCGAGCGTCAATGGCGTGATCGCCCACCAGCCGAGATGGCGGAACACCACCATAGCCACTCCCAGCACGGCAATGGCACCGAACGCCAGCCATGCCGCACCGGCATCGCCGCCACCGACGGCATCGATCATCCGGCCGGCATAGAGCGGCACGAACACCTCGGTCAGTGTCGACAGCAGCATCGCCGCAACACAGGCAGCGGCGAGCAGCGGTGTCCGGCGCCACAGGCGGAAGGTGAAGGACAATACCTTGCGCAGTACGGAGGCGCGCGGAAACAGGTCTTCGTCATCATCGGTCATGGAGAGATTACCGCACCATAGGGCGCGGTCCTTGCGTCAGCGATATAGGAAACGGCTCTTATCGAAAGCCGCGCAGGTCAGCGGCGGAGCAGGCCGCCAATGCGTTGAACCCCACGGAGGAGCGTGATCTGATCGGTCATCGTCGCCCCTTCCCTGTGAAACGCTGGACGACACGCTGATAGCAGATGATGCCGTGCATCTCCATCCCGACAGGCGCGACGACGATGCGCCGTCAATGCGCCAGTCGTTCGGCGAGAAAATCGACGAACGCCCTGACGCGGGCGGGCACGGTCGCGCCGCCCACGAACACCGCATGGATCAGCTCCACGTCGCCGGGATTATACTTCTCCAGCAACGGCACCAGCCGTCCCTCTGCGATCGCATCCACCACGCTGAACCGGCCGACACGGGTGACGCCGACGCCCGCTGCGGCGAGTTGCCCGAGCGTCTCACCATTGTTCGCCTCGATATTGCCCCTCACCGACAACGACATATCTCGACCGTCGCGGCGGAACGGCCAGCTCGGTTCGACCCGGCGGAAGTCGAAGTTCAGGCAGTTATGCCCGTGCAGATCCTCCGGCACCACCGGCGTCCCGCGGAGCGCGAGATAGTCCGGTGCAGCGACGATCACCCGTCGACTCTCGCCCAGCTTGCGCGCAGTCAGGCTGCTGTCCGACAGCGGGCCGAAGCGGATCGCCACGTCTGCCTGCCCACCAGCGACGTCGACCAGCGCGTCGGTCAGCGCGATGTCGATCAGGATGTGTGGATAGAGGTGGGCGAAGTCCTTGAGCAGCGGCACGACGCACAGCCGGCCGTGCGACAGCGCCGCACTGATCCGCAGCCGGCCGCGCGGCGCGCCCTGATCGGCGATCTGCTGCTCGGCATCGTCGAGGTCGGCCAGGATCCGCCGCGCGGCCTGAAGATAGGCCTGCCCCTCGGCGGTCAGTGTCAGCATACGGGTCGAACGCAGCAACAGCCGCACCCCGAGACGCGCCTCGATCCGATCGATCGCGCGCGCGACCGCCGATGCCGTCAGGCCGACCATCCGACCAGCCGCGGAGAAGCTGCCCTGCTCCACCACCGCGGCGAACAGCGCGAGCGAGCGGGCACGATCGGTTTCGCCGGTCAGCTTTGCATCCAACGCACAGCTCCTTCGCCTCTCCACCGGCTTATGGCCCGGCGGCGTTCCCGCCATTTATGCGCCTGACGGAAAGCATGGAAGGGTGGCAGATGGAATATCGACAACTGGGCGCATCTGGACTGCGGGTGCCCGCGCTGTCCTTCGGCACCGGCACGTTCGGCGGCACCGGACCGCTGTTCAGTGCATGGGGGCAGAGCGGCGTGACGGAGGCGCGGCGGCTGGTCGACATCTGCCTCGATGCGGGCGTCACGCTGTTCGACACCGCCGACGTCTATTCCAATGGCGCGTCGGAGGAGGTGCTGGGCGCGGCGATCAAGGGCCGACGCGACGCGGTGATCCTCTCGACCAAGACCGGCCTGCCGCTCGGCGACGGGCCGCAGGACTGGGGCGTTTCGCGCGCACGGCTGATCGGCGCGGTGGAGGCGTCGTTGCGCCGGCTCGGCACCGACCATATCGACCTGCTTCAGCTCCACGCCTTCGATGCCTCGACGCCGGCCGAGGAACTGATGGGCACGCTCGACGGGCTGATCGCGGCGGGCAAGGTCCGCTATGCCGGCGTTTCCAACTATCCCGGCTGGCAGTTGATGAAGGCACAGGGCCTCGCCGACCGCCATGGCTGGCCGCGCCTCGTCGCGCACCAGGTCTATTACTCGCTGATCGGCCGCGCCTATGAAGCGGACCTGATGCCGCTCGGCCGGGACCAGGGCATCGGCGCGCTGGTCTGGAGCCCGCTCGGCTGGGGCCGCCTGACCGGCAGGATCGGGCGCAACCGTCCGATCCCCGCGGGCAGCCGTCTGCACGATACCGAACAGTTCGCCCCACCCGTCGAGGCCGAGCATCTCTACCGCGTGATCGATGCGCTGGAGGCGGTTGCGGCCGAGACGGGCAAGAGCGTGCCGCAGATCGCGATTAACTGGCTCCTGCGACGGCCGACCGTCGCCTCGGTCATCATCGGCGCGCGCAACGAAGCGCAGCTACGCGACAATCTTGGCGCGGTCGGCTGGGCGTTGACGGCCGAGCAGATCGCAACACTGGATGCGGCAAGCGCCGTGCTGCCGCCCTATCCGCACACGCCCTACGTCCAGCAGGAGGGCTTTGCCCGCCTGAACCCGCCGCTCGTCTGACGACAGGGATTAATTCCATGAAGCTCAATCCCCCTCTTCTAGCGCTCGCCATGGGTGCGTTCGGCATCGGCGTGACCGAGTTCGCGCCGATGGGCATGTTGCCGGGCATCGCATCCGATCTCGGCGTCTCGATCCCTGCGGCGGGGCTGCTGGTCAGTGCCTATGCAATGGGCGTGCTGATCGGCGCGCCGCTAATGACGCTGACGACCGGCCGCGTGAACCGGCGGACGCTGCTGGTCGGGCTGATGGCCATCTTCACGCTCGGCAACGCGCTGTCGGCACTGGCGGACGGCTATTGGACCCTGATGGTTGCGCGTGTCGTCACCTCGTTCAATCATGGCGCCTTCTTCGGCGTGGGTTCAGTGGTCGCCGCCAGCCTCGTGCCGCCCGAGCGGCGCGCGGGCGCGGTCGCCGCGATGTTCACCGGCCTGACGGTGGCCACGATCGGCGGGGTGCCCCTTGCTACCTGGGCCGGCGAGGCGCTCGGTTGGCGCACCGCCTTTGCCGGGATCGCCGGCGTCGGTGCGGTCGCGATGGTGGCGCTACGCGTTGCCCTGCCCTCGCTTCCGGCATCGACCGATGGCGACATCGCGGCGGAGCTTCGTGTGATGACCCGCGGACCGGTGCTGGCGGCGCTGGCGCTGACCGTGGTGGGCGCCAGTGCGATGTTCACCGTCTTCACCTACATCGTCCCGATCTTGCGCGAGGAAACCCACGCTTCGACGGCATTCGTGACGGCGATGCTGGTGCTCTACGGCATCGGGCTGACGATCGGGAACACCATCGGCGGGCGGCTGGCCGATCGGTCGATCGAACGGACGCTGGTCGGCAGCTTCGCCGTCCTCGCCGTGGCGCTGATCATGTTCGCGGGCGTCATGCACTGGCCGTGGCCCGTCGCCGCCACGATCCTGATCTGGGGCATCGCCAGCTTCGCCATCGTGCCGCCCCTGCAGATGCGGGTGATGGAGGCGGCAGCCGACGCGCCCAACCTTGCCTCGGCGATGAACATCGGTGCGTTCAATCTCGGCAACGCGATCGGTGCGGCGCTCGGCGGCGGGGTGATCGGTGCGGGGCTCGGCCTGCCGGCGGTGTCGCTTGCCGGTGCCGGCATGGCCGCCGCCGCGCTTGCGATGCTGCTGGCGTTTCAACGCCGGCCGCGTGCCGACGCCTGCCCCGCTTGAGTTAAGGCCGTCACCCCTCGAGCGAATTCGCCACTATCTTCCTGCGGTTCGGGATACCGCTTTATCGTAATAGGGTGAGCGGTATTCCGCTTGAAGTTCGCTGGACGAGCGTCGGTCGAAGACATTGTCGGCACGCCTGGACGGGGCGACGCTCGCGCAGGGGGTTCGTGGCAGATCCGCATCCGGCTCCGCCCATGGGCTGCCTCAGCCCCTCCCGGTGGGACGCTGGCGCGCCAGCCAGACGGTGCGATTTCCACAATCCGGATCCTCCACCACATGCGCGACGACATCGAAGCCGTTCGCGCCCAGCAGTGTGCGATACTCCTTCGGATCAACGCTGCCGTGATAGAGCGGCTCACCCTCCAGCGCCCCGACCGCAGCGCCTTCCGCATGGCCACTGGTGAACATCAGCGCTGCATCTGGATTGGCATGCGCCGCGAAGCGCGGAAACATGCCGCGCTGCTCGTCGGGCGACAGATGGAAGAAACTGTCCCATGCGAGCAACCCGGCGAACCGCTGTCCCAGTGCAAGCTCGCGCATGTCGCAGCGAGAGGCGGCCATGTCCGGGAGGTTCTGGCGAAACAGCGCCAGCATGGTTTCCGCCGCATCCAGGCCGGTCACGTCGAACCCGCGGCGCGCAAGGTCCCGCGCGATCGGCAATCCGGAACCACAGCCGATATCGAGGATCGCCCCGCCAGCCGGCAACAGGGCGCAGAAGCGATCCAGCCATTTGGCTTCAACCAATCTGGTAGTCCGCAGCGCGGCCCATGCGGCGCCATGGCGCTGGTAGAGGTCGACGACGGACCGGCTCCCGCGCGCGGTCATGCCGGACCACCTTCACAGACCGGCTGGATCAGATCCCAGCGGTTGCCATAGGGATCTTCGAACACCGCCACCGTGCCATAAGGCTCGTGTCGCGGCGGTTCGGTGAAGCGAACACCACGATCGATATAGCCCTCATAGTCACGGGCGAAGTCGTCGGTCTCCAGAAACAGGAAGACCCTGCCGCCCGCCTGATCGCCGATCGCGCGACGCTGGCGGTCATCGATGGCACGCGCCAGCAGAAGGCCGCTCGCAGCCCCCGGCGGTGCCACCACGACCCAGCGTTTGGCCTCGGCGACCACTATATCCTCGCGCAGCTCGAAGCCGAGTGAACCCACATAGAAGGCGATGGCGTCGCCATAGTCATCGACCAGTAGCGCGGTCAGGCTCAATCGCTGGGGCATCATGACTCCGGCGGGAGGGAAACGGGGGTCGAGGTTTTCTCCGACAATCGTCCCGGAAGCGCCAGCCTCCCCGGACGGCTTGGGTCTCGCTTGCGACGGGCGGTCGATGCCGAACGGCCGGAACCGGCTTGCCGTTTTGTACCCATCGTTGTACCCATCGCTGTGCAACCCGCCAACAGACGGGTAGAGCGATGACGTGAAATCAAGCGCTTAGCTTGAGATGAAATTAGGTCGGGAATCCTGTCGCCCCGACCAGAAATGGCTAGTTTCAGCCATTTAGCGGCTAAAGAAGCCCGCCAGCTTCCATCGTCAACCGGAACGAACCGGAGACAGGTGGACCCAATGCAAAAACTGGATCACGGAATAGTCCCGGAGCGTATTTATGATCCGCTCATGAAGTATTGTTCGTGGGCCGTCAGCGTTGGCGCCGCTTCGTTCGGTGCCACTTCCATTCGCATACGTCCTGATCTCGGCAGATATTGGTCGGTTCTATCGATGCTCGAAGCCGCCGACGCGACTGATCGCTTCCCGTAGAACTCGTCTTGGACGTTTTCGATCGCCGTGCGTTCTTACCGGACGATATTGGAGGACGTGATGAACCCGACCCGCATTCCCGGCAACGAACCCGACCCCGGCGACATGGCTACCGACGCCGACAGCGTATTACCCGCCGAACAACCCGAGCCGCATGATTTGCCCGATGACGACGCCGAATCGCTGGGTAACTTCGCCTGACAGGTCGGCCGGATGGTGGATCGCTATCCAACCGGCTTTTATCTGGGGTGGTGGTCACCAGAAGCTCGACCCCGGCGGGGGCGCTGGTTAGCAGCGACTCAAACGTTTGCGTGGTTATGCGAATTAGCGTCCGGTCAGTCCGAACCAAGCCAGACGGGCCGCACGCCTCGGGCCACCGTGCGGGGCACCTGCAAGGTCGAGGCGCATGGTTAAGGTGAGCACGCCGAGCGACCGGGCGACACCGGCCAGCGACTCGCCGGACACGCGCCGTGCCGCGTCGGTCGCGCGCCGGGCGGCTTCGGCATCTTCCAGATAGCGCGCAAGGTCGGCCAGCGCCCACCCCTGCCCCAATCGCGTCGTTCGTTCGCGGTCGCCGCCAAGCAATTGTGCGGCGATCGCGAATAACCGTCCGCCGCGACGTTCTGCAAAGGTGGCCAGCGCGGAGTCGTCCAGCGACGGTTCCTCGATCAGTACGTCCCAACCCTCGATCATGTCGGCCAGTAGCGTGCCCGTCGGGCCGAGCGGCAACACATCGCGGGCCAGTGCTTCCAGCACCGGCATCGCTGGCGGGGGCGCTGTGTCGAGCGCTCGCAGCGCATTGTCCCACCATGCCAGCCGGATTTGCCCGATGGCGGGCTGCGTCGTGGTCCGCACGACATCGCCCAGCGCCTCGTCGAGCGCCAGCAACGCCGTCAACGCATCGCGCTGCGCACCGACGGGGGCATAGGTCAGGGCAAGGGTGCGTTCGGGATCGGTCGTCATGCCCCGTCCATCGCCGTTCCGACGGCGCGGTCAACCCCTTTAGGGTACGGGGGCATCCGGGTGGGTGGGCAGCCCATTCCCGGTCGGGCGAGTCGGCCGTCATCGCGACCGGAACGCCGGAAGGCCGGGACACCGCACCGAAGCACGGTGTCCCGGCGGGGCGATCAGCCCTTGTAGGTCACTTTCCTCACCGCCGCGATCACCTTGTCAGTGGTGACGAGCGCCAGTTTTTCGAGGTTGGCGGCATAGGGCAGCGGCACGTCCTCGTTCGTGACGCGCAGAACCGGGGCGTCGAGGTCGTCGAAGCCATGCTCCATGACCACGGCGGCGATTTCCGACGCGATCGAACAGGTCGGCCAGCCTTCCTCGACGATGACGAGCCGGTTGGTCTTCTTCAGGCTCTTGAGCACGGTCTTGGTGTCGAGCGGACGCAGCGTGCGCAGATCGATGACTTCCGCGTCGATCCCCTCTCCCGCCAGCTTCTCGGCGGCTTCGAGGGCAAGGCCCACGCCGATCGAATAGCTGACGATCGTGACGTCCTTGCCGGGCTTCATGATCCGCGCCTTGCCGATCGGCAGAACGAAATCATCGAGCTTGGGCACGTCGAACGTGCGACCGTACATCAGTTCGTTTTCGAGGAAGACGACCGGATCGGTGCTGCGTATCGCGGCCTTCAACAGGCCCTTGGCATCGGCGGCGTCATAGGGCGCGATCACGATCAGGCCGGGGACGCTGGCATACCACGGCGCATAATTCTGCGAATGCTGCGCGCCGACGCGGCTGGCCGCGCCGTTGGGACCACGGAACACGATCGGGCAGCGCATCTGGCCACCCGACATATAGTTGGTCTTGGCCGCCGAATTGATGATGTGGTCGATCGCCTGCATGGCGAAGTTGAACGTCATGAATTCGATGACCGGGCGCAGGCCGCCCATCGCCGCACCGGTGCCGATACCGGCAAAGCCATATTCGGTGATCGGCGTGTCGATCACGCGACGCGCGCCGAATTCGGCGAGCAGGCCCTGCGTTACCTTGTACGCGCCCTGATATTCGGCGACTTCCTCGCCCATCACGAACACGCGGTCGTCGGCGCGCATTTCCTCCGCCATCGCATCGCGCAGCGCGTCGCGGACGGTCGTCTTGACCATTTCCGTACCCGCCGGGATTTCCGGATCGGTCTCGCCTTCCTGATCGGCGGCGTCGAACAATTGACGCGCGCCGGTTTCGGCCTGTTGCGGGGTCGTGCCCTCAGGCGTGTTCGGCGCCTTGTCGTCGTTCTTCGTCTCGACCTTCGGCTGTGCGGCGGCGGCATCGCCCGCGCGCGCCTCGGTCGGCTGGGCGGACTTCGCCGCTTCGACGTCTTCGCCCTCGGCGGCGAGTACGGCGATCACCGCGCCGACCTTCACATTGTCGGTGCCTTCGGCGATCAGGATCTTCGCGATCGTGCCTTCATCGACGGCCTCGAACTCCATCGTCGCCTTGTCGGTCTCGATCTCGGCCATGATGTCGCCGGACTTGACGGTATCGCCTTCCTTGACCAGCCACTTGGCGAGCGTGCCCTCCTCCATCGTGGGCGACAGCGCCGGCATCTTCAGTTCGATCGGCATCTCAATAGCTCTCCACCAGGACGTCGGTGTACAGTTCTTCGGGGTTCGGTTCCGGTGCGTTCTCGGCGAAGTCGGCGGCCTCGGCCACGCGCTTGCGGATCTCGGTCTCGATCGTCTTCAGTTCGGCTTCGGTCACGCCGGCGGCTTCCAGCTCGCGCTTCAGCCCCTCGATCGGGTCTGAATTGTCGCGCATCGCCTGCACTTCCTCGCGGCTGCGATACTTGGCTGGATCGGACATCGAATGGCCGCGGTAGCGATAGGTCTTCATTTCTAGAATGATCGGACCCTTGCCCGCGCGCACCCATTCGAGCGCCGTTTCGGCGGCACCGCGACACGCCAGCACGTCCATACCGTCGACCTGAATGCCGGGAATGCGGAAGCTTTCGCCACGGCGATACAATTGGTCCTCGGCCGACGAGCGATTGACGCTGGTGCCCATCGCATACTGGTTGTTCTCGATCACGAAGATGATCGGGAGTTTCCACAGCTCGGCCATGTTGAACGATTCGTAGACCTGGCCCTGGTTCGACGCGCCGTCGCCGAAATACGCCATGCAGACGCCGCCGTCGTTCGCATATTTGTGTCCGAACGCGAGACCCGCGCCCAGCGACACCTGCGCACCGACGATGCCGTGCCCGCCATAGAATTTATGCTCGGTCGAGAACATGTGCATCGACCCGCCCTTGCCGCGGCTGATACCCGCTTCGCGTCCGGTCAGTTCGGCCATGATGACCTTGGGATCGATGCCATAGGCGAGCATGTGGCCGTGGTCGCGATATCCGGTGATGACCGAATCCTTGCCGACCTCCAGTGCCGATTGCAGTCCGACCGCAACCGCTTCCTGCCCGATATACAGATGGCAAAAGCCGCCGATCAGGCCGAGGCCGTACAACTGGCCCGCCTTTTCCTCGAAACGCCGGATCAGCAGCATTTCCTTGTAGAAAGCGAGCAGTTCGTCCTTCGACGCCTCGTACCGCTGGGGTTCGCCCGGCCGTTCGCGATTGGGAATGGTCGGTTCGCTGGTGCGGCCTTGCGCCGGTGCTTTTGCCACGGTTCGGATGCCTCGTTCCTGAAAGGATGGTCTGGGAGCGCCGCCTATGGCGCGATTTGGAGGGACGTGCAACCGAACGGCGGCAATCCGTACCGTATTCATTCATCCAGCCGGAGGCCGCACCGGGTGCGCGCGGCGCGTTCGGCGGCCATCGGCACGATGAATTCGTCGGGATGTGCGACGTTTAGCTTTCGCCGGACCAGTTCGTCGACGATGTCCGGATCGGCATGGCGTGGATCGAGCAGCGCCACCCGGTTGCGCAGTTCGGCGCGGACCTTTTCCAGACACGCATATTGCGCCTGTCGCTGCGTCAGTTTGCGCTGATAATCGCGATAGGCCAGCACCCCGCTAGGCCCCAGCACCGCGTGGTAGGCGAAGAACCCGATCACGAGGATGACGAGCGCAGGCCATCCGGCGCGGGCGAGCGTCTGGCGAAGCGGAGAGGAACGCGGCATGCAGCGCTTTTCGTGGATAAGCGCCGCCGGTTCAAGCGACGCCGCCGTCAATTGGAGCCATGTCATGCACCTCTCGCACGATCCCGCCGCCCCGGCCGCCGATCCGATCGATTTCGATGCGTTCCTGTCGGTCGATATCCGCGTCGGCACCATCGTCGCCGCCGAGCCCTATCCCAAAGCGCGCAAGCCCGCGATCAAGCTGCGGATCGACTTCGGCCCGACGCTGGGCATCCGTCGGTCGAGCGCGCAGATCACCGAGCATTACGACCCGGCCACACTGGTCGGGCGACAGGTGGCGGCGGTGGTCAATTTCCCGCCGCGACAGATCGGGAAGTTCGTGTCCGAAGTGCTGACGCTCGGCTTCCCGGACGAGAACGGCGCGGTGGTGCTGTTTGCGCCGGACCATCCTGTGCCGGATGGGGGGCGACTGTTCTGAACCGGGCACGTTGACCGAATACGATACGAACCATATATGATCCATATGGTGAAACATATCGAGATTGGCCGATGGGTATCGTGAAAGTCGACGACGACCTGCACGAGAAAGCGCGCCGTGCCAGCACCGTCATGTGCCGATCGATCAACGCGCAGGCAGAGTTCTGGATGAAGATCGGAATGCTGGCCGAAGCCAATCCCACCCTGTCGTTTAACGACATCGTGACGCGACAGTTCGCGGCGGCACAGGTCGCGGTCACGACGTCGGCGGCCGCCTGACATGGTAAAGACTCCGGACGAACTGGCGCTGATGCGGATATCGGGCCGGTTGCTGGCATCGGTGTTCGAGATGCTCGACCAGCAGGATTTGGTCGGCATGTCGACGTTGGCGGTGGATGCGATGGTCGACCGGTTCATCACCGTCGATCTTGCCGCGCGTCCGGCCAGCAAGGGGCAATATGGCTATGGCCATGTGCTGAATTGCTCGATCAATCAGGTGGTGTGCCACGGCGTGCCCGATGCCGACACGATCATCGCCGACGGCGACATCATCAACCTCGACATCACGCTGGAAAAGAACGGGTTCATTGCCGATTCCAGCAAGACCTATCTGGTCGGGGAGGTTGCCCCGGCCGCGCGGCGGCTGGTGCGGGTGGCGCGCGAAGCGATGTGGCAGGGCATCGGGCAGGTGAAACCGGGCGGGCGGCTGGGCGATGTCGGCCATGCGATCGAACGGCATGCGAAGCGCAACGGCTATGCCGTCGTGCGCGACTATTGCGGCCACGGCATCGGACGGGAGATGCACGAGGAGCCGCAGGTGCTGAACTTCGGGCGGCGCGGCACTGGGCCGGTGCTGCGCGAGGGGATGGTGTTTACCGTCGAACCGATGGTCAATCAGGGGACGGCGAAGGTCAAAACCCGTACCGACGGATGGACCGTCGTCACCGCCGACAACCGGCTATCGGCGCAATTCGAACATACCGTGGCGGTGACGGCGACCGGGGTGGAGGTGCTGACGCTGCGCGCCGACGAAACGCCGCTTACCCGGCAGTGAAAGCCCAGACCGCGAACGCCGCCCCGGCCAGCAACGTGCCGAGCGGCAACCGCGTTTCCGCCGTCATCGCCCGCCCCGCGATCCGCGCCGCCAGCACCACCGCCAGCCCGGCGACGCACGCCGCCAGCAACACGCCGGGCAGCGCCGCCCAGCCGAGCCACAGCCCGATCGCGCCGAACAGTTTCGGGTCGCCCCCGCCCAGCCCGGTCCGGCCGCGCAACCGGCGATAGGCAAAGGCGACCAGCCACAGGCTGCCGAACCCCGCCACTCCGCCCCATAGCCGCGCGTCCGGCGCTGGCGGGATGCCTGCGAGAGCGCTCGCCAGTCCCGCCGCCGCAAGCGTGCCGGTCAGCCGATCGGGCAACCAGAAGGTGGCAAAATCCACCGCGGCCAGCGCCAGCAGCAACCACCCGAAGACGGCACCGGCAATTCCGTCCACACCCGGTGCCACCAGCCCGGCGACCGCGCCGACGCTCAGTCCCAGCAGTTCGACCACGACATGCGACGGCGCGATCCGCCCGCCGCACCCGGCACACCGTCCCCGACGCGCCGCGAAACCGACGATCGGGATCAGGTCGCGCGCGCGGATCGCCATGCCGCACCCGTCACACATCGACCGTCCCTGCGCGACCGACCGTCCCTCCGGCCAGCGGATCGCCAGTGTCGCGATGAAACTGCCGAACACCGCGCCCAATATCCCCAGCAGGATCGGCCAGAAGGCGGGTGGCAGGTCGGTGGTGGACATGCTCCGCGCCTAGCGTTCTGACGGCATCGCTACAATCGGGGCCGTTCCGTCGCCGTAATTCTCGCGACAGGCGGTTTCACCTGAAACGATGCCGCCCTAGATATGCGCCAAACCAGAAACTGCCGGAGAGTCCTGTTATGTCCGATCGCACGTCCGATCCCGTCGTCATCCTGTCCTATGCCCGGACGCCGATGGGCAGCTTTCAGGGCGCGTTGGCGGGGATGACCGCGACCGATCTGGGTGCGGCGGCGGTCGGTGCGGCGGTGGAGCGCGCCGGGCTGTCGGGCGAGGCGGTCGAGCGCATTTATATGGGGTGCGTCCTGCCCGCCGGCCTTGGACAGGCACCGGCGCGACAGGCGGCGATCCGCGCCGGGTTGCCCGCCCATGTCGAGGCGACGACGATCAACAAGATGTGCGGATCGGGAATGCAGGCGGCGATCATGGCCGCCGAAGCGATCGCCGCCGGTTCCGCCGACGTGATCGTTGCGGGCGGCATGGAGAGCATGACCAACGCCCCCTATCTGTCGATGCGCCATCGCAGCGGCGCGCGGATCGGGCACGACCGGCTGCTCGATCACATGTATCTGGATGGGCTGGAGGATGCCTATGATCCCGGCCGCCTGATGGGCAATTTCGCCGAGGAAACGGCGGCGGAATACCGCTTCGATCGCGCGGCACAGGATGATTTCGCGATCGAATCGCTCCACCGCGCGCAACGGGCGCAGGCGTCGGGCGCGTTCGACCGTGAGATCGTGCCGGTCGAAGTCGCCGGGCGCAAGGGCACCACCACCGTCCGCGTCGACGAACAGCCGGCACGCGGCGACGTGGCGAAGATCCCATCGCTGAAGCCCGCCTTCTCGACCGGCGGCACGATCACCGCCGCCAATGCCTCTTCCATTTCGGACGGTGCGGCGGCGCTGGTGCTGGCGCGCATGTCGGTTGCCGAGCGCCTCGGGCTGACGCCGGTCGCGCGGATCGTCGGCCATGCCGCCCATGCCCACGCCCCTGCCCGCTTCGCCACCGCACCGGTCGACGCGATGCGCAAGGCGATGGCGCGCGCGGGCTGGACGACCGGCGATGTCGACCTGTTCGAGGTGAACGAGGCGTTCGCCTGTGTCGCAATGATCGCGAGGCGCGACCTCGGCCTGTCGCACGATGCGCTCAACATTCATGGCGGGGCCTGTGCGCTGGGCCACCCGATCGGGACCAGCGGTGCGCGGGTGCTGGCGACGTTGCTGTCGGCGCTGGAAACGACCGGGCAACGTCGGGGGCTGGCATCGCTATGCATCGGCGGGGGTGAGGCGACGGCGATGGCGGTCGAGCTAATCGATTGAGAAGCGGCTGGAACTTAACCCATCGCCCCTGCGTCCCCTACGCTTGGGCGTAGCGGGAAGGGTTTGACGTGGCAAATCGCAATGACACGGTAGGATATGACGGTCCGGCAGGCGGCTGGGGTTCGGTCAAGGGCATGTCGAAAGTCATCGCCAAGGAAAAGAACCGTCCCGCCGCGCTGGCGCAACTGGCGCGACAGAACAAGCCCAAGGGGTTCATGTGCACCTCGTGCGCATGGGGCAAACCCGCCGAGCCGCATCCGTTCGAGTTTTGCGAGAACGGGGCGAAGGCGACGCTGTGGGATCTGACGCCCAATCGCTGCACTCCCGAATTCTTCGCGAAGCACAGCGTGACCGAGTTGAAGGGGTGGAAGGATTTCGACCTCGAGCATCAGGGGCGGCTGACCCACCCGATGCGGTACGACCATGCGACCGATCATTATGTCGAATGTAGCTGGGACGAGGCGTTCGCCGCGATCGGCGCGGGGTTGAAGGCGATCGATCCGAAGAAGGCGATCTTCTATGCATCCGGGCGCGCCAGCCTCGAAACCTCATACCTCTATGCACTGTTCGCGCGGATGTACGGGCACAACAACCTGCCCGACAGTTCCAACATGTGCCACGAAACCACGTCGGTCGCGCTGAAGAAGACGATCGGCGCGCCGGTCGGCACCTCGATCCTCGAAGACTTCGAGCATTGCGATGCGATCTTTTTCTTTGGACAGAATACCGGTTCGAACAGCCCGCGTTTCCTGCATCCCCTGCGCGACGCGGTGAAGCGCGGGTGCAAGGTGGTGACGTTCAACCCCGTGCGCGAACCGGGACTGATCGCGTTCACCGATCCGCAAAACCCGTTCGAGATGGCGACACGGACCGAGACGAAGATTTCGTGCCAATATCATCAGGTCCGGCCGGGTGGCGACGTCGCCGTGCTGATCGGCATGGCCAAGCATGTCTTCGCCGCCGATGACCGGAGCTGGGCCGAGCATAAGGTCCATGTCCTCGACGTCGATTTCATCGCGCGTCACACCAACGGTTTCGATGCGTTCGAGGCGATGGTCCGTGCGACCGACTGGGCCGATATCGAGCGTGAAAGCGGGCTGAAACGCGCCGATATCGAGGCGGCGGGACAGGTCTATGTCGAGGCGGACCGGACCATCGGCATCTATGGCATGGGCCTGACGCAACAGGTCCACGGGTTCGACAACGTCGCGACCTATGTCAATCTGATGCTTATGAAGGGCAATATCGGGCGCGTCGGCACCGGTATCTCGCCCGTGCGCGGACACAGCAACGTGCAGGGGCAGCGGACCGTCGGCATTTCGGAAAAACCCGAATTGATCCCCAACGACCGCCTGCGCGAACTGTTCGGGTTCGATCCGCCGATGGAGGAAGGCTTCAACACCGTCACCGGGTCCGAAGCGATCCTGAAGGGAGAGATCGAGGCGTTCGTGTCGCTGGGCGGCAATTTCCTGCGCGCGATCCCCGATCTCGAACGGGTCGAGGCGGCGTGGCCGCAGATCGGCCTGACGGTCCAGATCGCGACGAAGCTGAATCGCAGCCACCTCATCAACGGGCGCACCGCCTATCTCCTGCCCTGCCTCGTGCGGACCGAGGTCGATGTGCAGGCGGGCGGCGAGCAGATCGTGACGATCGAGGATACGTTCAGCCATATCCACGGATCGATCGCGACCCATCCCCCGGCGAGCGAGCATCTGAAGTCTGAAGTCGCCATCGTCGCCGGGATCGCAAAGGCGACGCTTGCGCCGAATCCGAAGCTGGACTGGGACGCGCTGACCGGCGATTATGCCAGGGTCCGCTCGTTGATCGAGGCGACCTATCCCGAGGAGTTCCACGATTTCGAGGAACGCATGTTCACCCCCGGCGGCTTCTATCGCGGCAATGCTGCGCGCGAGCGCGTGTGGAAGACCGAGAGCGGCAAGGCCGAGTTCACCATTCCCAAGACGCTGTCGGGCACCGCGATCCCCGATGCGCCGGGCCGGTTGCGGCTGGTCACGCTGCGGTCGAACGATCAGTTCAACACTACCATCTATGGCTATGACGACCGGTTTCGCGGCATTTCCGGCACGCGCGACGTCGTGCTGCTCAATCCTGCCGAAATCGAGCGAAACGGGTTGCACAAGGGACAGATCGTGACGCTGGTCGGGGACGGCGACGATGGCGTGGACCGTCGGGTGCGGGGGTTGAAGGTCATCCCGTTCGACCTGCCCGACGGGTGTATCGCGGGCTATTATCCCGAACTCAACCCGCTGGTCCCGATCGGATGGCACGATATCGAATCCAAGACCCCGGCGGCAAAGGCGGTGCCGGTTCGCATCCTCGCGGGATGAGCGATCGGGAACGGCGTTTCGACCGCGTAACCCGCGACGGCGCGATCGCGCCTGCAACGCGGCAGGTCGCGGTCGAAGCGCCGGTCGCGATCGAACTGAACGGGCTGGGCTATGCGGTGTTGATGGCGACGCCCGCCGATCTGGAAGATCTGGCCTGTGGCTTCGTCCTTGCCGAACGACTGATCGATCATGCCGGTCAGGTGATCGATATCGACCTGCATCCCGCCGCGTCCGGCACGCTGCTGCGCGTCACGCTTGCACCCGAATGTCACACCCGCATTGCCGAGCGGGTGCGGCACCGCGTGTCGGAATCGTCGTGCGGCCTGTGCGGCATCGAAAATCTCGAACAGGCGCTGCGTCCGTTGCCGCCGCTCGAAGCGCGATCCGACGCCACCGCCGACGCGATCTTCGTCGCCGCCGCTGTGCTGCGCGATCATCAACCGTTGACGCGCGCGACCGGCGCCGCCCATGCCGCCGCCTTGTGCGGCCCCGATGGCACGATCCGGCTGACACGCGAGGATGTCGGCCGCCACAATGCGTTCGACAAGCTGATCGGCGCTATGGCCCGCACCGGCCTCGGCTGGGACGGCGGCTTCGCCTTGCTGTCGTCGCGCTGTTCGTTCGAACTGGTCGAGAAGGCGGTGCTGGCCGGTTGCCCGTTGCTTGCCACCCTGTCCGCCGCGACCACCCTCGCGCTCGACCGCGCGGCGGAAGCAGGGTTGCCGCTGCGTACGCTGGTCCGCGCCGACGCGATGTTGGCGTCGTAATGGGGGTGGCGAGCGATGCCATCGGCACCCCGCCCCGCCGTACCCCGGCGAAGGCCGGGGTCCAGTTGGGTAACGGTTGCGCCTCTTTACGGACGTTCCGCAACTGGACCCCGGCCTTCGCCGGGGTACGGTGGCGGGAGGCGTTCAACACATGACCCGCACCCTCGGCGCGATTCTCGCGGGCGGCCTCGCCACGCGGTTCGGCAGCGACAAGGCGCTGGCGTTGCTCGACGGCACCGCGCTGATCGACCGGGTGGCCGACCGGTTGCGGCCGCAGGTCGATGGCCTGATCGTCGTCGGCCGCACGCATCCCGGTATCGATGCCGTGTCCGACCGGCCCCATGCGGGTCTCGGGCCGTTGGGCGGGATCGCGGGCGCGTTGCACCATGCCGCCGCCAGCGGGTTCGACCGGGTGCTGACCGTACCGTGCGACGCGCCGGGCCTGCCGCACGATCTGCTCGCAATTCTCGGCTGCGCTCCGGCGGCATATTTCGGCGACCTGCCGGTGATCGGATGCTGGCCGGTGACAGCGGCGGCGACGCTCGACCGGTTGCTGGGGGGCAGCGGATCACGGTCGGTGCGCGCCTTCGCCGATGCGATCGGGGCAGTCGCCTGCGGGTCGCCGCAGCCGATCGCCAACGTCAACACGCCCGACGACCTTGTCCGACTGGCTTCCACCCCGGCGGATCGCCCCCTATAGCCGCAGCGATGCCTGCGTTCCTGATCCTGCATGTCGCCGACACCCGCCTTGCGCTGCCATTGACGGCAGTGCGCGAAGTGCTGCCGCTGTTGCCGATCGATCGCGTGCCGGGACTCCCGCGCCCGCTCGTCGGGTTCGTCGATCTGCGCGGGCGGGCGGTGCCGGTGCTGGCCCCGCTGCTGCTGCTCGATCCCGCCGCGACGCTGGAATCGATCGATCTGTTCGCGCATCTGGTCGTCCTGCACGGCGATGCGCCCTGCCTGTTGGCCGACCGCGTCGAGGATGTCGTGACCGGCAACATCGATCCGGTCGATCCCGCGCATAGCCTGAACGGCGCCATCACCGGCGAATTGGCGCTGACCGACGGCACCGCGCATGTCATCGACCCCGCCCGGCTGTTGCTCGATGCCGAACGCAGCGCGCTGGCCCGGCTGACCGCCGCCGCGGACGCCCGCCGGGCCGCATGGGGCACGGCATGACGCTACTCACCGCAGATCCCGCCTTTGCGGAGGTGAAGGCGATGGTGATCGCCCGCACCGGCCACCAATATTATGCCGACAAGGACGCCCAGCTTGCCGAGCATGTCGCGCGGCGCATGGCCGAACGCGGCGACACGCCCGCTGCCTATCGCGACCGGCTGCGCGATGCCGGGTCGGACGAATGGCCGCTGATCGAAAGCGCGGTGACGATCAACGAAACGTTCTTCTTCCGCTTCGCCGAACAGTTCGACGCGCTGCGCCGCGTGATCCTGCCCGACCTGATCCGGCGGCATCGCCACGACCGGCGGCTGCGAATCTGGAGCGTCGGCTGCTCGACCGGGGCGGAGGCGCATTCGATCGCGATCCTGCTCGCCGATCTGCTGGGCGATGCGATCGGCGAATGGCGGATCGCGCTAACCGGCACCGATATCGACGAGGCGGCGCTGGCCACCGCCCGCGCCGCCGATTTCTCCGCCTGGACGCTGCGGACGCTGGGCGAGGCGGAGCGCGACCGGATGTTCGACCGCACCGGTGACCGATACCGGCTGAAGGACCGGTATCGCGGCATCGCCCGGTTCGAACGGCTCAACATCCTCGATATGGTGGCGGCGGACGCGCCGCTGAACTTCGCCGAATACGACCTGATCCTTTGCCGCAACGTGCTGATCTATTTCAGCCATGACGATTCGAAGCGCATCGTCGGCGCGCTGGCCGACCGGCTGGGCGACGACGGTCTGTTGCTGCTCGGCCATGCCGAACCCAATCCGACGTTCGACGCGGTGGCCGATCCGGTGCAGATCGCCGGCATCCTCGCCTATCGTCGGTACGGGTCGGTCGAGCGACCCGCCGTGGCGCCGGTCGCCGTACCCGTGCCGAAGCCCGTCGCGACACGGGTGACACCGCCCCGCGCGAAGGCACCGCCGTCCGTCGCCCTGCCGCCGCCTCCGCCAGCGCCCCCTGCCGCCGTCGCACCGGGCGACCCGGCGGCGCGGTACTGGGCGGCGCTGGGAGCGATGGCACTGGGTGAACGGGACATGGCCGAGCGCGGCTTTCGCGACGCACTGTATCTCGACCGGTCGTTCGCGATGGCGCATTACCTGCTGGGTCGGCAGTTGCTGGCCGCCGGGCGCACGACCGACGGGCATCGTAGCCTGACCAACGCGCTGCGGCTCGCCGACATCCTGCCCGCCGATGCCGAACTGCCCGAGGGCGACGGGATGACCGCCGGGGCGATGGTCGCTGCGGTGCGCGCGACATTGGGAGCACAGCGTTGAGCCGGTTGCCCGTCACTGCCCCCGGCATGGATGCCGATGCCGTCGCCGCCGTCCTGCTCGCCCGGCAACGTGCGATCGTTGCGGCGCCGGTGGGGGCGCCCCGTCCGACCGAATCGTTGCTGACCTTCGATCTGGGTGGCGTCCGTCATGGCATTCCGATCGGCGACGTGCGTGCGGTCGCCGCGCTGCCGCCGGTCACGCCCCTGCCCCATGTCGCTCCGCCGCTGTCCGGGCTGGTCGCGTGGCGGGGCACGGTGGTCAATCTGTTCGCGCCGGGTTCGCCGCTGGGGGTAGAGGCCGGTACGCCGACCGCCATGATCCTGTTGCGCCACGACGCGCCCCGCATCGCCCTTTCGGTCGATGCGCTGCACGGTGTCGTCGCCGCCGTGGCCGATCCGACGGCATCTGCCACGCTTGCACGATCGGTCGAGAGCGACGATGGCCGCTTGACCCGTATCGATACGGCGGCATTGATCGCCGCGTTTCTCCCCCCCTCCCGTCTTCAGGAAGGATAAGGTTTGTCGGTTTCCACCCGGATCGTCGCGGGGTTCGCGGCACTCACCGCGATCCTGCTCGCGCTCGGCCTGTACGCGCTGGCGCAGATCGGCGAAGTGCGCGGCACCGTCGACCAGATCGTCGAACGCGACATCGCCTCGATGCAGGCACTCGGCACGATCGATCAGGCGTTGTCGCGCAAGGTCGAACAGCGATCGACCGTCATTCGCGCCTTCCTGACCGATGATACTGCCGGGGTACGCGACGGCATGACCGCATGGCGGGCGGCGGTCGACGACGCCGTTCAGGGCATGGCCGACCTGCGCCGCACCACCGAAAACTATCGCGCCACCGCGATCACCGGTGCGCGGTCCGAACAATGGGCGCGGCTGACCGTGCAGTTGCGCGATGCCGAGCAGGCGCTGGCCCGTACCCGCACCGACGTCGAGGCACAGTTCGCGGCGGTGCGCGGCGGGGACCGGGCTGCCGTGCTCGCCGCCGAACCGGGGATCGTGCGCGACCACGCCGCCACCGTCGCCCGCGTGGCACAAGCGCGCGAGACGCTGGATACCGCGATCGAACGCGGGCAGCGCGCGACGCAGGACGTGTACGATGCCAGCCGCATGTCGGTGATCGCGGGCCTGCTTGCCGCGATCGTCATCAGCCTGATCGTCGCGTTTACTATCCGCCGGTCGATCGTCGGGCCGCTGGGGAACTTCATGGGCTTCGTCGGCCGGATCGGCGACGGCGACCTGTCGGGCACCACCGATGCGACCGGGCGCGATGAACTCGGGCGGCTTGGCACCACGCTGAACGCGATGGTCGCGGGCCTGCGCACCATCGCCACGCAGAGCCGGGGTGCGACCGAAAACCTCAACGCCGCCGCTACCGAAATCCGCGCATCGACGCAGGAACAGGCGGCATCGGTCGAGGAACAACTGGCCGCGGTGCAGGAAACCGCCGCGACGGTAGACGAGATCACCCATTCGGGCGCGCAGATCAGCCGCCGTGCGCAGGAAGTCATCGCGGCGGCACAGGCGACGGCACAGGTCAGCGATACCGGCCTGTCCGCCGTCAGCGATACCGCGCGGGCGATGGACGCCATTCGCGATCAGGCGGAGGCGGTGGCGGCGAACATCGTCGCCCTGTCCGAAAAGACCCAGGCGATCGGCGACATCATCGCGACGGTGAACGACGTGTCGGAACGCTCGCACCTGTTGGCGCTCAACGCCTCTATCGAGGCGGCCGCGGCCGGGGAGCAGGGACGCAGCTTCGCCATCGTCGCGGCGGAAATGAAGATGCTGGCCGATCAGGCGAAGGGCGCGACGCGCAACGTCCGCTCGATCCTCGGCGATATCCAGCGCGGGATCAATTCGTCGGTGATGCTGACCGAAGAGGCGGTCAAACGCGTCGCATCGGGCAAGGAACGCACCGATGCCGGTCACGCCGCAATCGAGGAACTGGCCGCGCGGGTGCAGGAAAACGTCCAGACGTTCCAGCAGATCGTGGCATCGACCAACCAGCAACAGATCGGCATCGAACAGGTGACGATTGCGTTGCAGAACATCCGTCAGGCATCGCAACAGACCGCCGCATCGACCCGGCAACTGGATCAGGCGGCGGGGGACCTGACCGACCTGTCGCGCACGCTGGTCGGGCTTACCGAACGCTATCGCCTGTAACCCGTGGACGATCTGCACGCCGAACTGATGGCTGCGTTCGCGGCGGAACTGGCCGAGCATATGGCCGGTATCCGCGCGGCGCTGGGCGATGCCGATGCCGGGCGCGCGGTCGACCTGCGCGAATTCAGTCGCCGGGCGCACAGTCTGAAAGGGGCGGCGCGCGCCGTCGAACTGCCCGCGACCGAAGCGGCGGCGCACGAGGCGGAGGCGCTGTTGCTGGCGGTCGAACGCGGCGAACGCCCGCTCGATGCCGCCGCCATCGCCGAGTTGAAGACGCTGGCCGACGCGATCGAGGACGGGGCGTCGACGCTGCAACCCGCGACGGTGGAAGGCGAGCCGGAAGCCGAACGCCGCGTCGCAGTGGCGGGTCACCGGGTCGAACGGCTGGGCCGGTCGCTGCATCTGTTGGCGACGCAGGTCGGGGAACAGGGGGCGGTGGCCGAACGACTGACCGCGCTGGCCGCCGATCTGACCGCGATCCAGACGCTGGTGGCGCGCACCGGCGATGCCGAGGCAGCGCGGCGGATGACGCAGGCGGGCATCGAACTCGACCGCATCCGTCGGCTGCACGGCCGGCTGTACGACACGCTCGACCGATCGACCGCCACGCTGGAACGCGACGGCGAACGGCTGCTGCTGCAACCGGTCGCCACGCTGTTCGACGGGTATGAGCGGACCGTCCGCGACCTTGCGGCAGCGGAGGGCAAACAGGTCCGGCTCCAGCTTCCCGACATGGTGGGCGAAGCGGATCGCCGCGTTCTCAACGCACTGCGCGATCCGTTGCTGCATGTGTTACGCAACGCCGTCCGGCACGGTGTCGAACCGCCGTTCGAGCGGCGTCGCACCGGCAAGCCGGATGAGGCGACCATTATGATCGGCACCCGGATCGATCGCGGGCGGCTGACCGTCACGGTGCGCGACGACGGTGCCGGGCTGGACGATGCGGCGATCGAACGCCGTGCGCGTGCCGCCGGGCTGATCCCCGCCGATGCCCGCCCGCCACGCAGCACGGCACTACATGCCCTGCTGTTCGAACAGGGGCTGTCGACCGCCGACCGGCTGGACGAGGTTGCGGGGCGCGGCATCGGCCTGTCGGTCGTTGCCGAAACGGCGCGGCGGCTTCACGGCACGGCGACGATCGCCCCTGCGCCGGGCGGCGGCACGATGGTGCGGCTGGTCGTGCCCGTTGCGCTGACCCGGCGGACGCTGTTGCTGGTCGAGGTCGGCGGCACGTTGTGTGCGGTTCCCGCCGATGCCTTGCGGCATGTTCGCCGGATCGCCCCTGCCGACCTGTCGCGAAGCGGTGGCGCCACCGTGCTGGCGATCGACGGCGAAGCAGTGACGGTCGACCATCTGGGCGACCGGATGGGATTGCCCCGCGCGGCGGCACCGGACGGCACCCTGCCCGCGATCGTGCTGGTATCGGACGGTGACGTACGGGTTATCGTGGTCGATGCGCTGCGCGACGTGCGTGCGGTGCTGGTCGGCGATCCCACCGCCATCGCCGCCGACGTACCGCTGGTGCTGGGCACCGTATTGCTCGACGGGGTGGTGGTGCTGGTGCTCGATCCGGGAGCGTTGGTACGCGGCGGATCGAGTGCGATGACGTTGCCGGTCGCGGCGCCGGAGGAAGATAGTCGGCGACGGACCATTCTGGTCGTCGATGATTCGATCACGACCCGCACGCTGGAACGCAGTATCCTCGAGGCACAGGGATATCGCGTATTGGTGGAAGTCGACGGCCTTGCCGGGCTGGAGCGGTTGCGATCGGGGCGCGACGCGATCGACCTGCTCGTCGCCGACGTAGAAATGCCCCGGATGGACGGTTTCGGGCTATTGACCGCGATCCGGAACGATCCGGCGCTCCAATCTTTACCGGTCGTCATGATGACCTCCCGCAACAGTCCGGACGACATCGAACGCGGGCTGAGCCTGGGTGCCGATGCCTATGTCACCAAACAGGATTTCGATCAGGGTATGCTGATCGCCGTCGTACAGCAGTTGATCTGACCGATGGCCATCACGAAACGGATCACGCCGACACGGGTGATGATCGTCGAGGATTCGGCGGTCGTGCGGATGTTGCTGACGCATATCATTTCGGAAGATCCCCGTCTGAGCGTCGCGGCGGCCTTCGCCACGGCGGAGGAAGCGATCGCCGCGTTGCCGACGGTTCGGCCCGACGTCATCTCGATGGACATCCGCCTGCCCGGGATCGACGGGCTGGAGGCGACACGCCGGATCATGGCCGACCACCCGACACCGATCGTGGTCATCACCGCCACGATCGATCGCGGCGAACTGGGCAACAGCATGGATGCGTTGCGGGCCGGTGCGCTGTCGGTGGTGGAAAAGCCGGTGGGGATCGCCGACGCTGCCTATACCCGCGTCGCGCATGAAATCCGCACCCAGTTGTCGATCATGAGCGACGTCGCGGTCGTACGGCGGCGGCTTCGCGAACCGGCGATCACAGCGGCGGCACCGTCCCGGGTGCGCAGGCCCAAGGTGCTGATGGTCGCTGCTTCGACCGGTGGGCCGCCCGCCCTTGCCAAGTTGTTCGCGGCGTTGCCCGGCGACCTGCCGCTGCCGGTGCTGCTGGTACAGCATATGGGGGCCGGATTCATGGCCGGGTTCGCAAGCTGGCTCGACAGTGTGGTGCCGCAGAACGTCGAACTGGCGCGGCATGGTGAACTGCCCCGGCGCGGCACGATCCATGTCGCCCCCGGCGACAGCCACTTGTCGCTCGGCCGCAGCGGCACAATGGTGGTGTCGAACGAAGCCCCCGTCGCCGGACAGCGCCCGTCGGCCAGCCACCTGATCGCCAGCGGTGCCACCGCGCTGGATGGCGCGGCGCTGGCGGTGGTGCTGACCGGCATGGGCGACGATGGCGGCGCGGGGGTGCAATCGTTGCTGGCCGCGGGCGGATCGGCCGTCGCCGAACATGCCAGCAGCGCGGTGGTATACGGCATGCCCGCCGCCGCCCACCGCGCGGGTGCGCTGTCGCTGCCGCTCGACCTGATCGCGCCGCATCTGCGCCGGGTGATGGAGCGGTCGGTGTGATCGACGGCGCATCGATCCTGCTGGTCGAGGATTCGGATACGCAGGCGCTGCAACTGCGGCGAATCTTCGAACGCGCCGGGTTTCGCGTCCGCCGCACCCGTGACGCGGAAGCGGCGTTGTCGGACCTGAACGCCGTGCTGCCCGACATGCTGGTGGTCGATTACCGGCTGCCCGGCATGAACGGCGACGAACTGGTCCGCATCGTCCGCCAGACCAGCGCCACCCGCACGCTGCCGGTGTTGATGCTGACCGGCGACGATGCTTCCGCGATCGAGCGGCAGGGGCTGGACAGCGGGGCCAACGCCTATGTCCCCAAACATGGCGGCGCGGACCTCATCACCTCGCGGATGCGGGCGTTGTTGCGACAGGCGCGGCATCGGCCCGCCGATCATGGCGGCGGCGCGCCCGCGCTGCGTCGGGCGCGGCTGATGGTGCTCGATACCGGCGGGCGGCATCGCGGCGCACTGATCCCGTTGCTGGCGGGTGACGGGTATGACGTGGGCGACGTGGCCGATATCGACGCGGCGCTGGCGGCGATCGACGGCGATGTGGCGGACGGCATTCTGGTGGTCGAGGGCGACGGCCCGTCCCGCTTCGCCACCGCCTCGCGCATCGACGCGCATCGTAGCGCGCAGGCCAGCGGCGTCGCGCTGGTCGCGTTGACCGACGATGCCGATGCGGCGACTGTGCTGGCGGGCCTCGCTGCCGGGGCCGATGACGTGGTGTCGCGTGGGCGGGAGAGCGACATGCTGCTCGTGCGCATCCGCGCCATCGTCCGCCGCAAACTGGCGCGCGACGAAGAATCGGCCGGGGTAGCCCGCGAACGTGCGCAGGAGATCGCGCTGGCACAGGCACGCGCGGAGGCGGAGGCCGCCGACCGGCTGGCCCATGCCAATGCCGAACTGGCGGGCACCAACGCCCTGTTGCGCGAAACGCAGGCGCAACTGGTGCAATCGGCCAAGATGGCGTCGCTGGGCGAACTGGTCGCGGGCATCGCGCACGAGATCAACAATCCGCTCGCCTTCATCCTCGCGCATCAATCGACCGTCGAGCGCGCCGTCACCGCCGCCGCGACGGCCGACGACACCGCACGCGCCGCGCACCTGACCAAGGCGTCGGACCGGCTCGCCTCGATCCGCTCCGGGCTGACCCGCATTCAGGAACTGGTGGTGAAGCTGCGGCGCTTCTCCCGGCTCGACGACGGCGAGATTTCGCGGATCGACATTCCCGATGCAATCGACGCGGTGCTCACGCTGCTCGCCCCGCGCCTCGGCACCGTGACGGTGGTCCGCGATTATGGCCCGGTGCGGATGCTGGAATGTTCGGGCGCGCTGGTCAATCAGGTGGTGATGAACATCGTCGCCAATGCCGCCGACGCCGTCGATCCCGCCACCGGACGCATCGTCATCGCCACCGCATCGGCCGACGGCATGTTCACGATCCGCATCGCCGACGATGGTCCCGGCATCCCCGACGACCGGCGCGAACGGGTGTTCGAACCGTTTTTCACCACCAAGGATGTCGGCGCGGGCACCGGGCTGGGCCTTGCCATCGCCTATGGCGTGGTGCGCTCGCATCGCGGGAGCATCACCATCGATCGCGCGGTCGAAGGTGGCGCGGCATTCAATATATCGATACCGGAACCATCGTGATGACTGCCCCCGGTCCCCTGCCCCTGTTGCTGCTCGTCGACGACGAACAGGAAATCCTCGTCGCACTGACCGATCTGTTCGAGGACCGATACCGGGTGCTGTCCACAACCTCCCCCGTCGCCGCGCTCGATCTGGTGACGAACCATCGCGACATCGCGGTCATCGTGTCGGACCAGCGGATGCCCGAATTGACCGGCAGTCAGTTCCTTGCCCGCGCCCGCCGGATCGGCGATGCCGAGGCGGTACTGCTGACCGGCTATGCCGATCTGTCGGCGGTGATCGCGGCGGTCAACGAAGGCGCGATCGGCGGCTATGCCAACAAGCCGTGGGATGCGGATGCCCTGCGCGCGATGGTCGATGCCGCCGCCGACCGTTTCGCCCTCCGCCGCGCGCTGGCGTTCGAGCGGTCGGCATTCCACGGACTTGCCGAAGGGTCTGGCGACCGTGTGACCATCATCGACGCGACGGGTCGCATCGTTCGCAGCATCGGTGAGCAAACCGACCCAAGTGTCGATGAACGCGACATTTCCGCTATCGCCGCCGACCGGTATGAGGAAGAGGACCGACGGGAAGGCGACACCGCTGACGGCGAATGCTGGACCCATGTCCGCCGCATCCCGTTCGGCACGCCGGGACAGCGGTTCCTGTTGCGGATCGAGCGCGACGACACCGAACGGCGGTTGGCGGCACGGCGGCGGCATCAGTCGGAAAAGCTGGAGGCGCTGGGAACGCTTGCCGGTGGTATCGCGCATGATTTCAACAATTTGCTGGCAGCTATTCTCGGCAACCTCGAACTCGCCGAACGCCGTATCGATCAACCCGACCGCCTTGCCCGTCACCTTTCCGCCGCCGGGGAAGCGGCTGGCCGTGGTAGTGCGATCACCCGCCGGTTGCTGAGTTTCAGCCGACAGCGCGATCTGGCAGCAGAAGTGTTCCAGCCGGACGAGGCGATCCGCGCAGTCGAGGATCTGATCGTCCGTACCGCAGCCGGGCGGGTCCGGCTGGCGTTCGACTTCGCCGATCCGTCATGGTCGGTGCGGACCGATCCGGGACAGTTCGAGCTGGCGCTGGTCAATCTGGCGATCAACGCACGGGATGCGATGGCGGGCGACGGCGTGGTCGGTATCGCCACTCGCAACATCCCCGACGTGACCGGCATGGTTCCCGGCCTGTCGGGGCCGCACGTGCGGGTGTCGGTCAGCGACACCGGCACCGGCATCGACGAAGCGGTCCGCAAGCGGGTGTTCGAGCCGTTCTTCACGACCAAGGCGCAGGGTGTGGGCACCGGCCTCGGCCTGCCGATGGTGCGCGCGATGGCGCAGGCGGCGGGTGGCGAGGTCACGGTCGACAGCGTCGTCGGCGAAGGCACGACCATTCACCTGTGGCTGCCCCGCACCGATCCCGAACCTGCCTTCCCCGATCCGGTGGTGGTAGCGGCGTCGCGTGCGCTTCGCCTATTGGTGGTGGAGGACGACGCCGAGGTCCGGTCGGTCGTGGTCGGTCATCTGGAGGCGGCTGGTCATGCAGTCACCGTGGAGGCGGACGCCGCCGCCGCCATCGCCACGCTCGACGGCGGAGCGACGTTCGATCTGGCACTGACCGACTATGCGATGCCGCGTATGTCGGGCATCGAGCTGGCCGCGCACATGCGGCGGCTACGGCCCAATATGCCGGTGCTGCTCATTACCGGCTTCGCCGAAATCGGGCAGCGCGGGACCGATCTGCCGGTGCTGACGAAGCCGTTTTCCGGCGCGCAGCTTCATGCCGCTATCGCCGCTGCGCTAAGCGGTCGCGACCGCGCCTGACCACCGGTCCGCGCTCGACCGAAGCATTGCTGCGGTGGATCGCGGAACGCACAAACCTGCGACAATTGAACGAGTTCCGCCAATAGGTTAATTACGCTCGACGTTTCAACAAATCGGCGAGGGTCTGGATGCAGCACGGGGAGGTACGGTCGCGGCGCGCGGTGCTGAAGGCGGCGGGCGGAATCGCCGGGCTGGTATTGGCACAGGGTTGTACGCGCGGCGGGATCATTCCGGTCGCCAGCACCGTACCCGTCGCCCCCATGCCCCCCGCGCCGACCGTTGCCGCAGCGCCGATCCGGCCGCTCACCGCGCCGCCCACCGTCAACCCCGCGCTGTTCGCCCGGGCACAAGCGGCGCTTCAGCGACATGCCGGGGTGTTCCGCCGCACCGACCGCATCGCCATTGCCGACTTCGCCCTCGATTCCGCGCATCCCCGGTTCCAGTTCATCGATATGCACAGCGGCGTCGTGTCGGCGATGCGCGTGGCGCATGGCAGCGGCTCCGATCCCGCCCATCGCGGGCTGCTCGAACGGTTCAGCAACGTGCCCGACAGCAATGCCACGTCGGAAGGCGCGTTCACGACCGACAATTATTATGTCGGCAAGCATGGCCGGTCGCAGCGTCTGGTCGGTCTCGATCACACCAACGACAATGCGCTGTCCCGCGCGATCGTGATCCACGGCGCATGGTACGCCAATCCCGAGATGATTGCCCAGCACGGCAAGCTTGGTCGCAGCCAGGGCTGCTTCGCGGTCGCCGAGGGCGATCTGGCGCGCGTGTTCGACCTGATGGGCGAAGGCCGGATGCTCTACGCCGCCAAGGTGTAACGCCCGGGCGGAACCGTATCACGCCCCGAATGCGTTTCCCTGAACCACGCAACAGGCTGGCGGGCATCGCCCGCCGGCGATAGGGAAACGGCATGACCGGCCACCGCTTCCATTCCATCCACACCCACGGCCTGATCCGGGTCGGCGCCTGTACCCCGCCCGCGACCGTGGGCGATCCCGCCGCGAACGGGCGCGCCGCCATCGACCTTGCGTGCGCGGGGCATGACGCCGGGGCCGACCTGCTGGTCTTTCCCGAACTCAACCTGTCCTCCTATGCGATCGACGACCTGCATCTTCAGGATGCGTTGTGCGACGCGACCGAGGCCGCGCTTGCCGATCTGGTCGAGTCCAGCGCGACACTGAAGCCGGTGCTGCTGGTCGGGGCGGCGCTGCGGCGGAGCGGGCGGCTGTACAATTGTGCAGTGGTGATCGCGCGCGGGCGCATCCTCGGCGTGGTGCCCAAGACGTTCCTGCCCAACTATCGCGAATATTACGAGAAGCGCTGGTTCGCATCGGGCGCGGGGCTGACCGGCCTGTCGATCGAGGTCGCTGGACAGGAAGCGCCGTTCGGCACCGACCTGATCTTCGCGGCGCGCGACCTGCCCGATTTCGTGTTCCATGCCGAAATCTGCGAGGATTACTGGGCGCCGCTGCCCCCCTCCACCGCCGGGGCGATGGCCGGGGCGCTGGTGCTGTGCAACCTGTCGGCGTCGAACATCGTGATCGGCAAGGCGCGCGAACGCGAATTGCTGTGCGCCTCGCAATCGGCGCGCACCCTGTCGGCCTATATCTATTCGGCGTCGGGCGCCGGTGAGAGCACCACCGACCTGGCGTGGGACGGTCAGGGGATGGTGTACGAACTCGGCGAGCAACTCGCCGCGTCGGCGCGGTTCGACGTCGCCAATACCGCGATCTATGCCGATATCGACCTTGGTCGGCTCCGGCTGGAGCGGATGCGGACCGGCACGTTCAACGATTGCGCCGCCGTCAACGGCCATCCCGAAACCCGCTTCCGTCGCATCGGATTCGACCATCAGCCTGACTATGCCGATATCGGATTGTTGCGGGCGGTCCGTCGCTATCCGTTCGTGCCGAACACGCCCGACCGGCTGGACGACGACTGTTACGAAGCGTTCAACATCCAGGTCGAGGGTCTTCGCCAGCGGATCGTCGCATCGGGAGCCAAGCGGCTGGTGATCGGCGTGTCAGGCGGGCTGGATTCGACCCATGCGCTGATCGTAGCCGCCAAGGCGTTCGACCGGTTGGGCCGTCCGCGTACCGACATTCTCGGATTCACCATGCCCGGTTTCGCGACCGGCGACGCGACCAAATCCAATGCGTGGACGCTCATGGAGGCGCTGGGCATCACCGGCGCCGAAATCGACATCCGCCCAGCCGCGCGGCAGATGCTGGCCGATATGGACCACCCGTTCGCGCGTGGCGAGGCGGTGTACGATATCACGTTCGAGAATGTTCAGGCCGGGCTGCGCACCGATTATCTTTTCCGCCTCGCCAACCAGCGCGAGGGGTTCGTGCTGGGCACGGGCGACCTTTCGGAACTGGCGCTCGGCTGGTGCACCTATGGCGTCGGCGATCAGATGAGCCATTACGGCGTGAATGCCGGGGTGCCGAAAACGCTGATCCAGTATCTGATCCGCTGGGCGATCCGCGACGGGCAGTTCGATATGGCGACGGACGCGGTGCTGGACGCGATCCTCGGCACCGAAATCTCGCCCGAACTGGTCCCGGCCAGCGACGACGGACGGATGCAGAGTACCGAGGATCGGGTCGGTCCCTATGCCCTCAACGATTTCTTCCTGCACCATATCGTCCGCTACGGTTTGGCACCTTCGAAGGTCGCGTTCCTTGCGTGGCATGCGTGGCGCGATGCCGCGACCGGTCATTGGCCGATCGACTTTGCCGAGGAGGCGAAGGGCAGCTACGACCTCCCGACGATCGCGGCATGGCTGGAAAAATTCCTGTGGCGGTTCTTCCAGACGAGCCAGTTCAAGCGCTCCGCCCTGCCCAACGGGCCGAAGGTGTCCGGCGGCGGAGCGTTGTCGCCGCGCGGCGACTGGCGCGCGCCATCGGACGGCGTGGCCCGGCCGTGGGTCGAGGAACTGCGTGCGGGGCTGCCGCCACTCTGACGGAGACGTTCCCCGCGCCGTTCAGCGCACCGCGATTGCGGCGGCGTCGGGCCGCCTCGTGTCCGCAGCCCCCAGAAAACGGTCGCCGTCGATCATGATCGACTGGATGCTACCCATCGTGTTCGACGGCCGGACCTTGTGCCCCCGCGCTTCGAGCAGCGGCACGATATCAGGCGAAAAGCCGGTTTCCAGTTCCAGCGGCGCATCACCCCCGCCCTGATTGATGCGCGGTCGCTCGGCGGCTTCGGCAACGTTCAGCCGGTGATCGATGACGTTCGACAACAACTGCACCATCGTCGCGATGATGTAACCGCCGCCCGGCGTCCCGGTGACGAGCCACGGCCGGTCGCCGTCGAACACGATCAGCGGCGTGATCGTCGACCCCACGCGCTTGTTCGGGCCGGGCTGCGTCGCCGCCCGATCCCCGCGCGACCCGGTACGGCTCCATGCCAGGTTGCCGAGCGAATTGTTGAGCAACACCCCCGTTCCCGGTGCCACGACATGTGCCCCATAGGAGGCGGAAAGCGTATAGGTGTTGCTGACCGCATTGCCCGCCGCATCGGCGACCGAGAAGTGCGTCGTGTCCCTGCTCTCATGCGGATAGGGGTTGCCGTCGGGCAGGTCGGCCGCTCCCAGCGATCGGTCGGGCCGGATCAGCGCGGCGCGCTGCCGTGCATAGCCTTTGCTCGCCAGTCCGGTCGCCGGGGTGCGCCAGTCGGGTCCGCCACCCACCAGCCGTCGATCCGTGGACACGATCTTCATCGTTTCCGACAACAGGTGCAGGTTGGCGACGCTCCCCCATTGCGCTTCGGCGACGGGGAAGGTTTCGAGGATGTTCATCGCTTCCGCCACGCTGACGCCCGACGCGGTCGGCGGCATATAGGCAATGCGGCGACCACGATAGCTCGACCAGATCGGCGCGGACACGATCGGGCGATAGGCGGCAAGGTCCTGCGCATCGATGACCCCGCCTCCTGCCCTGATCCCGGCGGCGAGCCGCGTCGCGACGGGTCCGGTGTAGAAGCCATCGCGTCCGCGTGTAGCAATCGCTCGGAGCGTTGCGCCGAGTGCCGTCTGGCGGAACATCTCGCCGGGCCGGTACGCGCTGCCGTCCGCCTTGAAGAAGGTCGCCGTCGCCGCCGCATCGTCCGCCATCAACTTGCGTTGCGCGGATTGAGCCTCGGCCTCGTCATCGGACAATGGGACGCCGCGCTCCGCCAGCGCGATCGCCGGGGCGATCAGGTCTTTCCACGGCAGCGACCCGAAGCGGCGATGCGCCTCCCACAGCCCGGCGACGGTGCCGGGCGTGGCGACACCCTTCATCGACATGACCTTGGCCTGATCCACCTTGCCCTGCGCATCGACCAGCAGGTCGGCGGTGGTGTGGCGCGACGCCTCCCCATAATAATCGATCGCGATATCCTGTGCCGGTCGGCCGTCTTTCGCCGCCATATGGACCAGCATATACCCGCCGCCGCCGATATTCCCGGCGCGCGGCAGCGTCACCGCCAGTGCGAAGCCGACCGCGACGGCGGCATCGACTGCGTTGCCCCCGCGCCGGAGAATATCGGCGCCGATACGCGCTGCGATCGCATTCTGGCTAACGACCATCCCGCCGCGTCCCACCTGCGGCTTGTGGATCTGATCGTACGCGACGATGTCACCGCCCGAAGGGGACGCGCTGCGGGGTGCCTCCTCCTGCGCCACGGCGGGTACGGCGGCGAGCAGGATCGCGGCGGAGGCAAGGAGGTGGCGCAGGGTCATGGATTGGCTCCGATCAGAACGAGGCGCGGATATTGGCGTACCATGAGCGACCCGTCGGATTGTACAACGAGCCGAGATAGCCGCTCGACGACAGCGGCGGCGTTTCATCGGTCAGGTTGCGCACCCCGATCCGCATCCGATACCGCCCCTGACGTCGGTTGCCGACCGTGATCTGGGCATAGAGGTTGAACGTCATCTGATCTTCGATCAGCCACGGCGTGCCGGCAGCGTCGATCAGCCCGGTATCGTCCACGTCACTGGTGTACTGGGTGAACCCGCCGAGCTGGAACTGTTCATATTCCCATGTCGCCGAACCGGTGACTTTCCAGCGCGGCCTGCCGTTTTGCCGGACCAGATCGCCAGCATCGGCGATCGTCGTGCCCGCATTGATCGTCCCCGCCGCCCGCGCGTCGATCAGTTCCTGGATAGCAGGAGACGGTTCGAGGAAGAACTTGTCGAGATAGGCGGCGTTCGCGTTCAGGGTCAGGTGCCCCATCCCGAAATCGGGCAACCGCCAGTTGACGCCCAGATCGATCCCCGACGCCTCTTGGGGAAGGAGGTTCACATAGCGATCGTTGACGTACAACACCCGCCCCGCCGGGGTCAGGCCCGATCCGGCGAACAGCGCGATATCGTCCGCCGTCGGAGCCGCGCGGATGACGTTGGGGTTGCTGCCGCCGCCCACCCGCGCCAGATAATCGGCGATCAGCGCATTGCCTTCGCCAAAAATGCCGACGATTCCCTTTTGCTGAACCTGCCAATAATCCGCCGTGAACGTGATGCGGCCGATCGTCGAATCGAGGAAGTGCGGTTCGAGGACAATGCCGCCGCTCCACGTCGTCGAGGTTTCGGGCTTGAGGTCGGGGTTGCCCGAGCGCTGCGCCGTGGTCGCGAACCCCTGCGCGCAATTGGCGAACGAACTGATCGCGCGAGTCCGCAACTGCGCTTCGCACCGGACATAATCGGTGCGCGTGTTGGACCGGGTGACGACCCGCGCATTGACCTGTTCGAGATTGGGTGCCTTGAACCCCTCGGCATAGCTGCCGCGCAGGCGGATGCCGTTCACCACCTCCCACGCGGCGGCAACCTTCGGCTTGGCGACCGAACCGATATCGCTGTAATGTTCGAAGCGCCCGGCCAGTTGCAGTTCGAGGCTGCGGACCAGCGGCACCCGCATGTCCCGCCCGACCACCGGCACGGCGAGTTCGGCATAGGCCGCCGCGACCGTGCGACGACCGCTGGTGTCCGGCGACGGGCTGGTGCCGACAAGGTCCGAGCCATAGGTCAGCCCGCTCACGCTGTCGGTAAAGACCGTCGTCCCGTCGAGCCGCGCGTCGCGGTCGTCGAGTTGCGTCTCGCGCCGGACCTCCCCGCCGATCGCGATGCCGAGATCGCCGCCGGGAAGCGACAGCAACCGGGCATTGGACGCCTTGATATCGGCCAGTGCCAGCGTCGCCTTGCTGAACCGCTCTGTCTTGATGCGGATCGCCGACAATGCGGCGGCGTTGCTTTGGGCGCTGTCGAATCCGGCGGGGTTGGTCGGGTCACCGCCGTTGAAGGGATTGTACGCATCCGGCGTCGACAGCGCGAGCTGGCGCTGGAGCAGGGTCGAACTGATCCCGTCCGACGTGTCGCGCACCCGCGCCTCGGAATAGAGCGCGGCGCTTTCCCACCGGAATCCCAGCCATTCCCAGCGCAGCCCGCCGAGCAACCGGAACTGGTCGTTGCGGACATGGACCAGATTGGGGCCGGCATCCGCGATGTTATAGCTGGCCAGCGTGACCGCCAGGCCGCTGGCGGGCGCGTTTATACCTGGGAGGCGGTTCTGATTGGCGGTGCCGTTCAATAGCGTCGGGCCGAACGGATTATAATAATTGGACGCGGGCACGATGATCGGCAACGAACTGAGCGTACCCGACGACGACTGGATGCTGTCGGTCGCGGCCGTATAATACCCTGCCTCCCCGAACAGTTCGAGACCGTCGGTCAGCTCGTAATGCCCGTTCAGGAACAGGTTGATCCGCTCGGTCCTGGGCAGGATATAGGTGTCATAGGCCGCGCGGGGATCGAACCGCAGGTTGCGATCCGCCGCCGCCGTGTTGACGCCGTCATCGATGCACAATCCGTTGCGCAGACCGGTCGTGGTATTGGTCTGGCACCCGGTGTTGGTCGACGGCTGGATGTGGAACTGACCCGACGCATTGGTCAGTACGGTCGTCCCCTGCCGCACCTGCACGTTGCCGACCGTCTGGAACGATCCCCACGGCGTTATGCTGCTGCGTCCGTCGAGCGAGGTCGAACCGTCGAACCGGGTGCCGACGAACAACGGTCGCTTGTCGTCGGACGCCGTATAGTCCTGTTCCGAACTCCGCAGCGCCGACCGGTCGGTATAGCTGGCAAACAGCGTCAGGTTGCCGCGACCACCGAAATTGTGCCCGGCGAGCAGCGAGAGCGTGTTCTCGGTCTGGGCCGTACCTTCGGGATAGCCGGTCTGCCCCTCGATCCGGACGCCGTCATAGTCGGTCTGGAGGACGGTATTGACCACGCCCGCGACGGCATCCGACCCATAGATCGCCGCCGCACCGTCGCGCAGGACTTCCAGCCGCTCGATCCCGAACACCGGAATCGCATTGGTGTTGTAGGTCAGGACGGGAACGAGATTGTCGTCGGCCCGGCTGGTCGGATGGTTGACCACGCGCCGTCCGTTCAGCAGCACCAGCGTGTTGCCGACGCCGAGGTTGCGCAGATTGACCGACCCGACATCGCCCCGCGCGGCGTTCGAGCTGTTGGGCAGGTAGCTGCTGTTGAACGACACGTCGCCCAGTTGGGGAACAGACCGGAACAGTTCGTCGCCGCTGACCGCGCCGATCGTCGCGATGTCGCGCCCGTCGACCACCGTCACCGGCAGCGCGGCGGTGGTTTTCGCACCCCGAATCTGCGATCCGACCACGACGATGTCCTGCACCTCCGGTTCGGCGGCGCCGCCCGCCCCCCCGGCCCCCGCCGGTCCGTCCTGACCGACAGGCGCGGCATCCGCCGCCGTCACGAAGCCGACCGGCTGGAACGAGGCCGTATCGTTCGCCATGATCCGCACCGTCTTTGGCCCGGTATAGCGCCAGCCATAGCCGCTATGCGCAAGCAACAGGTCCAGCGCGGCGGGCGCGGTGTAGCGACCGACCAGACGCGGCGCCCGGACACGCGCGATCGCCGGATCGGTGAAGATGAGTTGCAGCCCCGCCTGTCGCGCGACCTGCAACAATGCCGCATCCATCCGTCCGGCGGACACGTCGATCGCCACCGACGGCTCGCGATCCGTCGCCATCGCGGGCGCCGCCATTGCCACGGCGCACACGGATACCAGCAACAAACGCATCTGCATCTTCATCGTCAAAGCCCCCCAGCCCTTGGCGGTCATCGCCAGCCATCCGTCATAAAGACGTCACGAACCACCCGATGCGAACCACGTCGCGAAATATTTCTTCATAAAATGCTTACTGTCGATCCGAAAGGTTCGCATCGACCCGGTTTTCGCGTCATATTCGGGATGTGGCATGGGGGAAGCATGGCGGAGAAGGCGCACAGTACCGGATCGTCGAAGTCGCAGCCTGGAGACGGGTCGGCCGACGCCTCGCTCGGCCTGTATCGTGCCGCGTTGCGCGCGTTCGTCGCGCGACGGGTCGACGATGCGGACGAGGTCGAGGATCTGGTGCAGGAAGCGTGCGCCCGGCTCATCGCCACGGCGCGACTGCGATCGCTGGATGCGCCGCAAGCCTATCTCTTCCGCATCGCCGCCAACCTCATCACCGACCGCGCTCGGGCGCGACAGCACATGGTACCGTTGCTGGAGGAGCATCACCCCGCCATCGATCCCGGGCAGGAGGAGGCGCGTCGTGCCGCCGACATACGTACGGCGCTGGACGCCGCGCTCGCCGAACTCACGCCGCGGGCGCGGGCGGTGTTCGTGATGCGGCGCTTCGACGAGATGACGACCACCGACATCGCCCGCGCGCTCTCGATCAGCCCGCGCATGGTGCAGAAACACCTGACCAGCGCGGTCGCGCACCTCTATCGCCGGCTGGGTGGACTGATGGAGACGGGGCGTTGAGTCCGCGCGACCGTGCCGGCGATCGGCTGGGTGATCGTGCCGAGGCAGTGTTCGACGCGATGCTGACGGATCGGTCACACGACCTGCACCCGGCCGACCGTGAGGAAGCCGGTGCCTTCTGGCACTGGCTGGGCGAACAGCCGCGTCCCGCCCGGATCGACCTTCCCCCGCTGCGCCGGGCACCGGCGCCGTGGCGTTGGGCGGCCGCGGTCGTCGTTGGGCTGGGCGGTCTCGGCGCGCTTTCCCCGGTGATCGGCGGCGGCGAGTCGTCGCCCTATGTCGCCCATCACGAGACCGGCCGGGCGGAGCGGCGGGTCGTCCGTCTGGCGGACGGATCGACGGTCACGCTGGCCGCCGAAAGCAGTATCGACCTGCGCTTTACGGACAAGGAGCGACACCTGACGCTGCGGCATGGACAGGCGTTGTTCGACGTAGCGCACGATACCGCCCGCCCGTTCGTCGTGGAGACGGTGCATGGCGACGTGACCGCCGTGGGCACCGCATTCGACGTGGTCGTCGGTTGGCAGGATGCCGAGGTCACGGTCGTCGAGGGGACCGTCCGCGTCGCATTGCCGGGCGATGGACGAAATCAGCGCGACCCGATCCTGAAGCTGGCGACGAAGGGGGAGCAGATCGCCTTTGGCACCACCGTCCGCGCCGGGTCACGGACCGGTTTCATCCGCCAGTCGGAATCGGTCGATATCGATGCGGCGACCGCGTGGACCCGGGGCCAGTTGATCTTCCACGGCCAACCGCTTGCCGAAGTGATCGAAACGGTCAACCGCTATGCTGCGACCCCGGCAGACCGCCTGATCCTGACCGACCGGCGGGCGGCGAACACTCCGGTGTTCGGCATCGTCAATCAAGGGGACGGCAGCGCGATCCGAAGTCTGATCGCCGACCCGACGACGGTCGGAGTGGCCGCGAAATGAACCGGCAGCGGGTGCCCGGCCGCCCGCTGCGGTTCACGCGATCTCGACGCCCTTACCGGTCCACTCCTCGGCCGCGACATCGGTAATCTGACGAACGATCCCGCACGTCATCGCCGTCGGCACGGTGACGCGAAACCCGCGCTCGATCAGCCCTTCGACCGCCCAACGGACGCAGAAATCGGCGGCGACGCCGATCACCGTCACCTCCCCGACGCCACCCTGTCGCAGTTCGTCGAAGAAGCGGTCGCGCGGCGTGGCCGGGCGGTCGGGATCGCGCGAGTCGCGGATCACGACGTCCGGTTCCTCCCACATCGCGAACACACCCTTTTCCAGCATATGGAGCGGGATCGCCTTTGGGATCGCGTCCACATTGATGACCGATTGCCAGCCTGCGCTGCCGCGCACGCAGTGCAGCGGGAACTGCGCGGCCTCGGCCGAAGCAGCATAGGTTTCGACATAATGGGTGTCGAAGGTCAGCAGCAGGCCCGCCGTTTCGCCGGGGTCCAGCGCCTTCAACCATCCGTTCATCGGTTCGATGAGCGACTGCGCCCCCGGCACGTACAGCGCGCCGTCCGGCGTCATGAAATCCTGTTGGGCGTCCACCACGATCACGAAACACTTACTCATCCCATCCTCCATTTCCGTAGATTGACATATGCGCATCAAGCGCATTAGTAAAGCGCAAGTCGCACATATGGGTGTGGTATGAACGAGACCGAATTTCTTCAGGACTATGATCCCAACGCCTATGACCGGCCATCGGTCGCGGTTGATCTGATCCTCGTCAGCATCGTCGAAGGTCGGGTCGTCGCGTTGCTCATGCAGCGTGCCGACCATCCCGGTCGCGGCGCATGGGCGTTGCCGGGCGGCTTCGTCCGCATCGATGAGAGCCTCGACGAAGCGGCGCACCGGGTGCTGACGACGAAGGCGCGGATGGTCGATGCGTATGTCGAGCAACTCTACACGTTCGGTGCGATCGATCGCGACCCGCGCGCCCGGATTATCAGCGTCGCTTATTTCGCGCTGCTCGCCCCTGCCCGTTTCGCCGCTGCGCTGAAGGACGCGCCCGACCTGACGCTGGCCGAACTGGTCGTGCCGTGGCCGGGCGAGACCGGCGGCGCCGTGGCGGCTCGATCGCGGGACGGCGAAGAACTGCCGCTCGCCTTCGATCATGCCGACATGCTCGGGCTGGCGATGCTGCGGCTTCGCGGCAAGATCGACTATTCCGACGTCGCTTTCGCGCTGTTGCCCGAACGCTTCACGCTGCGCGCGCTACAGGACGTGCATGAAGCGATCCTCGGTCGCCCGCTCAACAAATCCGCCTTCCGCCGCCGGATGCTCGACACCGGCAGGCTGGAGGCGACCGGCGAGCGCGAGGCAGGCACCTCGTTCCGTCCCGCCGAACTTTTCCGCCACCGCCCGACCCGTACCGCATAGGAGAGACGACATGGCATCGATCAGGAACCTCGGCTTCCTCGCGCAATTGCGGAGCGACGCCAGCAACCACGTCATCCGCTATCGCAGCGGCAAGGTGCGGCAGAGCGGGCGCGGACTGGTTTTCTGGTTCCGTCCCGAAACCGCGAGCATTGCCGAATTGCCGATGGACGACCGCGAGATGGCGGTGTTCGTGAAGGGCCGCAGTCAGGATTTCCAGAGCGTCGCGGTGCAGGGCACGCTGACGTGGCACGTCGTGAACCCCGAACTGCTCGCATCGCGGGTAGATTTCAGCCTCGGCCTCGTCACCGGCGCGTACAAGAGCGAACCGATCCAGCGCATCGAGACGCGGCTGGCGGGACTCGTCAATCAGGCGGCGCTCCAATATCTGGCGCAGGCGTCGGTGCGCGCGTTGCTGGACGCCGGGCCGGAACCGTTGCGACACCAACTGGAGGCCGCGCTGGCGAGCGGCTCGGGCCTGAACGAAATCGGCATCGAAGTAACGGCGGTGCGGCTGACCAACCTCGCCCCGTCGAGCGAACTGGAGCGCGCGTTGCAAACCCCGACGTTCGAGGCGTTGCAGCAAAAGGCGGATCAGGCGACGTTCGAGCGCCGCGCCCTTGCCGTCGAAAAGGAACGCGCGATCGCCGAGAACGAACTGGGCAACCGCACCGAACTGGCACGGCGCGAGATGCTGCTCATCACGCAGGAGGCCGAGAACGCCCGCAACCGCGCCACCGGACTTGCCGAAGCGCAACAGGTCGAGGCGACGGCGGAGGCCGACCGGATCCGCACCGTCGAAAGCGCGAAGGCGGAAGCCGAACAGGCGCGCATGACGATCTATCGCGACCTGCCGCCCGGCGTCATGCTCGGCCTTGCCGCGCGCGAACTGGCGGGCAAGCTGGACACGATCGAGCATCTCAACGTCACGCCCGACCTGCTTGCCACCGTGCTCGGCGAGTTTCGTCGCGACGCGACCGTCCTGCCGCCACGCTGATGGCAACGAACAGTCCGCGCGCGGTCTTCATCACGCGGGAGACCGATTACGACCTCCTGCTCGCACGGCACGCCACGCGCGGGCAGGCGAAATTCTTCCTCGATACGCGCGGCGAGGATATCGACGTGCTGGAGGACCGCCATCGCCGGTTGCACGCGACCCTGCATGCGGCGCGCGCGGCGGTGCCCGGCGACTGGCGTCAGGCGACCGTCGCACGCGCCGATCTCGACCGGTTCCTGTTCGGTCCCGAGGATGTGATCGTCGTCGTCGGGCAGGACGGGCTGGTCGCCAACGTCGCCAAATATCTCGATGGTCAGCCGGTTCTCGGGATCAATCCGGCGCCCGACCTGTACGATGGCGTCCTGGTCCGGGTGCCCGTCGGACGCCTCGGCCCCCTGCTCCCGGCGACGATCGCGGGCGCAGCTTCGGCCGAACGCCGGACGATGGTCGAGGCCCGACTGGATAGCGGCGAACGGCTGCTCGCGCTCAACGAAGTGTTCGTCGGCCATCACAGCCATCAATCGGCGCGCTATCGCATCGCGTGCGGCGGTGCCGCCGAAAATCATTCGTCGAGCGGGCTGATCGTCGCATCGGGCACCGGCGCGACCGGTTGGGCGCGATCGATCATGGAGGCGACGCACGAGACGATCGGCCTCGATCCGCAGGAACGCGCCGTCGCGTTCTTTGTGCGCGAACCGTTTCCCAGCGTCGCGACCGCCACCACCCTGCGCGCCGGAAAGCTGGCCGGGGCGCCGCTTGCCGTCACATCGCGGATGAACGACGGTGGCGTGATCTTCGCCGACGGCATCGAACAGGATTTCCTCGCCTTCGACTGGGGACGCGGCGTCACGCTCGGCCCTGCTGCCCAGACCCTTCATCTCATCACCGGTTGAGAGACTTCATGGCCATCACCGATATCGCGACCCGTACCTATAATCACGGATTCCGGCTCGACCCGATCGTCCGCAGCCTGCTCGACACCGATTTCTACAAGCTGCTGATGCTGCAGATGATCCGGCACCTCTATCCGGAGGTGCAGGCGACCTTCGCGCTCATCAACCGGACGAAAACGGTGCGGCTCGCCGACGATATCGACGAAGGCGACCTGCGCGCACAACTCGACCACGCCCGCACCGTGCGGTTCGCGCGAAAGGAACTGATCTGGCTGGCAGGCAACAGCTTCTATGGCCAGCAACGGATGTTCGCGCCGGATTTCCTCGCATGGCTCGCCGACTTTCAGCTTCCACCTTACGAACTGCGCCGTGTCGACGGCCAGTTCGAGCTGCGGTTCGAGGGGCCGTGGACCCACACGACGATGTGGGAAATCCCCGCCCTGACCATCGTCAACGAACTGCGCTCGCGCGCCGCGACCCGCGACATGGGTCGTTTCGCGCTCGACGTCCTCTATGCCCGCGCCAAGGCGAAGCTGTGGGACAAGGTCGAGCGGCTGCGCGCCCTTCCCGATCTGGTCCTGTCCGACTTCGGCACGCGACGCCGCCACGGCTTCCTCTGGCAGCGCTGGTGCGTCGAGGCATTGAAGGAGGGATTGGGCGACCGCTTCATCGGCACGTCCAACGTCCTGCTGGCGATGGACAACGACCTTGAGGCGATCGGCACCAACGCGCACGAACTGCCGATGGTACTCGCGGCGCTGGCCAAGACCGACGAGGAGGTCGCCGCCACGCCGTATCGCGTGCTCGACGACTGGCGGCAGCATTATGGCGGCAACCTGCTGATCGCCCTGCCCGATGCGTTCGGCACCGCCTCGTTCCTCGCCCACGCGCCCGACTGGGTCGCCGACTGGACCGGGTTCCGCCCCGACAGCGCGCCGCCGATCGCGGGCGGCGAGCAGATCATCGACTGGTGGCAGGCGCATGGTCGCGACCCGCGTCAGAAGCTGCTGATCTTTTCCGACGGGATGGACGTCGATTCGATCGAACGGACCTATCGTCACTTCGACGGGCGGGTACGGATGAGCTTCGGCTGGGGCACGAACCTGACCAACGACTTTCGCGGCTGCGCCCCCGACGGTACGCCGGGACTGGAGCCGATTTCGCTGGTCGCCAAAGTCACGAGCGCCAATGGCCGCCCGGCGGTGAAACTGTCCGACAATCCGGCCAAGGCCACCGGCAACCCGGACGAGATCGCACGCTACCTGCGGATTTTCGGCGCGGACGGGCGCGCCGTCGCGCCGGTGAGCGTGTAGCCGCACCGCGGATTGGCGCGGGAGGTTTGGACAGGCGCCGTATCGCCCGGTATGGACCGGTAATGTTCCGCTCCGACCCGCCGCCTTCCCCGGTCGACTTCGTGGTCGTCGACGTCGAAACCGCCTGTTCGCGGGTGAGCAGCATCTGCCAGATCGGGATCGTCGGATTTTGCGACGGCCGGGTCGCGTTCGAATATGAAACGCTGATCGACCCGCGCGACGATTTCAGCGGCTTCAACACCCGTATCCACGGCATCGCTGCCAAGCATGTCGTCGGACAACCCTGTTTCGCCGAGGTGCACGACGTCGTGCACGGCCATCTCGGCGGACGGATCACGGTGGCGCATTCCTCTTTCGACAAGGGCGCGTTGGCGGCCGCGTGTCGGATTCATGACCGGCCGGGGATCGACACGACATGGCTCGACAGCGTGCGGGTGGCGAAGCGGGCGTGGCCCGAACTTGCCAGCCACAAGCTGAACATCGTTTCGCGCCATCTGGGCATCCCGCTGAAGCACCACGACGCGCTCAGCGATGCGCGGGCAGCGGGCATGATCGTGGTGAAGGCGATCGAGCATACCGGCATCGCGCTGGCCGAATGGATCGCGCCGACCGTGCGACAACGCCCCGCACCCGCCCCGCGTCCGGCACCGAACGGCCCGCTCAACGGCGAGCGGGTCGCGATCCTCGGGCAACCACGCGACGGTGCGCTGGCGCAGCGGATCGCCGCGAACGGTGGACGGGTCGTATCGGGCGTCGGCAGCACGACCACCATCCTCGCCATCATCGGCGACGAGCCGTTCGGCTATATCCGTTACGACGCGCAATATCGTAAGGCGGAGGAGATGCGACGTGCGGGCGGCGCGATCAGGATATTGTCCGAGCGGCAGATCGATCAGGCGCTGGCCTGACTTCGCCCGACGATAACCGGCGGTTCATGCAGCGACCACGGCGTCACCCGCCGCATCATCCCGTTGAAAAGTTCGGACGCGAGATGCCCCGCCAGCCAAGGTTTCACGGCGGATAGAGTCTGCGCGTCGAACCATGTCCGGTCTACTGCCGCGAACTGTCGGACAAACGGCACGATGGCGGCGTCCGCCAGCCCGCGTACCGGCCCGCAAAGCTGCCCGTCGACCGCGAGCCGGGCGTCGAGTTCGCGCAGAAAACCAAGCCCGCGCTCACGATGCGCCAGCGGGTCGCTATCGTGACGTTCGGGATATTTATAGCGGTCGAGATCGTGTTTGAACGCCACGTCATTGGCAGCGATCAGGGCCGGATCGTCGCGCGCCAGCCATGCCTCCGGATCGCGGCGCCCAAGCGCCCACCGCATGATGTCGAGGCTCTGGTCGATGACCGTGTCGCTGGCCAGTTGCAGCACCGGAACGGTTCCCTTGGGCGACGCGGCCGTCATCGCCGCCGGTTTGGCGGAAAGCTTCACCTCGCGCAGTTCGTAGCGCGTGCCGCTTACGGCCAGCGCGAGTCGCGCCCGCATCGCATAGGGGCACCGGCGAAAGCTGTAGAGGATGGGATCGGGCACCGCCGTCCTATGGTGGCGACGATGCCCGATGTACAAGCCACTGGATCGACGGCTAGTGGCGAACGACGGGTCACATATTCGCTGCCGTCGGACGTACGATCACCTCGTTGATATCCACGCCATCGGGCTGTTCGATCGCATAGCGCACCGCGCGGGCGATCGCATCCGGCGTCAGCGATTTCTGCCGCCAGTCCTTCAGGGCCGCCGCCACAGCGGGGTCGGAGATGTCGTGGCCCAGTTCGGTGGCGACGACGCCGGGGGACACGATCGTCGACCGGATATCGTCATGCTCCTGTCGCAACCCTTCGGTGATGGCGCGCACAGCATGTTTGGTGCCGCAATAGACCGCCGCCGTCGGCAGCACGATATGCGCCGCGACCGAAGCGACGTTGACGACATGCCCGCGCCGCTGGGCGACGAAACGCGGGAGCACTGCGGCGATACCGTTCAGGACGCCGTGAATGTTGACGTCGATCATCCGTTTCCACTCGTCCTGCTTCAGCGCGGCGAGCGGCGAGAGCGGCATGACTCCCGCATTGTTCACCAGCACGTCGACGCGCCCGAACCGCGCCACCGCCGCCGCGACGAACGCGTCGAAATCCCCGGCGTCGGTCACGTCGAGTTCGCGCCACGCGACGCTGTCGCCCAGCCCGTCCGCCAGCGCCCTCAGCCGATCGCCGCGTCGCGCGCCGATGAACAGCCGCGCGCCGGTTCCCGCCAGCTCGCGTACCGTCGCTTCGCCGATACCGCTCGATGCGCCGGTAATCAGTACGACCCTGTCGATATTATGGCCGATGTTGCGTGTCATGATGCTTCCTTTCCGTTGAAGGGGGTGGCATCCAGATGGCGTGACAGCAGCGACAGGCGGTAGCGCGATCGTCCGAACGCTTTGCCCGATCCTCCGGAACCGCTGACGGACGGTTGCGAAGCGGGCCGGGTTGGTCGATCCATCGCGTCATGGAACGCATCGTCGAACTCGCCCAGGCCATCGACCGCCACGTCGTCGGAACGGGTATTTGCACCACCGCCATGCCGCACGTCGCCTTGATCCGAAGCGATCGGCCGAGCACGCCTACTCCGGCCGTGTACGAAGCATCGCTTTGCCTGATTGCCCAGGGATCGAAACGAGTATCGATCGGCGACCATAGCGTCGTGTATGACGCGGCGCATTATCTGGTCGTGTCGGTCGACCTCCCGCTGGTCGGGCATGTCATCGATGCCAGCCCGGATACGCCTTATCTATGCTGCAAGATCGATATCGATGCCGCGATACTCGCCGACCTGATGGTGGCGGAGGGCGGCGCGGTGCCGCGTACCGACCTGCCGGTGCTGGGCGTGTATCCCGGCGACCCCGACCTGATCGATGCCGCCTGTCGGTTGGTGCGACTGCTTGACCGGCCCGACACCATCGGCGCGCTGGCACCGCTGATCGAGCGCGAGATACTCTACCGGTTGCTTGCCGGACCGCATGGCCCGATGCTGCGGCACGTCGCCACCGCCGGTAGCCACCTCAACCAGGTGAGCCGCGCGATCGCCGCCATCCGACGACGCTTCGACGGCCATATCCGTATCGAGGACGTCGCGGCCGAAGCGGGGATGAGTCCATCGTCGCTCCATGCTCATTTCAAGGCGATCACGCGCATGACGCCGCTGGCATACCAGAAGCAGTTGCGGTTGCAGGAAGCGCGGCGGCTGATGCTGGTCGGCGGCGCGACGGCTGGCACCGCAAGCTATGCCGTCGGCTATGAAAGCCCGTCGCAGTTCAGCCGCGAATATCGCCGCCTGTTCGGCGCCCCGCCCCGACAGGACATTGAACGACTGCATGCCGCCCCCGCACCGGCGATGGCACTCTAGACCCGGATGAAATCGATGAAGGCTCGAAGCGGCGGCGGGACAAGGCGACGGCCCGAATAATACAGGAACGGGCCGGAGAACGGCTGCCACCAATCCGCCAGCACCGGCATCAGCGTGCCGGTGTCGAGACACGGTCGCACCCAGTCCTCGAACAGGTGCAGGATACCGCTACCCGCCACCGCCAGATCGACCAGCAGGTCGGCGGCACCGCTGACGCTGGCGATCAGCGGACCCTTCGGTTCGATGCGGACCACCTCGCCGTCGCGCTCGAACTCCCACGGGGCGGTGAGCGCGCCGCTGGTAAAGCGGCCACGCAGACAGGCATGGTCGAGCAATTCACGCGGATGCGACGGCCAACCGCACCGGTCGAGATAGGCGGGCGCGGCGACGGTGGCGAACCGCTGTATGCGCGGGCCGATCGGCACCGCGATCATGTCCTGTTCCAGCCGCTCGTCATAGCGGATGCCCGCATCGCAACCGGATGCGACCATGTCGACGAATCCGTCCTCCGCCACGATCTCGACCTCGATATCGGGATAGGCGGCAAGAAAGCCGGGCAGGATCGTGGGCAACACCAGCCGCGCTGCGCTGACCGGCACGTTCAGTCGCAACGTGCCCGCCGGCCGGTCGCGGAACAGGTTCACGACGTCGAGCGCCGCCGCCACCTCGCCCAGCGCGGGTGCCAGCCGTTCGATCAGCCGCCTCCCCGCCTCGGTCGGGGTGACGCTGCGCGTGCTTCGGTAGAGCAGGCGCACGCCCAGCCGCGTCTCCAGCCGCCGCACCGCCTCGCTCAGGGTCGAGGCGCTGGCTCCCGCCGCACGCGCGGCATCGCGGAACCCCTGTGCCTGCGCCACCGCGAGGAATGCGGTCAGATCGGAAAGGTCAGCGTTCATCGTTCGGCAATCCGTACAGCCCGTGCGGACAGGTCCGGCTTATCGCGACGATCCGCAAGCCGTATTTCGGACCGCAGCAACGGAGACGAACCATGATCGATCAGGCAGGTACCTATCCCATCGGCGGGCGAGAGGTGAAACGGCTCGGCTATGGCGCGATGCAGCTTGCCGGGCCGGGCGTGTTCGGCCCGCCACGCGACCGACCGGGCGCGCTGGCAGTATTGCGCGCCGCGATCGAGGCAGGCGTGAACCACCTCGACACGAGCGACTTCTATGGCCCGCATGTCACCAATCGCCTGATTCACGAGGCGCTGTCGCCCTATCCCGACGACATGTTGATCGTGACCAAGATCGGCGCACGGCGTGGCGACGACGCATCGTGGCTGCCCGCGTTCGCATCCGACGAACTGACGCGCGCGGTCGAGGACAATCTCGCCAGTCTCGGGCTGGACGCGCTGGACGTCGTCAATTTGCGGCTGATGTTCGATACGCATGGTCCGGCGGAAGGGTCGCTGGCGGCACCGCTCCGCGCGCTCGCCGATCTTCAGCGGCAAGGGCTGGTGCGTCATATCGGCCTGAGCAACGCGACGCCGACCCAGTATGACGAAGCACGCGACATCGCGGACATCGTCTGCGTCCAGAACCAGTATAATCTCGCCCATCGCGACGACGATGCGTTCATCGACCGGCTGGCGGCAGAGGGTGTCGCCTATGTACCGTTCTTTCCGCTCGGCGGGTTCAGCCCGCTGCAATCCTCGGCGCTGTCGGAGGTTGCCGCCACTCTGGGCGCGACACCGATGCAGGTCGCGCTGGCGTGGCTGCTACAGCGTTCGCCCAACATCCTGTTGATCCCCGGCACGTCGTCGGTCACCCACCTGCGCGAAAATCTCGCAGCGGCGTCGCTGGTGCTTCCGCCGGATGCCGTCGCCACGCTCGACACGATCGGGCGGTAAGCGAGCGTGGCCCGTCCTGCGTTGCCCCGCGTGGGACGGCCCGGGCCTGCTCCGACCGACACTATCGCTGACTGCGGGCCGTCCGTTCCGATGCCGATCCGCCCAATGCCCAGCGAAGGACATGCGACATACCCCGGGCGCCGGTTCGTGCCGCGACCCGACCATTCTCCCCGCCGCGCAGTTCCAGCATGACCCGCGCCCACGATGGCAACAGGTCGATCGCCGCCGCCGTGTTCAGCGCGCCGAACCCCTTCATCAACGGATTGGGCAAGGGTTGATGCAGCAATGCGTCGCGCACCGTCCGCGTCCGCGTGTCGCAGCGCAGTTCGGGCCGGATCGCGACCAGATACGCATCCACCGCCGCCCGGCTGGCGGGCACGCCGGTCGCGCCCAGCCGTTCGGCAATCACGACATTCTCCGCGAAATACCGGTCCTGATCGGCCTTCGACAAGGTCGGGTCGCGATAGCGGAGATAGGCGCGCAGGAACGAATCGGTTTCCGCCACATGAATCCATGTCAGCAGATGCGGGTCGTTCGCGTCGTAGCGCGTTCCATCGGGCAACGCGCCGTGTACCCGGTCATGGATGGCACGGACGTGATCGATCAGCCGCCCGGCCTCTGCGGTCCCGCCATAGGTGGTGCCCGCGATGAACTGTGCCGTGCGCTTCAACCGCCCCAGCATGTCCCGGCGGAAATTGCTGTGGTCCCACACGCCCGCCAGCGCACCGGGATGCAGCATCTGGACCAGCAACGCGGCCGTCCCGCCGATCATCATCGACGCGAAATCGCCGTGTACCCGCCAACTGACCGATCCCGGCCCGAACAGGCCGTCGTCCCCCGGCGGGCGGCGCAGGTCGATGGCACCGTCGCCTGCCCCGGTGAGCGTTCGGACCTGAGCGGCGATGGCGTTGCGAAGGGGGTTCATCCCATCGTCAACGCGCCGCGCCGCGGGACGGTCCCCCGTCCTTCCGGGACCCGCGATTCTGTGGAAGCGTTTGTACGCGCTGGCCTTTGACGATCGCCGCCAACGCGGTAGAGCGGTGCGATATGTCGACGACCGCCAGTCCCGAAACGCCCGCAGGAGGCTCGGCCTCTCCGCTGGGGCCGATCAACGCCGATATGGCGGACCCGCATAACGAGATTTTCTTCGCCGCCGTGGAAACCACGCGGATGCCGATGATCGTCACCGATCCGAACCAGCCGGACAACCCGATTATCTTCGCCAACCCCGCCTTCCTCCACATGACCGGCTATGCGCCGGAGGAACTGATCGGGCGCAATTGCCGCCTGTTACAAGGCCCGGAAACCGACTCGTCGGTCATCGCCGAGGTGCGGCGCGCGGTCGAACAGCGGCGCGAAACCTCGGTCGAGATCTTGAATTACAAGAAGAACGGCAGCGCCTTCTGGAACGCGCTGTTCGTGTCGCCGGTCTTCGGCAAGGACGGATCGCTCCGCTATTTCTTTGCGTCGCAGCTCGACGTCAGCCGTCGCCGCGACGCCGAGGATGGGCTGCGACAGGCGCAGAAGATGGAAGCGGTCGGTCAGTTGACCGGCGGCATCGCGCACGACTTCAACAATCTGTTGACGGTGATCCAGGGGTTCACCGACATGCTGCTGGCGCAGGTCGAGCGTGCCGGCGATCGCCCCATCGATCCGAACCGCGCCCGCCGCTCGTTGCGGGCGGTCATGGAAGCGGCGGAACGCGGTGCGGGCCTGACCCAGCAATTGCTGGCCTTCTCGCGCAAGCAGAAGCTGCAGGGCCGGGTGGTGAACGTCGACGATATGGTCGCGTCACTGCTGCCGATGCTGACCCGAACGATCGGTGCGAACATCACGATCGAAACCCATCGCTGCGGCAGCGGATGCAACGCGCGGGTCGATCCGGTGCAGGCCGAAATGGCGATCCTCAACATCCTGCTCAACGCCCGCGACGCGATGCCCGATGGCGGCACCGTCACCGTGTCGGTCGATCTCGCCAGCATCCGGCCCGACGATGAGCGGTTCGGCGACGTTGTGCCCGGTGACTATATCGCGCTGTCGATCCGCGACACCGGCACCGGGATGCCGCCGCAGATTCGCGACCGCGTGACCGAACCGTTCTTCACGACCAAGGATCAGGGCAAGGGCACCGGCCTTGGCCTGTCGATGGTCTATGGTTTCATGAAACAGTCGAACGGTGCGCTGCGCATCGAATCCGAAGAAGGCGCCGGCACGACCGTCCGGTTGTTCTTTCCCGCCGTGGACAGCGCCGTCGAACCGGTCGACCAGCGCCTGCTGCGCGCCGAATCAGAATCGCAGGGGCACGAGATCGTCCTTGTGGTCGAGGATCAGCCGGATGTCGGCGACCTTGCCGAAGCGATCCTCGGCGATTTCGGCTACCGCGTATTGCGTGCGGACAACGGTCCCGAAGCGGTCACGATCCTCGAAAGCGGACAGGCGATCGACCTGTTGTTCACCGACCTGATCATGCCCGGCGGCATGAACGGCGTCATGCTGGCGCGTGAAGCCCGGCGACAGCGCCCCCGGCTCAAGGTATTGCTGACCACCGGCTATGCCGAGGCGTCGATCGAACGGGTCGATGCGCGCGGCACCGAGTTCGATCTTATCAACAAGCCGTATAAACGTGTCGATCTGGCGGCTCGCGTCCGTCAAGTGCTCGATGGTCCGAACGGCGTCGCATGAGCGCGGCCGCACTTCCCGTGTCCGGCGATGGCATCCCCGCGCTCGACAGCACCTCTCCCTCCGACCTCGGTCAGGATCTGACCGCGTGCGATCGGGAGCCGATCCACATCCCAGGCGCGATCCAGTCGCACGGCTTGTTGCTGATCGCCGATGCTGCCGACCTGTCGATCGTAGGCGGCGCTGGCGAGATCGCGGCGATGCTGGGGGGCGACTGGCAGGGCGCGTCGGTCGCCGCGTTGCTGGGCGACGGGATCGCACAGGCGTTGCGGTCCGATACGCCGCCGCCGCCCCTGCTCGGAAGCGCGATGGGCGGCACGCTGTCAGTGGTCGCGCATCGGGCAGGCGAGTACTGGCTGATCGAACTCGAACCCGCCGCCGACTACGGCTCGTCCGGCGGCGACGCGCTGAACTGGATCGGCCGCGCGAGCGAGGATTTCGGCCGCGCCGTCGACCTGGAGGATTTGAGCGCCCGGGCCGCCACCATCCTGTCGGAACTGACCGGGTTCGACCGGGTGATGATCTATCGCTTTCTCGACGACGATTCGGGCAAGGTAGTCGCCGAACGGCACGCAACGGACATGAGCGGGTTCCTGAATCATCATTTCCCGGCATCGGACATTCCGCGTCAGGCGCGGGCGCTGTATATCCGCAACCGCGTGCGCGTGATCCCCGACGTGGCGTCGGTCCCCGCCCCGATCCTCGCGATCGATCCCGAACTGGTCCATGTCGACCTGAGCGATGTCGGCCTGCGCGCCGTATCGCCGATCCATATCCAGTATTTGCGCAACATGGGCGTTGCCGCATCGGCCTCGGTCTCGATCGTCAAGGACGGGCTGTTGTGGGGCCTCGTCGCCTGTCACCATCGCACCCCCCGCCCGCTGTCGTGGGTGCAGCGCAAGACGTGCGAGCTGATCGCTGCCGCCTTCGCGCAACAGGTCCGTGCCAAGGAAGACGCCGCGGAATATCGCGACCGGCTGCGGATGCGATCGGCGGAGGATACGCTGACCGCCCGGCTGTCGCAGGAATACGACCCCGATCACATGGCGACCGTGATCGGCAGCGACCTGCAACGGATGCTGGGCGCGGACGGCTTCGCGATGCATCGCGGGACCGCGCTGCACACGTCCGGCCATGTTCCGGACGGCAGCGCGATCGCCGAGATTTCTGCATGGGTCCGGCAACAGGGCACACCACCGTTGCATACCGCCATGCTCGGCGCGCGAATGCTTGCGGCACAGGCGTGGCGCGAAACGGCCAGCGGGATGCTGGCGATCGTGCTGTCGGTCGACGAACCGCTGGTGCTGATGTGGTTCCGGGCGGAGGCGCTTCAGGTCGTGCAATGGGCGGGCAACCCGCACAAGGCCGTCACCGGCGCCGCCGACGAACCGCTGACCCCGCGCGCGTCGTTCGCGGCATGGAGCGAGGAGATTCGCGGTCGCGCACGCCCGTGGACCGCCGCGGAGGTCGAGGCTGCTCACCGGCTGACCCGCACGATGTTCGATGTCCGGCAACGGCGGCGGATCACCGAGTTGAATCGCGAACTCACCCGCGCCATCGCCGACAAGGACGCGCTGCTGTCGCAGCAGGATACGTTGATCAAGGAGGTCAACCACCGGGTGCAGAACAGCCTGCAACTGGTCGTCGCCTTCCTCGCGATGCAGGCCAATGCCGAGAATGACGAGACGCTGACCCGCCACCTGAACGAAGCACAGCGGCGGCTGTCGGCGGTCGCGCTGGTCCATCGCCGTCTCTATTCCGACGACAGCGTGACCACCGTCAATCTGGGCCGCTATGTCGAGGATCTGCTGGGCGAGATGCAGAATTCGATGGGCGATGAGTGGCAGGGGCGGCTGACGATGGACCTGTCGCCGGTACTCATCAGCGCGGATTCGGCGGTACAGGTCGGACTGGTGCTGGTCGAACTGGTCATCAATGCGCAGAAATATGCCTATTCCGGGCAACCCGGTCCGATCGCGGTGACGCTGGAGCAATTCCGCAACCGCTTCCGCCTGACCGTCGCGGATCGCGGACAGGGCCGCAGCGGCAAGCGAGAGGGGTTCGGCACGCGGATGCTGACGGCGATGGTCCAGCGGCTGGGCGGCACGATCGAGGAAAGCGACAATTCGCCCGGCCTGCGCTTCACCGTGACCGCCCCCGCCGACGTTCCCGGCGAGGCGTGAGCGTCAGCGCGATATTACGCGCGGCGACCGGCGATGCGCATGCGGCGGTCGATGCCGCCTATGGCCGGTTCGACCTGACCGACCGGGCGGGCTATGCCGGGTTCCTCACCGCCCATGCCCGCGTGCTGCCGCCTATCGAACGCGCGCTGGCAAGCTACCCCGCCCTCCCCGCCTTCGACCCGCGCAGCGATGCGTTAGGGGACGATCTGGCGCGAATCGGGGCAGCGTGGCCCGACCCGTTGCCGGTGTCGATCACCGACGAGGCGGCGGCATGGGGCATATTCTATGTGGTCGAGGGATCACGACTGGGCGGGGTGATGCTCGCCCGCTCGGTGCCCGCCGACCTGCCGGTCGCCTATCTCTCCGCCGCCCACACCCGTGGCGGCTGGCGTGGCATCCGCGCCGCGATCGACGCCGCCCCGTCGGGCGATGGGTGGACCGACCGCGCGGTGGCGGCGGCAAGGGAATGCTTCGCATGGTACGGGCGGGCGGCGGACTGATCGCGCAACGCTCGATACAAATAGTTGCGGAACGTCGGGCCGAACCCACGTTCCGAACCACTCTACCGCAGCACTTCACCGAACGCGCGCACCGCCTCAGCCTCGTCACCCTGCCACACTGCACCCGACACTGCGAGGAAGTCGGCACCCGCCGCCACCAGCGGTGCGGCATTGGCCGGGGTGATCCCACCGATCGCGACCGACGGCAGTTCGAACACCGCCGACCACCATGACAGGATCACCGGTTCGGGAACGTGACGTACTTCCTTGGTCGTGGTCGGATAGAATGCGCCGAACGCGACATAATCCGCCCCCGCCTCCCCGGCCTCCATCGCCAGATGGCGGCTGTCGTGCACCGTCACGCCGATCTGCGCGTTCGGCCCCAGCACGTCTCGTGCTTCACGCGGGTCGCCATCCTCCTGCCCCAGATGGACGCCGTCCGCCCCCAGCCGCTTGGCGAGGCTGATGCTGTCGTTCACGAGGAACGCGACGTCATGGTCGGCACAGATGCGCTGCAACGGCTCGGCCAGCTTCGCGGCGGCGTGCTGGTCGATATCCTTCACCCGAAACTGGAACGCGGCGACTGGCCCGGCGTCCAGCGCGCGCACCAGCCGGTCGGGAAACGGGCCGGTCACGTCGAGCGGCGAGATGAGGTAGAGCTGGCACGGCGGCCGCCGCTGGTCGCGAACGAACTGCTTCGCGAAATCGGGGGACAGCGGGCCGAGTGGATCTTCGTCAAGGGTCATGCCCACTCCCTGCCCCAGCGACGTGGCAGGGGAAAGGCGAAAATCAGTCGCTCGCCGGTCGAGGCGGGGTGCGTAATTCGATTTCCATGTCGGCAGCGATGGCGCGTGCATCGGCTCCTCCCTTCGCCCGCAACACCACGATCCTGCGACGCAGCGCGTCAGGTCGGGCATCGGCGGGCAGGTTGGCGACCGCAACATATTCGCGGACCGTCCTGACCCACAATGCGTCGGGGCCGCCGACATCTTCGGCATCACGCGCGAACGTCGCCCGGATCGGCACCAGCGCCCCCGTCGCATCGCGTTCGAGGAACAGCACCAGTTTCATGCCGCGCACGAACGCGTAGCGGACACAGGCCCCCAGCAACGCCCCCTCGTTCGGTTCCCGCAACTCGCGGGGATCGCTACGAAACAACATTCGCCGGTCGGTCGTCAGCATCGCATCGGGCAACAGGATGCGCTGCGGCAGCGCCCGCCCCTTCAGCAGGGTGCCGGGCATGGCGAGAACGCTCCCGATATCGCCATCCGGACCCGGACGCGCGCCATCGACCGTCGCGATCACGATCGTATCGGCCCTCACAGCAAGATCGAGCGCCGTCGGCACCCGATATCCGCCGCGGACCGAGCACGCAGCAGCGACACCGGCCTGCGCCGCCACGACCAGCATCATGCCGATCATCAGGACGCGGACCGGTGTCATCCGGTTACGCCGCGACCGGCGTCTTCTCGGTCGAAGCGCAGTGGATCTCGTCGATCGCGGTACCCAGCGACTCGTCGAACTCGGCCTCGCTCATCGATGCGCGCAGGTCGGACAGCAGCGCCCGGCTGAAGCTGGCGATGATGCCCGGATTTTTCGCGAGTTCGACACAGGCTTCGGTCCGTGCGAACCCGCCCGACAGCGCCACGACGCGCAGTACGCGCGGATGATCGACCAGCGGCTGGAACAGTCCGGCCTTTTCCGGCAACGACAGCTTCAGCATCACCTTGTCGTCGCCGGTCATCGCGTCGAGCGCCTTGAGCAGTTCCTGCAGCAGGATCGCATCGGCTTCGGCGCGTTCGGCGCTCTTGATGTTCACTTCCGGCTCGATGATCGGCATCAGCCCGTGCGACAGGACCTGGTCGGCGACCTCGAACTGCTGTTGCACGATCGCCGCGATCCCGGCTTCGTTCGCCAGATTGACGACCGAGCGTTCCTTGGTGCCGAAGATGCCGAGCTTTGCCGCACGCGCCAGCAGCGTATCGAGTTCGGGCATCGGCTTCATCAACTGAACGCCGTTCGCCTCGTCCTCAAGCCCCTTGTCGATCTTGAGGAACGGCACCACGCCCTTGTCGGCCAGCGCCTGCGGTACGGGTACGCCGCCCGCTTGACCGTCCATCGTCCGCTCGAACAGGATCGCGCCGATCACCTTCTCGCCGGTGAAGGCGGGCGACAGGATGATCCGGGCACGCATGTCGTGGATCAGCCCGAACATTTCCTCGTCGGTCGTCCACGCATTGTCCTCGACGCCATATCCCTTCAGCGCCTTCGGCGTCGATCCGCCGCTCTGGTCCAGTGCGGCGATGAACCCGTTCCCCTGCGCGATCTTGGCGGTCATTTCGGAAGTCTGCATGTCGGTCCCCTTCGGATGCGGAATTACAGCGCGAGCCAGCGGCGGAGCGCCTGGTCCACCTGCTCCATGGATGTTGCAGTCGCCTGACCGAGCACGCGGACGATGCGGCTGCGGCGCAGGGTCTTGATCTTGTCGACCTGTGCCTCGCTCTCGACCGTGATGCCGGTCGCGTCCGAAGGCGCGAACGGTACGCGGAACAGCGTTTCGCCACCGGTAAGGCTGGTCATCGGCACCAGCGTCACCGACGCATGGGCTTCGTTGAACAGATCGGATTGCACGACGAGGAAGGGGCGGCGCTTGGTGGCCATTCCCTCCGGCCCCTCGACCAGCACGATCATGCCGCGGACTATTTCCATCGTCCGTCCTCGGCCTCTACCCGGTCGAAGAACGCCCAGTCGGCGCCGTCGTCGCGCGCGGCGGCCCGTTCCGACTGGCGGCGGGCTTCGGTGCGGAATGCTTCGTCATGGAGTTCGACGTACCGGCGCACCGCATCGCGAGCGATATCGCTCTTCGAGCGCCCCTGCGACCGGGCGACATTGGCGAGCCGTTCCTCCAGCTCACTGTCGAGTCGTACGCCTAACACCATACCCCCGTCGTTTAACGTGTTGAACGGTTAGGACGGGTTGGGGGCGGGATCAAGCGACTTGTTGGAACGGCACCGGAAATCGGAACTTCGTCGGACGCGGATCGGGCGGGACATCCGGTTCGATGCCCCGCCCGCAATTTTTTATCGTGCCAGTGCCGCGACGCCGGGCAATTCCTTGCCCTCCATCCATTCGAGGAACGCGCCACCCGCGGTCGATACGAAGCTGAACTGATCGCCTACGCCTGCCTGATTCAGCGCGGCGACAGTATCCCCGCCCCCTGCCACCGATACGAGTGACCCGTCGGTGGTCAACGCCGCCGCGGTCCGCGCCAGCGCGACCGTCGCTACGTCGAACGGCGGCGTCTCGAACGCGCCCATCGGCCCGTTCCACACCAGCGTCCGGCAATTCTTGAGCACGTCACCCAGCGCCTCGGTCGCGGCCGGGCCGACGTCGAGGATCATCTCATCGGCGGCGACCTCGTGCACGTTGACGGTGCGCGTTGCCGGGTTCGGGCGAAATTCGGTCGCGACCACCACGTCGTACGGCAGGTGGATGGTGCAGTTCGCCTTTTCCGCCGCTGCGAAAATCTCGTCGGCGGTGCCGGTCAGGTCGTGTTCGCACAACGACTTGCCCACATTCACCCCCCGCGCGGCAAGAAAGGTATTGGCCATTCCGCCGCCGATGATGAGGTGATCGACCCGCCCGACCAGATGCTTCAGCACGTCCAGCTTCGACGACACCTTCGCGCCGCCGACCACGGCGGCGACCGGATGCTGCGGATTGCCGAGCGCCTTGTCGAGCGCATCGAGTTCGGCCTCCATCTGGCGTCCGGCAAAGGCGGGCAGCGCGCGCGCCAGCCCCTCGGTCGATGCGTGGGCGCGGTGCGCGGCGGAGAACGCATCGTTCACATACAGGTCGCCCAGCGCGGCAAACCGCGCCACGACCGCCGGATCGTTGGTTTCTTCGCCGCCGAAGAAGCGCGTGTTTTCCAGCACGGCAATGTCGCCGGGCCGCAACGTCGCGATATTCTCGGCATCGCCTTCCCAATCGACATAGCGCACTTCGCGGCCCAGTACCTGCGACAGCGGACGGACGACCTGCGACAGCGACATCGACGAGTTGGGCTGGCCCTTGGGGCGACCGAAATGGGCGAGGATCAACACGATCGCGCCACGATCCGCCAGTTCGGTCACGGTGCCGATCGTGGCGCGCAACCGCGTATCGTCGCTGACCGCGCCATCGGCCATCGGTACGTTCAGGTCTTCGCGAACCAGCACGCGCTTGCCCGCGATATCGCCCATATCGTCGAGCGTCTTGAAATTGCGGCTCATTTCATATCCCCTGATGACCACCCGTTCGTCCTGAGTAACCATCGCGCGAAATCGAAACGGCGTATCGAAGGATCGATACGGGCCTTCGACAAGCTCGGTCCCTACTCAGCGCCAACGGGGGTATTGGTTTCGATTCGTATCGTGTCGCCGACCGCAATCACGCCGCCTTCGATCACGCGCGCCAGCGCACCGCCGCGCCAGTCGGCGATCAACGCGCCGCGAAGCCCTTCGGCCACGGTTTCCATGCGGCTGCATGGATCGCATTCCTTGGTGATTTCCAACAGCAGCGTGCCGACCCGCACCCGCGTGCCGCGCACCTGTGGCAGGTCGAAATCCTCGACCAACAGGTTCGCGCGCCGTTCCCACCACGGCAGGTCGCGGCCCACGTCGCGCATCGCCGCCGCCCAGTCGCCGACTTCCATCAACGACACTTGCCGGCTGTTACGCCCGGGCTTCAACGCGCCCCGGAAGTCGCCGTCGATTCCGGTTTCCACCGTTACGCGTACCGACGACACCAGTTCGATCGGTCCGCGCGAAAAGGCGTGGCGGGCGATGCCCTTCAGGATACCGCCCGCCATGCCGGTCAGCCCAGCTTCGCCATCGCGGTCGCGGTGTCGACCATGCGGTTCGAGAAGCCCCATTCATTGTCGTACCACGACACGACGCGGACCAGCTTGCCGTCGAGCACGGCGGTTTCGAGGCTGTCGACGGTCGACGATGCCGGGGTATGCACGATGTCGATCGAAACCAGCGGATCTTCCGAATAGACCAGCACGCCCTTCAACGGACCTTCCTCGGCCGCTGCCTTCAGGATTGCGTTCACTTCGTCGCGCGTCGTGTCGCGCTTCGGCGTGAAGGTGAGGTCGACGAGGCTGCCGTCCGGCACCGGCACACGCACTGCCGAACCGTCGAGACGGCCCTTCAGTTCGGGGAGCACTTCGCCGACCGCGCGGGCCGCGCCGGTCGTCGTCGGGATCATCGACATCGCCGCCGCACGTGCACGGCGCAGGTCGGGATGGATCTGGTCGAGAATCTTCTGATCGTTGGTATAGGCGTGGATCGTGGTCATCAGACCGCGTTCGATGCCGATCGAGTCGTTCAGCACCTTGGCGACCGGCGCCAGACAGTTGGTCGTGCACGATGCGTTCGACACGATCGTGTGACCGGCCTCCAGCTTGTCGTGGTTCACGCCGTACACCACGGTCAGGTCGACATTCTTGCCGGGTGCCGAGATCAGCACGCGCTTCGCACCGGCATCGATATGCTTCTGGCAGCTCGTGCGGTCCGTGAAGAAACCGGTGCATTCCAGCACCAGTTCGACGCCCAGTTCCTTGTGCGGCAGGTTCGCGGGATCGCGTTCCGCCGTCACCTTGATCCGCTTGCCGTCGACGACCAGATCGTCGCCCTCGGCAGCGACGTCACCCGGATATTTGCCGTGAATCGAATCGCGGCTGAACAGCCACGCGTTCGACTTCGCATCGGCCAGATCGTTGATCGTGACCAGTTCGAGGCCGCTATCGGGACGCTCGAGGATCGCGCGTGCCACCAGACGTCCGATGCGCCCGAAACCGTTGATCGCTACCTTCGTCATATCCTCGTCTCCCTCTTACTTCGCCAGCCGCGCCCGCACCTTTCCGGTGATGGCATCAGCAGTCAGACCAAAATATTCATACAGCTTGTCGGCCGGGGCCGACGCACCGAACCGGTCGATGCCGAACCGCAGCCCGTCGGCCATCGTGTACCGTTCCCACCCGATCGTGGTTCCGGCCTCGATCGACACGCGCAGGATTTCGTCCGGGCGGGCGTGCGGCAACACGTCCTCGCGGTAGGCGGCATCCTGTGCGTCGAACCGCGACCAGCACGGCATCGACACCACGTCGGCACCGATGCCTGCGCTTTCCAGCCGGGCGGCGACGTCCAGCGCGATCTCAACCTCGGACCCGCTCGCGATCAGGATCACGCGGCGGTCACCCTTGGCAGACTTGAGGCGATAGGCACCGCGCGCCGAACGATTCTCGTCGGCGTCGGTCCGCACCTGCGGCAGGTTCTGACGCGACAGCGCGAGCAGCGACGGGCCGTCGCGGCGCTGCACCGCCAGTTCCCAGCATTCCGCCGTCTCGACCGCATCGCACGGGCGATACACGTCGAGGCCGGGGATCAGGCGCAGGCTCATGACATGCTCGATCGGCTGATGCGTCGGGCCATCCTCGCCCAGCCCGATCGAGTCGTGCGTCATGACATAGACGACGCCGGCATTCTGCAACGCCGACAGGCGGATTGCCGGACGGGCATAGTCGGCGAAGACGAGGAACGTGCCGCCATAGGGCAAGACGCCGCCATGCAGCGCCATGCCGTTCATTGCCGCCGACATGCCGAATTCGCGAATGCCGTAATGGACGTAGCGGCCCGAGTAATCGTCGGCGGTCAGCGGGGTCAGCGCCTTGGTCTGGGTATTGTTCGACGGGGTCAGGTCGGCGGAACCGCCGATCGTTTCGGGCAGCGCGCCGTTGATTGCTTCGAGCGCCAGCGACGATGCGACCCGGGTCGCGATCTTCTTCGGCTCGGCGAGCAGCGCGTCGACATGACCCTTCAACGACCAGTCGGCGGGCAGTTCGTTCGCCATCCGCCGCTCGAACTCCGAACGATCGGAGTGGTTTGCGAGACGCTCCGCCCATTCGGTACGAACCTCCGCGCCACGCTTTCCGACCTGCTGCCAGGCGGTGGTGATCGGTTCGGGCAGGTGGAACGGCTCATGCTCCCACAGCAGCGCGGTGCGCGTGGCGAGAATTTCGTCGGCGCCCAGCGGCGCGCCGTGGACCTTGTGGCTGCCGCCCTTGTTCGGTGCGCCCTTGCCGATGACCGTGCGGCACCGGACCAGCGACGGACGCGGGTCAGCGACGGCTTCGGCGAGCGCACGTTCGATATCGGCGAAGTCGTGCCCGTCGCAGGCCACGACATGCCAGCCGGTCGCGACGAAGCGTGCGGCCACGTCCTCGCTGGTCGACAGGTCGGTCGATCCGTCGATCGTGATGCGATTGTCGTCCCACAACAGGTTCAGCCGCCCAAGCTTCAGATGCCCGGCGAGACCGATCGCCTCGTGATTGATGCCTTCCATCAGGCAGCCGTCGCCTGCGATCACCCAGGTACGGTGATCGACCAGCGCATCGTCGAACACGGTGTTCAGATGCCGCTCGGCGATCGCCATGCCGACCGCCATCGCGACCCCCTGCCCCAGCGGGCCGGTGGTGCATTCGACGCCGGGCAACTCGAAATTTTCGGGGTGGCCCGCGCACGGGCTGCCGATCTGGCGGAAGCTGGCGATATCGTCGATGGTCGGCCGCGCATAGCCGCTCAGGTGGAGCAGCGAATAGAGGAGCATCGACCCATGCCCTGCCGACAGGACGAAACGGTCGCGATCGGCCCAATGCGGATCGGCGGGATCGAATTTCAGAAATTTCGACCACAATACCGTGGCAACGTCGGCCATGCCCATCGGCATGCCGGGATGTCCGGAATTGGCGGCCTCGACCGCATCCATCGACAAAACGCGGATGGCGTTGGCGAGTTCAAGCTGGGATACGGACACGCGCTCTCCTGTTGGGCGCTGAAAGGTTGCGCGTGCCTTTGGAACTCCAACGGTCCCACGTCAACCGGGCAGAGACAAGTTGTTTAACATGTTTATCACGGGTAGATTTGTCCGATGAACGATGATCCGCACGCCGCCGCAATCGAACGGATCGACCGCGCCCTCGCGCGGATCGATCGTGCCGCACAGGGCAAGGCCTTTGAAACCAACAGCCTGACCCATCGGCACGACGTGTTGAAAGCGAGAATGAACGAGGCGATCACTGCGCTGGACGGCGTGATCGCGCGTGAGGAAGGACGCGGCTGATGGCGGACGTGACGCTGAACGTCGCCGGTCGTGCCTACGGCGTAGCGTGTCGCGACGGCGAGGAACCGGCATTGCGCGGCCTTGCGGCGATGCTGGAACGCCATTCCGCCGCCGCCCAACGCGCGTCGGGCGGGTCGCCCGAACGTACGCTGCTGTATATCGCATTGATGCTGGCCGACGAGCTTTCGGAGCACGAAGCCAACCCGCAGGCGGGTCTCCCGCCAGCCATGCTCGAACGGATCGCGGAACGACTCGAAGCAGCCGCATCGGCTCTTGAGGAACGGCCCACCGATCCCTAAATAGGAGTTGGCGGGTCTGCCCGGTGCGAGCCTAACTTATCCCTGAGGCTATTCCTTCATCCATGGGGGTTGTCCCTGCGCAGATCCTGGTCTGACGTACATGATCCCCACCTGACGTACTGTGCGTCGGTGGATACTATGGCAAACGGCCCATGGTGGTCCCGCCACCCCATATGCAGCGGAATATGATCGACAAACGCGCCCTGCGCGCCCGGTTGCGGGCCGAACGAGACCGGTTCGTGCAAAGTGGTCCGCCCCCGGTCCTGCCGCCCGACCCGTTCCTGAACGCGCTGACGCCCGGTATCGTCGTCGCCAGCTATCGCCCGATCGGCAGCGAGGCTGACCCGGCGGCGTTCGACCGCGCCGCAATCGTCGCCGGGGCGATCCTGGCCTTGCCGTTCGTTACCGATCGCGCGAGTCCGATCGACTTTCGCCTGGCGGACATGCCGCTGACCGCCGGACCGTTCGGGCTGGTCCAGCCGCCCGCCGACGCGGCGAGGGCAGATCCCGACATCATCGTCACCCCGCTGCTCGGATTCGATTCGCACGGCAACCGGTTGGGTCAGGGCGCGGGTCATTATGACCGTGCCTTCGCGCAATGGCCCGACGCGCTACGGATCGGGGTGGCATGGTCGGTACAGGCGGTCGACACCCTGCCCGCCGATCCGTGGGACGTGCCGCTCCACGCCATCATCACCGAACGCGGCGTGATCTTGCCGAAGGATATCACATGAACGAACCCTCATGGCGCAAACCGGTTGGGGTACTGGTGATCCTGCTGATGCTGACCGCATGGGCGGTTCTGGCTGCGACGCTGTCGGGCGTGGTCGGCGCATGGCACTGGCTGGCGCAACTCGCCTTCTACCTCATCGCCGGGATCGCATGGCTATGGCTGTTGCCGATGCGGGCGATGCTGCGGTGGATGGAAACCGGACGCTGGCGCTGACGGCGCGGGCGCATCCGACGATGCGCCGTGGCGCGAGTGACGGGGCTCGAACCCGCGACCTCCGGCGTGACAGGCCGGCGCTCTAACCAACTGAGCTACACCCGCTCTCTAGCGAGGAGGCGGCCTTTACGGAGCGGTTCCGGGGCTGTCAACGGTGCGGACCGCGTTTCGGTGGAATAGTGCGAAATATGGCCGCTGGCCCGGCTTCGCGCCTACGCCGCCACCCGCACGGTGTTGCGGCCCGCCCCCTTCGCTTCGTACAGCGCGGCATCGGCGCGGCACAGCAGATCGTCATAGCATTCGTCGGGTCGGGCGGTGGCGACCCCCATGCTGAGACTCAACAGGACGATGCAAGTGTCATCGAGGCATAGCGGTGTAGACTGGATGGCGTGACGGCAGCGTTCGGTAAACGCCATCGCCGCATCGATATCGCTATCCGGCAGCAGGATCAGGAACTCGTCCCCACCCATGCGCCCGATGACGTCGTCGGGCTGCATCTGCGATCCGAGGGCTTCGGCGACGTGCTGCAACGCGCGGTCCCCGGCCTGATGGCCCCATTGATCGTTGATGCTTTTGAAATAGTCGAAGTCGATGGCGATCAAACTTACGGTCCTTGCCGCTGCGACCGGTAGCATCGTGGTGCCGATGGTTTCGAATCCGGTGCGGTTGAGAACGCCGGTAAGCGGATCACGCAACGCGCGGTTGGTCATCTCCTGATCGTGGGCGTTCAGGCGTTCGACCAGCCGGGTCCGCGCCGTAACCTCCGCCGCAACCGGCAGGCAGGTCAGCAGCAGGACCGCGAGAAATGCCTGCAACAGATGCGCCTGTTCGGTCGGATCGGACGTGGTCTCGACGATCGGCCCATAGCCATACATGGTCGCCAGACAGCCGATCACCGCGACGATGAGGACCGCCGCCTTCGTACCGATGCGGCCGATACGGAACGTCACCACCATCAGCGGCAGGAACAGCGCGAACAACAACGGTCGGGCGGCGACGAAGAATGCCTGATACGCGAACGCGCCGGTAAGCGTCAGCAACGCCAGCGCCTCTACTCGCCGCGGCCAACTCTTGCTGGTGAAACAATCGACCAGATCGCCGCGAAAGACCGCGAAAAAGAACGGGGTGAACACTACGAGGCCCAGCCCGTCGCTGGCGACCCAGGTCAAATATGATTTCAGCAACGGTTCGCCGAACACATGATGGGCGATGGCGCTACCGGCGATCCCGCTGATCGCCGGACCCAATATACCGGCGATCAGGAGGAAGCGCAGCGCCGAACCGGTCGAATGCAGGATGCTGTCGCCGATACCATTCCGCCGCAGCAGCATGGTGACGAGCGCGATTTCCATGACGTTCGCCGCGCCATACAGAAACGGACCGAACACGCTGCCCCGCGTGATAAGGTTGGCGGCGATGTTCGCGACCAGACCGGCGGACAGTACCGGAAGCCACGCAGGCTTCTCGTCCGAAAGAAGCAGCGCGACGAGGATGGCGTTTGCGGGCCAGAACGCAGCGATATCAAGGCCGTTACTTGTCAGATGAATCGTCGAGGCGGCGGCGATGAAGTACAGCCCGGCGGCGACCAAAAAGATGCGTGTTGATTCTTTCGCCGACTCAGCAGGACGCATCTATTCTCTCCCGCCTTCAGTAGCGCCGGCCATAGTTAACAAACGATTGATTACGCAGCTATACATCTGGCAGCGATCGTCTTTACCCATCGGGTACAAGCGGAAGCATGCTGGCGTAGCATGTTAGGCGGTGTGGAAAGTTTGCCAAGCACGGACTTCGATATCGTTCCGCGGCATCACATGACGTGTTTTCGTTCCTTTCGGCCAGGATCGACGGCGTTCGCCACGGTCGCGTTATTCCGTTTCGTCGGCGTCGACGATCAGGAAACGCCACCATTGGCAAGCGCGTGAACGCGCAATCGGGGAAACACAGCCTCCAATGGCTTCGTATCGGGCAGGACGTACACATATCCGCCGCGCCGCTGGAAACGCGGGCGCAGCATCTTGTCGTAGAATGCCTTCGGCACGTTGATGCAGCCGAACGTGATCCGGTTGTCGTCGGACGTGGGCGACAGCATCCGCTCGCGCCGCCGTTCCCTTCTCGCCGCATCCGTCGGGATCGGATGCAGCGCGACGGAAGTGGCATAATCCACCCACAATATCCGTTCCCGCCCGAACGGAATGCCGAATTTGGCGAGGAAACGCCCGGCCGGCGTGGTCTTCTCGGCCGGACCGATCTCGGCAAGTTTCTTGCTGCCGACGCCGGGGGTGGCTTCATCCCCCGGCGCTACGCCGAGCAGCACCGGGACAGCGCTCAACGGTTGCCCTTTCGCATCGAACAGAAACAGTGCGGCATTCGCCTTGTCGACGACGGCATAGGGTAACGAATGGTTGTCGCCCGACGCTTCGACCCATGCAGCCACACGCGTCGCAGCGTCCGAAGGAACGAGCGCGGGTGGCTTGGCGGTTTCAGAGGCCGTATCTTTTGGAGCACCGGCGTGCGCCGCGGTCGGAGCGAGGAGTGCCAACCCTATCAACGTCGGCAGGACAACATGCATCGAGGGATATACGCCTGAAAGTCGGTCGCCCCGGCATGGGACGACCGATCGTGAGCTTCGATATGACGATATCAGTTGCGAGGGCGCTTTGGACGCGCTTCCTGCGCCTGAAGTCGCTGTTCGACCGTATCGATGCGGCCGGTCAATTGGTCGAGCCGCTGGCCACTGGCCTGCAACTGCCCGGATGCCGCCTGCGCCTCGGCCAGCGCCGCCTTGGCAGTGCCGTCGGTTTCCTGAAGCCTCGTTTCGAGCGTATCGACCCGCTGGCTGACGGGAGCGATTTGCTCGCGGACATAGGATTTGGTGGCGCAGCCGCCGACGCTGACGGCACCCAGCAGGAGAATTGTCGCAGGTGCGAATTTAGAGCCATAAAAGGACATTGCGGTCATCCAATCGTAAATTCCCCCTGCGCAAACAGCCAAGCGGAGGGACGCGACCGTAACAATCCCGTTTCTGTTCGACCGTGCATCTTCTCCGATCACCGGAACGATACGCGCCAGGTACAGCAGCATCCGCTTTCGGAATCGTCGCGAGCGACGCTATCGATTGCCTTTGCGCGACGCCGGGGTGGCAAACGGGTCGACCGGGATGGAACCGGACGATTCCGATCGAGGCGGATTGGCGCCCTGGACCTTGCGTTGGGCATCGATGCACCTTCGCAACTCCGCAACGGCCGCGCCGCTTCCTGTTAGGATCAGGCGCGCGACCGGCACGTTCCCCCGAAAAATCTCTAGCGACCGAGACGTGGCGAAATGAACCGGAAACCTTTTGCCAAAGCTCGTCACGAACCCCCGCTTTCCACCGGATGCGATACCGACGGCGGCATGGCGTGGAAAGCTGGCGTTCGACAGGCGGAAGTCCAGCGCCAACCGATCCTGCGGTGCGATCGACCAGTTCGCGTTGAGGACGGTCAGGCGGTTCGCGCCGTCGAGATCGAGACCAAGGAGCAGGGTCGTGCCACCCGTGCCGTCATATTCCTTGGTCAGGAAACACCCGGTTCCATCCCTGCTCGAAGCAATCGCCCAGCCCCCGACGTTGCGCAGCGGATAATCGCGTGCAGATGCCGGTGCGCTGGCGACGACACCAGAGGCGATCGAAACGAGCAAAAGCCCTGTTCTCGCAGTTGCCGCTACATCGCGACCGATCCGCGCGATCACTGGGTGGCACCCTGTCATAATGATGTTTCTCCTCGACCGCCCCGGCAAGCGCGAGGCTGTCGCCGATCAGCCGTCACCCGGTCAACGTCGAATGGCCTCGCCAATCGCTGGTCCACATATCGGCCCGTCACATACTGCGTACTCGCGGCCCGCGACACCCGGATCGGGAACTTTTCCGAAAAAGGCGATTGACACTCCGAACCCCCTTCCCTATTTGGATCGAACAGCAGCGGTGGCCGACACGGTCACTGATGCAGTCACAACAGAATTGGATGTAACATCCCAAACCGGCAGGTTAAGGGATGAAACGTCTCCGGTTCTGTTGTTTGCTATTTGACATTGTTGATTGGATGAAGGGACATGTGGGCGGCGGCTTGCGGTTTGTGCCATACAAGGTGGTGCAATATCGTTTAAAGCCAAGCCGGTTCATATGTCTCGTTACAACCACAGAATTG
>Ga0308159_1000519_pt1 | contig 85786 bp, 78 predicted proteins | sample PhyCR1_FD_201040 | JGI IMG/M metagenome (GOLD analysis project Ga0308159, IMG submission 201040) | Phyllosphere microbial communities from UC Gill Tract Community Farm, Albany, California, United States - DLSLC.R1 | ecosystem: Host-associated > Plants > Phyllosphere > Unclassified | place: USA...
GGGTGGGTTGCGCCGACGATGCGGTAGAGCGCCTCGGGGTGGCGTGCCACTATCGCGGGGAGTGAGCGGATCGCGTGTTCCAGCCCCTTGCCGGGGCCAAGCAGTCCGAATGTCATGAGCACCTTGCAGCCTGACAAGCCCAGCATCGACTTGAATTCTTCCTGGCGGCCGAATGGCCGGTCTGGCGCGCCGTGGTCGATAACTTCCAGAATGCCTGGCGGTGCACCGTATTCACTCTCAAGCAAGTCGCGCGAGTGACGCGACATCACCATGATACGCGAGGCGCGGGTCACGAGATGGCGCAGGATGCGGCCCTGGCGCGCGGAAGGCTCTCCCAGCACCGTGTGGAGGGTAAGCACCAAAGGTGCGGCCAGCAGATCGACGAACTGAATGACCATCTCGCCGTCACGCCCGCCGAAAATGCCGTACTCGTGCTGAAGCCAGACTGCGTCTACCCCGGACTCGTTGATCCGGCGGGCGACGCGGGCATAATCCTGCGGATCGCTGCGCGCGATGGTGTCCGCTACGTCCGTATATTCAAGAGGGTTTTCCGGATCATCCAGCGGATATACGTCCAACGCGATTTCCGGATGAAATTCGCAAAGCTTCTCAAATACGTCGGTGGTGAATGTGGCTATACCGCATTTACGCGGGGCGAAATTGCCTACAAGTGCCACGCGCATCTGTTTTTGAGATTTTGTGCCACTAGCCTCGAAGATGGAATGGATGTCAGCGACTTCGCGCCCGAACTCAGGGTCTTGGAAAAACGGCAAGCGTACCATGAGAAGACCTTGAACGAGAAATGAACACCTCTCCTGAAGTCGCCGGCGTCGATTCAGTTTCATGCCGCGCTGCGAAATCGGACGATCCGATTGATGGGCGACGCGGAATGATGGGCCGGGCAGGACACTTCCTTTTCCCTGCGCGCCAATGCTCGAGAGTGGCAGACAGCCATCTGCCCTTTTCAAACGAAGAAATGATCGGTGGTAACCGGCCAGTTTAATTTGTGCGGAAGAAGGAAACCGAGGGTCGGCATTGGAGCATAAGATAGGCTGCTGTGCGACCGATATGGGGCGGATCGAGAGGTGGCCCCTAGTCCAAAGCTGCTTGGCGGAGATCAATGGGCGACATAGTGCATTGTCAGGCGATGCCGGCGCCGCCAGTCACGCCAAAGACCTCGCCAGTAATGTAGCTGCCCTCCTGCGAAGCGAGCAGGACGTAAACCGGTGCAATCTCCACGGGCTGACCTGGACGACCGGAACGACTGTGCTCGCCGAAGTGGGCAACTTTCTCCTGAGGCTGTCCGCCGCTTGCCTGAAGCACGGTCCAGAACGGTCCCTGGACCACCACGTTGGCCCGTATTCCCTTATCCATCAGCTGCTTGGCCAACGCTTTGGTGTAAGCGACTATGCCTGCCTTGGTGGTCGCATAGTCGAGCAGGATGTCCGATGGCTCATAGGCTTGCACCGACGCCGTTGTGATGACCGAAGCGCCGACCGGGAGATGGGGCACCGCCGCCTGCGTGATCCAGTGCAGGGCGTAGAGGTTGGTCTTGATCGTCTTGTCGAAATCCTCAGACGTAACTTCGCCAACGTTCTCGCACCACTGCTGGCGGTCCGCATTGATGACAAGAATGTCGAGTCCGCCAAGCCCCTTCCCCGCGTCCTCGACGAGCTGACGGCTCCAGGCCCCATCGCTTACATCGCCGGGCAGCGCTACGACCTTGCGGCCCTCCGCCTCGATCAGAGCGAGAACTTCGCGCGCGTCTTCCTCGTCGCTCGGCAGATAGGCGATGGCCACGTCATCGCCCTCGCGCGCAAAGGCGATAGCAGCCGCGCGGCCAATCCCGGGATCGCCACCAGTGACAAGTGCCCTGCGCCCCGTGAGCTTGCCCGCGCCGATGTAGCTTTCCTCGCCGTGGTCAGGTCGAGGCTCCAGCTTGCCTGCAATGCCTGGCCGCGGCTGCGGCTGCTTCGGAAAAGGGAGGCTTGGGATTTTGTGTGCGGGGGTCCTGCATCGTCAGCCGGTCGGGCATGATCGCTCCTTGGGTCTATTAGAAATCCACGGGCGGCGCGAGGTTCGTCAGAGGGCTTTGGCCATGTTGAGATGGGCGGTGACTGTCGGGACCAGTTCGGTCGCGAATGTCTTGAGCGATGCCTGGTCGCCACCGGCTGCGTAACCTTTGAGGGTATCCAGCGCGGCTTGGTGAGCGCTGACCTGTGCCTTGGTATACGCCTCATCGAATTGGGCGCCCGTTTTGCTCCGGAGGTCGGCAAGCTGTGCGTCCTGGGCCGCAGTCATGCGCGGGGCCGGGGTTATGGGCGGAGTGCCCGCCGCTGCGGCTGCGGTCAGCTTCTTGGTAGAGGCGGCATGGGCCTTGACCATTTGCTCGGCAAAAGTCTTCACCTTGGCGGACTGGCCCTTCTCGGCTGCGAGCTTCGATGTCTCGATCTCGAACATGTCGCTCGCCGCGGCGATATTGGCAAAGACCTGTGCCGGGCTCTCTGCCGAAGTCGTCCCGGTTTCGTTCATGACATCTGCAGCCGACGTGGAGGTCATTTCGGTGGCGGGCTCAGTGTCCTTCTTGTTGCAGGCGGTGAGGCTGAGAACGGCCAAGGATGCTGCCATGAGTGCGTTGTGCCTGATCACGATCTGTGCTCCGCGTTGAGTGGTGGGGAATAAGGGCTGAACGATCGGCAGCATGAAGCCGTTCCGCTCAACCATCCGCGTGCTGACGCGTTTGAGGGTCTCACCATCGCGTTATCGCCGCACCCGTCGTCTAGGAGAGGAGCATGAGCATCTTCGGAAATATCCTGAACAAGATCTTCCACCACGGGACCGAGAAAAAGGCCGATCCCGCAGCCAATGCGAGCGCGCCCAAATCGGCCTCAACACCTGCTCCGACGCGGCCTCAGGTGGCGCCTGCATCCCCGGAGCCTGCCCCTTCGGCCGCCGTCACTGCCGCGCAACCTTCCGTCGATGTTGGCGCGGTGCTTGATGCGATGGCCTCAATGAAGGCGGACCATGGCGGCAATTACCGCACGTCCATTGTCGATCTTCTCAAGCTGCTTGATCTCGATTCAAGTCTCGCGGCGCGCAAGGAGCTTGGCGAGGAGCTTGACGTCCACGCCGGGGCGGACGGCACCGCGGAACAGAACATCGCCCTTCATCGTGCGGTGATGGACAAGCTCGCCAGCAATGGCGGCATCGTGCCGGACAGCCTGCGCGGTTGAGCGCGGCTGGACGGGGCGGCGGCGTCGATGCGCGCTGTAGCCGCGTTTTCAACGCGTCTTGGTGGGGCGCGCAATAGTCATCCTGATCTGGTGAATGCTTCCCCGCCCCATACCGGCCTGCCCGCGTACGTGGCTTGGCGCCCCGCCGTATCGCCTTGCTGGATGCCGCATGCCGTGAAAATCGACCAGGTTACTCCGCGGAAGGCTTGTAACACCCCAGGCGGTTCGTCCTGCGCTTGCCGGGCCTGGCGATGCGCGGACCCGATTATTGCGCGTCGTCCACGCTACCTCGCAGACCGGCGGTGAACGATCTTAACGCTGCTGCTGCGCTCCTGCTGCCCGTCAACGCCGACAGTGTTTCACCCCGCCCGAGCTTCGCACAAGAACCGCAACAGTTCATCAGTGATGTCAGCTGTAGCGTGAAAGATCGACCTCGACCCCTTCACCTCCCAGCAACTTGACCGCAGCGTTGCGGATGGGCGGCAGGCTCGCCAGGCCAAGCGTGCCATGCAGCAACCTGATGCCCAGGCGGGTTTTCGGATGCATGAGCCGCGGCGCGATCTTGGGGATGCGCTGGCCATCTTCGACCATGGGCCGCATCTGCTTCTCGTAGGCGCTGAACGCCTGAGCGACCGTATCCCTGCGGGTGAGTTCCTCGGCCAGCACATAGCTGCCTGTAACAGCCAGGGTCGTACCGACGCCTGCCAACGGCGTGGCGCACCAGGCCGCGTCGCCGGTAAGAACAACGCGGCCCTTCGACCAGCGCGGCATCCGCACCTGTCGAAGCACGTCGAAGTAGAAGTCGTCGGCGTCGTGCATGGCCGCCAGTACGCGGGGTGTCTCCCAGCCTGCGTCCGAGAAGCGATCACGCAGGAATGCTCTTTGCCGTTCGCTATCCCATTCCTGTTCGCCGCCCGGCTCCTTCGAGAGGCACAGCATCGCACGGGTCGTCCCCTGATGATCGGGACGAAGCGAAACACTGCGCTTGCCAGGCGCATTGAACCAGCGCCACATCCGGTTGTCGTCCGGCGTTCGCGGGATGGTGAAGTAAGCGATGATCATGTTCATCCAGCGCGGCACGTTCTCGTCCGCAAAGATGATATCGCGAGTGGTCGAGCCGACCCCTTCCGCGATGACTACGGCGTCGTATCGCTCGATTGTGCCGCTCGCGAAGGTAACCGCCGCCATCTGCTCTTGCTCATCGATCGCGACGATGTGGTCATCGTAGCGAAACGCCACCTCGTTTCCGGTTGCGTCGTGGAGAAGCCGGGCGAGGTCGCCGCGCAGGATCTCCATCTCGGCTGTCGGGCCATCGCCGTCGATTTCGTCGGCATCGAACCTGGCTGCTTCGCTTCCGTCCTCTTGGACCCAGGCCGTACCTTGCTCACCGGTTCCACAGCCGAGTGCAGCCTGTTCAAGCCCGAGGCGGCGCAGGACTTCGCGGCCGACACCGCGCACATCAACATTCTGACCGCCGTCCCGGAACGCCGGTGCCCGCTCGACCACCGTGACATCAGCGCCGCGACGGCCGAGCAGTGCGGCAACGGTGTTTCCGGCGATGCTGGCGCCGGTGACCAGTATCTTGCGCGTCATGGTTATGTTCCTCGCCGAAAGGATGCCGGCCGTTGTGACGATGTTCCCGCCTGGAGACCGGAACCCTCGCCGAGGCGCAGGCTTTGCCGTTTAAATGACACTGGTGCTCTTGCTCATGGGCAATGCCGTCCCGCTGCCCCAGCGGACGCCTTGCCCATGCCGCCTGAGAGTTCCCGCGTCACCAAATCGATGGCTCTGATCATGGAAGTTGGCTTGCCGCTGTCGCACTCTTGCGCCCAGCCTCGGTCGGCGCAGATGCCGGGGATGGCGTCTCGTGCGCCTCGGGCAGTCTAGCGCGGCATTGGAGTGCGCATTTATCAGCGCCATCTGTTCTCTCGCTTGAACTGACCGCGGCGCAGGTGAACCGCGAAGCCAGTTCTTTTGCTTCGTCATTCCCGCCCTGCGTTGCGTCTCGCGCAAATCAGGTTCGCGGCTCCGTCAGCGGCGGACGGGCTTTCATCATCCCTGGATGCGGACGGAATGGGATTCGCCTCCTTGGTCGGGGGGCGATTGGCAAAAGGCTTGGCTTCCGCGCTGGCAAGTCCACGGCCGCCTTCGCGATCGGTCTCGGCTTGCGCGTCCACTCCCTCTTGCACGGATGCCTTTTTGTTCGAGGCCGGGCCCGGACCTATCGAAACATCGCTCACGAATATCGCTCCTCTTCTTCGAGACTTGGGCCCATGCCCGTACTGTTTTGCTGCATTGTGCCCTTCCCGGCGCTCGGTGAGCCACCGGGCAGGCTGTCGTCGCGCTGCATTCGCGCGAGGCTGGCCGCGTCATTACCTGCTGCATCGACCGCATCGATATTGGCCCCCGCCTCCATCAGGACGGGTATCATGTCGCCGCGCCCCAGCCTGGCAGCGTCGAACAGCACTTCCCGCTCGCTCGGGCGAAGGGAGCGGCGGCAGTTGGCGCGGCGTCGATGGCGTTCGATCTTCCAGCTCGTTCAGCGGGCGCATGATCGTGGTTTCTTGAATGGTCCCCAAATGGATGCGGAAGGTTCCTAGATCGGAGCGATTTCGTCGAACACGCGAGCCACGATGACCGCGCGCGCGTCATCGTTGACGTCCACCGAGACGGATATGCGCTCGGAAAGCGGCGCGTCGTTGCGCGCCGGCTCCAGATGGGTCGCGGTATCGCCGCCGCTGGGCGTATCGCCCGCGCTGTTTTGATCGCCGGACGACAATACGAACATGTCGGTTCGCTCGAAGCCGTATTCCTGGACCAGTCGCTCGATTGCCAGTTCGGCGTCGCGGCGACTGTCGAATGTGCGCTCTATCGTGGTGTTCATGTCTCTATCCTTTGGTTCGCAGTGCCTGAGGTCAGCGCCTCTCTATCGAGGCGCGGCATGGTCATTCGGCGGAGCCGGGCTGCGCCATCTTGCGATGCTGCTCGGCCAGGATCGCCGCCGGGGTGACGTGCGCCACCGCCGCCTGGATCTTGTTCTTCCATCCCGAGACGATGTGGGCATCGCCGTTCATCAGTGCTTTCCATCCGTCGCGGGCGACGTCGGCCGGATCGCTCTTGCTTTCTGACGCGCCCACGCTGGTGTCGAGCATGTCGGCGCGATCGAAGAACTCGGTCTCGACTGGTCCGGGCATGAGTGTCGTGACAGTCACGCCCTTTGCCTCCTTGATCTCGTTGCGCAGCGCGTCGGCAAAGCTGTCCACGAAGGCCTTTGTGCCGTTGTAGACCGCCTGAAAGCTGCCCGGAATGAATCCTGCGATGGACCCGGTAATCAGCACTTTGCCATCGTCGCGCGCCACCATTCCCTTGAGCACCTGTTGCAACAGATAAAGGGTGCCGGTGATGTTGGTATCGACCACCCGGCGCCAGTCGGCGACATCCTGCTCGAGGAAACCGTGCCCCAGCCCCCGGCCCGCATTGGCGCAAAGAAGATCAATGCGGCGGCTGGCAGTGGCGGCCAGCAAGGTATCGACGCCTTCCAGGGTCGACAGGTCGGCCTGCACCGCGTCTACCGAGACGCCGTGCAGCCGAAAGTCCTGTGCGGCCGCCTCGATCAGTCCTTCATCTGCGACGACGAGCAGGTCGTAGCCGTTTTCGGCGGCGATGCTCGCCAGTTCGAAGCCGATACCGGTGGAGGCGCCGGTGACGATTGCGAATTTGTCAGCCATGATGCGTGTCCTGTTCTGCCGCGACTGCGGTTTCGGTGAAGCCGGGCTTGAGCACGACCTTGGTGACTTCGTCCTGGTTGTCGTGGAACATCTTGTAGCCCTTGGGCGCGTCCTCCAGGCCCATGCGGTGCGAGATCAGGAAGGTGGTGTCGATCTTGCCCTCGACGATCGCGTTGAGCAGCCCCGGCATGTAGTGCTGTACGCTGGTCTGCCCGGTCTTGAGCGTCAGCCCCTTTTCCATGAAGGCGCCGAGCGGGAACTTGTCGACAATGCCGCCGTAGACGGCGGGCATTGAGACGCGGCCGCCCTTGCGGCAGGCGACGATCGCCTGTCGGATCGAGTGGATGCGATCGGTGCCAAGCATCAGCGAGGCCTTGATCTGATCGACTACGTTGTCGACGAAGAAGCCGTGTGCCTCGAGCCCAACCGCATCGATCACGGCGTCCGGACCGATCCCGCCAGTCATTGCCATCAGCGCTTCGTAAGTCTTCGATTCCTCGAAGTTGATGATCTCGGCTCCGAACCTGCGCGCGAGGTCCAGCCGGCGGGGAAAGTGGTCGATGGCAATCACCCGCGCCGCGCCCATCAGGAAGGCGGACTGCACCGCGAACAGGCCGACCGGGCCGCAGCCCCACACCGCGACAGTGTCGCCCGGCTCGATGTCGGCGTTCTCGGCCGCCTGCCAGCCGGTGGGCAGGATGTCGGACAGGAACAGCACTTCGTCGTCGTCGAGCCCGTCTGGCACCACGATCGGGCCGACGTCGGAGAACGGCACGCGCACGTACTCCGCCTGGCCCCCGGCGTAGCCGCCGGTCAGATGGCTGTAGCCGAACAGGCCCGACATCGGCTGGCCGTAAAGCTCCATGCCGATGTCCTGGTTGTCGGCCGGGTTGCCGTTGTCGCAGGCGGAGTACTGGTGCTTGCCACAGTGGTAGCAGCTTCCGCAGGCGATGGTGAAGGGAACGACGACGCGCTGGCCCTTGACCAGCGTCGATCCCGGCCCGGTCTCGACGACTTCGCCCATGAACTCGTGGCCGAGGATGTCCCCGGCCTTCATGGTGGGGATGTACCCGTCGTACAGGTGAAGGTCCGATCCGCAGATCGCGGTCGAGGTGATCTTGATGATGGCGTCGCGCGGGTTGAGGATTTCGGGATCGTCGACCGTATCGACGCGGACGTCATGCTTGCCGTGCCAGGTGAGCGCGCGCATCAGGCTGTCTCCTCGTGAAGCTGCGCGCGGGTGCGCGACGACGTGGCGACTTCGCCGGTTTCCATGAGCTGCTTGAAGCGCCGCAGATCGTGCCGCGCCTGGATCGCCGGTTCGCGCTGGAACATCTTTGCGATGAGCCTGCCCACCACGCCAGCGGGCGGGTCGTAGACGATCGTGGCGGTGACGATGGTGCCGCGATCGCCTGCGTCGCGAAATTCGATGCGACCGCTGTTGGGCACGTCGGCATCTTCGGTGGAGGCCCAGGCGATCAGTTCGCCCTCCTTCTCCTCGGTGACGAGCGCCTCCCATTCGACCGTCCTTCCGCCTGGCGCCTTGACGACCCAGTGCGAGCGGGTCGGCGATAGCACGTCGACCCGTTCGACGTTGTCCATGAACGTGGGCAGCCGTGCAAAGTCGCGCCAGTAGGCATAGAGTTCCGCGCGGGGCCGGTTGATCGTCACGGTCCGACCGATCAGGCTGTCACCCCGCGTTTCTGCAAGTGTCTGCAATGCGGCCTCGCGGGGCTCGCGAAATTTTGAGGTGGTAGGCGGCGCGTCGTCGTTCATGGTTGCCATTCCTGCTCTGCATGTTTTCGGATGTGCTGGTGGTCCGGTCGGACCTGACCACTGTTGCAAATGAAACGATCGCCCCGCTCATAAAGACCCGGCACGATCTAAAGATAATCCCGCCGCAGGCACGGCTGGGCCCGCCAGGTCAGCATTCGAACCCGCCGAGCAGGTTTTCGACGCGCACGATACGATCGGCTTCGCTCGGCAGTGCCTCGGCAAGGATCCACCGTCCCTTGCTTTGCGCGAGGCCCGTGGCGGCGAAGTCGATCGGGCAATCGCGGCGCGGAGTGAGTGCAATCGCGGCTGGGCCCGCGTCTATGCGCGCGATCCGCAAAGCCCGCGCGGTCAGGCGGATGCGGGCATGGGCCAGCAGCATCGCCGCTTCGGCGGGCAGCGTTCCGAAGCGATCCAGAAGTTCATCATCGAATGCATCGAGCGCCTCTTCGGTTTCGATGCGCGCGAGCCGCAGGTAAAGGGACAGCCGCAGGTCCGCCTCCGGAATCCAGCTGTCGGGCAGCACGCCGCTCATGCCCAGGTTGAGTTCGGGACTCCAGCGCTCGGCGTCCTCGCCGCGCGCAGCCTTCAGCGCGACACGGAGCAGATGCTGGTAGAGATCGACGCCGATCAGCTTCATGTGCCCGGCCTGATCATCGCCGACGGGGTCGCCCGCGCCGCGCATGTCGAGGTCCTGGCCGCTGATCGCGAAACCCGCGCCCAGCCGGTCGAAAGTCGCGAGCGTGCGCAGCCGCTTGAGCGTGCGCGCGGCGATAGCATCCTCGCCTTCGATCAGCAGGATCACCTGCCCGCGCCGGTTGCCGCGCCCGACGCGGCCGCGCAGCTGGTGCAGCTGTGCCAGGCCGAAGCGATCGGCACGCCAGACGATCATGGTGTTCGCGCGCGGCACGTCGAGGCCCGCTTCGATGATGTTGGTCGCCAGCAGGATATCCCCCCGGCCAGCGCCAAAGCCGACCATGACGTCGTCGATTTCGGCCGCTGACATTTTTCCGTGTGCTTCGACCACCACCAGATCGGGGGCCGCGCGTTTTATCTTCGCGGCGACTTTCGCCATGTCCTCAATACGCGGCACGACCACGAAGCTCTGGCCTCCCCGCGCCTTTTCGCGAGTGAGCGCGGTGCGGACGAGCACATCGTCATACTGCCCGATGCTGGTGCGGATCGGCTGGCGCCGGGCGGGAGGCGTGGCGATGAGGGACATCTGCTGCAGGCCCACCAGCGCGGCCTGCAGGGTGCGCGGGATCGGCGTGGCGCTCAGGCTCAGGACATGGACGGTCCCCAAGCCGCGCAAACGGGCCTTGTCGGCAGCGCCGAAGCGCTGCTCTTCGTCGATGACGACCAGCCCCGGCCTGGCGTAGTTCACGCCCTTCGCCATCACCGCGCCGGTGCCCACGACGATACCGATCGAGCCATCGGCAAGCCCCGCTTTCACAGACTTGCGTTCTGCCGCACTGCTCAGCCGGGACAGGCCGGCGACCTCGATTTTCGTTCCCTCGAAGCGGCGGCGGAACGTCTCCAGGTGCTGCCGCACGAGGACGGTGGTCGGCGCGGCGACCACGACCTGGAAGCCGGCCAGCGCCGCCAGAGCTGCGGCCCGCAGCGCGACCTCGGTCTTGCCATAGCCGACGTCGCCGATGACCAGCCGGTCCATTGGCCGGCCGCTCGCCAGATCGTCGCGGACGGCTGCGATGGCTCCCGCCTGGTCGGCCGTTTCGTTGAAGGGGAAGCGGCCCGCGAAGCGTTCGTAGGCGGCAGGGTCGGGCTCCATGACCGGCGCTGTCAGCGTCTCGCGCTCACGCGCCAGAAGCGTCAGGGCCTTCGCGCTCTCGTCGATCGCGGCGTTGATCGCCGCGCGGCGCTTGTCCCAGGATGAGCCATCCAGCTTGTCCAGGCTCACCGCGTCGCCGTCAGCGCCGTATCGCCAGATCCGGTCGGCCTCATCGAAAGGGACCAGCCGCCGAGCACCACCCGCATACTCGAGCACGATCCTGTCGATCGGGGACTGGTCGTCGGCCGCGCCGACTGGCGAGGCCTCAAGCCCCCGCACGCGCCCGACGCCATGGTCCTCGTGGACCACCACGTCGCCGCTGCGCACTTCGATGCCGACATGCCACGGGTTCGCGCCGGTCGGGCCACCAGCGCCGATCAATGCGCGACTGCCCATCAGGTCTGCCGCCGCGACGAGAACGACGCGCTCGTCAACGTATCCGGCGTCGACCGGCACTGTCAGGCTGCCGCCGCAGCCTGACGGCAGGTCATCCAGTGCCGCCCATGCGTCCAGTTCCACGATTTCCATCGACAGGCGCCGGACGACCTTGCCGCGCAGGAAGCGCAAGTCTCGCGCACTGCCCGCCAGCACGAACCTGCGTCCCGCAGCGAGCAGCGGCTTCACGAAGCGCACTAGCGCGGTAAGCGGCGAACGCTCGTTGGCGAACCGCGGCACCGGCGTGAAGTCCGCGTCAAACGGAGCCGGCCTCCAGTCCTTGCAGTCCTTCTTCCAGGCGATGTCGTCAATCGCATCCAGGCGATGGGGCGCACCGCCCATAGCGTCGCGGGCAAGCTGGATGAAGCGCCTGCGGCGATGGTCGGCTTTATCGGAAAGAGCGAGTATACCCGGCGTCAGGTGGGCAAGGATGGACGTCGGCTCGTCAATCGGCGGTTCGGCGGCGCGGCCGATCTCCAGACGCTCCAGATCGCCAACCGTGCGCTGCGTGCCGGGATCGTACGAGCGGATCGCGGCGATCCTGCCCGCTGCCAGCTCGATGCGGGCCGGGCCGCCGGCGTCGGCGGGAAAGATATCGATGACTTCGCCGCGCACCGCCATTTCGCCCGGTTCGTCGACGCGGTCGTCGGCGACATACCCCAGCTCTTCGAGTTGTATCGCGAACGATCGGGTGTCCGACTCGTCCCCGGGGTGCAGCGTGGGCGGGGCGCTATCGAACGCATCAGGCGCGGGATAGCGCCGCGCTGCGGCTTCTCCGCTCAGGATGCAGGCGACGGAAGTGCCTTGCGCCAGGCGAAGGGCCCGCAGCGCCGACGCGCGGCGCCCCGCGTTCGCCGGCGTCGCGGGAGCCGTGTCCCCCGGAAGTGCGTCGCTGGATGGCACGTGGACGACATGCCCTTGCGGCGCCAGCGCCCGGACGGCTTCGGCCAGGGCCTCGGCCTGCTGCTCGTCGTCCGCCAGGAAGGCGATGGACCTCTCGGCGAGGGTTTGCGCGATGCGGAGCGCGGTGAACGCCAGGTTCACGCCGCACCTGAGACGCAGTCGCGCCGTTGGGTTGCGGGGCGCATTGCCCAGTGACGGAGCTCAAGCTGCATGGTCATGTCAGTCAGATCGCGCTCCTTGCCTGTGAAGCTGATCGCCTGCGAGGTGCGGCGACTATCCTGGCTCCACAACGCACAGAGAAAGCCAAGGAAAAGGGGCCCGCCGGCTAAATTTGATTGATCTGTGTTGATTGCGGCATCGCGCCGCACCGGCGTCACCGGGCGGCTGAGCCGGGTCACACCGTTTCGTCAGGCTCCCTTCGCGCGCTGGTCTTCAGGATAGTCTTCGGGACTGACGGTGCTTTCCGAAGGTCGGTCCTCCAGTTTCTGAGGCTTCTGGCCGCTTTCAATCTGCTTGTGCGGATCGAATGAGTCCGGGCGCGCATCGCCCATCGGGCCGCGCGGAGTTTCCGGATCGCTTTTGGACATGTTGATTTCCTTCGGTTCGGGGCGCGGATAGGGCCGCCGCCCGGTATCGAGGAAGAAAGCCTCCGGCAGGCCCGCGCGTTCCCGCACGACGCACAGAAGTTGTCCTTCGTACGACCCGGCGCAGATCAGTCCGGGCCCTTGCGCTCCCTTCGGCGGCCCTTCGTCATCGGGTCCGGTTTCTTCGGCGGTGTCCATCCCGGAGGTGGCTTTACCTGCCCGCGGCTTGTGCCCAGCCCCATCGCTCCCGGTTGTTGACGAATGAGACCGGAGGGATCGACGTCCTGTGCCGACCCACCAACCGGCATGCCGCGCAACAGGCTGATCCGGTCGCGCAATTGCGCTGCCTGCTCAAAATCCCCCTGCGCCGCCGCGTCGTGCATCGCACGGTGCAGGTCTCGTAGCTGCTCGTCCTGGCGGCCCATTACCTAAACGCCCACCGCAGCGCCTGCGCAACGCCCAGCGTGCTCGCGCGCACCAGCGGTGTTCGAAGCGGCGAGGGAGACAGGCCATGGAACGCGCGGGCCCAGCGTGGCAGCAGATCGACACCGGCCTGTCCGGCAAGCCTGCCTGGCAGGCCGGCGAGCCGGTTCGCTGCGACCGGATGCAGGATCAGCCGGGCGACTTCGGCCGTTCGCGCATCCGCCCTCAGCGCCGGACGCATCCCGGTTATCAGGCGGTTCGCCTCGGCCCGCGTGCGCGGCAGGGGTTCTGCCCCCAGCGCCCCGCCGATCAGGGCCATCTCGGCAAAGTAGCGATCCTGATCCGCACGCGACATCCAGGGCTCACCGTAGCGAATCCAGGCGTCGAGGAAACTATGGGTCTCTGTGACATGCACCCACGCCAGAAGCGCGGGGTCGTTCGCTTGATACGCCGTGCCGTCCGGCAGATGCCCCTTGACGCCATCATGGACGGACCGGACCCGCCTGATCATAGCCTCGGCTGCGGACCGATCGGCATAGGTGGTTGTGGCAATGAAGCGGGCGGTACGCCGCAGCCTGCCGTGCATGTCGGCACGAAAATTGGAATGGTCCCACACCCCTGCCAGAACGCCGGGATGCAGCATCTGCAGCAAAAGGCTGGCGATGCCGCCCGCCATCATGGAGGCGACGTCACCATGGACCCGCCAGGCGACCGATGTCGGCTCGAACAGCGCGTTTCGGCTCCTCACCACCGGTGCCTCGCCTTGCTCGCGGTCGTTGAACATGCCGACAACCTGTTGACGGATGGCCCGCTTGACCGGGTTGGACGTGCGATTGCTTTCGCTCATACCAGTCCAACGTCTCGCCGTCGCAATCGCTCCTGGGACTGCGGGCGCGTCAGCGTGCGCCAGAGGCGTTCAGGTCGTTCGTGGGTTTGCAACAAGCCGCACGGGTACGCCCTTTGAGGCAGGCGTTCGCGATTGCTCGTCATGATACCATACCGGGATAAGCGGGTTCATCTCGGGATAGTATGCGCCGATGCAGCCGCGCGGGAGCAGGAAGGGGGTGACGGTCAACCCGCTTACCTCCCGGTGGACCCCGTCGCCGGCATCGCCGACCAGCCCGATGACCTGACCTTGCACCAGCCCGGCCTCGGCGATGTCTTCCGGGTTCATGAGCACGACGTCCCGCGTGCCCTCGATACCGCGCAGGCGGTCGGAATAGCCGTAGATAGTAGTGTTGAACTGATCGTTCGAGCGCAAGGTCATCAGGCGGAAACGACCGGGCGCGTCCTCAAAGCCGATCGAGCGCATGGCGGTGGGGACGCTGAATTGCGCCCTGCCGCTTTCGGTCTTCCATATCCGGCCGCGGGCCGGATTGCCGCGATGGAACCCGCCCGGCGTGAAGACGCGCCGGTTGAAGTCGTGGAACTGCTCGGGATAGGTCTTCTCGATGCAATCGCGGATCTTGGCGTAGTCTCCCGTCCATTCATCCCAGGGCACCTTAGGATTCGCCGGTAGGGTCGCCTTCGCGATGCCTGCGACGATCGCAGTTTCCGAGCGTAGATGTTCGGAGGCCGGTGTGTTCTTGCCGAGCGAGCCGTGGATGCACGAAAGCGAATCCTCCATCGTCACGGCCTGCGAACCGGTTGCCTGGACATCCTCCTCGGACCGGCCCAGGCAGGGCAGCAGGTACGCGACTTCGCCGTTCACCAGATGGCTGCGGTTGAGCCTGGTCGCGATCTGGACGGTGAGACGCAGTCTGGTCCAGGCCTCTTCCATCCGCTCGCGCTCGGGAATGGCGCGGATGAAGTTGCCGCCCAGGCCGATGAACGCCTTGAGTTCGCCGGACAGGATCTTGTGGCAGGCCTTGATGGTGTTCAGGCCCTCGTCGCGCGGTGGATCGAAGCCGAACTGCTCCGCCAGCCTGTCGAGCGGCACGAGTTCCGGCTTTTCCGAGATACCTACGGTCCGCTGACCCTGCACGTTGGAATGTCCGCGCACGGGAGAGATGCCGGTGCCCTCGCGACCGACATTGCCCTTGAGCAACCACAGGTTAGTGAGCGCGGCGATGTTCTGCGAGCCGTGGACATGCTGGGTCAGCCCCATGCCGAACATGGCGATCGCACGGGGCGCTTCGATGTAGATCTGGGCCGCTTCGCCGAGATCTTCACGCGAAAGGCCGCTCTCGCGTTCGATGTCGTCCCAGCTAGTCGCCTCTGCGTGGGCCTTCATCTCGGCGAAGCCGTCCGTGTGCTGGGCGATGAAATCGACATCGAGGACGTGTTGATTCTCGTCCCGCCAACGGATTTCTTCCGCCGCCAGGACGTGCTTGATCAATCCCGTTATCGCCGCGATGTCGCCGCCCGCCTTGACCTGCAGGTAGAGCGTGGAAATTTCGGTCTTCTTCGTCGTGAGCATTTCCAACGGGCTCTGGGGGTTCTTGAACTCTTCAAGGCCCTTTTCCCGGATCGGATTGAACGTGACGATCTTCGCGCCGCGCTTGATCGCCTTCTGCAGTGGGTGAAGGAGGCGCGGGCTGTTTGAGCCGGTGTTCTGCCCGAAGAAGAAGATCGCGTCGCACACGTCGAAATCGTCCAGGACGCAGGTTCCGACCGGAGATCCGATCACTTTCTTCAACGCCACCGAAGTCGTTTCATGGCACATGTTGGAACTGTCGGGCAGGTTGTTATGACCATACAGTCTGGCGAACAGCGCATAGAGGTAGCTGGTCTCCAGGCTCGCGCGGCCTGAGGCGTAGAACACCGCCGAGCCGGGATCGATCGCTTTCAACTCGCGTCCGATCGCTGCGAACGCGTCCTCCCAGGAACACGCAACGTAGGTATCGCTCGACGCTTCGTAGCGCATGGGATGGGTCAGGCGGCCTTGCTGTTCGAGGTCATAATCCTTCCATGTCCGCAGCTCGCTGACGGTATGCCCGGCGAAGAACTCGGGGGTGCAGCGATGGCTCGTCAATTCCCAGAGCGTGGCCTTGGCACCGTTCTCACAGAACTCGAACGCATGTGGCTTGGCTGGTTTTCCCCATGCGCACGAGACGCACATGAAGCCTTTGACCTTGTTTTGCCACCTCAGTGTATCGAGGGCGCCCGGCGTCGGCCGTTCGCGCCAGGCGGTCTCGGCGATGCCGCGTACAGAGCCCCACCCACCTTCGGCACCATCGTAATGGACCGTGCCGTCCTGTTCATCAATCATGGGAAATTCCAGCTATGGAGCGCGGAAAAGGATGTGGCGCGGCTTGGATTTGGTCGAAAGCGCCCAGCGCAGCGGCCATATCGCGAAGAGGCCGGCGTTCCTGTAACACCGGCCCATCTACCATTTACTCTGCCGCAATGTCCTGTGGCGTGCGGGGGTCGTGGATAGGACAGCCGTTGACCCGGCCGCGAAAGGCGGCCGAGCGACGGTAGGTTTCGTTGCGAGCGCGGTTGATGTTGCCCAGCGGCTGGTGCGCGGTGACCCCCCGCCAGATGTTGAAGCTGAGCGCGTCGTCCTGCCGGTCGCTCGTCCCGTGCTGCCAGCTGATCTGCGGTTCGATCTCGAGCGTGGCTACCGTCACGAACGGGCTTTCGTCTTCGCTCCATTCGACGGTCGAATCCTCGACGGGCATCTTATCGAGATCGGTGTTAAGCTGGACACGCAGTTCCCATTCGCCACCATGCTCGATCAGAGCGCGGCTGACGTCTTCGCGCAGGGCATCGGGGCGGTCGGTCACGTCGATCTTCACGCCCGTCAGCGAGGTCAGCGAAGCGGCCACCGGCACGAGGCTGAACTTCGCGATATAGTCGCCGAACCGATAGGGGGTCTGGGAATAATAGGTTTCGCCGAGCGGGTGGACCTGGGGGGCGCCCCCCAACTGTTGGATCGTCGGCGATTCGTAGCCCACGGCGGACAGCGCGGCGTTGACGCCCTGCAGCACCGAGGAGAGCACTTTCTTGCCGCCTTCGGCAACATCCGTGGTCTTGGCCAGCAGTTTCAGGTTTTTGAGAAACGCCGCGGTATCGGGAGCGGTGAAAACCGGCCCGTTGACCATGATGAAATCCTGCGAGGTTTCGCCTTCCGATCCGGGCAGCCGATCACCGGGAACATCCATTACCTTTAGCGCCAGCCCGCGCGGAAGGGCAATCGCATCGTCAAGCACATCGCCTGCATTGGTGGAGATGCGGATGACGGCGTCGAAGCTGGCAGGATGCGAAAAAATCCCCTGGGCGAGGTCCGGGGGAAGCCCGGCGTTCACTGTCAGGCGGCCGATGGCAATGCCATGTGCCTTGGCGTGAACGGCCCGGAAACCTGTCTTGTAATCCTGAGCAGTGGTTTGCTGAATGGAATCGAGTTGTTCTTCAAGCCCCCGTATAGTTTCTGCCTCATCCGGCTTCACTTGCTCGACAGAAGGGGAAAAACGGACGGGATGGGTCATGGCGCATGTTCCTGTAAGATTTTAAGTATCTAACGCTGACAACGCGCAGCAAGTTTCCCGCCCCGCAGGCCCAGACTAAATAGGGTCGGCCAGCAATCGGGAGCTATCGGCGCGATAGACTCGAACGCACGGCGAGGCATGAGCAGCACCATCTGGCCGCACTCGAACACGGCGGCGCCGCGCGGAACCGGCCCCAGCTCTTCGGCGATCCCGGCGGCCACCGTGGTCGCCGCAGCAACATAGCTCACCGTGCCGGACCTGTATTCCATGAGCGCCTCGACGGTTTTGCCAAGAGGTGTGCTGTCCCGTCCAGCCCGGGCATGCCCGCAATTCCGGTGGCGGTGAACAAGGTGGGAGAAGATGCCCTGCGACTGCCATCTTGGCGGATTGCCCACCATCTTCATACGCGCGTTGCCTTCCCAGCCAGCGCCCTATGCCGACGAAATTGATGAACGTCAGCAACCCGTTGGCTGCGATCAGGCTGACTTGCCCCGGGCAACGCCCGACGATTGTCCAGGCAACCGAACCGATGGTAACGACCGCAAAGCCCATTTCCTCACACGGGCGGCCAAATTGATGTGGGTCATCATGGCCGCAAACATCGTTCCGATCGGAGCCAGCCATTCTGCGATGTCGGTCAGTGTCCAGTCCTTGCGTGTATGGCAGACTGCATCGGTTTTTCGGTCTTTGCTGCCGCTCAACGCATGGGAGTATGCGATGGGACGAGATGAGAGTGTGAAATTCGCATTTATGCCGATTGATCTTGAGCTGGTACGGTCATGTCGTTCTGGCGGCGTACCAGGCGGCGTAAGGTGTAGTCCTCGCCATATGGCGATTGAGGTCCGGCGCTCCGTCATCCCACCAGACCTGTCCTCGTTCTCCCAGCGCGCGCTTGGCCCGATCGACTGCCGCGTGCGCCTCGTCTTCGGCGACGGTGTCTTTTGACCGCCGCGCCGCTGCTATCGCACGGCGGGCCCTCGTCAGTTCTGTAACCAGATGTGCTCGGCGGTCTTCGGGAAGGCGGGGATCGGACATCCGCCACAGCCGGCCGCGAACCACGAAGTAGCGGCCGTCCGGCGTGACGGGATGGTCCCTAGCGGCTGGCGGTCGGTCAGTCATGGAACGAAGTCGCAAGCCTTGTGCGCGCCCTGCCGGGTTCCCACTGCACGACCGGACGGCTCAACTGCTTCTCCGGATGGGTATATACTGGCAGGTAAAGGTGGGTTCCATGCCGGGAGAAGCCGGCGTCAAATGCACGTAAAGTCGATCGCCGACCGGCTGGTCGGTCAAGCAGAACGCTTGCTCCGCTTCATACAGGTCGTCCTTGTGCGGATCGGCCCATTGCCTGACCGACTTCACTGCGCGCGACTTGGCCTTGCCCTCGCTTTCAGCCACGACAAAGACGTTGCGGTGTCGTTCCGCAAACTCCCCGGGCTCGTAGCCACCGAGATTGACGAAAAAAAGTCTCTCAGGCCCGGTGAACGGCTCGGAGCGCAGCGACACGTCATGGCCATCGGCATGAGTGATCTGTGCCCAGCAATCGATGTGCAGACTTCGGGGCACGCCCCACCAGTCCCGGCGCAATGCTGCGTAGGTCTCCTCGATCGTGTTGGCGACCACGAACCGAACGTCGTGGACTTCGATGTTGGCGCCAGGAAATTCGCCGCCGATGTAGATTGCGAACAACTTCATGAAAGAGCCATCCCCTGTGCCTCGCTGGCCGGTTCGGCCGCTACCGCGCTTTCTCGGGCAAGGGCAGCGGCCAGTTCCGCGCCCACGACCTGGCCGATCTCGCAAGAGCTCGTGATTCCCTGGATGAAGGGATGCCTGCCCATGATGAAAGGCAGGCTCAGACAGAAGAGCTGGTCGGCCGGAAGGTCGGGCGATATGGGATGAAACTCGTCGTCGACCACGATGCCCCGCGCGGGACCGCGTTCCTGTCCGGCTGCCACGTCGCGCACGATGCCCTGATCGCGCAGCGAGGCGAAAGGGAAGTCCTTGGCCGCCAGAGCACGCTGGCCGGTAGCCTCGATGAAAACCGGGAAATGGACCGCTTCACCATCGAGGTGGAGAACGGCGCCGCTTTCCGCCCGGTGACTGTCGATCCTGTAGTTCTCCCCCACCCGCAAGACGTCAAGCTTCCCGGCTTTGTGAAGCGCCAGCATGCGCTTGATCGATTCGTGCGGAACCGTGGCGTAATCGTCGACGAACACGGGTTTGAAGAAGCGGGAGAAGCGTTGGAAATCTGCATCGTCGAGATGCGGTATGAGGCTCTGGATGACTTCGTGCATCCGCAGGATCGCGTAGCGCCATGCCACGGTGCGGCGTGCCTCGTAATCCGCCTGCGCTTGTGCCAGGTTCCGATCAGCCCACACAAATGGGTCAGTCGCCATACGCTCGGCAAAGTAGCCGTCGCAGAATTCTTCCATATCGAGCCGGTCGAGCCCTACCCGCTCTGCATAAGCGCCATCGGCTGCGGCCAGCTCCTGCTTGAATAGCCCAAAAGCTCGATCGAGAAGGTCGTCCATCTGCCCGGCAATAAGGGCTTCGATGGCTTCGTCGTTGCAGATGGCGAGCGGCTCATAGGGAATGGGAAAATAGAAGTCCGCTTCGGGAAGCAGCCCCTTGCGCGACAGCATGGTCATATGGAAGTCGTCGGTGCCCACGCCGGGCGCGTAGATGAGCCCACCCTGCCCATCATCAACGAACGCGCCATGGCTTACCGCCAGCGCCACCGCAGCATCGATCGCGGTCAGCGACGAACCGCGAATGCCGATCCGGCAGGCGCGAATTTTCTCGATCTCGGAAGCAGGCCAAGGGCTGAGGAAGTAACCCGGCCGCACTTCCGGTTGGGCTGGCCATTGATGACCGGTTGCAAGCACGACATGGTCGAAGAGGGTCTCGAAAACACCTCCCCGCTCCGGCCGCACGACCAGGGTCATTCCATCGCTTCCGCTCGTCGCATCGATGACTTCGCACCGCGTACGCACGTTCACCTTCACACCGGCGCACGTGACCCGCTCGAGCATCGCCTGAAGCTGATCGTGGAAGTACTCGCCGAGCAGCACGCGCGGGTAGAACGCGCGATCATCGATCTGCTCGCGATCTATGCGCAGTTCTGAAAGCCGATCGTCGCTCTGCCGGTGGAGCCAGTCGACCAGTGTCTCCTCCAGCGGCGGAATCTCGACGCTGGCGATGTTGGACAGCATGGCGGGGTCGTTCCAGCCGGGCCGATAGGGCGTGCCCCGTCCAACGCTCGCCTGCTTTTCGAACAGGGTGAGCTCGAATGGCGGTACCTCCTGTTGCAGCAAGGCGTGCAGCGTATAGATAGTGGTCGGGCCGGCACCGACGAACGCGACAGATCGGGTCATTCCCGCGAAATGCGCGGGACATGGAATCGGCTCCCGCGAAACGGTTTGATCCCTGTTAATGGCTGCGAACTGTGTGACCGGCTCCAGGCGATGAGGTCGTGATCCGCCTAGACAGGGCAATCTCGAAAGCATGGCGTATCGCACCCACCAGATTTGCTGATCTCAGACCTTCCTACCGTGGAGGGCTCGGTCTCGCGGTTGAAGTGCGTGCGGTTCGCAAGACCAGGGGATGCCATGCATTCCGTCCCCGATATCGGCATGCCCAAGTCAGCGGCAAGAGATAGCTCAGCGGTTCTATTCGTCACTGGTAAGCAGCTCAGCAATCTGGGCCGAGAGTACATCCAGCGCGAAGGGCTTCGTGACCAGCCTCATGCAAGGCTCCAACTGGCCGTTGGCCACGACGGCATTCTCTGCAAAGCCGGTGATGAAAATCACCTTGAGATCTGGACGGGTGACCCTTGCCGCGTCAGCGACCTGACGGCCGTTCAGCCCCCCTGGCAAGCCGACATCCGTGATAAGCAGATCGATCGCTGCGTTTGAATCGAGCAACGTCACCGCCGCAGGTCCATCATCCGCCTCGAGCGTCACGTGGCCCATTTCCTCAAGTAGCTCACAAACGAGCATGCGGATGGTCGGCTCATCATCCACGACCAGAACGGTCCGCTTGCCTGTCTCGGGGATCACGCATGCCACTTCGAGCGGCTCTGCGGCATCGACGTTGCCGTAGTGTCTTGGCAGATACAGACACATGGTGGTCCCCATACCGACCTCGCTGTAGGCGCGCACTTGTCCCCCTGATTGCCGCGCGAATCCGTAGATCATGGAGAGGCCCAATCCCGTCCCCTCTCCAAGCGGTTTGGTTGTGAAGAACGGATCGAATGCCCGTTTCATAGTTTCGGCCGACATGCCCGTGCCCGTATCGGACACGCACAGCGAGAGGTACTGCCCTTCCGGGAGATCGCGCTCGCGACTTGCGCGAGGGTCAAGCCACTTGTTTGCTGTCTCGATAGTTATCCTGCCGCCTTCCGGCATGGCATCTCGTGCATTGATGCATAGATTGAGCAGTGCGTTCTCGAGCTGGTTCGGATCGACCAAAGCGGTCCAGAGCCCCGCGGCACCGACCACTTCAAGCTGGATTGCCGGCCCCACCGTCCGCCGAATGAGCTCCTCCATTTCCGCGACAAGACGATTAATGTCGGTCGGTTTTGGATCAAGCGTCTGTCTTCGGGAAAATGCCAGCAGGCGGTGGGTGAGCGCGGCCGCACGGCGGGATGCTCCCTGGGCAGCCGTTACGTACTTTTCCAGCTCACCGATCCGGCCTTGAGCGATCCGGACCTGCATCATCTCCAGTGATCCGGCGATACCGGCAAGCATATTGTTGAAGTCGTGAGCCAGACCGCCGGTGAGCTGACCTACGGCTTCCATTTTCTGAGAATGCCGAAGCTGTTCTTCCGTCATCATCAGGCTGGTGGTGCGCTCTTCGACCTGCTGCTCGAGCGATTGGGTGAGAGCGGCCAGGTCATGCTCGGCCCGCCGCCTTTCAGTTGCGCTTCGAGTACGGGCAGCAATCTCCTGCATGAAAATCACTTCGTCAGCGGACCAGGTGCGCGGAGTGCCGTTGTTCACGTAGATCAGAGCAACAAACGCACCGTTCTCATGCAACGGCATATTGATGAAAGAATGGGCGGTGATATTCTTCAGGACGTCGGCCTGGTCCCGCGTGCGCACATCGACATCGGCATCGGTGCACAGCACCGTCTCTCCGCGTTTCAGGTCTTCGATGTAGGTGCCATGCTCACGAAAATGCAATGTCCCGGCGATGGTTGTCACACCCGGCGCGTTCCAGTCACGCTCGACCGTTATCGTCTCAGCAACTGGATCAATCGTGCCGTATCCGGCTCGGCTGACACCAAGTGTGGTCCCCAGAATTTCGGACGCCGCGAACGCAATGTCCGCAGGGCTGTCCATCTCGCGCAGCACGTCCGTCAGGTGGAGTAGTGCTGCTTGGCGAGCCTCTGCCCCCCGGCGGTCGGTAATGTCGAAACTTACGCCCGGAAAGTGCTTGGTGATCCCGTCGGGAGCAAGGCTGCAATGCCCTTCGGCCGCAACCCATCTAATCGATCCATCCGGCTGGGTCAGCCGATATTCGCAGGCAAAGGGCCCGAGCTCTTCCGCGGCCTTTTCGATTCTGGCTGTCAATCCGGGGAGATCATCCGGATGAACCCTTGCGAAGAACTCTTCAAGTCGCGCGCCGCGCGCGGCGCGCTCCACGTCCACACCGTAGAGCGTAGCCAACCGCGCGTCCGACACGATGAGATCATCGCCGACGTTCCAGTCCCACGTTCCAACTGACCGGGAAGCGACCAACATCGCATCACTTCTACGCTGCAGCATGCGCAGTTCGATCTGGGCGATCGCCTGGGCCGCCAGTGCGATCAATGTCTGGCGCTGAACTTCGTTCAAGCCCTCAGGTCTTGGGACGGTATCGATGACACAGAGCGAACCAAGCGGCAGGCCATCCGGCGTGAGGAGTGGGACGCCGGCGTAATAGCGGATGTGGGGTTCACCGGTGACCAGTGAAAAATTTGCGGTTCTACGATCGGCGGCAAGGTCTCGTATCTCGAAAAGGCCCGGTCCCTGGATGGCCAGCGCGCACACGGATGTGTCGATCGACGTCTCAAGCGTAGTGACGCCAAACCTGGCCTTGAACCATTGCCGGTGCCTGTCGACCAGACTGACAAGCGCAATTGGGGTGCCGCATGCGTTCTTTGCAAGCCAAGCGATATCGTCGAACGCGCGCTCCGGCGGTGTGTCGAGGATATCGGCCTGCAAGAGGCTTTCGAGCCGCTCCGATTCTGTCCAGGCCCGAGCGGGAGTGTCAGAACCAGATTTCATCGCGCCGGCCTGTCAGGCGAAATTGATGCCAAGGTGATCTACCATCTCTCTGCGAAAGCGATTTGCGGGGCACAACTTCCGCGCATTGTCACCGAACGCTTTAGGGGATTTGATGTTTCCCCAACATCTTAGTTCTGCGCGCCAAATGCCGTGATGCGTTCGGCGCCAGACCGCGTCGGAGATCACCGCAGCCTTGCATCTTCCCGCTCGCCAAGCAGACGCCAGATCGGAAGGGGATCAGGCGTCGCGCCTTTTGGGGGTATGTGCTCACCCGCAAAAAGCGCGCGCCTGCCGTTTGACATTGATTTCCTCGTGCCTGGAAGTGGGCATCGATTTACGAATGGGTCTGAAAGTCCGTCTGAGAGTGTTCATGGATTGACAATTCTGCGGAGCATGAGACTGCCTAGAGCGACATGGATCATGGCCTCCGGGACGTCGATCCGCTGCTCGTCGCCGCGGACGAGCCGTTTCCACCGGGTCATCCGACCGAAAGTGCGCTGGACGAGACACATGGGCTGGATCATCGCATTTTTCGTTGGCGGCATCGCAGGCTGGCTGGCTAGCATGGTGATGAAGCGGGATGCATCGATAGGCCCCTTCCTCAATATCGTCGTGGGCTGTGCCGGCTCGATTATCGGCAATGCGCTTTCAGGGCCGTTGCGGGGCATTCGTGGCAGTGTGGGCAGGAATTTTCGCTTACAGATCTGATTATCCCCTTCGTTGGCGCGGTCATCCTTCTTTCAATCGTCAATTTCTTCCACCGCAACCGCGCGCTGAGCGAATTTTCAAGTCGTGGATTGCGCCGCCCCTCAATTTCGGACGGGCGGCGTTTTGCCGTCCAGATATCGCCAACCCTTGCTTCCGTCGCACAGATATGCGTTCAGCCGAGTGCATGGTTGAAACTTAAAAGCCGGACGGCGCTTTGTGCAAGAGCCATCTTCTCGCCGTTTCGGTGAGTATATGGCGCTTCACCGGAGCCTGATTTATGTTAATTCGCGGCGGATATGAGATTGGTCTTAAAGTAGAGGCTTCAACGCCTTTGGTGGCGATGCTCAACGTTCGTCCGGAAAGATTTCAGGACTTGCGATCACCTCACGCGATCATGAACGATCGCGGCATTCCGATGCAACATTACCATGATGCTTTCGGAAATTTTTGCACGCGCCTCACTCTGCCGAGCGGGACAACCACGATTTCCTGCAACTTTCTGATGCACGACTCTGGGCTGGCCGACATCGAGTGTCCTGATGCTGTGCAGCATGAGGTGGCCGATCTGCCGCACGAAGTGCTCCAGTATCTATTGGGAAGCCGGTATTGCGAGACAGACCATCTCTCCAATATCGCCTGGGGATTGTTCGGACACATACCCGCGGGGTGGCAGCGGGTAAGGGCCATCGTCGATTTTGTTCATCGCCACCTGACGTACGGCTACGAGCACGCCCGCGCGACGCGAACGGCGTACGAAGCGTACAACGAGCGCGTCGGCGTATGCCGTGACTTCGCCCATCTGGCCGTGGCTCTATGCCGGTGCATGAACATACCGGCACGCTATTGCAGCGGATACCTTGGTGATATCGGTGTGGAGCCACTCGACGTTCCGATGGATTTTCATGCGTGGTTCGAAGCTTATCTGGGCGGTACATGGCACAGCTTCGACGCGCGTCACCAAGTTCCGAGGATCGGGCGGATACTTATGGCATGTGGCCGCGATGCGGCGGATACGGCGCTGACCACGGCCTTTGGCCCGCTGCAGCTTGTCAGTTTTCGCGTGCTAACAGAAGAAGTCAACGTGGCCGGAACACAGACTTCGAACTCCCTAGCATTCGCGGCGTGAAGCTTGCTCTTCGGCCAGCCTGGCCGCCGCAATAAGGCTTTGGCCGGTTTTTACTGCAGCATTGACGGTCATCGTGACGGCCATGCCGTTGGGGCCGTCCAGAATGACGACCCCGTTCTCGGCACTTGCAACGCCGGGATCGTCTCTTGGCTGGGGCGGGTTCGGCTGTATCGTCATGACGGGTGCTCTAGATGAGAGGGCAGGACGGGGTCGGGATCTTCCAGATAGAGGTAATCCGGATCAAACTGGCCACGTGCGACAAGGCGCTTGGCGTCCAGGATTTCGACGAGCGAAGAGCGGAAGATGCAGACTTTCTCTTCGCGCAGCTGGCGCATGACCCTGTTCACATGAACGTTGGTCAGGCCGCATATTTCGGCGATATCACTCTGGGTCAGCGGCAGGGCAAACCGGCGGCCGTCGCTCAGCCCGGCCGAAAACAGCCGAGCGTTGGTCTCGCACAGAAAATGCGCGACCCTTCCCATTGCATCCATGCGCCCGAGGCGGAACAGCCAGGCGCGGTGGATCGCAGCATCGATAAGTGTGGAGAACCATAGTTTGCGGCCCAGTTGCGGCTGCTCCTCGATGATCGCATCGAGCTGTTCATGGCGTACGATCGCCACTGTGGCGGCAGTCATTGTTGCCACGTCATGGTCGAGTGTCTGGAGCGGGTAGGCGTGCAGATCGACAAAGTCGCCTGGGACATGGATTGCCACCAGCTGGCGTAGTCCGTTGCGATCGTCGATGTACCGTGACAGAAAACCGTCAACCAGCAGAGTGCTTTCGTGCAGTGCGGTTCCCGCGCGGATGATGATCTGGCGAGCTTCCAGCGTCCTCACTTCCTCTATCGCCCCTTCGAGGCAAAGGCGTTCGTTGGCGCTGAGACTGGCTCCGCGCTTGTATCTGAGAAAGCGATCAGTAAACATCGATGCCTTTTCAATGCTGATGGTGTGGTCCGGCGCACACGCGCATGATCTGAACTGCTGCTGGCAGGGAAGTGTTGCGCGCATCTGCGATAAATCGTCTTGACGCAGGTTAATTTACGATTTTCGGAAGCAACTGGGAGTGACGTTCCGGGTTGGATGGCCAGATCAATCCCCGAGGAATGACCATGGCCAAGACCCCCAGCAAGACGCAGTCCAAGTCTTCCAAGCCGGTGACGGCAGCCGACCTGGCCGGGGTGGATATCGGCGGGGAGTCACTCCAAAAAGCGGACCCTGTTCCGGCGGATGCGGACATCGCATTTGCGTACAGCGAGCCGCAGGGCGCTGGCGGAGAGACCCGGCAGGTCGCAGGCGGCGAGGTGCCGACGATGACCACCCAGCAAGGCATTCCGGTTGCTGATGACCAGAACAGTCTCAAGCAGGGCGCGCGGGGGCCCACGCTGCTGGAAGACTTTCACTTCCGCGAGAAGATGTTCCACTTCGACCACGAACGCATTCCCGAGCGCGTCGTCCATGCGCGGGGCTATGCGGCGCACGGATATTTCGAACTCACTGACAGTCTTGCTGACGTCAGCCGCGCCGACATTTTCCAGCGCGTCGGCGAGCGGACGCCGGCTTTCGTGCGTTTTTCGACCGTGGCGGGCTCGAAAGGTTCGGTCGATCTCGCGCGCGATGTGCGGGGGTTCGCGGTCAAGCTCTACACCCAGGAGGGCAACTGGGATCTGGTCGGCAACAACATCCCCGTTTTCTTCATCCAGGACGCGATGAAGTTTCCCGACCTCATCCACGCCGCCAAACCCGAACCGGACCGTGCATTTCCGCAAGCGCAGACGGCGCACGACAATTTCTGGGACTTCATCTCGCTGACGCCCGAGAGCTTCCACATGGTTATGTGGGCCATGTCGGACCGCGCGATCCCGCGCTCTTTCCGCACGATGGAGGGCTTTGGCGTTCACACGTTCCGCCTCATCGACGCCAAAGGCAAATCGACGTTCGTGAAGTTCCACTGGAAGCCCAAGCAGGGGCTGCAGTCGGTAGTGTGGAACGAGGCGGTGAAGATCAACGGCGCCGATCCCGATTTTCATCGCCGCGACTTGTGGGACGCCATCAATTCGGGCGATTACCCCGAATGGGAGCTCGGCGTCCAGCTGTTCGACGATGCCTTCGCCGACAGCTTCGACTTCGACGTTCTCGACGCGACCAAGCTGATCCCCGAGGAACTGTTGCCGGTCCGGGTGGTCGGGCGCCTCGTGCTGGACCGGGTGGTCGACAATTTCTTCGCCGAGACCGAGCAGGTCGCGTTCTGTACGCAAAACGTGCCGCCGGGCATCGATTTCTCAAACGATCCGCTGCTCCAGGGGCGCAATTTCTCGTACCTCGATACCCAGATCAAGCGGCTTGGCGGGCCAAATTTCACGCATATCCCCATCAACGCGCCCAAATGCCCGATGCACCATTTCCAGCAGGACGGGCATATGGCGATGCATAACCCCAGGGGCCGCGCGAACTACGAACCAAACAGCTGGGGCCCGACCCATGGCGGCCCGCGCGAAGACCCGGCACGCGGGTTCACAAGCTTTGCGCAGGAGGCGGAAGGGCCCAAGCAGCGGGTACGTTCGGAAACTTTCGCCGACCATTACAGCCAGGCGCGTCAGTTCTTCGTGTCGCAGACGCCGATCGAACAGAAGCACATCGGCGACGCGCTCGTCTTCGAATTGTCGAAGGTGGAACGCCCCGACATCCGCTCACGCACGGTTTCGCATTTGCTGAACATCGATGGCGGTCTGGCGCAAACCGTCGCGGAGGGTCTCGGCCTGCCATTGCCGGATGCTGCGGCAGCAGCGCGTGAGCCGCTGGTGGACCTGCCGCCGTCGGAAAAGCTGAGCATTCTCAAGAACGGTCCAGATAGCTTCAAGGGGCGCAAGCTCGGCATTCTTCTGAGTGACGGCGCCGATGCCGCCGTGTTCAAGGCGCTGGTAAAGGCGGTGGACAAGGAAAAGGCGGTCTATGAGGTTATTGCGCCCAGGATCGCCGGTGTGACGCTGTCAGATGGTACGAGCGTTGCGGCGAAGCAGAAGATCGACGGCGGACCATCGGTCCTTTTCGATGCCGTGGCGGTCGTGGTGTCGCAAGAAGGCGCGGCCCTTCTTGCAGGCGATGCCGCTGCGAAGGACTTCGTTACCGATGCTTTCGCCCACTGCAAGTTCATCGGCTTCAGCGCGGAGGCGCAGGCCATCTTCGCCAAAGCCGGGATCGCCGAGGATCTCGACGAGGCCTGCATACCGCTCGGCAACGCGAAGGACGCCGCCGGATTCGTCGAGGCGTGCCGCGCATTGCGATACTGGCCCCGAGAACTGGAGGTAGACCTGGATGCACGGCCCGCAGCCTGATCTCGCACTGTACGAGGCCGGGGGCCAGGCACGAAACCCAGGAGGCGGCGTCCTGCCGCTTCCCGTTTCGTCCGGCGGGTCGGGCTCCTTGCGTATCGGCATCATTTCACATCTCAAGTACCCGATTGCCGAGCCGTTTGCCGGCGGACTGGAAATGCACACGCATCTCCTCGCCCGGGCATTGCGGGATCGCGGCCACGCCGTGACCGTCTTCGCCTCGTCCCGGTCAGACGCAGCGCTCGGGCTGGAGGCCGTGTGCGACGCGACGGCACTGGACGAGGTCGGAACGGCGGAGGCACACGATGTCGCCTTTTTCAAGGAGCATCACGCTTATCTCACGCTGATGAACACCCTGCGGCATCGCGACTTCGACGTGATCCACAACAATTCCCTGCATTACCTGCCGGTGTCGCTGGCGGACACTTTACCGATGCCGATGGTGACGACGTTCCACACCCCGCCGTTCTGCTGGCTGGAAAGCGGCGTGCGCATGTGCTCGGCGGCCAATCACACTTTCGTCGCTGTCTCGCGCTCTGTCGCCCGTTTGTGGGATCACGTCGCCCCAAGCGATCAGGTTATCCTGAACGGGATCGACCTTGAGAAATTCGGTTTCAGTCCGCAGCCCGACCCTGAGCCCTATCTGGTCTGGTACGGGCGGATTGTCCCCGAAAAGGGTCTGCACTTCGCCATCGAAGCCGCGCGATCGATCGGGGTGCGGCTGCGCGTCGCCGGGCCGATCCTGGATCAGGTGTATTTCGACGGCATGATCAAGCCGCATCTCGGCGACCGCGTCGTTCATGTCGGGCATCTGGATCACCTGGCGCTGGCGCGTTTCGTCGGCGGTGCAAGGGCCTTCCTGTGCACTCCCACCTGGGACGAACCATACGGCCTCGTCGTCGCCGAGGCGCTTGCATGCGGGGTGCCGGTCGCCGCCTTCGCCCGCGGTGCAATTCCGGAAATTCTCGACGAGAGCTGCGGCGTACTGGCAACGCCCGATGACGTTGCATCGCTCGCGGCTGCGGTGCGAGGAGCAATCCGGCTCAGCCGCTACGATTGTCGCAGACGTGCCGAACAAACCTGCGATGCCCGGCGAATGATCGAGAGCTACGAAGCGTTGTACAATCGCCGGATCGCGATGCCCGCTGAGAGCGAATTTTGCGAGGTCCCGCTCTTACATGCTTGACGGCGAACCGACAAATCCGCTGGCTGCGGCGTGCGACTTTTGTGTGTGCGTTCCGGCTCGCGACGAGGAGGAGCGCCTTCCGGTGCTGCTCGCGGCACTTGCGCGGCAGACGCTGCCAGGCGTCATCCGCGTGGTCATCGCGCTCAACAACACCACCGACGCGAGCCTTGCTGTCGTCGCCGAGGCCCGCGCCACGTTCAAGGGGCGATTGCATGTCCATGTCGAAGACGTGACGTTTCCGCCCGGCCTTGCCCATGCGGGATCTGCGCGCCGCTTGGCAATGGATACTGGGTTGTCGCTTCTGGCAGGTTCAGCGCAGGGCATTCTGGTCAGCACCGATGCCGATACGTGCCCGCCCGCCTGCTGGCTCGAAAACATCGCTGCGGCCTTTGGCCGCGGTGCGGATCTGGTTGGCGGACGCATCGAGATTGACCGGGCTGAGCCTTTGCCACCTGAAGTTGTGCGCCTGCGCCATGCCTGGGACAAGTACTGGAACGTGGTGCGAGCCATCGAAGACGAAGTTGATCCCCTCCCCTGGAACCCGCCGCCGCGTCATGGCGATCATACCGGCGCATCGCTGGCGATCCGCGCGCAGCTTTATCGCGAGTGCGGCGGGGTCCCGCTGCTTCCGAGCGGAGAAGATCGCGCCCTCGTCGCCGCCGGCATCGCTCACGGCGGCCGCCTCGCCCATCCCGGCGATGTCTACACCTTCGTCTCGCCGCGCCGTGATGGGCGGGCCGAAGGCGGGATGGCCCGCGCCATGGAGGAACTCTTCGAACTGGCGGCAACGAGCGCAGCCCCTGCCGCACCAAGCTACGAGCAGTGGCGCGAACGAGCGCTCTGGCGCCGCGGGATGCGGTCGCTGCCAGACGGACATGCACGGATACCGCGGGAAGAGATGCTGCTTGCGCCCATGCGCCGTGACATGAAACTGGAGATTGGACGGTGATCGACCGCCCGATCGGCTATTACGTTCACCATCATGGCGCAGGCCATCGCGCGCGCGCACAGGCAATTGCTGCCGCCAGCGAACGCCGTATCGTCCTGCTCGGCACCGGCCTCGGCGAAAACGGGATCGATCTTGCCGATGATCGCCCTCTTTCGGGCCTGTTCGATGGCTTTGACGGCGCCTCCTCACGCCCCGATGCGCTGCATTATGCTCCGCTCGATCACGAGGGGGTGCGCAGCCGCGTCGCTCGCATCACTGGCTGGATTGCCCAGGCGCGCCCTGCGATGATGGTCATCGATGTCTCTGCCGAAGTGGCGATGCTGGCTCGGCTGGCCTCGGTGCCGACGATCTGCGTACGGCTTAGCGGAAACAGGGACGATCCGGCGCACCTCGAGACGTTTCGCGCCGCATCGGGGTTGCTGGCCCCGTTTCACCCCGCCTGCGAATCCGCTGCGACGCCCGAATGGGTACGGGCAAAGACGCTTTACCTGCCAGGCATAGCTCAGGCACCGGCGGAGGCAGCACCGCTGGAAAAGGTTGTCCTCGTGGTCTTCGGCCAGGGCGGACCGATAGGTGATGGGGACAAACTTGCCAAGGCGGCCCGCGCGTGGCCGGGTTGGCGATGGCGCGTGATCGGCCCCGCTGCGGTGCCTCCGCAGCCACCCGGCAATCTGGAATTTGCGGGATGGGTCGCGTCACCAGAGGCCGAGATCGCGCGCGCTGCAGTCGTCATTGGTGCAGGCGGCAACGGTCTGGTCGGGGCGGTGATGGCGGCCGACCGGCCTTTCGTGTGCATACCCGAGGATCGTCCCTACGCTGAGCAGCATGCCACTGGCCATGGCCTTAAGGCGCTGGGCGCCGCGATCGTGCTGCCGGAATGGCCCTCTGCATGTTTCTGGGGGCGTATTCTCGATGATGCCGTGTCCATGTCCGGCGAAGGCAGGCGACGTTTGCGCGATCCGATGGCTGCCGAGAAGGCGGCGCAGTGGCTGGCTCAGCACGCCTCGCGTTCCCTTTCGCTGGCGGCACCGGGGCGATGAACAGCTTAAACCCGTCACCCGGCATCGCCGCGGATCCGGTTGGATGTGCGCGGGCGATCGCCGATCGGCTGGCCGATCTTGGTGCGCGGTATGATGCCGCGCCGGTCTTCCCTCTTGAAAGCATGCGCTGTCTCGCGGCCGCGGGGCTGCATAGGCACTTTGCGCCGGCCGCGAGCGGCGGCACGGTCTTCGCAGATACGCGGGAGCGATATCGCATCCTTATGGACGTCCTTCGCATCGCCGGGCGGGCCGACCTTAGTGTCGGGCGATTGCTCGAAGGGCATGTGAACGCGCTATTGCTATTCGAGTGGTACGGATCGGCGGAGCAGAACCGGCAGCTTGGGCGCGTGCTCGATGCCGGAGGCTTTTACGGCGTTTGGGCCACCGAACCGGCGCCGGGTGTCTCGATCGAGCTGGCCGACCGCACTCAGATGAGCCTGAAGGGGGCAAAGAGCTTCGCGAGCGGCGCAGGCGGACTGGCGCACGCGATCGTCACCGCGAGGCAGCCCGAGGGGGGGCGACGGTTGGTAGTGGTGGAAGGCGACGAAGCGGATCGTGCCGATCTCTCCGGCTGGCGCGTGCGCGGCATGCGAGCAAGCAATAGCGGCCTTTATGACCTTACGGGATTGCGGATCAAGGACACCGACCTGCTTGGACATCCCGGCGACTACGATCGCGAGCCGCGGTTCACGACCGGGGCCTGGCGCTTCGCCGCCGTGCAGCTTGGCGGCATCGAGGCGCTGCTGGGGGAGACCCGGCAGGCCATGTCGGACACGGCCCGGGCTGATCCATTGCAACGCGCCAAGTTCGCTGACTGCGTCGTCGCTGCACGTACCGCTTATCTATGGGTTCGCGAATGCGCGATGCGCGCCGCGAGCGATGACCTCGATGGACCAGCCTTTGCGCGCCTGACGCGCGGCGTTGTCGAGCGCGCCGGGCTCGATGTCATGGAACTAGCCGCGCGTATCGTCGGAACGCGCAGCGCGATGGACGGCCAGCGCATCGACAAGATAAGCCGCGACTTGTCGCTCTACCTGCGCCAGGCCGGACCCGACTATGCCCGCGATCAGGCGGCTTTGACGTGGCTCGATCACGACGCCTGGGGCGAGCAGGACGTGTTGTGGTGACGGCCAGCCTTGCTGATCGTCCCTGGCGGTCGCTGCGCTGGCTGGTGCTGGCGCCGCATGCTGACGATGAAACGCTTGGAGCCGGCGCTCTTATCGCGCAGGCCGAAGCGACCGGGCACTTCGCGGGCCTCGTCTATCTCACTGATGGATCGGGTTCGCACCCGGCGGCGGAGAGAGGCGCGCAGCGACTGATCTGCGTCCGAAGGCGCGAGGGCGCCGGCGCGCTATCGCGGCTGACGGGCAGTCGACGAAATCGCCTATTCCATCTGGGCTGGAAGGATGCGGCCCCCGCTGCTCCGGGCAGTTCAAAATTCGATCGTTCGGTCATGACCCTGGCATCGTTTTGCGTGCGGCTTCGGGTCGATGCGATCGCGGTTACCGCCAGGCATGAACCCCACTGCGATCACGCTGCGGCAGCTGAACTCGCCTACGCGGTGAAGGGCCGGGCAAAGCGGCGCATCGTCGTGGCTGAATATTGCGTCTGGGCCGACAGGCCCGAACCGCGTCGATACCGCGCAATCCGCTCCGACGCCATGTCGCCCGGCCTGCGTCGATACGCGCTGCAGGCGCATCGCAGTCAACTGACCGCATCCCATGGGCATGGCTTTCGATTGCCGAAAGCCATGCAGCGCATGGCCGCGCGCGACACCCTGTTCGTGGAGAGGGGCATATGAGCCGGCATTTCACCAGCCTGACGCCGGAGTATTTCGAAAGCATGTTCCAGGGCACGGAAGATCCGTGGAATCTTGAAACGAGTGCCTATGAGAAAGCCAAGCATGACCATACCGTGCGTATGCTGGGCAGCGGCGAATATCGCCATGCCTTTGAAGTTGGCTGCGCAAGGGGAATGCTGACCTGCCTGCTTGCTCCAGCCGTTCAGTCCCTGCTGGCAATCGACGTCAGCGGGACGGCGCTTCGCGCGGCACGAAAGCGGTGTGCTTTCTATAAGCACGTGATGTTTGCCAACATGCAATTCCCTGCGCAGGCGCCCGAGTCTGACTTCGATCTCATCGTGCTGTCGGAAGTCGTCTATTACTGGGACGATACGGATATCAGGACGGCCGCTGCATGGGTCGCAGACCATCTGCTCCCTGGCGGGGTCATCATCCTTGTCCACTGGCTGGGCGAAACTGATTATCCCCAAAGCGGGGACGAGGCAGTCGACAAGCTGCAGGATGCCCTGACGGGATGTGTGCGCATCGAACGTGCCGAACGCCGCGGCGAGTATCGACTTGATGTATGGCGCAGGACGCCATGAGTACCAGCGTATTGACGATAGTACGCAATCGTGCCGGACATCTGGCCCAGCTTGTCGAAGGGCTGCGCCGCAGCGACACGGCGCCCCGTGAACTCATCGTGGTGGATATGGGCAGCACAGTGCCGGTCTCGGTCGAGGAAACCCCGTTCCCTTGCCGGATCGAACGGCTGAACTTTGAGGGCCTTCCTCTCGCAGCAGCGCGCAACGCGGCGGCGCGCGCGGCAAAGGGCGACACCTTGCTGTTTCTCGACGTGGATTGCATTCCGATGCGAGGCCTGATCGCGGCCATGACGGACGTGCTCGATAGCGAGGATGGACTGGTCTGTGCGCAGGTTCGTTACCTTGGGCAGGATGACGCGCGATCAGACTGGGGAGAGGCTGACCTGCTTGCACGCTCATCGGGACATCCGGCACGCCGTTTTCCGGCATCAGGGCTGCGCCGGGTCGAGAATGCCGGTCTGTTCTGGTCACTTGTCTTTGGTATTCGCCGCGAACGCTACGCCGGCCTTGGCGGGTTCGACGAGGCTTTCACCGGTTACGGCGCCGAGGACACCGATTTTGGATTTAGGGCGAAGGCGGCACACGTACCACTGTTATTCATGGGCGGACCCGGCGCCTTTCATCAGCATCACGATGTTTTCGAGCCCCCGCTTCGGCATTTCAACGATATTTTGCGCAACGCACGCACGTTTCACGATAAATGGGGAACATGGCCGATGGAAGGGTGGCTCAGCGCCTTCGCGCAATCCGGTCTTGTCGAATGGGATGACAGGAGTCTGATAAAGCTGCGTGACCCGACCCGCAAAGAAATTGCCGACGCGCTGGTTGATTAAAGATGTAATTTGACATCAGCTTTGAAAAACCCCGCCGAAGCGGGGTCAATCGTTTTACTTCTTGCCGGTTCCCGGCTCCGAGGTCTTCGGTTCCTTGCCGTCTTCGACCCGGCCTTCGTTGCGAAGATCCCGCCCCTCCTGAGCCTTCTTCTGGCTCTCGGGCGACTTGCCATGCTCGTTAAGTTCCTCCTTCACGTAGCCGGCGGCTTCCTTGGCTTTGCCTTCAATGCTCATGATAATCTCCTCGTGCAGTCAGTTCGACAGAGTGCCGCACACACTAAGCGCACAGCGACGCATTTAAGTTCCGATCTGATCGTCGGATCCGCGGCACGTGGAGCGGCATCGCCCGGTCATCAAAGAGAGCGCGCAAATGCATCGATCTGCGTTGCGTCTTACGAAGATTGTCACGCCCTGCGGTGACTACTTGGCCTGGTCGCTTGGCGGCATATTAATTGAAACGACAATGCAATCAGAACTTCGTGCATAGCCTCCGGATCTGCTTGCAGATGGTAAGGAACAATCGCGCAGCAGGAACGACCCCGCCGGTCGAAAGTTAATGGTGCATGAAGATGACAACGACCCTAACGGCAGCCGCTGCTCTGGCATGCATGATCGCGGCTTGCGATGGCCCCAAAGAGAGAGCGGGTGCCGCCAAGGACGAAGCGGCCGCAAAGGCCGCGGGCGTATCATATGATGGGAACGGTCCTGCCGAACGCGCGGGTGAAGCTGCGGACCGCGTAGACCGAGCAGCCGTCAAGGCGCGCGATTCCGAGGCTGCTGCCCTTAAGGATCGAGGCAAAGCCATTCGTGCGCAAGCTGATGCTGAAGCCGAGAAGCTTGAGCAAGAAGCAGAGGCTCTGCGCGATCAGGCACGAACCAAGGCGGACGCGCTCGCGCGGCAAGCAAAGACGCTCGAGCAGAAAAACTGATAGTCGGTTTGCGGGCCAGGATTTCAGCTGAAGGCCGCTCTTCCATGACTGCGCTCGACGCGAGACGTTCCAAAAAATCAGCCAGTCCCTGGGGATCTTCGATCGGGAAGCGGCTGCGGGTTGAGAGGGTATTGGCACTGCATCGAGGATGTATGACGCGAAGCGATCAACCCGCTTAGCCGGAGATAGATGGGACTTATCCGAATGGCGGCCTGGGAGCTGCTCATTGCGATTGTTTGTCATTTCAGGTGACCTTCAGCGCGCATTCGCGGAGGTGCGCATGGAACATTCGCGACAGTCTGCTTCGGATAGCCATCACGCTTTCTTCGGGCGTTAATCGGTAGTAATTACAGCATTCGGTTGATGCAGTCTTCCTGAACGCGTCGCTGTCGAAACGTCCGGGCTGCGACTGCCCGTTCAGCAGACCAAAACGTGAAGTTACTGCGAAACTCGATCGCTTGCACAACCGGCGGCAGTCGAGCGATTCTGCCTGCAGAACGCCGCTTTAGTCAGTCACCATTAGCTCGATCCCGGCGCTTGCCGCTGGGGTGTCATCTGCTGGAATAGAGATTTCCTTGCACGCAGCGGTTCGGCTATGGCAGCTCGATAATGAGGCTCGCGAGCCCTTGCCATATCGGCAGTGGAGTGCGGCTTCCAGGGTCTTGCAACATGTCCACCGTGCCGATCGTAGATGACCATCTCGTTGCAGGCGATCTTCCCTTTCCCGCGGACAGCAGCAAATGCGCCGATCTAATTGTTCGCAAGGACTGGTCAGCGACACCCCTTGGCCCGATAGAGCGATGGCCGCAATGCCTGACCAGCGCCCTGTCCATCGTTCTGTGCTCGCGGGTCCCCATGGCCATATTGTGGGGTGCGGCGGGCGTCATGCTCTACAACGATGCCTATTCGTATTTCGCAGGCGGGCGCCACCCTGATAGCTTTGGCTCCAATGTGCGGGAGAGCTGGCCGGAAATCGCGGAGTTCAACGATGCCGTCCTGAAAGCGGTCCTCACGGGCGAGTGCCTGCGCTACCGCGATCAGGAAATGACCCTGCTGCGCAGCGGATCCTTGGAACGGGTCTGGATGGACCTAGACTACTCTCCGATTCTTGGCGCCTCTGGCGTGCCGGAGGGTGTCATCTGCATCCTTACAGAGACCACCTGGCGCGTGGAGGCGCAGCGTCGCAGTGCCTTTCTCCTTTCGCTGTCAGATGATCTTCGTGCGCTGAAAACACCGGCCGAGATCACCAATCTAGCCGCCCTGCGCATTGGCGAACTGCTCGACGCCAGCCGGGTGTTCTACGCCGAGATCACCAGCGGCGGCATGATGACGGTGGAGCGCGATTATGCGCGGAGCGTCGGTTCCATTGCCGGTGTTCATTCGCTCGCTTCGTTCGGACCCGATCTGCTGGCCGCCTACCGCAGCGGCGCTCCGGTCGTGGTACGCGACGTTCCCGGCGACGAGCGTCTGAGCGCGCCCGCCCGGGCCGGGCTGACGGCCAGGGAAGTTGGCGCTTTCATCGACGTTGTTCTGTTCGAGGAAGAACAGTGGGTCGGCCTGCTTGCTGTGCAGAATGCCTCGCCCAGGGTCTGGAGTGAGGCGGAGGAAACCCTCGTTCAGGAAGTGGGCGTACGAGTAAAGGCGGCAATCGAGCGAGTCCGCGCCGAACGCGACCGATTGTGGGACCTCTCGCAGGACCTTCTCGCGCGTGCCGATTTTGCGGGCATGATGTCGGCGATCAATCCTGCCTGGACCCGGGTATTGGGCTGGAGCGAGAATGAGCTTCTCACGCGCGGCTATGCCAGCATAATGCATCCCGATGATGTGACGCATTCGCTCGACGCCATTGCCAGAATGGCGCAGTCGCGCGAGCCTGCACGCTTCGAAAATCGTATCGCGACGCAGGACGGCATCTGGCGAAGCATCGAATGGACGGCCGCCCCCGAACCGGATGGCATCAACTTCGTGGCGGTAGGCCGCGATCTGACCGATGCCAGGGCACAGGAGGCGGAGCTCGAGGCAGCACAGGAAGCCTTGCGCCACAGCCAGAAGATGGAGGCCATAGGCCAATTGACGGGCGGGATTGCGCACGACTTCAACAATATGCTTACCGGCATCATCGGCAGCCTCGATCTTGTTCAACGCAACATCGCGGCCGGACGACTGGACCGTGTGGATCGCTACATTGCGGCCGGTAACGCGTCCGCGCAGCGGGCTGCCGCTCTTACCGCCCGTCTGCTGGCATTCGGCCGGCGCCAGTCCCTTGATTTGCGAACCACTGACGTCAATGCCCTTGTAACCGGCATGAGCGAACTTCTGGACCGTACGCTTGGCGAGCAGACGGTCCTGGAAACCCATCTAGGGGCCAGCGTGTGGACAGCGGCGACCGATATCAACCAGCTTGAGAGCGCGCTGCTCAACTTGTGCATCAACGCGAGGGATGCGATGCCGGGCGGTGGCAGGCTCATCGTCGAGACCGATAACATCGAGCTCGATCAGTTCTACACCCGCGATTACCCAGACCTTGTGCCTGGCGAGTACGTGGTCCTGAGCGTCAGTGATACCGGCACCGGCATGGACGCTTCGACGCTCGACAAAGTCTTCGAACCGTTCTTCACGACGAAACCCGTGGGACAGGGCACGGGCCTCGGGCTTTCGATGATCTACGGGTTCGCCCGCCAGGCTGGCGGACATGTGCGCATTTACAGCGAGCCGGGCGTCGGAACGACGGTGAAACTCTTCATGCCCCGTGCCTCTGGCGCCGTGGAAGCGGCTGAACAGGGCACACCGCAGCTCGCCCAGGGCCTGGGGGAAACCGTGATGGTGGTCGAAGATGATCCATCGGTTCGCCTCATCATCACGGAAGTGCTTCAGGAATTAGGCTACGAGGCGATTGAGGCCGCTGATGCCCAAGCGGCCATTCCCGTCCTGCAATCGACCGAACGGATCGATCTGCTGGTGACGGATGTGGGATTGCCCGGCCTAAATGGTCGTCAGCTCGCGGAAATCGCACGCGAGACCAGGCCCGACCTCAGGGTGCTTTTCATCACGGGTTATACGCAGGCAGCCTCGGCCCGATCAGGTTTCCTGCCTGCCGGCATGGAGATGCTGACCAAGCCATTCTCAGCGGATTTGCTGGCGACGAAAATCAGGGAGATCATCGAGCGGTGAAAACTTATGATGGCCCGGCTAGCCAGCGCGATTGCCTATCGAACTGGCAAACTGAAATGCATGGTTTCTTGACGCTTATCTGCCGCACCTGACAGATCGACGTTTGTGGCGGAGCGCCATGCGCGCGCCTGGCAAACGGTCAACTGATAGGTTCCAGGCCGAGCAGTTCCTCGGCCGCTCGCGCGAGATTATGGGCGGTGTAGGGCTTTTGAACCACCATCCTCGCCCTGTGCTCATCGGGAAGCTTCGCCTGCTCCCCGTAACCCGACGCGAAGAAGAACGGCACGCCCATTTCCAGCAACCGGTCCGCGACCGGGAAGCTCGTCTGGTCACCAAGGTTGATGTCGAGGACTGCAAAGTCCGGGACGTAACCATCGAGCGCGTCATGGGCGGCTTCAACCGTCGATACCGCGGTGAGTTCGGCACCAAGCCGGGTCAGGATATCTTCCGCATCGAGGGCGATGATCAGGCTGTCCTCGACCAGCATTACCGACCGTCCGCACAGCAGGTCCGCCGGCGGCGCATTCTGTGCGTGATGCGGGGGCGCCGGAAGCTTCACGTACGGCCCCTGATGATTGCGCGGGACGGAAACGTGGCGCGCCGGAATGCGGAACCTCGCCCGCACGCCCGCAGGATCGTAATGGATTTCAGAGGAGCCCCCCAGGTCATATGGCACCGAACGGTCGACGATCGTGGTACCAAAACCCTTGCGTGTAGGCGGCGTTACCGGCGGACCGCCTGCTTCTTGCCATGTGAGGACGAGGTCATTGGCATCATTGCGATCCCAGGCGATGCGTACTTCGCCGTCGCCCGACAAGCTGCCGTACTTTGTCGAGTTCGTAACCAGTTCGTGGATGACGAGCGCCATCGTTGAGTAGGCTTGCGGATTGAGCAGCAGCGGCGGGCCTTCGGAGAAGATCGATGTTTCCTTGTCGGCGGCAAATGCGGCAGCCTCCGCATCGATGAGCGCCTGCAATGGGGCGGGTCCCCAGTGATCGTCCGTGATCTGATTGTGTGCGCGGGCAAGCGCATGGATGCGTCCATCGACCACCTTCACGAAATCGCGCACTGCATCCTCGTCGGGCTGCGATTGGCGGATCAGGCCGCGAATGACACCAAGGATGTTCCGAACACGGTGGTTCAGTTCCGCGATCAGCAACTCTTGGCGCGCATTGGCTTGATGCCGCTGCGCCGCAGCCTCGTCCGCAAGACGCAGGACCACTTCGATGAGCGTTGCCCGCAGTGTTTCTGCCACCCGCATTTCGGACGAGGTAAACGGCCGCGAGCGGCCCTCCACATTCTCACGCCACTCGGCAAAGCTTTCGCGCGGCGTCAGGCGTGAGCCATTGGGACCGTAGGCGATGGGCTTGTGCGGGTCACCGGCCCAGCGCACCGATTCCCGCATCTCCGAGCGGAACAGCACGACATAGTCGCGCGGCGAGCGGGAAATCGGAATGGCAAGCAGCCCCGAAGCTTGGGGAGCGAATGCGGCGGCCTTGTCGACTAACGATCCGATGTGGTCCGTGGCAAACACCTTGCCTGCCGCTGTCCCGTTCAGGGCCCGGACAATGCGGCGGAAGTCATCCGTCGGGGGCGTCACGCCGGAGAAAGCATAGCTGCCGTTTACCCACACCCCGACACCATCGGCCGGGATCGCGCTGGTCAGGATGTCGGCAAGCCAATCGGGATCGTTGAGCAGGGTTTCATCTGACGCGACGGCACCCAGAAGCTGGTCCGAGATATCGCGCGCGCGGCGCTCGTACTCGACGAGTTCACGCCGCTCGCGGCTCTCGAGCCGCATCGAGAACATCTGGGCGAAGAGTTCGCTGACCGAACGGCGCTCGAAGGTAGGCGCGCGCGGGGAATAGTGATGGCAGGCGAACAAGCCCCACAGCTCGCCATCGACCAGGATGGATATCGAAAGAGATGCCTCGACGCCCATGTTCTTGAGGTATTCGATATGAATGGGCGAAACCGAGCGCAGCACGGACAGCGAAAGATCGAGTGGCTTGCGGTGCTCGTCGAGCGCGGGCACAATTGCGACGGGCACGCAGCTTACATCCCGGATGACCCGGATGAGGTTGCGCTTGTAGAGGGCTCTGGCCTGGCGGGGAATATCGCTCGCCGGGTAATGCAGCCCTCTGAAGGAGCCAATGCCCGACTTGCAGGCTTCGGCGACAACCTCGCCCGCACCGTCGGGTGCAAACTTGTAGACCATGACCCGGTCATAGCCGAGCAGCGCGCGAATTTGGCGGGCACCTTCCTTGTAGAAGGCTGGCAGGTCCGGCTGGTTATCGAGCCTTGTCATCATAGAGCGGACGGCGCCCGATGCATCGCCATTGCTGTGAGCGCCCGGCTCGGCTTCGATTATGATCTGGCCGCCCGAGTTGTGGATCGCGATGTCGAAGGGAGGGCCGTTCTCGCTGATCTGGCACCCGAACATGCGTTCGACCGTGTCCGGGGAAATCAGATAGGCGACCCTGTTGCGCAAGTCATGGACGAGCTTGGGCGGAAGGAGCTGAGTCAGCGGCGTTCCGATGGCCGCCTGGGCATCGAACGGCAGGAACTCGCCAAGATTTGCCGAGACGCGCGCGATGATCCAGTCAGTGCTGACCGCAATGAGGAATCCGACCGGTTGGATCGCCCCCAGGAGGTGAATCGGCTCCCGGTCGCAGTTCGTCAGGTCGACATGAAATTCCGCGTCAGCCACATTTTCCCCAATCAGTAAGGCCGCTACGCCGAAAAACTACCCTTCAACAAACCTGAGTGCGGGCGGTTCCCGCCAAGTGCCAATGGCGCGGTGCCTATGAACGCAGTGCGAAATCCAGCGTGCGCCCGCTGGCATGCTGGATCAATTCCGAGGCTCTCGACGTTGCTGCTCAAAACATCTGGAGCAGACATGCCGGACGATTGCAGACCTTTTGCCCTTATCGCGGATGATGATCCTCTGGTGCGGATGAACTCGGCCGAGATTCTCGAGAATGCCGGATTTCAAGTATTCGAGGCGAGCGGCGTGGAGCAGGCGGCGCAAATCCTGGACGCCAATGGCGGCAAAATCAGCTTGCTCTTCACCGATGTCCAGATGCCGCCGAGCCAGCGCGACGGCTTCGATCTTGCCAGAGTGTGCGCCGCTGCCTGGCCGGGCGTTCATATTCTCGTTGCCTCCGGGATGGTCCAGCCAACCGAGGATGACCTACCCGAGGGGGCCATCTTCATAAACAAGCCCTTCAGTGCCGAGGTGGTCTATGATCGCCTGCAGGAGCTGCTGCCGGACGATGAACAACCAGCGCCGCTCAGGCAGGCAAACCCGTAAAGGACCGCTTTCCGGTATAGACTGTGCTGGTTGAAAGACGAGGCAGGTGAGCGTTGCTCACAGGTCACCTTGCAGCAGATGGCCGTTTGAGACCGGCAGTCGAGGGGTTCGCTTGTGTCGCAGCGCCGCTCGCCGAAAAGTTTCCGACCAAACTTTTGCGGTAGAAACGCCGGGCGCGCGGATCGGCGAGATCATTACCGAAGTGTAGAAGGACACTTCAGGTCACCGGCCTGGAGGAATTCTGAAAGCACGGCCATCGGCCCCCGAGCCGCCGCAGGCGAAGCCCGGTGAGCTGGTAGGTCCACCGCCAGCTCACCGGGTGCCGACCAATGCGACATTACCGCGGGAGACAACGTACCTTATGCGATGGACGATACCGATTATACCGTCCCTCGCCACGCCTTCTCCCACGGCATTGCGTATGCCGAGATCGAAGTGCGCCAGGACCTGATCAGCAATCTTGCCGGCCAGAAATCGTGGGCGCGTCGCCTGGGAGATGCCGCACGCGAGGCGCAGGCCATGCTGAATGGGAAAAGAGAGTAGCTGCCGGGCTCGGAATTCTCGCGCCGATAAAGGCCGTACCATGCCAGACCTTGCTCGTTCATTCCGGATCGTCATGACCGTACTGCCATGCTAAGGGCATGGGCTGAAAGGTTTCCATGACCCAAAATCGCGCATCCTGGCTGGAATCGAACGCATCGCAGTCGTTCCTCGTAGAAGCCAGCGAACGCCTGGCATCGGCCAGGTCGATGCCAGCGGTCGTAGAGGTACTGCGTGATACGGCGCGCGGCGCAATCGGCGCCGATGGGATCGCAGTCGTGCTCAAGGACGGCGACCAATGCTCGTACGTTGCCGAAGACGCCATCGCCCCGTTGTGGAGTGGACGCAGATTTCCTGCCGACCAGTGCATTTCCGGCTGGTCCATGCAGCATGTCGAGACCGTGATCGTCAGCGATGTACGAGCGGATCCGCGCATTCCACAGACCGCTTATGAACCTACGTTTGTTCGCAGTCTTGCTATGGTGCCGATCGGTCGCCCCGACCCTGTCGCTGCGCTGGGCGCCTACTGGTCCACCACGGGCCCCCCGCCCGAGGGAAGCATTGCCCGACTGGAAAGCCTGGGGCGGCTTGCGGCAATCGCTGTGGAAAATGCAAGGTTGCTCGACCTCAATCGAGAAGATGCACGCCTCAAGGCCACCATGCTGGCGGCAGGGCGCATGGGCCTGTGGTCGTTTGACGTGGCGTCGGGCACGCTCGATGCATCCGCAGCCTGCCGAAAGAACTTCGGACGCGATCCGGCGCTGCCATTCACCTACGAGGACCTGCAATCGGCGATCCATCCGGATGACCGAGAGTGGGTCAGTGCCGCCATTGCCACGAGCCTGACGACGCGCTGCGAGTACGATGTCGAGTACCGGGTGCTGGCGCCGGATGGTGACATTCGCTGGATCGGGGTGCGTGGACAGCCCTCGTTTCGCCATGAAGGCACTCCAATCGGCTTGTCCGGTGTCTCCATCGACATCACCGAGCGCAAGAGGATGGAAGAGGCTCTGAGGACCTCTGCCGCGACGCTTGAACATCTTGTCGAGGAGCGCACGCGCGAACTCGTGCGTACGCAAGACGCGCTAAGGCAGTCGCAGAAACTGGAAGCGATGGGCCAGCTTACCGGCGGCGTCGCGCATGACTTCAACAATCTGCTCACGCCGATTATTGGCAGCCTCGACCTGCTGCACAGGCGTCAGGTTGGCAGTGAAAGGGAGCAGCGCCTCATCAGCGGTGCCTTGCAGTCGGCCGACAGGGCGCGCGTCCTGGTCCAGCGACTTCTTGCTTTTGCGCGGCGTCAGCCGCTGCATCCAGAGCCTGTGGACATGGCTGCCCTGGTCATCGGGATGGCGGAGCTCATCGGCACCACCGTGGGGCCGCAAGTCGAGCTTCGACTTGATCTCGCAGCCGAGTTGCCGATGGCGGTCGCTGATCCGCATCAGGTCGAAATGGCTCTGCTGAACCTGTCGGTAAACGCCCGCGACGCGATGCCTGACGGCGGCTCACTCGTCATCTCCGCTCATTTGCAAGGCACCGATCACTTGGCAGCACCCGGCATCGAGCCTGGCGACTACGTCGTGGTAAGCGTTTCGGATACGGGCCTCGGGATGGATGCCGACACCCAGTTGCGTTCGATCGAACCTTTCTTTTCGACAAAGGGGATCGGACAGGGGACGGGCTTAGGGCTCTCGATGGCGCATGGACTGGCCCGGCAACTTGGCGGTGCGCTCACGATAGAAAGCGAGCCGGGATCGGGTACGTCCATTGCGCTATGGTTCCCGGCCACCGGTGCGAGGCAGACGGCGATCACCGCTTCATCGAACCACGAGATGCACGGTTCCGGGGTGGCTCTCGTCGTGGACGATGAACCGCTCGTACGCGCGAGCACGGCCGACATGCTGGTCGATCTCGGGTTCGAGGTTCTGGAAGCGGCTTCAGGTCACGAAGCGCTTGCGCTCATCAAATCCGATGCTCGCATCTGTGTCATGATCAGCGACCATCTCATGCCCCACATGACGGGGGTCGAACTGGTGCGCGCGGCTCTCGCCATCCGGCCCTCGCTGCCGGTCCTCATCGTCTCGGGGTATTCGGACGCGATCGGCCTTGCATCGGACCTGCCGCGATTGAGCAAGCCGTTTCGGCAGGCAGAACTCTCGATCGCGCTTGAAAAGATCATGCCGGCGAAGGAAGCCGCTCCAATCATTGTGACAGTGGTAGAAGACCCGCTCGGGGCTCCGACAATCCCCATTTCTTGACAGCTTCACATGAACGATCAGCTGCGCCCATTGGACCGCTTCGGCTATCCTTTTACATAGGGCGGAAGGCTGACGTTGCGACGTAACATCCCGACATAATCGGGAGAGACACGGATGCTCGATCTGCTCATCAAGGGGGGCGAGATCGTCGATGGTACGGGACGGCCGCGCTTCACGGGGGATGTCGGCATCGCCGACGGGCGCATCGTTGCCGTGGGCGATCTGTCGGGCCCGGCCCATCGCAGCATTGATGCTTCGGGCCTGCTGGTCACGCCCGGTTGGGTCGACATTCACACGCATTACGATGGGCAGGCGACATGGGACATGCTGCTCGACCCTTCGTTCAGTTCGGGCGTCACAACTGCGATCCTCGGTAACTGCGGCGTCGGTTTCGCGCCGGTCGCCCGGGGAGACGAAGGGCGACTGATCGATCTGATGGATGGGGTGGAGGAAATCCCCGGCGGCGCACTTCACGCCGGGCTGGAGTGGAACTGGTCCAGCTTCCCCGAATATCTCGACGTGCTGGATTCCAAGCCGCGCAGCTTCGACGTGGGATGCTATCTCCCGCACGGACCGCTGCGCCTTTTCGTTCTTGGCGACAAGGTTGGCTCCGGCCGCAAGGCCGATGTCGACGAGATCGAGCGGATGGCTGGCCTCGTTGATGAAGCCATGCGGGCCGGCGCATTTGGCGTATCCAGTTCGCGAACTTCAGTCCATCGCACTGTTCACGGTGACATGACACCCGATTTCGAGGTCGACCGCGAGGAACTGGTGGCGCTTGCCCGCGTAGTTGCGCGGCACCGTGGCGTCATGGAATTCGCGCCTGCCGGCGTTGTTGGCGAGGATCCGCAGGGCATCCGCAGCGAAATGGCGTTGTTTGACGACATCGTGACCGAAACCGGCGTCGACGTGCACATGCTGTTGCTGCAGCCCAACCTTGACCCCGATTACTGGCAGGAACAGCTGGACTGGGCGACCCGCATCAACGCCGGCGGCCGCTCGCGCGTATTCGGGCAGGTGAGCGGGCGCAGCATCGGCGCGCTGCTCAGCTTCTACGGCACGCATCCGTTCATGGAACGACCGGCTTTCCGCCAGGTGAAGGCCAGTCTCCCGCGTGACAAATGGCTGACCGCCCTTGCAGACCCGCAGGTCAAGGCGCGCATCCTGCGCGAGACGGATCCTGGCGGCAGCTTCGGCGCATTTCTCAACCAGCACTGGGGTAGCTGCTTCGATCTCGGCGAGACGGCCGATTACGAACCGGACGACAGCGTCAACGTGGTCGGCCTGGCCGCTGCGGCAAGGACCACTCCGCAATCCTACGTCTACGACATGATGCTCCAGACCAGCCGCCACCCGCGCCTGCTGCTGGCAATAAACAACTATGTCGGTGGTGGGCTGGAGAAGCTGAAGCCCATGATCGAGCATCCTGCGACCGTGCTTGGCGCTTCCGATGCCGGGGCGCACGTCATGACGATCTGCGATGGTTCGATGAACAGCTTCATGCTGACACACTGGGCGCGCGATCGATCACGCGGGGCCGTCATCCCGCTCGAGCAGGTGGTGCGGATGATGACGCATGACACCGCGCGGTCGATCGGCATCATCGATCGCGGCACGCTGGAGCCGGGAATGCGGGCGGACATCAACGTAATCGACTTCGGGAACCTCGCATTGGGTAAACCAACTATTGTCGATGACCTGCCGCAGGGCGCAAGCCGCCTGCTGCAGGATGTGCGCGGTTATCGCCTGACGATGGTAAACGGCACGATCACACGGGAACACGATCAGGCAACGGGCGAGATGCCGGGCCGGCTGTTAAGGCACCGTGCGCCGAAGGTCGAGGTGCCGAAGATCTGAGGCCGATGAGAGATCTTCCGCTGCCATGTGTTGAGGATGGGGGCCTTGTCCTCGGTCCGGTATCGAGAGGCTGAAATACAGAATCTGACGTTGGCGATGTCATGGAAGTCAGCTTTGGAGGACAAGTGTTGGGACATTTTCCTCGGTCCGCTTCGGAGCATTTGCCCTGAAAAAAGCTGATGGGGGCGTCTAATCGCAGCTCTTTTGGCAAGCAGATTTTGAGCTGACCGTATGCCGGGTTCAGGGTCGTCTTCGCGGTCGGCATGGGCCGCCGCACGGTGGGTCTTCGGCGGACGGAACCTTCCTATTTGGACGGCGCACTCGCCGAAAAGCCGGTGCGTCCCATCAAGCGGATTGGCTCAGCCCACGTCCCGGCAGGGGCGGATTCGCTCACCAACTGCTCGTCGGCGAAGTACCGCATCACCGGCCGTATTCATTCTTGTTCCACGCCACTGTGATCTGCCAAGTGTTGCCCTCATGATCGCACTTCACCTGGACCATCTGGAAACTCTGCATTCAGAAACGAGGTCTGACATCCGTCGCGGTGGTTCGTCACGGATCAGGCTGGCCCCGAAGCCTGGAAAGGATTGCTGGTCGTTATCGCTGCATAGCTGCTGGTGGTACCAGCAAAGGCGCACTGCTTTCGAACTCCAGGTTTGAAGTCGTGTCACTATGCTAAGTCATGCTACGGTTTTACAGAGATTTTCAAACTTCTCTTTGGTTTGAATTATCGGTATAATGCTTAGTATGGCTACCGAAAATCGAGGAAAGCTGAACCGGCTCCAGCAACTTCCGGATGGCGCACTTGTCGATGCGGCCTGGCTGGAGCGTCGCGGCTACTCCTCCTCGCTTCGCAGCCAGTACGTCAAGGCGGGATGGCTCAATCAGCCGGCTCCGCGCGTATATCGCCGCGGAAACAGCCCGATCGGCTGGCGCGAGGCCATCATATCCCTCCAGACCTTCCTCGAGAGCGACCTGACCGTGGGCGGGCGAAGCGCGCTGGAGGAACTGGGGTATGGCCACTACCTGGGGCGGCGCAGGGAGGTTCATCTCTATGGCGCGCAAAGGCCACCCGGTTGGCTTGCCGCCTTGCCCCTCGAGGTGAAGTTTGTCTGGCACAACAGCCGGCGGCTGTTTCCTGATGATCCGGTCGTCACGCGATCCGATGACGCACAGAGCGGTGCGAGCGGTGAGCCGCTTCCCGTCCTGCCGGACGGTTTTCTGATCAGTGACGGAACCGCCAAATGGGGCCTGCGCCTCGCCAGCGCCGAACGGGCCCTGTTCCAGCTTCTCGACGAGCTGCCGGGCCGCGAAACCTTCCACCAGGTCGACATGCTGATGGAGGGCCTGGCGAACCTCAGTCCCCGCAGCCTGCAGGTCCAGCTGGCATCCTGCACCAGCATCAAGGTGAAGCGACTGTTCTTCTACTTCGCCGACCGCCATCGCCATGCCTGGCTTGAGCGGCTGGACCGCTCGGCCGTGGACCTTGGTACCGGCAAGCGCGTGCTCGTGAAAGGCGGCAAGCTGGATCCCACTTACCTCATCACTGTTCCGGAAGAGCTCGATGGCCTTTCTTGAAGACTACCACAATCAGGTAGCGCTGCTTCTGCGCACGATCCCTTTCGTGGCTGCCGAACCCGACTTCGCCCTCAGGGGGGCACCGCGATCAATTTGTTCGTGAGAGACATGCCGCGCCTGTCAGTCGATATCGACGTGACCGACCTCCCCGTGGCGGACCGCGAGGTCTCGCTGGCCGCCATTGACGCCGACATGGAAAGGATCGCGCAACGGATCGAAACTGCCATCCCCGGGGTCCATGTGGCGCGAAGTCGGCTCCAGAAGGAAGGCATCGTCACAAGGCTGGTCGTTCGCGATGGCACCACGCAGATCAAGATCGAGGTGACACCGGTGCTGCGCGGGGCCGTCTACGAGCCTGTCGAAACGGACGTCTCGGCGGTCGTGGAAGACACATTCGGTTATGCGCGGATCGCCGTGGTCTCGTTCGCCGATCTCTATGCAGGCAAAATCGTCGCCGCACTCGACCGCCAGCATCCACGTGACCTCTTCGATGTGCGGGATTTGCTGGTCAACGAAGGTATCAGTGACGAGCTTCGCCGAGTGTTCGTCGTCTACATCCTGAGCCACAACCGGCCGATGGCGGACATCCTTGCGCCAACGCGAAAAGATCTCGAGGAGGAGTTTGCGCGCGGGTTCGAGGGCATGACCCAGGAGCCTGTGCCGCTGGGTGAGCTGATCGAGGCGCGCGAAAGGCTGGTGCGGCTCATGGTCACGGACATGCCCGCCGAGCATCGCCGGTTCCTGCTTGGCTTTAAGCGCGGTGAGCCGGATTGGGATCTGCTTGGCTTGCCCCGAGCCGCCGATCTGCCCGCCGTAAGGTGGAGGCAGCAGAACCTTGCCAAGCTTCCCGCCGAGCGCAGGGCAGGTCTCATCGAGCGCCTTGAGGCCATATTCGCAGCTGACGGATGAACTATCGCCTTTACCAGACAGGAACCTCGCAGACTTCTCCCGCGGCCAAGCTGGTCGTCAGGCACGCGCAGGATCAAAATCAGAGTCTTGCGCTACTTTAGGCACAAGAGCGGCCATTCTGACGCGGGGCAAGGAATTGCCAGGTCTGGTCGAAACCTGCCGGGATAGCAGCCGGTCCGGACCTAGGCGTCGAAATCCGGCGCTGAGGGTCCGAAATGCGTCGGGTGCGGGAGCGGCTGCCACGCAGCTATCCGGTGAGACGTCGGGACAATGTCACTCATGACTAATTGCGTGGCTTGTACGATCCTGCACGCATGAAAGTCCGTAGATATTCCTGTGCAGTGCTGGCGATACTCTATGCCGTAGCTGGCACGCTACATTTGATCATCCCGGCACCATTCGTCGCCATCGTCCCGGATTGGGTTCCTGCGCCTGCCTTAGTCGTCATGCTGACCGGTCTTGCCGAGATCGCCGGTGCCGCGGGAATCGGACAGCCTTGGAAGCCTCGGCTTCGCGCTGCTGCGGCGTGGGGGCTCGCCGCTTACGCCCTGTGCGTCTGGCCGGCGAATGTCCATCACATGCTGCTCGACCTTGCGAAGCCGGGCCACGGACTGGGACTGGCGTACCACTTACCACGCCTTGCCTTACAGCCGGTGCTTATCTTGTGGCCGTTATGGGCGACAAGCGTCACGACCTGGCCTTTCCGGCCGCGCACCTGAGCATCCCGGTGGCGCGCGTCAGGCGGGCCGGAATGCCAGCGCAGCACCATTCATGCAGTAACGTAGGCCGGTTGGGGGGGGGCCGTCGTCGAAGACGTGGCCGAGGTGCCCGTCGCAGCGGGCGCAACGCACCTCCCTGCGAACCATGCCCATGGAGCGATCGGCAACGATCTTCAGGGCGCTCGGGAAATGGTTCCAGAAACTGGGCCACCCCGTTCCGCTTTCGAACTTGGTGGTGGAGGAGAACAGCGGCAGGTCGCATCCCGCGCACAGGAAGCGGCCCTTGCGGTGCTCCTTCAGGAGCGGGCTCGAGTACGGACGCTCGGTGCTTCCCTGCCGCAGGACCGCATAGGCCTGAGAGGATAGTCGTCGGCGCCATTCCGCATCCGCCAGATTGAGACTTTCCGCTGGAGCGGCGACAGATGGTCCACCTGTCAGTGCAATCGCACCTGCAACGAACACCGCCGACGTGAAGGCGCGGCGGTCCAAGGGAAAAAAGCTCGAAGTCATGACCTCGAAAATCCTGTCGCTTGAAAGTATGCAGGAGATAGATGGGGCGGCGGGCCAACGGCCCACAAGCCCCATGTATCATCGATATCGTGCTCAGGGCATCAGCACGGTGTCGACCACGTGGATGACACCGTTGGATTGCATGACGTTGGCGATGGTGATCTTCGCCTTGCCGCCCTTCGCGTCGGTCAGCCACCAGGCTCCGGCCTTGTCCTTCCAGGCGGTCAGCTTCTCGCCCTCTACCGTCGTCAGCGTGGCCTTGCCGCCATGGGCCTTGGCATTGGCGGCGATGCCGGCTGCGGTCATGCGGCCCGCGACAACATGGTAGGTCAGCACTTTCGTCAGCATCGCCTTGTTTTCAGGCTTGAGCAGCGAATCCACGGTGCCCTTGGGCAGCTTGGCGAAAGCGGCGTTGGTGGGCGCGAAGACGGTGAACGGACCGGGGCCCTTGAGGGTATCGACGAGCCCGGCCGCCTTAACCGCGGCGACGAGGGTGGTGTGGTCCTTGGAGTTGACGGCGTTGTCGACGATGTCCTTGGTCGAATACATCGCGGCGCCGCCCACCATCGGGTTCTTGGCCGCAATGGCTACGCCGCCGCTGAGCAACAGGGCGGCGGCCAGGCCGGAGGCGAACTTGCGGGTTAATGCTTGCATGTCAGGCATCCTCTTTCGCGCACTCCTTTGGATGGAATGCCCCGAAGATACGGAGCGCGCGCCGATCCGGATGCGGCAAGAAATCAGATTATCGAGATTTTTCCTGTCATCACCGGCAGGCTGCTCGGCGCGGCATGGGGCGCGGTGGCGGGATCTTCCATGGTAATCGCGAGCGTCGCATCCGCAGCCAGGAGCGGACGCATCGCGGGATCGACGGGCATCGCGCCTCCTTCGGACGCCATCATACCCAGCGAACGTGGGACGCCGTCCTGCGGGATGATCCATAGCTCAGCACGCTTGCCGTCGCCAGGCCTCGGCTGCGAACCGACCTGCAGCATGCCTTTCTGCGGGTCGTAGCTGATAGCGAGAACTTGCGCCTCATCGGTCCCCTTTAGCTGCGAGACGGCCATTGGCATGCGTGCAGTCGGTTCGACCGGGCGCAGTACGACGAACAGGGCGAGCGCTGCCGCGACGGCTCCAGACATCAGCGCACCCGCTCGCCAGGCATGCAGTCGGTTCAGGCTTGGTGCCTCCGGGGCGGCTCCGATGCGCGCCGCGACCGCATCCCAGACCCGGGACGAAGGCAGGACGGGCGGGAGCGTATCGAGCAAAGGAGATAGCCTTGTGGTCCATCCTTCCACCTCCCGTGCAAAGGCCGGGTCGGAAAGGCACAAGCGCAAGGCCTGCGCTCGCTCGGCTCCTTCCAGCAGCCCCAGCGCGAATTCAGCGGCGAGAGCACCGCGATCCTGTTCCTCGGCTGCGTCAACCATGGCCCAGGCAATCCTTAAGCCTGAGCATGCCGCGCCGGATCCAGCTCTTGACCGTGCCGAGCGGCGTATCGCTGCGTTCCGCCAACTGCTGGTAGGTAAGGCCCTGAAGGAACGCGCTGCGGATGGCGCCGGACTGCTCGCTGGGAAGGCCTTCGAGGCAGACGAGTAGCCTGCGTCTCTCCTGATCACCTTCCATCAGCGTGTCGGCGAGCGGCGCATCATCCGCGATTTCGGCCATCGCTTCATCGGGGATGGCGCCATGGCGATGTTCGGCCCGGCGCCAGTCGACGGCGGCGTTGCGCGCGATCGCGGCGAGCCAACTTATGGGACTTGCCCGAGAGGCGTCGAACGACGCAGCCCGTCTCCAGACCTTCACGTAGACATCCTGTAGCACATCCTCCGCGGCTTCCCGGTCCGCGCAGATGCGAAGACAAATGCCGAACAGCTTGGCGGAGGTGAGATCGTAGACGCGGCGCAATCCGGCAGCATCGCCGCTGGCGGCAAGGTGGATGGCCGAGACCAGGACTGTCCGATTTTCCGACCGTGCCGCAGAACTTGCTTCATGCATTCGCCGTTCTCGTCCCTGCTACGCCGAAGCATCAACGATCCTGCGCAGAACTTGTGCCCGGCCCGGATACGAGAACGGGATTGCTGCGATAGAGCGCCGGGAAGGTCACTTTCAGCGCGGCGACCTTCGGGAGGTCGTTGCGGCGGATATAAGCCGAATCCGAGTGCAGGGTCAGGTAATCCTGATGATAGGCTTCCGCCGGGTAGAAGCCCTTGAACGGCTCCACCCGCGTGACGATGGGGCGCTTCCACGCGCCTGCCTTGCCCAGTTGCGCGATGTAGCGTTCGGCGGTCTCGCGCTGGCCGTCTGCCTGGGGGAACAGGGCCCTGCGATATTGAGTGCCGCGATCCGGTCCCTGTGCATTGAGCATCGTGGGGTCTGCGACCACCGAGAAGAACACGTGCAGCAATTGTCCGTAGCTGACTTGCCGCGGATCGTAGGTCACCTTCACCGCCTCGGCATGGCCGGTGCCTCCGCGCGAGACCACGGCGTATTGCGCGCTTCCCCGATCGCCGCCCGCGTAGCCCGATACCGCGCTGCTGACGCCCCGAACATGCTGGAACACGCCCTGCACGCCCCAGAAGCAACCGCCCGCGAACACGGCGGTTTCGCGCTTGCCTGCCTCGGGGGACTGGAACGCCGGTGCCGGGATGCGAAACACGGCCTGCGGCGAGGCGGCTTCGACGCGGTTCTCATGCAGGAGCGTCACCACTCCCGTCATACCTGCAGCGACGGTAGCGACGAGCATGGCGGTGCTGGCGATACGCTTCATGAACAACGCTTTCCGGCTTCGTGGTTCCTGCATGAATATACGAGGCAAGCTGGCGAAAGGATGCACGCCGTCATCATTCATGGATCATTATGGTGCGCAAGCGTTTATGGACCGCAACGCTGAATCTGCCGACGCATGGGAGCGCCGCGCGCTTCGGTACCTGCGGCAAGGCGGCGAGACCATATGATCCTCTTTGTTCTGGCTTACCTGGGCGGTGTGCTGACGATCATCAGCCCCTCCATCCTGCCCGTGCTGCCTTTCGTCTTCGCGCGCGCCGACAAGCCGTTCCTGCGCAGCGGGCTGCCGTTGCTACTGGGCATGGCGTTGACCTTCGCCGCCGTCGCGACGTTGGCGGCAGTCGGGGGTGGATGGGCCATCCAGGCGAATGCGTATGGTCGGATTGCGGCACTGGCCGTGCTCGCTGCCTTCGGGCTTCTGCTGCTGTTTCCGTCCCTCGCCGACCGGGTGACGCGGCCGCTGGTCGCATTGGGAGGAAGGCTGTCGCAATCGGCCGACCGCGCGGATCATGGCGCATCGAGCTTTTTCGCGTCGCTCCTGCTGGGTGTCGCCACCGGCCTCCTTTGGGCACCTTGCGCAGGACCGGTGCTCGGCCTCGTGCTTACCGGGGCAGCGCTGCAGGGTGCGAGTGCGCATACGAGCCTGTTGCTGCTGGCCTACGCGGCAGGGGCCGCGACTTCCCTGGCACTGGCCTTGCTGGTGGGCGGAAAGGTCTTCGCGGCGATGAAGCGTTCGATCGGCGTAGGCGAACGCATCCGCAAGGCGTTGGGCGTCGCCGTTCTGGTTGGCGTCGTCGCTATAGCTCTGGGGCTGGACACCGGGCTGCTGACCCGCCTGTCGCTGTCAGGCACGGCGCGTTTCGAGCAGGGCTTGCTGGACCGGTTTCACCAGGACGACGCGATGTCCTCAGCCGCCATGGGCAAGGGCGGGCAACTGGTGGAAGAAGGTCGGTTCCCTTCGCTTGCGGGAGTGACCGAATGGATCGGCTCCCCGCCGCTGACCCCGGAATCACTGCGCGGGAAAGTCGTCCTGGTCGACTTCTGGACCTACAGCTGCATCAACTGCCTGCGCTCGCTGCCTTACGTGCGGGCCTGGGCGGAGAAGTACCGCGACCAGGGGCTGGTGGTGATCGGCGTCCATACACCCGAGTTCGCCTTTGAAAAGGATCCCGCCAACGTCCGCAAGGCGGTAGGTGACCTCGGCATTGCCTATCCTGTCGCGATCGACAACGACCATGGCGTGTGGCGCGCGTTCCGCAATCGCTACTGGCCGGCGCACTACTTCATCGATGGCAAGGGCCGCATCCGCTACCATCATTTCGGCGAGGGCGACTATGCGCAATCTGAAAGGGTGATCCAGCGGCTGCTCGCGGAGAACGGCAGCGCGGTGGGTAATGCGGGAACGGTCACGGTTTCGGCGACCGGAGCCGGAGCCGCCGCGGGGCAGGGGAAGGCGCGATCGCCTGAAACCTACCTCGGCTACGGCAAGGCGATGCGGTTCGCCTCGCCGGGCGGTCTTGTCCGAGATGCCCGCCATGACTACGCGGCTCCTGCTAGCCCGCAGCGCGACGCCTGGGGCCTTGCCGGTGAATGGTCGGTCGGCCGCGAACAGGCTTCGCTCGACGCTGCAGGAGGACGCATCGTCTATCGCTTTCAAGCGCGCGACGTACATCTCGTGCTCGGCCCGGCGCGAGCGGGCCGGGCGGTACGGTTCCGGGTGACCGTTGACGGCAAGGCGCCCGGCGCAGACCACGGCACCGATGTCGATCCGGGTGGCAACGGCGTGGTCTATGGCCAGCGGCTCTACCAGTTGATCAGGATGCAGGGCAGCACGGCTGAGCGGACTTTCGCGATCGAGTTCCTCGACCCCGGAGTTCAGGCCTTTGCCTTCACGTTCGGCTGAGGCGTGCCATCGGCTGTGCGTACAATGGCACATGGGCAACAAAACGTCACGGTAAGCCAGCGCAACCAAACTTTGCCAGTCGGTGTTTGTGCCTCCGAAAGCAGCCGATCTGGTTGACTGATAAGGAGGATTTCCATGAGGGCACTGTACTTTGCGCCTTTGGGCGCAATGGCGCTCGCTCTTGCCGCGCCGGCATTCGCTCAGGATAGCGATGCAGTCGATTGGAGCGGCCCGTATGTCGGCGGCTCGATCGGCTACACGTTCCAGAAGAGCGACAACAACGAGCATCTTCGCTTCGACACCAACGCCGATGGCACCTTCAACGACACCGTCACCACGACCACCGGCGCAAACGCGTTCTCGCCAGGCACGTGCGGCGGCGCAGCGCGCGGCGCGACGCCTGACAGCGGCTGCCGCGGCGACAAGGATGCGCTGAGCTGGATGGGCCACGTCGGCTACGACCGGCAGTTCGGCAGCATCGTGGCGGGTGTGGTCGCAGAAGCGGGCAAGACGTACATCGACGATGCGGTGAGCGAATATTCGACGACGCCTGCCTACTACACCATGCGCCGTCAGATCGACTGGAACGGCAATCTGCGTGCCCGGCTCGGCGTGACAACGCGCAGCGGCATTATGCCCTATGTGACGGGCGGCCTGTCCTACGCCAAGGTGAGCAACAGCTTCGCGACCAGCAACGGGGCGAACAGCTTCACTGAAGTGAACCGCAAGGAAGATGCCTGGGGCTGGAACGTCGGCGGCGGCGTGGAAGCCAAGGTCGCGCGCAACTTCTCGATCGGCGCGCGCTACCTCTATACCCGTTACAATGCCGACGATTACCGTGTCGATGTCGGTGCGGGCACCGCACCTGCGACCAATCCCTTCCGCATCACCCCCTCGGGCGGAGCCAGCATCAATCGTGGCGACAAGTTCGACACCCAGAGCGTCATGGTGACCAGCAGCTTCCGCTTCTGATCGCGCTGACCTGAGGGCAGCTGCGAACATCCTGCACCGCCTTGCAGTTGCCCTCATTGGTCGCCGCGCTACGCATTCTCAGCGGAACAGTTCCAATCCAAATTGCCCGAATGGAGCGCGGTGCTCGCCGGTATTCGCAGGATGCGGTCCCACTCAGGAAGTCCAGCATCTCCCTCAAAGACTTGATGAGGCGAACGCTGGCGTCAGCCTGGTCAGGGCTCGGAACCCGGAGTTTCTTATCGGTCGGTCTCGGGCGTCCAGAAAATGGAACACGAATACTCCGCAACTGGAGATCGAATAAGTACCGCTGCGAGTCCGAGAAGGTCGGTTTGCCAGGGTTCAACGCCAGCTTGCTGGACCCATAGCCTCATAATCTGGTCTGAGCGGTAAGCTTGAGACACGACTTGAGCGTCGATGGCTCATAAATATCTGGCTCATGCCGAACATGCGCCGCCCCTTTTACCGAGCGCATGAGTATCCACGGCATATGCTCGACACTCAAATCGAGCGCGAACATTGCCAGCCAGTTTTAGTTTCAAGCTGAATATTTATTTATTTTCAGGCAGCTTGGGATCGAAAACTCCCTTCAACGGTATCAGGATTGCTTGGCCGGAAAATCGGGCGAGTGGTGCTGGGCGTCGGCGGAACCGCGCAACAGTCTCGAGATGCGACAAAAGGTTTCGCCTAGGGAGAACATATGAAATCGATAGTTTCACGACGCGGCGCGTCAGCGTCCGTCGGCGCTCGGCTTAAGCTCGGCAGCGCGCTGGCACCCATCGCAATGGGTCTGGTCGGTTTTTCTTCCCCGGCACTTGCGGACAACGAGTGCGGAATCCCTGGTGCAGGTGGCGGCACTGTGGTCTGCGCGGCGGGGAGCCTCTACGCCTCTGGCATTTCCTACCCTGCTCAAGCTGATGGCCTGGTCGTGCAGCTGGATGACGACGTTTCTATTGCGACTAGCGGCAATGGAACCCGCGGCGTATTCATTAACACCTCGGGAACCGAAGCGATTACCCTTAGCGGGGGCACCGCTACGGTCGCCACTTCGGGCGCGAATGCAAACGCGGTCGAACTCACGAGCATCGGCGGCCCGGTTTCGGTGACGATCGGTGACGTGTCGACCTCCGGTTCGCTCGCGGGCGGCGTGCGTGCGATCGGCGGCATCGACGGTGACGTCACGGTCGCGACCGGCAATGTGACGACCACCGGTCTGGACGGCAGCAGCTTCTTCTTCCTGCCCAATTCCACCGGCATCACCGCGACCGCTGCGGGAACTGGAAATGTCTCTGTGACCTCCGGGTCGATCAACACCGCGGGGCTTGGCGCACGCGGCGTGAATGCGAGTGCGGCCGCAGGCGACGTGATCGTCACCACCGGCCCGGTCAACACGACCGGCAGCAATGCCGTTGCAGTTGCCGCCAACAGCGACACCGGCAATGTCACCGTCACCACCACCGGTGCGGTCAACACCGCCGGCGATGGCGCGCAGGGCATCTACGCCACCGCGCGTAACGGCAGCGCCGCGGTCTCGGCAACCACCGTTGCCACCACCGGCTTCAATGCCACCGGCATTCAGGCAATTTCGGGCGAAGGCGGCAGCACCGTCGACTTCGACGCGGTCTCGACCTCGGGCACCTTCTCCACGGGTGTGATCGCGGGCTCGAACGGCGGGGACGTCAACATCACCGGCGGCGATGTCACCGCGACTGGTGCTGTCTCCTCGGCGATCTACGGCTATTCCGATACCGGCGCTGTGAACGTGACGACCACCGGCGATGTCGCCTCCACGGGTCGCGGCGGCTTCGGCATTTACGCCACTTCGGCAACCGGCGACGTTGCGATCTCGGCCAACAACGTGTCGACTGTCGCAGTCGATGCGGCTGACACCGCGACCAGCCGCAGCGCGATCTACGCGCAAGGTGCGAACGCCAGCGTCGTCGTCACCGGCACGGCCGCGATGGCCGGCCAGGCCCTTTACGGCGGTCCTGCTGACGCCGTCACCGTCATCGCCACGGGCGGCAATGCCAGCGCGGACGTCAACAACGTCACTTCCACCGGAACCGGCAGCGACGCTGTGAATGTCTCCGCGACCGGCGGCATGGCTATGATCAACGTCGATGGCGCCGTATCGACCACGGGGGACGACAGCTTCGGGCTCTATGCTCGCGGCGATCAGGGCGTCATTGTAACCGGCTCAGGGACCGTCACGACCAGCGGCGCAAACGCGAATGCCGTGGATGCGCTCAGCGCCACCGGCCCCGTCTCGGTGACGATCGGTGACGTGTCGACCTCCGGTTCGCTCGCGGGCGGCGTGCGTGCGATCGGCGGCATCGACGGTGACGTCACGGTCGCGACCGGCAATGTGACGACCACCGGCGTGGATGGCAGCAGCTTCTTCTTCCTGCCCAATTCCACCGGCATCACCGCGACCGCTGCGGGAACTGGAAATGTCTCTGTGACCTCCGGGTCGATCAACACCGCGGGGCTTGGCGCACGCGGCGTGAATGCGAGTGCGGCCGCAGGCGACGTGATCGTCACCACCGGCCCGGTCAACACGACCGGCAGCAATGCCGTTGCAGTTGCCGCCAACAGCGACACCGGCAATGTCACCGTCACCACCACCGGTGCGGTCAACACCGCCGGCGATGGCGCGCAGGGCATCTACGCCACCGCGCGTAACGGCAGCGCCGCGGTCTCGGCAACCACCGTTGCCACCACCGGCTTCAATGCCACCGGCATTCAGGCAATTTCGGGCGAAGGCGGCAGCACCGTCGACTTCGACGCGGTCTCGACCTCGGGCACCTTCTCCACGGGTGTGATCGCGGGCTCGAACGGCGGGGACGTCAACATCACCGGCGGCGATGTCACCGCGACTGGTGCTGTCTCCTCGGCGATCTACGGCTATTCCGATACCGGCGCTGTGAACGTGACGACCACCGGCGATGTCGCCTCCACGGGTCGCGGCGGCTTCGGCATCTACGCCACTTCGGCAACCGGCGACGTTGCGATCTCGGCCAACAACGTGTCGACTGTCGCAGCCGATGCGGCTGACACCGCGACCAGCCGCAGCGCGATCTATGCGCAAGGTGCGAACGCCAGCGTCGTCGTCACCGGCACGGCCGCGATGGCCGGCCAGGGCCTTTACGGCGGGCCTGCCGACGCCGTCACTGTCATCGCCACGGGCGGCAATGCCAGCGCGGACGTTCGCAACGTCGCGTCCACCGGCGCAACTTCGCGGGCCGTCAATGTTACGGCCACCGGCGATGCATCTGCGACCGTGCGCGGCGCAGTATCGACCACCGGAGCCGCGGCCGATGCCGTCTTCGTCACCGCCGGTGACATGGCAAGCGTCTTCGTCACCGCCAACGGCACGATAGCTTCGGCGAATGGCAATCTGATCACCGCGAATTCCGTCAACGGAACCACGATCAATAACGCCGGTGTGCTGGGCGCAGCGCAGAATGGCTACACGATCGCCGTCACCGGCGGTCCCGCGACCATCAACAACAGCGGCACCCTGCGAAGCGACATTATGCTTACCGCGGGCAACGACGTCGTGAACAACAGCGGTCGTTTCGTCCTGGCTGAAAACCCCGACTTCGGCGCCGGCAGCGACGTGTTCAACAACACCGGCACAGTGGCACTCTCCAGTGGGCGCACCATCGCAGGGACGGTGACGCTGACCGGGCTGGAGCAGTTCAACAACTCCGGTCTCGTTGATCTGCGCAATGGCGTCACGGGCGACAGGCTGGTCGTTCCGGGTACCTTCGCGGGCTCCGGCGCTTCGCAGCTCGGTCTGGACGCCAATCTGGGCACCGGCGCGTCGGATCGCCTGGTCCTCGGCGCTGGCGCAACGGGCAGCACCACCATCCTTCTGCGTCAGACCGGAACCGAGGTTCTGTTCAACCCCGGTACGGTCGTCGTTCAGGCTGGCGCTGCGTCTTCAGCCAACGCGTTCAACCTCGGCGGTGCCGGCGGCGGGATAGACGCTGGTCTCGTTCGCTACGACGTCGTCTACAACCCGACCGACTTCTCCTACAGCCTTGTGGGTGGACCAAGCGATGCGGCCTTGCGCACCCTGAACTATGTAGAGGGCGTTCGCAGCCTCTGGCTGAAGTCGGCGGATGTCGTCAGCGCGCAGCTGCAGGCTCGCCGTGACCAGCTCTGGGCAGAAGGCGAGGGAGAAACCACCGGCAAGATCTGGGTGCAGATGCACGGCTCCGTGGAAGACCGGGACAATGGTGGCAACTTCACCGCGTTCGGCGCAACCCGCGCCGTTAACACCGGCTACAAGCAGGACTACTTCGGTGGGCAGGTCGGTCTTGACATCGGCGGGGGTAGCGGCGAGCGTGGCGGTTTCGCCTTCGGCTTGACCGGCGGCTACATCTCTTCGTCGATGCAGTTCGATGGTTCCGCTGATCGGGTCAGCTTCGATGTTGTCAACGCCGGCGTCTACGGCAGCTTCACTACCGGCAACGTCTTTATCAATGGTCTGGCCAAGTATGATTATTACTGGGCCGATGCGCGCAGCACCGGCGGCGGTTTCCGCGACAAGTCCAGGGGCGACGCTTACGGCGGCAGGGTCGAGGCGGGGCTGCGCTTTGGTAACGACAGCTTCTTCGCCGAACCGGCGGTGAGCGTGTCCTACGTCAAGTCCGACTTCGACAGCTTTGCCTCGCAGGGTGTTGCTGTCGACTTCAATGATGCCGATGGCCTGCGCGGGCGTGCCGGTGCACGTCTTGGCACGCAGATCGACATGTTCGGGGCGAAGGCATCGATCTATGCCGGCGGCAACTACGTTCACGAATTCAAGGGCCGTGATAGTGTCACTTTCGTGAGCGGAGGCCAGACCCTTACCTATCGCAACAACCGTGTGGGTGATTACGGCGAGGCCAAGCTGGGCGTCGAAATCGCCCAGGTCGGCGGTGTCAGCGGGTTCATCGAGGGAACTTACATCAAGTCCTTCAGCGACAACAGCGCTGCGCGTTCCGATATCGAAGGCGCCGGTGGCCGCGCCGGTCTTCGAATTCGCTTCTGATGAATACAGGGATTGCGCATAACCTGCGCAATCCCTTTTAAGGATTTTGCGCGGTGGCCCAAGCCGAAAATCCAGGGGCCACGCCCCCGAAAGTTGAATTCATCGTGTCGCCGGGGCTCCCTGAATGGCTGCAACGGCACAGGACCTCGTTCGGCTTCACGTCCTACCAGACCGGGCAACTGTTTCTGGTAGGATTGATGCCCGATGGCAGCATATCGTTGAATCAACAAAATTATTCGCAAGCCATGGGACTTTGCTGGGATAGGGGGAGCCTTTACCTCGCGAGCAAGTTCCAGATCTGGCGTCTGGAAAACATGCTCCGGCCCGGTCAGGTCGGCAACGACCGCTTCGATGCGGTATTCATTCCGCGAAGTGCCCACACTACCGGCGATCTCGATGTTCACGAACTGGCGATCGATTTTGCGGGACAGGTGGTTTTCGCGAATACGAGCTTCTCATGTCTTGCCACGCTCGATCCCGTGCACAGTTTTCGTGCCTTGTGGAGACCCGACTTCATATCCGAACTCGCCCCCGGCGACCGCTGCCACCTCAACGGAATTGCCATGCTCGATGGCGCGCCGGCATATGTGACTACGATCGCGCGCACCGATGAGCCAGGCCAGTGGCGCAAGCATCGCGTGGACGGCGGGCTTCTCATCGACGTCAGGACCGGAAATATCGTTGCCGAGGGGTTCTCGATGCCGCACTCTCCCAGAACCGTCGGAGACATGGTGTACCTGCTCGATTCAGGTCGCGGTTATATCGTTGAAGTCGATCCCATCAAAGGAACGAGCAAGGACCTTGCCTTCGTTCCCGGTTTCATGCGCGGGCTCGAGATTTACGCCGGTCTTGCGTTTGTTACAGTCTCCAAACCCCGGTATGGAACGTTTGCGGGATTGCCGCTCGACGCCGAACTTCACGCACGCGGGCTGGCTGCGTGGTGCGGAGTGATGATCATTGATCTGTCTACCGGGGGACTGGTCGAATGGTTTCGTTTGGAAGGCGACATTACCGAACTTTTTGACGTCACAGCCCTGCCTTCGATTGCAGCTCCTATGTCCCTTGGAGTCGGATCAGAAGAATTGCTTACCTCTATAACTTTTAATTAGTTTAACTAGCCATTCTCATTTTCCTTACATCAAGGAAAAGTCGCGAATTAATTTTATTACAATAAAGTGCGCACTAACATTGTGACGATATATGTTGGTGGAATTACAGACGCTATATGGCGATAGTCCATTTTTATATCCATCGCATTTGGCTGGTAAGAGCGGTATATTCAGCAGAAGGCATCGTGAAGTCTGCCGGGAAAACTCCGCCTGGAGACTCATGCAATAGTTGAGTCGACAGCCGAGATCGGCGACTACCGACCGAGGCTGTGTAAAAACGCGGTTTCGCTGCGGCGTGCAGATGGGGGTAGCGACGCGGCGGCATGATGCGATCAGGCCCGGATTACCTGGATCTTCATCGGGACGCCAATCATCTAAATCAAACGCTTCATATTGTAGGTCAGAACGCTGAGGCTCATCTCTTTTCTGACATTTTTCAGGGTCCTGGTGAGGAAGGGCGTACTGCCCATCCAGGCTTTGAGCGTGCCGAAGACATGTTCGACCGTCTGTCGCCTAATGCCCATGGCATCCGGCAACTGATTGAGGCGCATTTGCATCTCATCCAGTATCGCCTCATGCGCCCATCGCTTGACCCGCTTCACCTTTTCCGGCGTACAGCGCGGCCTGAGCTGACAGGAATGGCAGGCGGCAAGGTTGCGGTAGTGGCCGATCTCACCTTCTCGATTCGAACGGACCTTGCTTCGCGTTAGATGGGATCCGGCAGGACAGCGGTAGCAACCATGGACAACGTCATAGACGCAGTCCGGCCTTGCAAAGAGACCCAGCTTCGACCGGCCTGATGTATCGACCTTGGGAACGCAGGGGAGCACACCCGTGCTTTGGCATTCCAGTATCTGGTCACGGCTGTAATAGCCCCTGTCTGCAAGCACCGTGAGATCCGGGGTGCCAGCGGCGTACAGGGCAACGCGGCCCATGGGAACAAGCTGGGCACGATCGGAGCCTTCGTTCGCTACCTCATGCGCAATGATGAGATGATGCTCGGTATCTACCGCCGCCCGTACAGTGTAGCCGACAACACCCGTGCCACGGCCGGTCGTGGCCATGGACCGAGCATCGGGATCGGTGAGGGATATCTGATTGTCGAGGGCAGCCTCTACCTGCGCGGTCATGTCTTTCAGATATTGCATCTGACGGCGTAGCCCGGCGACCTTCTCGCGGATCTTGTCAGCCCGCATCTCGGGCACGTCACTGTGCCCACGATCGGCCTGGTCGAGCGCGACCAGATAGCGATCTATGCTGGCCTGGACCTGTTCGATGCGCGCGGCCCCCTTATGCGCCGTGAAGTTGCGATCCCGGTTGTTCACTGCCTTAAACTTGCTGCCATCCACCGCAACCATGGCGCCGCTGAACAGGCCCATGCTGCGGCAGAGCATCGCGAACTGCCCGCATACCGCACGAATGGCAGCACCGTTGTCACGCGGGAAATTGGCAATCGTCTTGAACTCTGGCGCCAGCCGACCCGTCAGCCACATCAACTCGATATTGCGGCCTGCTTCCCGTTCGAGCCGTCGGCTCGACTGGGTGCTATTGAGATAGCCTTACAAATCGATATTCGGCATGGTCGATGGATGATAAGCGGGTCGCCCTGTCAATGCCGGGGTCATGCCTTCAAGCCCTCAAGCCGTCAGATCAAGCTCATTGATAAAGGCTTCGACCACCCTGATCGGGTTATGTTCGCTGACGTAATCATCCAGCGAGCACGAATCCTCTCCCTCAAAAGTGCCTTATGGCCGCAGAATAATTTCCGATCGCAGAATTTTAGAAGTGTGCAAAAATACGTAGATCGATTCCGCGACCTGCCAGATTAGGCTATTTCGACCAACGCCCGCCATTCAAGTTCAGGACCTACGCGACTGCCCTGCCCCTGCCGGAAGGCGGTGAGTCCTCACAGAAATGAACCTGTGCTTTGCCCTTCCTCTTGGAACGGTACAGCGCGGCGTCGGCGCATTGCAGAAGCCTGTCGAGGTCCAGACCATGAACAGGCGATAGTGAAATCCCGACGCTGGCGGAAATCTCCATCTCCGTATCGTCGATGCGGTAGCTTTCGGAAAGTTGGCGGATAATGCGGCGCGCAAGAAGCTCGGCCTGGTCCGCATGCAGCACGCCGGGTTGAAGGACCACGAATTCATCGCCACCAAGGCGGCCGACAACGTCATCGCCTCTCACTGCAGCGCCCAATCGCGTGGCGACTTCGACCAGCAGTCTGTCTCCGACCGGATGCCCGAACTGGTCGTTGATGGCCTTGAAGCCGTCCAGATCGAGATAGTGAATGGCGATCTGCTGATCGATCCGGCACGTTTGCGCCTGTTTGAAAAAGGATTCACGCACCAGCAACCGGTTGGCAAGACCGGTGAGTGGATCGTATCGCGCCAGATTTCCAAGGTCATGCTTGGTCGTCAGATGCTCGAGCGCAGACTGATAAAGATGTCGGACGGATTCGATGCTCATCGCCGCCACGACGAGAAGCAGAATGGCCTCAAGTATGAAGAACTGCCCGGTCACGGTCTGAGCACCGATCCGCGTCGCGTACACGAGCATTCCCAACGACACCGGGACAACCGTGATCGTCTGGCCAAGCCAGCAGAGCCTGGGTCGGCCCGCATTGCGCGACACGATCCCGGCGCCAAAGGTGAAGATCAGGCTGACGGTGGCCAGGTGGACGAGGGGATGGGGCGCTGCGAGCGCCACCAGATTGAGGCTCGCTATCAGGCCGGCACAGGCACATGTTGCCCATGTGTAGCGCTTCTCCCACCGCCGAAGCGCGGGAATGTCCTGAGTCAGCCCCCCTGCTCGGTGATATGCGCGAATGATCACAAGGCGAACTGCGGTCACGATGCTGGAGCAAAGTACCAGCGCAAGAACCGGCCCGCTGTGCCAGTTCACCAGGACCAGTGTTCCTACGACGGCGTAGAGAATGCCAAATCCCAGGATTGGGGTCGCCATCGCGAAGAGCGGTGCGAGAAGGTCGCGATAGACGGCCTCCGGCAGCAGTTCATCTGCCGTCTGCCCAAAAATCGTCGCCTGCGGACGGGTGCGAGGAGATGGGGATCGTCTCTCCATCAAACGATCATACAGGATCAGGCTTAACGATTTGACCAGAATCAGGCGTGCCGTGCCTGGTCGCGATTTGGCCCTTCTCGCGCAAGGGCTCATCATGGCCTGCATCGGGCCCCTGGCGCCTACTCGTCGTTTCCGTTCAGCTGATTGCTCGAGGGAGGCGGAACGGCAGCACCGCGGCGGTTCGGCATTTGCGTCGTTTGCTGACTATCGGTATCTTCCTTTGCTGGAAAATAGCGTTCGACAAGGGAGGCAGCGACAAGCAGCAGGAGAGCGAGCGCTGTGCCAGCCAGGACGAGGATATACTGACCGGCCCCGGCAGTGATCCCCACGGCCGCAGCCATCCACAGGCTTGCCGCGGTCGTCAAATTGCGCACATCTCCGCCGCGCACGAAAATGAGGCCACCGGCGATAAAACCAATCGCCTGCGCAAGCCCCTGTATGACGCGAACGGGATCACCCTCTGCATGGTGCTCGACGAGTTCCAGCGCCGACAATGTCAGCATCCCCGAACTTAGCGCGACAAGTCCATGCGTGCGTAAACCCGCATCGTGCCCACGGCGCTCGCGTTCGCAGCCGAGGGCGAGGCCCAGAACCGTCGCAAGACCGAGCGTCATCAGGGTCGTGGGCAGGTCGTCTTCAAGCATCTTTCGTACTCGGCCGGAACGTGATGACGCGATAGATATAGTAGATCAGGACTGCCGCCATGATCCCCAGGCCAGCAGGCCCGAGGTACCGGTCGACGGCCGAGAACTGCTTCCCCAGAACGTATCCGGCTCCAGCCAGAAAACTGTTCCACACAGCCGACCCCAGCGTAGTCAAGATGAGAAACCGTGGGAAAGGGGTGCCAAACACGCCAGCCGGAATCGAGATCAGCGTGCGCAGTCCAGGAATGATGTGGGCAACGGGAATTGCCCATGAGCCGTGCCGATCGAACCAGTCGTCGATGTGATCGATATCGCTCGCCGATAAGGTAAGCCAGCGCACGTGGCGGTCAGCCAGTTTTTTCAATCGCCGGTCACCGCATTTACTTGCCAGCGACCACCAGAACGCGGCGCCAGTGACCGTCCCTATCGTGCCGGATATGACGACAAGCATAATGTTGAGGCTGCCGTCAGCCGCAGTGTAGCCCGCCAGGGGCATAATCACTTCAGAGGGTATGGGAGGAAAGACATTCTCAAGCAGCATGAGCACCGCGATGCCCCAGTACCCCATCTGCTCGACAATGGCCGAGATCCATTCCGTCATACCCCGCTATCCCGAAGATCGTGAAGATTGAAATTTCATCACGAAGACACCCCAGCATCATGCCATCCACCCAAACCCGTATGCGGCGCTATCATCTTGTGGATCCACATCAGGCATTCCCCCTGCGTCGGCGGGTTTCCCAGCCCTTTTTTGCGGCCGCAGAGCGCTTTTCCGCGCTCTGGCTCGATCCGCCCTTGCGGCCGCCTTTGCGCGAACTCTCATGGTTTTTTTTCTTGCCGCGGCCAGAGCCAGATTTCTTTCCGCCCCCGGACTCCTTGTTGACCGTCGCCCAGGCGCGCCTTTCTGCTTCCTCTTTTCCTACCCCACGGTCCTCGTAGCCCTCTTCGATATGCTCAGCCTTGCGCTTCTGCTTGTCGGTGTAGCTCGACTTGTCTCCGCGAGGCATGATCCGTCTCCTTGTCGTTTGCCCCCGCCAATCCCTTGAACGCGGCAACTGCTAATTCGTCCCGATCTGTGTTGATCAATTCGCCGCAATGTCTTGATTGTCAGAAATGGACCTTTGCACAAGGTCGCCCCCGCCGATTTCAGCGGCACGATCTCCGGCCAGGGGCACCGCAGTCCAGCGCCAGTGACCACCGATATCTACGAGTCTCGGGCGCCCGAACCGACCCGCGCGCAGGCCGAGCGAGGCGGCGGCAGGCGGCAGGCGGCAGGCGGCAGGCGGCAGGCGGCAGGCGGCAGGCGGCAGGTTACCTGACGATCTGCCGGACAAGCAATGAGCGCCCTTAGGGTGCATCGCGTCCCGACCAAGGCCGGTCAATTAAAACTGCCTTAGTAAATGACTGCCCCTGTCAAAAGCTGCCGAATGCTTCGATCGAAGTGTATGATTAGCATATGGCCATTTAGTGATATTCACCATGCACGGTATTGCTGAAGATTTTAACGAGAGTCTAAGAAGGCGATCAACAACTGCAGGGCATGGTCAATTTAAACCTCGTCCCCTCGTCAGAAGAACTAACCTCAATGGAGCCGCCGTGCGCCTTGGCGATCTCGCTTGCTATGAAGAGGCCGAGGCCGAGACCGTTCGCCGATTGTCCCTCTGCGGATTGCGTGAACGGCTGAAACAGCGTCGGCAGGACTTCATCCGGGATCGGGGTACCGCCATTCGAGACGCTCAGGGTGAAAGTGCCGCCAGCGGATGTCGCAGTCACGGCGATGGGTTCGTCCACCGCTCCGTGGGTAAGGGCATTGCCGACGAGATTCGAGACGAGTTGCGTTATGCGCTCGACGTCACACGTCACCGCCTCTTCGAGTTTGAGGTGCAGGTCGACGATCCTGTCTGGGTGGACAATCTGGAGTTCCGCGATCACCTGCTCGATCGGGACGGACATCCTCGGCACGAGCACCGACCGCAGCGTCAGTCCGGACCCGAGACGACCGCGTGCGAAGTCGAGTAAATCATTGATCAGCAAGCTGATACGCCGGGTGCTTTGCAGCAGCTGCGTCAGTATCCAGCCGGATTTCTCATCGGTTTGCGTCCTGCCGAGCATGGTGATGCCAGCTTCGATAGCAGCGACCGGATTTCGCAAGTCGTGCCCTAGAATAGCGATGAAGCGTTCGCGGATTTCAGCTGTCTGCCCCGCTTCCAGGAGTTGATCCTCCTTGCGAACGAGATCGTCCTGCAAGTCGAGCTGAAGGCCGATCAACTGCGCGAAATTCTCGAACGTGGCGATGATGCCGGGGTTGGAGAGCTTGGCTGGAAGAGGATCGAGCGCGCACAATGTCCCGAAGAAGCTCCCGTCTTTTCTCAGGATTGGGATCGAGATGTAACTCTCGAAGCCGTACTGCCTCGGCGTGTGGTGGTCGCGAAAGACAGGATCATACGCGACATGATCGATGATCACGCCTTGGCCGGAATCGCGGATTTCGTCGCAGATCGTGGTCTTCAAGTCGAGCGAGCCGCCGACGCCGAGCCCGAACTCGATTTCATCCCGGACAGCGCAGGCGGTCCAGCTCGTGTCGGTGACGCGCGCCACCGCAGCGAAACGAAGGCCAGTGATGCGGCAAGCGATTTCGAGGATGGATGGCACCGCATCGATGCGCGCAATCGCCGCAATATCGCTCCCCAACGCTTTCGTCATTCACTTCGTCCTATCTGTCAGACCAGCCCGATCGATCGCAGCCATGCCCTTATTAACCCGACCCAGTAGCCGCCCTGCGCAACGCTTCGCCGAGGCGCCACGGAACGCAGCATCGGCTTGGACAATCGACATCGAGCGGCTCACGCAGAGCAATGGCGTCCGCAATCTGGTCGAATACCATCGACAGGGATAACCGGCCAAATTGATGATCGGCAAGAAAAACGTTGTCGGCCAACCGGAGTTCATCCTGCTCCGGGGGCAGCGTCGAGCCATTGTCAGTCCACCCGCCACTCCGTCCTCGTTAGGCACTCAGACGCACACGCAATGGCACCTCGCCAAGCGCCTTAGCGGTAAAAGGCTTCTGGAGTTTGGGAACATTCGTGAAGCGCGCGTCCACTCCAGCCCCGGTGTAGCCGCTGACAAATACAAACGGGATGCCACGGCCTTCCAGAACTTCAGTGATGGGATAGGATTGAACGCCGTGCAGGTTGATATCCAGCACGCCGATCTCGAATTCACCGCCATTTGCTGCCTTGAGACCACACTCGAGATTGGCAGCCGATGCGACCACCTCATAGCCTCGCCGACACAGTAGCAGGCGGAGATGTAATCTGAATGTCCGCTTCCAAGCACGACAAAATCGCTGTCGAACGTTTCGGATGGGCGCGTTACGGCTGGGCAGCTCACGCCGTACCACTGCCGCGCAATCGGTCCCGGGCCCGATCATAGCCGATCTGCGCTCGGCGACTTACGCCGCGACGAGAGGAACTGCTGACTTATGCGATACGACGTTGAAGAGCCGAGCCCGCTAAGCCTCATCACGACGGACTATTGCCATCTTGGACTGAGCATTAGCAGGCAACGGCCATAGGAAAAGGAACGGTGTGTCGCTATCCGACGGCGATTAACGGGTAAGCGACACGCTCTAATCTAGCGGCAGACACGAACTCGGCGGTGGTGACGCCATTCGGTCCAGCAACGGCGATGATCGCGATATGCGCGATTGCTCCAATGACGTGGTCGATCATACCTGCGATAATCGCGATAGCGATGATGGTCCCGATCGCGATGCTCCCAGCGATGATGATCACGCGGGTGGGCTTCTGCCGAGGCACTCATGCCGATGCCGGTGACTGCCATCGCAAGAGCAAGAGATAGCTTGAAAATTTTCATAGTCGCCTCCGTTTGGGAGGTCAGCAATGTGCGAGCCGCATGAATTGCTGCTGTACGCCTCGGCCAACTGCGCCGCGTGCGCCGTGTACCGCTGCGCCCCCAGCTTGGCACCCATCGTTTAGCTGTGTTGGAGGCAAATCAAGCAGCTCACTTCAAACATTCCTGAAAGGTCCACGTCGCGTTTCAGCGCCACGCGTTGGCGCTCAATGGGCAGACGGAGATGTGGTGACTGCAGCGGTCACGCTTGCTGGCTGGGCTGCGCGCCAGGCATTCTTGCCATGGCTGACCATCGGCACCCCGCATTCGTCGCAGAGCGCTCGATAATCATCGTTCTTGCCTCGCGAGATCGAGACAGAGGATGGCTTATGCCGACCAAGAGCGCACAGAAACCGCATTGCGTGACCATAGGCTATCGCAGGGTCCTCCGCAGGCATGCAGTTGCCCACACCCTGTGGATAGCGGGGAAAACTGCCCCGATTTGCGATAGACTGCATCGATGGTGGACATGCCCCCTCCAATTGCCCGTAAGGAGAGGCATCCGTGAAAGACTGTTGGCAGCGGCGGTCTGCCGGATCGCCTGCTCTCGCAAAGGAAATCGAATGCGTTTCGCCACTGCGGCCGTAATGGGCGCTGCCATTGCCATCTCGAACCCTGCAATGGCCTGGGGACCGATAGGGCATCGTATCACAGGTTCAATCGCCCAGGACAACCTCAGCGGCGTGGCGCGGGCTAAGGTCGAGATCCTGCTTGGTGAGGTAGACCTTGCCGAGGCCGCGACCTGGCCCGACGATATGCGATCGGACCCGGCAGAGTTCTGGCAGAAGACGTCGCCTGCCTGGCACTATGTGACAGTGGCAGGCGATGACTACGCGCCATCGGATGAACCCGGACAGGGTGATGGGCTGAGCGCACTCAAGCGCTACACAGCTGTCCTGCGTGATCCGAAGGCATCGGCCGACGATCAGCGAACAGCCTTGCGATTTGTCGTCCATATCATTGGTGACCTGCATCAGCCGCTTCACGTGGGAACGGGCACCGACAGGGGCGGCAACGCTGTAAAGGTCACATGGTTTGACAAGCCCACGAACCTGCACACGATCTGGGATTCCAGCATGATCGAGCAGCGGGCGCTGTCCTACTCCGAATACGCGCATTGGCTGGAGCGTTCGACGACGCCTCAGCAAGTCATTCAGTGGAATGAACGCAACCCGATGGTCTGGATTCACGAGAGCATTGCGATCCGCAAGAAGGCCTACCCCACCGATACCGCCCTCTCATACGACTACGCCTATCAACACCGTGAGGACATCGACAGTCGGTTGAAGATGGCTGGCGTTCGCATCGCGGCTTACCTGAACTGGGTTTTTGAAACTCCGGATGCCGAGGCAAAAACCACGAAGCGACGGTAGTCCAAGCCACCGTTCTCCGACTTTTCCCACGTCGCACGGCAGGTTCGGCATGGCCGAACCTGCGATCTGTAAGAAGCGAAGTGGGGCTCCTTCACCGGGTGGCCATTCGGCGCTGCCGAGGCACTACCGCTTGCGAGTCCCTTTTTTCGACACCTTCACGTTCTGCACGCCGGGCATTTCCTTCAACCTGGCCGCACCTGCGCGGATGTCGGCCTGCGAGACCCGGACCAGCAGGATGGTGGTGTCTTCCAGATCGTCTTCGACGCTCTGGACCTCCCGTGGCTGCGCCCGAGATCACGGAAGTCATCGGCGCGCTGATGGAGAATGCAGTCCGGTTGCCCGCCGGGGAGTTGCGATCAGCGGAATCGCCGAGGCCGGAATGATCTGCGTCTTCATCGATGACAATGGCCCCGGCATGGATGCCGGGCGGATCGATAACGCCCCTCGCACGTGGCGCGCGCCTGGATGAGGCGGGTTCGGGCCACAGCTTCGGTCTGGCGATCGTCAAGGAACTGGTCGATGCGACGGGGGGCACGATGGAGTTTGATGAGGCTCCTATCGGAGGCCTGCGGGTGGCTCTGAGCTGGACCTCAGGGTCTTAGCCGCTTGGATCTGAAGGGCTTGGGGCGTCGGAGAACCTTGAAGCAAAAGCCGCAAGAGCACGAAGCATCCCCTCGTCCTGCAATCGTGCCCGCGCTTCCGAAACCGAGAACCAGGCACGCTGTCGCACGGCCATTTCTGGCCACTGCTCCAGTTCTTCCAGCACCGCAAGCGGATAGATCTGCGCTTGACTGGGATCGGCCAGTGAGGACGCCAACAGGGGCTTGGCCGAGACCGAGCCGCGTACTCCGGCTTCCTCAAACGCTTCGATGGCAGCACGTTGCGCCGCCGTTTCACCCGCCTCTATTTTTCCCTTGGGCAGGATCCACTTGCCCTTGCGGCGAGACGTCACCAGCAGGATCTCGAGGCCGTCGCTTGTCCGGCGGTAAGGAAGGGCGTGCGTCTGAAGAGGCATATTTCAACTCTGTAACGCCGTCGACGCAATCCTAATCGGGTTACGACGCCAAGGCAGGCAACAGCGAAGCGTGCATCAACTTAACTTCAAAAGCGCGGCATGACCCGCTGATTCAGGAGCAATGCTTCCGCATCGCAGCCGGTGGGCTTCTCACCGGTCTGGCGCAGGGCGTCGAGTTCCGCTTTTGCAGCGGCACGGTCAGCCTGGTACTCGGGCTTGGTTTGCACCAGCGCCATCGTGGCGGTGGCTGACAGCATGCCCGCTTCGACAGCACTCTCGTTATGAGCACCGCACACAAAGCGGCTGTCGCCGTAAGCCCGGCCACGTTCGAGGATCGGCTGCGCGCGATCGGGTGCGATGCTTGAAAGGACGAGCGCCCAGGTCCATCCCCAGGTCGTATGACCGGAGGGATAGTCATAGCTCATCCCATGCTTCTTCTCGTCGTACAGCTCGGATTCGGGCTGGCAGATCCGGCCCTTGTCGATCGTGAAAGGGCGGTGCCGCTGGTAGACCGCTTTCGCCCTGCTGGACTGCGCACCCGTGTCTGAGCCCGCGCGTTCGATCAGCATCATGAGCTTCGGGGCATTCTGCGGCGTGAGCTTGACTCCCACCGCGCAGCTGAAATCGCGCGCCAGCGCCGCCACCGTATAGTCGGCATCCTGTGTGGCCAACTGCCAGCGCGGGGTATCCGCGAGCTTGCGCGTGGCCTTGAAAATCTTGCGGTCGGTTTCGTAGCGCGGATCACCGGGGCGAGGCGCCGGCTCAACGACATGCGTCACATCGAACTCGCCCGGTTCCAGATAGCCCCTGGGTCTTTCGTTCGAGGTTGCGGATGCGGCGATGAGCACAGTTGCGGTCACTGCAGCGGCAATCGACAGTTTGAACTTCAAGGCAGGTCTCCAATCTTCGAAGAGCTAGGCCGAGCATTCCGGAAACGTCAATATGACAGTTATGTGACAACGCGGATCTTTGACGAACAAGGAGCGCCCACCGCCATCCGTGAGCAGCGTGATCATGCCTTGCAGCGATATTCCGCCAACGTCCTGACCAGTTGCCCGTTCGCGTCAACGATCCCCAGACCAATACCTGTCACCCCGCCCTCGGCGCGCGGCGGACGGGAGGCCACATCCGCCATATACTTGCCCAGGTCTGGATTGGCCTCGTTTGCAAGAAGGGTCAGGTGGGGATCAAACTGCATGAACACGTTCGGCGACCCATAGCGTTCGAAAGCGGGCAGCTTTGCAGGGTATTCCTTCATCCACGATGGCGGGGCTAGGTCGTGCGATCGCAATGGTTCTGCCGCCAACGTCACCTCATCGGCCAGCCTTTGCAGAGGGGCCGATCTCTCGACCTTCAAGAACAGCCAGTTCGAGGCAGTCCTTTGCAGGCCGGTGACCGTGAGCGGGAATGACCTACACGCCTTCGCGGCCTTGGCGACAGCAGCTTTCAGCGCAGGCGCCGCGGATGCCGGGTATTGCGTCAGGTAAAGCGTGACGTGTGCCGGATGGCCTTGCGCATGAAACGTGGTCATGCCCCTAGCAGCGAGATCGACGCTCGCTTCCGTTACCGCGTCAACGATGGACGGTGAGGGGATCGCGTAAATGTCAATGCTGAGCCTGTCCTCTGCTTGCGAGGGGTAGGCCGTAACCAAAGCTGCGATCAGGGCCATCCGGGGTATTTGCGGCATATGACTGTGCTCGGGCCGGGAGAAATAGAGGGAGCGATATTTAGCGGCGCCTTCGACGGATCGGCAAATTCTTCCGCACAAGACACGTGCTGGAATCTGCGAATCCGACGACCTAAGGTTCCTCAGATCAAACCCCATCTTAATGCTGCAGAATGGCAGGTTCCGGGAATCATGTTTGGAATGCTAAGCGACCGGAATGGGGCGCGTAGCAGCCCCTTGCGCCATCCACCCATGTCGGTCATTCAACGCCCGGATTTCATTTCCCGGCAGCGGACGGTCCGCAGTGGCTTGTGCTCTCAAAATCGCTGGCGCCTTGTCTCAAGGCGGCTTCAATGTCGACCATCTAAATCGAACTCTGGTAGCAGGGGCTTCCGTGCCGTAAGCCACAGCCTCCTGCATGGACAACAAGAGAGCTTATGGCGCTGGTAAAGAAATCGACCTTGGGTTCTCGTGCAAAGGGTACGACCTCAGCTGCTGCAGAGGTCGCGCCATCAGCGGAAGTCAGCACTACTCGCCGGCCGGCTGCAAGGCGCAAATCGGCCACCCCTACCGAGCGCATCGACCAGGCGACGCAGGAACTGGCGAGCGGCCTGGGCCAAGCCTCGGCAGCGGCCGCCGAGTTGCAGCGCACGATGGACCAGATTTCGAGCGGGGCAGATGAGGCGGCGGGCGCGGCGCAGGAATCGCTCGGCCTGATCGCCGCGCTCGGCATGAATTTCCGCGACGCACGGAGCCGCGCGGAACAATCGCGTCGTCAGACGGAGGCGGTGCAGACCAGCTTTGCCGAGATCAGCACGCAGATCGAAGGATCGGTCGCGGCCATAGAATTGAGTGCGCAGCGACAGCTGTCGACCGTCGATCTGATGTCCACGTTGGAAGAGGCAGCGGGAAACATCGACGAGATCGGGGCTTATGTCGCCGATGTGTCGGACCAGACCAGCCTGCTTGCCCTCAACGCTGCGATCGAAGCCGCGCGTGCAGGCGACAGCGGGGCGGGCTTTTCGGTCGTCGCGGACGAGGTGCGCACGCTGGCCGAGAACTCCGAAGCGGGCGCCAGCGACATTCGGCGCCTGTCCGCCAGCATCGGAACCGAGGTGCAGCAAATCGCGGAAAAGATCCGAGCGGCATCGACGCAGGCCACGAGCGAGGCCGGCCTGGGTCATGAGGTCGTCGCGCGCCTGAAAGTTGCGCGCGATGATCTCGCGGCACTTGGCATGAACATGCAGGACATTCTCCAGACAGCGTTGGAGGCGGAAAGTGCGACCCGCGAGGCGGAGCGCGGCGCGGAGCAGGTGGCGAGCGCCGCCGAGGAGCAGTCCGCCGCCGCAGCAGAAGCCCAGCAGGCTATTGAGCAGCAGGGATCTTCGCTGGAGGAAAGCCAGCAAACGGCAGAGGCGCTTGGCGACTTGACCGAGCAGTTGCAGAGCAATGCCGGCGAGGTCGTGGTCGAACAGGTGGCAGCGGCAGCGGAAGAACTGTCAGCAACGGTGCAGGAACTGTCCGGCGCGTCCGGACAAATCCTCGTGGCGCTTGAACAGATCAGTCGTGGCACTCAGGTTCAGGCATCAGCCACCCTTCAGGCCAATGCCGCGATGAGCCAGATCGAAAAATCCGCTCGCGTTGCTCAGGAGAGAGCGGAAGGCGCTAACGGCCGGATCACCGCGATCGTGCGATCGGTGACGGAAGGCCGGGCGATGATGGAGCAGCTGGTCGAAGGCGTCGGCACCGCGCTGCAAGAGGTCAACGGCGTGCAGGGCCTGTTAGCAGGCCTGAACGACACTACGCGAAAGATCGAAAAGATTGCCGACAGCCTGGCCCTGATTTCCATCCAGACGAATATGCTGGCCGTCAGCGGCGCGGTCGAGGCGACCCGTGCTGGGGACGCAGGGTCGGGATTTGCAATGGTCGCGGGAGATATCCGCAAGCTGTCTCGCGATGCCGCCGATAGCGCAGAGCGGACCAAGGACATCGTCCGCACGATACAGGATCAGATGGTGTCCGTCCGCCGCGATCTCGATCAGGTTGTTGGAGCTGCCGAGGCGGAAATAGCCCGCAACCGAGCCATGGTGGAACGCTTTGCGCTGGTGACAGCGGAACTGGAGGATGCGCAGGCATCCAACGGCGCGATCCTGACGAGCGCGGATGCCATGTTGCGGTCCGTTCGGGAGGTTCAAAGCGGCACCACCCAGATCGCCGAAGCGGCCGATCTTGCCGCAGCCGCCATTCGGGAAGCGAGCGCGGCCGCACGCCAACAGGCACAGGGCGCCGAGGCGCTGGCGGCAGCGATCGAGGAAATCGCGTCCATCGCGACCGTCCTTGCCGTACAAGAGAACTGAGTTTGGCCGCCGCCCCTCTCCCCGCCATGCAAATTCTGACGTTCACCGTCGGCGAACGGCGTCTGGGCTTGCCTGCTGCGCAGGTGCGGGAAATCCTGTCGATGCCGAGGATTTCGCGTGTGCCGCATGCGCCGGGTGGGCTGCTGGGCGTCGCGAACATGCGCGGCACGGTTATTGCGGTGATTTGCGTTGGACGGCTGATCGGTCAGGAAGAGAGCGAAAGCCAGCGCGTGATCGTCGTCGATGCCGACGGCCTCGTAGGACTGGCGGTTACCAGCGTTGCTCAGCTTGCGGACCAGCGCGCGGTCCATGACGTCTCCCTGCTCGACGTTGCGGAGCTGGTCGCACAGGCCGTGCCGGAGAAACGTCAGCGCGAGTCCAGCGGGCGCGTCATCGCTTTGGCAAGCCGCGCTGCCCGCCAAGACACCTTGGCGCTCGTTGCTTTCACGATCAGCGATCAGGCCTTTGCGCTCCCCTTGTCCAACATCGACAAGATCATGCGCGTGCCCGACGACATCGCCCGGATGCCGCATGCGGACGATGTCGTGATCGGCACCATGCCGCTGCAAGGCAACCTCCTGCCATTGCTGTCGCTCGCGGCCCTGCTGGCCCTTCCCATCCGGCCCGCAGACCATCATGCCCGCATTCTCGTCGTCAGGATCGGCACGCATCGCGTCGGTCTGCTGGTCGACGCGATGCAGTCCGTTGTGCGCGTCGCCGAGACTGACATCGATTCCGTTCCGCAAGTGCTGAACCGGGGCGGCGCGGAAGCACGCATCCAGGCGATCTGCCGACTCGGGGAGGGCAAGGGCCTGCTGTCCGTCCTCGCCACGGACCAGCTGCTGCGCGAGGACATCATGGCGAGGCTGCTACAGGGCGATGGCAAGGAACAGGGCAACATGACAGGCGGCGCGGCGAGCGAACGATGCGAGCGGTTTCTTCTGTTCCGGATCGGCGACGACAGCTTCGGTTTGCCCCTCGATGCGGTCGATGAGGTCGTCCCCTTGCCGCCGCGCCTCACGCCCCTGCCCAAGGCGCCCGACTTCGTGCAGGGAGTCATGAACGTGCGCGGTCAGGTCATCCCGGTGATCGACCAGGCGCGGCGGTTCAACGGCACCGCCGTAGGCAGCGCCAAACCCCGTGTGATCGTGGTGCGCATCGGCGCGCTGACTGCCGGCTTCATCGTCGATGCCGTGTCCGAAATCGCCCAGGTGCCTGAAAGCGCGCTTCACGAAGCCCCGGATCTGGGTGCGGAGGGGACACGCGTTTTCGAACGTGTCGCGACGCTCGGCGGCCGGGACGACCTCGTCCTGATTGTCAATCCGCGCGAGTTGCTGGACCGGGCCGCACAGGATTTGCTGACCAGACTGAGCAAGAAGGGCGTGACCAAAGCGCCGTGACCCGCTTGCTCATCATTGACGATTCGGCGCTGATGCGGCGCCTGCTGATCGAAATCTTCACGTCGGCGGGCGACTTCGAAGTGGCCGTTGCGCGAAGCGGTGCGGAGGCGCTGGAGATGCTGGCCGACGTCGCGCCGGACGTCATCACGCTCGACGTCAACATGCCGGGGATGGACGGGCTGGTCTGCCTCGACCGGATCATGGTGATACGCCCCTGCCCCATCGTCATGGTCTCGTCACTGACCGCAGACGGCGCCGAGGAAACGCTCGAGGCGATGGCGCTGGGCGCGGTCGATTTCATCGCCAAGCCCAAAGGAGCCGTATCGCTCGAAATCGACGCCATCGCCGACGATCTGGTCGACAAGGTGCGCGCCGCATCGAAAGCCCGCATTTCCCGCACCACCCGCCTTCAGGAACGCGTTCGCGCGCGCGCCCGCGGCGGGCTCGCCGGGCGCAAGCCGCGCCCCGTCCGCTCGATACCGGATGGCGCCGCGCCCCTGCCGCGCTTGTCCCGCGTGGATGGTGAGACGGGCCTTGTGCTCGTCGGCTGCTCGACGGGTGGGCCGCCTGCGCTCGATGCCGTGCTCGGCGAACTGTCGGAAAATTTTCCCTGGCCGATCCTGATCGCGCAGCACATGCCCGCCAGCTTTACCGGGCCGCTCGCGCGCCGCCTCGACCGGATGTGTGCGCTGACCGTTCGGGAGATCACAGGGACCACGCCGCTGCTCCCCGGCCATGCCTATATCGGCAAGGGCGATGCCGATCTCATCCTCTCGCGCCGCAATGGCCATCTCGTCGCGCTCCCTGCTCCCAGCAGCAGCGACTATTTCTGGCACCCCAGCGTCGACCGGCTCGTCGACAGTGCGATGCGTCTGGTTGCGCCCGACAGGCTGGTCGGTGTGTTGATGACCGGCATGGGCACGGACGGAGCAGCGGCAATGACACGATTGAAGCAGGCAGGCGGCCTCACCATCGCCGAGGCGGAGAGCAGCGCGGTGGTGTGGGGCATGCCCGGCGCGTTGGTGCAGGCGGACGGCGCGGGCATTGTCCGACCACTCGGCCGCATTGCCGACGCGCTCACGGCTCTTCTGCCCGCGTGAGCGATGCACCCTCCGCCGCCAACGCACCGATCGCCCTGTCACCGGAGGAGCTAGCGGCGGTCTGCACGCTGCTTTACCGCTGGACGGGCATGATCTTTGGCGAGAACAAGCGCTATTATATCGAGCGCCGTATCACGGAGCGGATGAAGCGCACCAATATCACCACAGCCAAAGCCTATCTGGGCTTTATCGGCGTGCATCTGGCCGAGCGTGAGGCGCTGATCAACGCCTTCACCATCAACGAGACCTATTTCTATCGCGAGGAGCATCAACTTGCGGCCCTCTCCCGCGACATCCTCCCCGAACTGGTCCGGACCAAGCGTCCGGGCGATCTTGTCCGCATCTGGTCCATGCCCTGCTCGACGGGCGAGGAGGCTTATTCGATCGCGCTCTGGCTGCTGGAAAACTGGCCGCTGGTGGATGCCTATAATGTCGAGATCGTCGGGTCCGACATAGATACGGGTGCCATTGCCAAAGCACAGGACGGGCATTTCGCGGAAAGGGCGCTCGCCCGCCTGCCCGACACCGTACGTGAAAGCTATTTCGAGCCGGAACATGGGCATCGCCGCCGCATCATTCAGGATTTGCGGGAATCGGTGCGCTTTGTCGCCGCCAACATCATCGACGCGAGCAGCCTGAGCGGGCTGGGCCTGTTCGATGTGATCCTGTGCCGCAACCTGCTGATCTATTTTGACGACAGCTCTCGGTTGATTGCAGCGAACAACCTCTTCGATGCCCTCAACCCCGGCGGGACCATCTGCCTCGGCCATAGCGAGTCCATGGGGCGCATCTCCGATCGCTTCACCCTCTCTCGTCTTCCGGACGCAATCGTCTATCGTAAGCCGTAATGGACGAACTGCTTGAACAATTTCTGATCGAGGGGCGCGAACTCGTCGCGCAAGCGGGCAAGGATTTTGCCGCCCTGTCGCGCGATCCCACCGACGTCGCCGCCATCGACAGCGCTTTTCGGGCGATCCATACGCTCAAGGGGTCCGTGGTGGTGTTCGACCTCGGCCCTGCCGAACGGCTGCTGCATGCCGCCGAGGATCTTCTGGAGCGGGTCCGCAAGGGCACCTGCGCTCTCGAAGCGGCAGAGACCGACGCGCTTGTCGCCAGCCTTGATGAGGTTGACCGCTGGATCGACGACATGGAGCGGGACGGCCGGTTGAGCGAGGATGCCCCGGCAAAGAGTGAACAGGCAATTGCCCGTCTCACGTCGCGCGCTGCCGAGCCCCCTTCCCCTGACCCGGTGGTGGACAACCAGAACTGGCTCGCTCGCCTGTCGGAGAGGGAGGCAGCGATCATCGCGGGTGCGGCGGGGCCCGTCGTCGCGTTTTGCTACGCGCCGGATGCCGATTGCTTCTTTCGCGGCGAAGACCCGCTGGCGGTGGCGGAAGCCGTGCCGAACCTGCTCACGCTCACCATGCTCCCCCGCGACGGAGCATGGCCTAGTGCCACGGCCATCGAGCCTTTCTCCTGCTTCGGCGTCCTGGAGGGCCTCAGTTCGGCCTCTCCGGACAGGGTTCGCGCCGCCTTCCGACTGCAACCCGATCAGGTGCAATTTGCGGAGCTGACGTCCGGGGACCGGGGCGAAATCGCCCGTACATCTCGCGTCGATACGAGCGTGCTGCGGGTCGCATCCGCACGGGTGGATGCGATGGCTGACGGGCTGGCCGACCTTGCCGTGGCAATCAACGCACTCGCCCCGCTGGCCGAGGACGCGCAGGGCGTCGATCATGCCCTTGCGACACGCATCCGCGCCGTCCAGGCGACCATCGAGCGGGCGATGGGTTCCCTCCATCGCAATCTGACCGCCGTGCGGCTGGTTCCCCTTGAACCTGCGCTCCAGCGCCTGCCACGGCTCACACGCGAGATCGCGCAAAGCCTGGGCAAGAGCGTGACGCTTACCATTGCCGGTGAAAGGATCGAGGTCGACAAGCAGATTGCCGACGGCCTCTTCGAACCTCTGCTCCACATGGTCCGCAATGCCATCGATCATGGCATAGAAGCCGTCGAGGTTCGCCGTGCGGCGGGAAAACCGCAGGAGGGCAGGATCGCCCTGAGCTTCGCTCGCGAGGGAGACGCGGTGGTTGCCACGCTGAGCGACGATGGGGCAGGCATTGATCCCAAGCATATTCGGCAGCTCGCCGTTGCACGCGACCTCCTGCGACAGGACGCAGCCGAGGTTCTGACCGATGCAGCCGCGCTACGCCTCATCTTCGCTCCCGGTTTTTCGACCGCTGGCACTGTCACGGAAGTATCCGGACGAGGCGTCGGCATGGATGCCGTGCAGGCGGCCATCGACAGGTTGCGAGGCTCCATCGAGATCGACAGCACCGCCGGCCAGGGCACCATTTTCAGCATACGCCTGCCTGCCAATGCGCTCACGACGCAACTGCTGGTCGTGGAGGTCGGCGGCGAGCGCTATGGTGTGGCCCTCGATCAGGTGGTCGAGACGGTCCGCATCGATCGGTCCGTGCTGTTCCCGGTCGGCCGGGGCATCGCCTGCGTCCTGCGTGACCGGACCGTGCCCGTGCTCGACCTCGCGACCCTGCTCGATGCCCGCCGCGCGGAAGGGCCGCACGCCAAGCTGGTGGTGACGCAGAGCCGCGGCGAGCCAATCGCGCTGCGGGTCGATGATTTCGCCGAACGCATCGATACGATCGTGCGCCCCCCGACAGGCATGCTGTCCTCTGCCCGAGGGGTCATCGGCTCCGCCCTCATGGGCGATGGCAGCGTCCTTCTCGTCCTCGACCTGCCGGACCTGGCCGCATGACCGTGCGCAAAACCGACGACACCATCCGTCTGGAGGGGCGTTGCGGCGTCGAGGATGCGGAAACGCTGCTCGCTGCCTTGCAGGATGCGCCGGAGGCCGTGGTGGACATCACTGCCGTTCACAAGCTGCACATGGCCGTCGCGCAGGTCCTGCTCGCGCTTCGTCCTGTCATTCGGGGCGTACCGGAGTCAGCCTTTCTCGCGCGAAATATTTTTGAGCCAATGATTTCGGATAGCGACAGAGCGACCAAAACGCCTTAGCAACCATGGCCGAGAATGCCGCGATATTCCCTGTTTCCGGAGTGCCTGATGTCCGTTACCGTTCTGATTGTCGATGACAGCAAGCTGGCGAGAATCGTCGCGGGAAAGGCCCTCGCAGAACTGCAGCCGGACTGGCGGAAGATCGAGGCCGGCAACGCCGGTCAGGCGCTGGAGCTCATCGCGGAACAGCCCGCCGACGTCGCGCTGATTGATTTCAACATGCCGGAGAAGGACGGGCTTGAACTTGCCGCCGAGTTGCACGTTCTGCGACCCGATATGCCTATCGCCATCATCACTGCCAATATCCAGGACGAGATCATAGCGCGCGCGCGGGAAATCGGCGCCGCTTTCGTCGCCAAACCCGTGACGCCCGATGCTCTGGAACCCTTCCTCTCGGGGGCCGCACTCCGTCTCAGATCGCAGCGCGCGTGATTCCTGAAAGCATTGTGCTCGCCGAGCTTGAACGCGACGCACTGACCGAAATCGTGAATATCGGCGTCAGCCGCGCGGCATCCAGCCTGCGCAAGATGATCGGCGACCAGGTATTCCTGTCGGTGCCGTCCATCGAAGTGGTGAGCCAGAAGCGAGCCGCACGGCTCATCAGCGAACGTGAAGTGACCGATCTGGTTGCCGTGCGTCAGGATTTTTCCGGCCCGTTTTCCGGCCGTGCGCTGCTGATCTTTCCCGAGACGAACAGTCTGGAGCTGGTGCGGGCGGTGACCGGCGGCGAATTGTCCGCGCAGGATGTGCTCGACATGGAGCAGGAGGCGCTGGCTGAAACCGGCAATGTCATACTAAACAGCTGCCTAGCGACGATGGCGAACATGCTTCGTCGCTCGCTTACCATGACCATTCCGGAGGTTCTGCGCGGAACCGGGGCCAGCCTGTTCGAGGTGAGCGAGGACGGCAAGACGGACGGGCTCGTCCTCTTTCTTTATATCGATTTCGCGGTGCGCAGCCGGGACATTCGGGGCTATATCGCGATGATCATGGACCTGCCGTCGCTGGCCATGTTGAAGGAATTACTGGGCGAGTTTATAGAGCGCGTGGTGGGAGAGGACGGCATCTGACCGTGATCAAGCCAGAACAGATCGGCTCCATCCTCGCGGCGGCGGGCGCCAGTGGAACCTGGGATTGGGACATTGCGGCCGACCGATTGTCGGTCGATGCGCACTTCGCGGAACTCTTCGGCCTTGATCCGCAGACGGCGAACGACCTACCGACCAGCGCCTTTTTCACCGCCATCCATCCGGAGGACCGCGCCCGTATCCGCATCGCCGTGGCGGGCATCCTGTCGGGCGCGGAACTCTTCTCCAAGGAGTTTCGCGTCGTCGATCCCGTCGGCGTCCCCTTGTGGATGCACGCGCGGGGGCAAGGCCATCTCGACGAGAATGATCAGCCGGTGCGGTTCACCGGCATCCTGGTCGACGTTACCGAACGCAAGAGGACAGAGGAGCGCCTTCGCGTCGCCCAGAGCGCAGGCGGTGTCGGCACTTTCGAATATGTCGACGGCTATGCCACGACTGCGGTTTCCGATGAATTCTGCCGGTTGCTGGGCCTCCACCCTGCCCCCGTCCTGCCCGTACAGACGATCAACGGCGTGTTGCAGGGGGAGAATGCCCTCCTCATCCCCAGCCACCGCGAGGGCGCCATTCCCGATGGCCTCGACGCGGAGTTCTGCATTCGGCGAAACGACGATGGTGCGATGCGCTGGATAGCACGGCGCGGCGAGATTGTGCGCGAAGGCGCCGGCTATCGCCTGATCGGCGTCATCTATGATGTCACGGCGGCCAAAGAGAACGAGGCCAAGCTGCGCGAATTGAACGATACGCTGGAAAGCCGGGTCGAGCAGGAAGTCGCTAACCGCCAGCAGGCGGAGGACGCGCTGCGACAGGCGCAGAAGATGGAGGCTGTCGGCCAACTCACCGGCGGCATCGCGCACGACTTCAACAACCTCCTGATGGCGATCACCAGCAGCCTCACGCTCCTTCAGAAACGCATTCCGGCCGATCCCCATACGCAGAAGCTGATCGAGAATGCCCAGCAGGGTGCGGAGCGCGGGGCCGCCCTGACGCAGCGCATGCTGGCATTCGCCCGTCGTCAGGACCTGGCATCGGAGCGTATTGACGTGCCGGTGCTGGTCAATGACGTGCGCGAACTGATCGAGCGCACCCTGGGCCCGGCATGGTCCCTCGACCTGCAATTCCCGGACCTTCTTCCGGCCGTTCTGGCAGACAGCAACCAGCTGGAGCTGGCCTTGCTGAACCTGACCGTCAATGCCCGCGACGCCATGCCGGAGGGCGGCACCATCAAGGTGGTTGCCCAGTGCCGTGAAGCGAAGGACATTCCGTCTGACGGCCTCTTGGCGGGCACCTATATAGGCCTGTCGGTCATCGATACCGGCAGCGGCATGGATGAAGCGACGCTGGCCCGCGCAACCGAGCCCTTTTTCACGACGAAAGGCATCGGCAAGGGCACTGGCCTCGGCCTTTCCATGATCCATGGGCTAGCCAAGCAACTGGAGGGCGGATTTACACTGGATAGCATTGTCGGGCGCGGCACCAGCGCAACCTTGTGGCTGCCTGCTGCCGAACCGGACGCCGCGCCGGCGGCACCCCAGCGCGAAAGCAGGGCATCCTTCGCCGGAAAGCTGAAGATCCTGGTCGTGGACGATGATTTCCTGATCCTCATGAATACCTCCGCCTTGCTAGAGGATTTGGGGCATGAGGTTCTGGAAGCGAATTCCGGCGCGGAGGCTCTTGCCCTTGTCCGGCAGTATCCGGACATCGACCTGGTCATCACAGATCAGGCGATGCCACAGATGACGGGAACCCAATTGGCCGACCATGTCACGGAGATACGGGCGGACATCCCTATCATCCTTGCCAGCGGATATGGTGACGTACCAGCAGGCTCCCAGCAGCGGATCGTTCGATTGGGCAAACCGTTTGGACAGACTATGCTTGATCAGGCCATTTCTGCGGCCATGGCTGGATAGCTCCCGGCGCCCCTTATCGGTCGTTGAAGCGCCCGCATCTCGTTCTCAGGTACGGACGGTCAGCTACTCTGTTTGGCAACAAGAAGTTCGCCTTCCAAACCAATGCCTCTATCCAAACCGGCGCCAGCAAAATGTCGACTCTCGGGCTGGCGAAGCCTCCAGCAGGCCGGCCGCGCGATCGGGACGAAGGAAGAGAGTGGCGAGACTACGCCATCGTGCGCTGCAGTGGCGCACGATGGCGATAGGAGTAGGTGTCGGATCAGAAACGGTAGCCGATCGAGCCCATGATGTTGCGCGGAGCCGCCACGAAGCAGTCGCCGCGCGCCAGGCAGGATGCGTACTGGATCTCGTTGAGCAGGTTCGTCGCGTTGACCGAGAAGCGCCAGTTCTCCCAGGTGACTTCGGCCAAGGCATCGACGTTCGTGCGCGAGGGCGTGACTATGGACCAGGTCGGGCTGGTCGAGCGGCTCTTGCCGTTATAGGTCACGCCTGCGCCAA